>LSQX01269449.1_pt2 | contig 63217 bp, 49 predicted proteins | sample 654561 | NCBI WGS metagenome assembly LSQX01 (sample SAMN04489861, study PRJNA283612) | anaerobic digester metagenome | isolation source: 4 biogas reactors fed with cattle manure at either 37C or 55C with and... | place: Denmark: Kongens Lyngby | collected 2014
CTTAAATACATGAGTATCTCATTTTCGATGCACCTTGAAGCATATGTGGCCAGCTTAATTCGCTTCTTTGGATCAAAAGTGTTAACGGCTTTGATCAGGCCTATAGTTCCTATGGAAACCAGGTCCTCTACCCCAACTCCCGTATTTTCAAACTTTCTTGCGATATATACAACCAATCTCAGATTGCGTTCAATCAGGGTGCTCTTTACCGAAACATCCCCATGTTCCAATCGAAGAAGCAGATCGTTTTCCTCTTCACTGGTCAAAGGTGGAGGAAGGGCTTCGCTACCGCTTATGTACAGTATGGAAAATCTCCTCAGCCAGGGAATTTTTCTTAGCAGTTTAAAAATAACGGCATATCGATATAACATCAATCTTTGGTAATACCTCAATCCAATACCCCCTTTCCTCAGGCAACCATTTCAGGATTTATAAGCGCCTGATAGTGCTTATCCTTAGACAGCCTGTTGTTATATACGGCCACAACAATGTCAGATATTCTTTTCCAGTTACCGTTTATAAGAACATCAACAGCGTCGGGCTTAAAGCCGATCAGCATTCCGTTGGTTTTCCCAAGAGCGCTAAAGGGGATCATTCTGAATCTGGCCATCCATGATGATTGGCTAATTGCTCTCATTACCGCTTCCAAATCATCTTCCCTGGACTCGTCAAATATGGCTTTTATTTCCGGAGGCAGAACATCCCTTATTCTATGGAACTCGATAACCAGAACCGGATAATGGCTGATTGGATCCGATAGCGTGTTCCCTGTATCCAGCAGCGCATTCGCAACTATCCTCTTTTCCTCAAATAGTATTTCCACCTTATACAAAAGCTCATCCTTAGAAAGGCGTAACCGTATAAATTGTACAAGGCTGCGGATCAGCATTCCGGCCAATATGCATGTCATCACTAAATTTTTTGCCGGATAGCTTTTTATTACAAATGCTCCGTTGCTTATGTCCACAAATTCATGATTGATAAAGTATAAGCTTAAAGCCACTCCACCAAATATAAAGGTCACTATATAGAATACGGTAAATATCTTAAAAAGCTCCTTAAACGTATTGAGTTTATAGGCCGTCAATATCATTATCAGAGACAGGGCTAATTTCATGGGCAATTTCTGCAGTATTTGCAACTCGGGCAAAACAATGAGTACGGCGTATAAAGCCCCGATTCCTGCTGCCAGCCACTGCCTCCAAACGTTACTTCCGTTCTTGGAAAGCCTGTGTGCTATTCGAAGAATAACAAAATTCATCGTCAGGTTATCTATAAACAGGACATCTATATACCGATACTCAACCCCCATGCCCCCACCCCGGTCGTCCTCATATTTCAAGCAAGCTTTGTCTTAATTATAAATCAAGAGGCTTTAAAAATTTGTAAAAATAGGTCTTTTAATAAAAAAAATAAACGACAATAAAATTCCTTTTACTGTCGTTTACAGAGCATATTCTGTTGCTTACCAAAAAAGGCAATACTCCGGCTAGAGCAGTCCGTTTCTTTCAGGATTGCCTCCGCCAACTATATGCTATATCTGGAGCATTCAGCAGCAATATACCGAATGACTGCCGCAGTCTGCGTATTATCACCACTATGTCCTCATCCTTCGCAAAAATGTAGGAATATCAAGATCATCTTCTTTTTCGCTGCTGAAGACATTTGCAGCCGCCCGTTCAATCTTTTTTCTGTTGTCCCTTCCCTTATCTGTCGACTCAAAGCCGGTAGCAATAACCGTGATCCGCACCTCATCCTGAAGCGACTCATCGATCACTGCGCCAAATATGATCTTTGCATCGGGATCGGCGGATTGGGCTACCATTTCGGCCGCTTCATTCACTTCGAACAAGCTCAGATTTTCGCTCCCGGTTATGTTGAGCAAGACGCCTCTGGCACCTTCGATGGTAGTCTCCAGCAAAGGACTTTGTATCGCCTGTTTGGCAGCTTCCAGAGCCCGACCTTCGCCGCTGGCCTTTCCTATCCCCATATGAGCCAGCCCTCTTTCATTCATAATGGTTCTTACGTCAGCAAAATCAAGATTTATCAACCCTGGTACTGCTATGAGATCCGAAATCCCCTGAACTCCCTGACGCAAAACATCATCGGCAATTCTGAATGCCTCCAGCATGGATGTCCGCTTTTCAACGATCTGTAACAACCTGTCGTTTGGGATAGTAACCAGGGTATCAACCCTTTCCTTCAGCGCCTGGATCCCCTTTTCAGCATTCATCATCCTTTGCTTGCCCTCAAACATGAACGGCTTGGTCACAACACCTACAGTCAGGATGCCCAACTCCTTCGCTATCTCTGCAATGATAGGTGCCGCACCGGTACCCGTACCCCCCCCCATTCCTGCCGTAACAAACACCATATCGGCTCCTTTTAAAGCCTGCATTATTTCGTCCCGACTCTCTTCAGCAGCTCTTTGGCCGATTTCAGGATTAGCCCCGGCTCCCAAGCCCTTTGTCAGCTTTTCTCCGATTTGAATTTTCTGATTTGCCTGGGAATTAAACAGAGCCTGCTTATCTGTATTTATGGCAATAAATTCTACGCCTTTCAATCCAAATTCAATCATTCTGTTAACGGCATTATTGCCACCGCCTCCCACTCCTACTACCCTGATCTGCGCGAACTGATCCATATTAACATCGAATTCTATCAAATCGGACCCTCCTCTTACAACATAAATGATTTATGGATATTATCAATTACAGGCAATATCAGTAAAAAGCACCTAAGCCAGTCCACTTTCTAACCTCAGATACGCGAATCTATATAAACTATGTTATCATATTATTGTGAAAAAATAAATTATTTTATATCTGGCTATGGTTGTTTTCATATTTTTGCCTGAATCTCTCACGGATACGGTTAAGAAAGAAACGCCGAATCATGGCAAAGTTCTGGAACAGACGACTCCCGAACGCAAATATAGCCGCCAAATAGATTGGCACATCCAAACGATCCCCTATGTAGGCAAGGCCGGCTGCTAACAAGGCATTCCCGAAAAAACCCGAGATAAAGGCATCGGTTTCAAATTTTTTCTCAAGGCTTGCACGTATACCTCCAAATACCGAATCAAGGGCAGCCAATACGGCAATTGACATGTAGGATGAATAAGCGGTGGGTATGTGTACGGGCAAAACCAAACCCAGAATAATTCCAACAAGTATACCGATAATGGGCATTAGCATTTCACTCGTCCTCCTTTACAGGTTTGGCAAATTTGAATTCAACTTCGCCGTAATACCGGGGAATGGTTATATTGTCCATCTTTTTTATACTGAATTCCAGGCCGTAAAAGGTCAGAATATGATAAATACTGTCAGGGCGCTGGAAATAAGCCGCTAGAGCGTCCGGATCACCAATGGCATGTATGATAAAGGGTGGGGCAAAACGCTGATCTTTTCCTACATTTATTGTGGGACCCCCGCAGCTGATTCTAGAATTACCTAGGATTCTCACACCATTTATTCCAATGGCCTCAGCTCCCGCTGCCTTTAGCTCATTAATCACTTCCAGTAGATCACTGTCGTGAACTATAAAATCGGTGATGTAATACAGTTCGTCAGGCATTACTGTGTCCTTTTTACGATCATTTAATATTATCTCAACTCCCGGCCCTTGAATATCGGTGAGCCCGGCTAGCACCCTGGCTTCAAAGAGCTGTTTTTGTATCTCCTCTCCCATATATAAATTCTCCGCAATCATGTCTTCATATTCCTGGATCTGGGACTCTAATTTCTTCAGACTCTCCAATAATTGTTCCTTGCTTCTCTCCAACACTTTGCGCTGAGCCATCAGCTCCTGAATTTTATTAACCGATGTACTGGCTCCAATATCGTAGCTGTATGCCTGATTATTAAAAGCTTTAACGAGAAAAAAGCTTAAAAAAGCGCACATCACAGAGAAAACTAAAATATCCTTCCTTAGCCTCATCTATATCGCCTCACGATTTATTATCCTGCAATGGTTGAGCAAATTTATACTGTAGCGTCCCGCTATATCTGGGAATTCTTATATTCTCCTCCCTCCGTATGCTTATCTGCAGATATGCCCCCAACTCATCGGCAACTCCTCCCAGTAATTTCAAAGCCGCCTCCAGCGTTTCAGGATTGCCCACCGCCTTTATTTCAAAAGGCGCAGAATACCGGTTTGTATTGATTACAATATAATCCCCGGCATTTCGTATTTCAGTGGTGGCAATTATGCGTTCATCATTTACCGCAACGGCTTCGGCCCCCGCAGCGTTTAACTCGTTGACCAGCTTAAGGAGATCGTCATATCGTACATTTTGAATAATAGCATCTTCGCCCCATTCATTCACATGTTTCACATTTACCGTAACCACCACACCCGGACCCTGCATATCAACAAGTCCCGCCAGCATCCTTATGCGTTCCAATTCCTCATATATGAGTTTGTTGCTCTGTCCTTCGTTACGGGCTGCATTCTCAAATTCGCTTATTCTCTTCTCATATTCCCTTATTTGACTCTCCAATGCCTCATTCTCCTGTTCCAGCTTCTGCACCTGCCTTGTAAGCTCCTGTGTTCTCTGCAGGGATACGCTTCCGCCCACTTTTTGCACATTCTTGAACTGAGCAGCCAGAGCCAGTCCCAGTATCAGACTTACAATGCTTACGGATATCTGTGCCCTCAGCTTTTTGTTCATTGAACCACCTCAACCTTAATCTTCCACCAATGGCTTGAATATTGCCTGGGAGGTAACGCTTATATCGAGTATACTCTTGATATTGCTATTATCAATCTGTTGAAAATTTGGCGTTCGCAGCCATTTAAGCTTATCTTTCAACTCTACGGCTTGTCCCAAACGTATGATGGTACCCTTTCTGGAAATCATGTATATATCATTAGGATCATCCATTAATATTTCTGAGATAACATCCTGAAGCTCCTGCTTGTACAGTTCCTCCAGTATATGTCTTAAAGCTTTTATCTGGTATGAATCCACTACGGCTACCATCTTTCCCTTCGAACACCCCTTAAGTGTCAATCCCTGAATCAGCGGATAGGATATATCATCCAAAGCCCTATGTATTTCCAACACGTAACCCTCATCATTTATAACTATATACGAGCCCAAATAGGGAATAACGGCAGCCGGCGTCCTTTCTTTTATATTTATAATAACCTCATCAGGATATTTAAAGTTCACCGACAAAACATCGAGATACGGATTGGTTTCAATTCTTTCCTCTATAACAGCCCTGTCTATTTTAAAGATATTCTGACCTAGGGATATCCCTGACATCTTTACTATCTCACCGTACCCCACCTGCTGATTGCCTGTAACAACTATAGTTTTGACCTGAAACATTTCGGTTCCAATATACACTACGCCAACAAATGAGGCAAGCAGTAATAAAAGCAGAAGCAGTCCGCCTTTTCTTGAGTTTTTCATATCTTTCCCTCGTTTTCACATCGGTGTGTAACAATATTCAACTATGACAGCTTAACTATATCTGCACCTAAAGAACTTAAAGCACCTTCCAGATTTTCATATCCCCTTTCAATATAGGATTTATTCTCAACTATGGTCTGCCCTTCAGCCCTTAAACCGGCCAGTACCAGAGCTGCCCCTCCTCTTAAGTCCTTGGCCGTAACCCTGGTGCCTTTCAAACTGCGTACACCATGGATAATTGCAGTCTGTCCGTCCACCCTTATATTTGCACCCATACGAACAAGCTCGGGTACATGCCTGTACCTGTTTTCAAAAATGGTTTCGCTAATTATGCTGGTACCCCGGGCAACCGATAATAAGCTGGTGAATTGAGCCTGCATATCTGTAGGAAAGCCGGGATATGGCAGGGTTTTTGTATGTTCAACCGCCCTCAGCCTATACTTGCCCTTAACCCTGACATTTAAGCCATGTACCTCAACGATACACCCTGCTTCCCTCAATTTATAAATAATTGCCTGTAAATGCTCGGGTATCACGTTTTCTATAAACACGTCACCGGCAGTAATAGCTGCCGCAACCATATAAGTACCTGCCACAATGCGATCCGGGATAACGGTATATTCCACTTCGTCCAGCTTACGCTCCCCCTCTATAACCACCGTATTGGTTCCTGCCCCCCGAATGTTCCCGCCCATGGCATTGATAAAATTTTGCAAATCCACAATCTCAGGCTCTTTAGCTGCATTGTAAATAACAGTACGGCCTTTAGCCTTAACGGCTGCCAGCATGATATTCTCGGTTGCTCCCACACTTGGATAATCCAGGTGTATGGTGGCACCTTCAAGTTTCGATGCTTCGCATTTTAAGTACCCGTTTGACTCATCTATAACGACGCCCAACTGCTTCAGGCCCTTAAGATGTAAATCAATAGGGCGCTGACCAATTTCACATCCCCCCGGATAGGTTATTTGAGCCCTTCCCATTCTGGCCAACATGGAACCAAGGAATATTATGGATGATCGTATTTCCCTGACATAGGAATCAGGAATAATCCAGCTGTTTATATTGGAGGGATCGATTATTAAATCCCTGCTCTCCCTCTTAACGGAACATCCTATTGTTTTTAGAATCATTATGGTTTTTTCAACATCCAGCAAACGGGGGCAATCATGCAATACAACAGGTTTTTCGGTCAACAAAACTGCAGCCAGCGCCGGTAAAATGGCATTTTTGGCCCCCCCTACCCTTACTTTGCCCGATAAAGGCTTTCTGCCGTTGATGACATACTGTGTCACCCATGCACACCTCTTTTCGCCTTCTTATATGCTAATGCTGGTATAATTAAGTATTTACATTTATAAGATATGCTACTCCAAAAAGAGGTGTTACAAAACAAACTGAACTATCTGGGTCAGCCTGTCCTGGTATACCGGGATATATTAAGCAACACCCCTATGCTGGCCATGGATATTGCCAGCGATGAACCGCCGAAACTCACAAAGGGAAGCGGCAAGCCGGTCGGGGGCATGGATGCCGTTACAACCGCAATATTTATGGTTGTCTGAATGGCAATCATTCCAATAATACCAGAAGCCAGCAGACAGCCAAACAAATCCGGCGCCGTAATGGCAACCTTTAAACCTCTCCATATCAGTATGACAAAAAGAAATATAAGCACTGCAGCACCGATGAATCCCAGCTCTTCTCCTATAATTGCAAATATAAAGTCGGTTTCAGGATACGGTATATACAGATATTTTTGCCTGCTCTCCCCCAATCCCATGCCAAATAAGCCCCCTGCGCCGAGGGAATACAGGGATTGTATCATTTGGTAGCCGGTTTCAATGGGGTCCTTCCAGGGATCAAGGAAAGCCATCCATCTCTCCAAACGATATTCAGCTGTTTTTATAAGAAACCATGCTCCTGCTGCACCGCACACGCCAAGAAAGCCAAGATGCCAAACCCGCGCTCCTGCCACAAACAGCATGACTATAGACAAAATCACCAAGCTTCCTGCTGTGCTGAAATTCGGCTGAAGCATTATAAGTCCAAAAATCACTCCCGTTATAAGCAGATAGGGTACGACTCCTGTGAAAAAAAACTTGATTTTATCACGTCTTAAGGTCATGCTGTTGGCCAGAAACAATATGAGAGAAAACTTGGCAATTTCCGAAGGCTGAATGCTTAATCCCCCTATATTCAACCATCTCTTTGCATTGTTTCGCTCAACACCTACCAACAAAACAGCAATCAATAAAATGATGGTTACCACCAGCAGGAGTCTGGAAAATCTCTGCAGCTTCCAGTAGCTAAAGTTTGCTGTAAAAGCCATGGCAATGAATCCCACCACTGCCCATAAACACTGGCGCTTGAAAAAATAGTATTTGTCTCCCCACCTCAGCTGGGCATAGTAGAAGCTGGCACTGAACACCATAATCGTGCCGAAGGCTACAAGTATTATTATTATAAGGAGTATGGGATAATCAATGGGCTTTTTGGTCATTCAGTTTCCTCCTTGAGAGCCCTTACCGCATCTTTAAAAATCCTTCCTCTTTCTTCATAATCCTTAAACATATCCCAGCTGGCACAGGCAGGAGATAACAGCACGTTGGAAGGAGGAACGGCAAGGCTGAAAGCTTTCTTAACGCTCTCTTCTATGGTCTTCACCCGGTAAACCTTTTCAAAACCCTTGTCCTTCGCAGTTTTTGCCAATTTGTCAGCCGTTTCACCCAGTACTATCATATGAGTAACCTTGCCATCAAATGCTTCGACCAGCTCATCAAAGCTGTTGCCTTTATCCATTCCTCCCGCAATAAGAACGGTAGGACCCTTCATTGCCCGGATGGCCCTTATTGAAGCATCGGGATTGGTCCCTTTGGAATCATTATAGAATTTTATTCCTGAAATATCTTCAACAAATTCTATACGGTGTTCCACCCCTTTAAAGCTTTTCAGCGCAGAAGCAATAGACTCGGGCTCCACACCCATAATTCTGGCCATTAATGAGGCAGCCAGAGCATTTTCCAGATTATGCTTCCCCGGTATAAAGATATCATCAACGCTACACACAAACTCCTTTCCGGTCCCAATATCCATGGTTATAATGCCGTCTTGTACCCATGCCCCTCTCTCCAGTACTTTCCTGCGGCTAAAATAAAGCACCCGAGCTTTGGTTTTGGCTCCCAGCGCTGCTGTTTCGGGATCATCTGCATTGAGCACCACCCAGTCATCCGAGCCGGAATTCTCAAATATCCTTGCCTTCATTGCAATATAGTTCTCCATGGTCCTGTGGCGATTCAGATGATCCTCCGTTATATTAAGTATAGCGGCTATATAAGGCCGGAAAGAGCTTATGGCCTCAAGCTGAAAACTGCTCACCTCTACCACCGCCACATCCTCAGCCTTCAGTTCCATTGCCTTCTCGACAAAAGGCTTGCCGATGTTTCCCAGTGTATGTGCACCAATACCGTACCTTTTCAATATCTCCCCCGTCAATGTTACGGTGGTGGTTTTTCCGTTTGTGCCAGTAATGGCTATTACAGGTGCTTTGCATAATCTATATGCCAGCTCAATTTCGCTTATGACTTCCTTACCTAATCTTTTGGCCTTTTCGATAAATGGCGAATCGATGGGCACAGATGGACTTATTACAATAAAATCTACCTTTTCCACCAGATTATCCGGAGCGCTTCCAAGATAAAAATCTATATCCATATTTTCCAGGCACTTTATCGCCTCGCCAAGCTGATCATACGTCTTTAGATCGCTGGCTATGACCTTTACATTTAAGCTGTTTAATATCCTAGCTGCAGCTATCCCGCTTCTGGCCAAGCCAACCACAAGAGCGGTTGTCCCCGAGTATGACATTTCCCTGCCCCCTGTTACTATCAATAGCTTATTTGTTGAGCCTTATGGCTTATACAGCCAACAGACCTATCAAACACAGCAGCGTAGTTGCTATCATAAACATGGTTACCACTTTAGTCTCTCCCATGCCGGAGAGTTCAAAGTGATGATGAAGCGGGCTCATTCTGAATACCCTTTTACCGGTAAGCCTAAAAGATATAACCTGTATAATTACCGAAAGGGTCTCTGCCATGTATATACCTCCAATTATAGGTAACAACAAGGGGATCCTGAGCAAGACAGACAAGGCTGCAACCGCTCCACCCAATCCCATTGAACCGGTATCTCCCATAAACACCTGTGCCGGATAGGCGTTAAATCTGATAAAGCCCAGGCAGGCGCCTGCCAGAGCACCGGCAAAAACCATCAGGTTTCCGTAATTTGCAGCTATATACTCCATTCCCTCTTCTCGCATTATCGATGCCATAGAACCGGCAATAATGCTCAGAGCTGCTGCGACGATAAGGGTCACCCCAGATGCCAGTCCGTCCAATCCATCGGTAAAATTTACACTGTTTACCGTGCCTATTATTATAAAAGTCATTGCCGGAATATACAACAAGCCCAGATCCCATTCCAACTGGGTAAATGGGACTATTATGCTGCTTCCTATATTTCGATAGGCATAAAATGAGAAAACAACTCCAATAGCAATCTGGGCAATAAGCTTCTGATAGGCCCTAAGCCCAAGAGATCGGCGCTTCATAATTTTTATAAAATCATCCATAAATCCTATTATTCCAAACCCCAGGGTTACCAGGACGGCCGCCAGTGTAAAATCCAGCGGTCCTTTTGACAGTATAACCGAGACAATACTTATGGGAATCAATATTATAATACCTCCCATAGTAGGAGTTCCGGCTTTTTTTAAGTGGGTCTTGGGCCCGTCATCCCGCACCTGCTGCCCAAATTTCAGCCTTCTCAGCATGGGTATGATAACAACCCCGATTACAAGAGCCATAAAAAAAGATATTATGATGGAATATATCAATGATTCCAAGACTCATGTCCCCCTTTTAACAGGTAGGATACAACATCCTCCATCTTCATCCCCCTAGATCCCTTTACTAATATTGTATCACCGGTTTGGACAATTGTGCTTAACAAATCTATTACATCTTTATTGCTGGTACAATGGAATATACGAGATGCCTGCATCCCCATAGACTCAGCCTCCTGTCCTATCCAGCTGCTGTCCCTGCCCTTTGTTATAAGCAGGTCTATCCGATTGTCCGCTACGGCTCGTCCGACCTCCCTGTGACCAGCCTCGCTGTACATACCCAGCTCCAGCATATCTCCCAATACGGCGATCTTTCTCTTAGCCTTCATATCATTCAACACCGCAAGAGCCGCCTTCATGGAGTCGGGACTTGCATTATAAACATCATCGATTACGGTTATACCGTCGGGCGTGGTTACCACATTAAGCCGCATGCCGGCAGCTTTGAAACTGTGCAGAGCTTCACGAATCTCCTGAAAATCCATATCATATAACCTGCCTGTTGCTATGGCTGCCAGGCTGTTATACACATTATGCCTCCCTAACACGGGCAGCTCAAAGGGGTAATCACCCTCACCGCACAGCAGCCTAAATTTCAATCCGCCCTCGGCTGTCGTTTGTATGTCAACGGCTTGAAAATCCAGGCCCTCCCGGGTTCCGAAATAATATATATTGTACGGAAGGCCGTCTCTTATCTTCCACAGCATGTCATCATCACCGTTAAGTATAGCCATCCCGTCCGGTGGAAAATCACAGAATATCTCCATTTTGGCCCTTAAGATATTCTCCCGGCTTCCCAGCTTCTCTATGTGGGATATACCTATATTGGTAATAACCGCATTTACTGGGCGGGCAATTTTAGCCATACGTTCAATTTCACCAAAACCGCTCATTCCCATCTCAACCACCACCATCTCGTGCTGTCGTTCCATATTGAGCAATGTCAGGGGCAGACCAATTTCGTTATTCAAGTTCCCTTCAGTTTTCAATGCATTGAATCTGACCCGCAAAACATGATGGATCATATCCTTTGTGGTTGTCTTTCCGGTGCTGCCCGTTACCGCAATGACGGGTACATCGAATTTATTGCGGTAATACCCCGCCAGCTCCTGCAAAGCCGTAAGGGTGTTGTCCACCTGGATCACCTGTACATCATCAGGCAGTTGACGCTCCGGCTCTTGAGTAAGCACGGCTTTGGCACCGTTTTTGACGGCCTGAAGAATAAAATCATGGCCATTAAACCTTTCACCTATAAGGGGTATAAACATATCACCCGGCTTTAACTTTCTACTGTCGGTGCTCACTCCGTATATCAGCTCATCATATCTTCCCCTTATGAGCGTCCCGCCGGTTGCGGTCAATATTTCCCCAACGGATATTGGCTCCATCATACCTTCTCCTTTCCCAGGAGTTGGGCAACAATCTCCCTCTCATCAAAGGGTATTATTCTGTTGTTCCTCAATATCTGGTAGTTTTCATGCCCCTTACCGGCTAATATTATAACATCTCCCGCTTTACCCTGTCCAAGGGCATAGGCAATGGCTTCCCTCCGATCCTCAATGACAACGTAAGGACATACCGTTTTCTTTATGCCAGGCAAAATGTGTTCGATTATCGCCATTGGCTCCTCATTTCGCGGGTTGTCCGAAGTAATTATGCATAAATCCGAATATCTGCCGGCTATTTCTCCCATTATGGGCCGCTTGCCGGGGTCCCTGTCCCCACCGCATCCGAATAAAGTTATTACCCGCCCTTTTGTAAATTCCCGGGCGGTTTTTAAAACATTTTCCAAACCGTCGGGAGTATGGGCATAGTCCAATATCACCGAATAATCCGTCCCGGTATTTAACACCTCAAAGCGTCCCGGAACCCCCTTTACTTTTTCAAGCCCATTTTTTATACATTCCAGTGGGACGTCCAAAGCACTGCAGGCACCGGCAGCAGCCATAGCATTGTATACGCTGAAAATCCCTGGAATGCTCAAGTTTATAATGCAATCCCCGTTAGGTGTAAACAAACGAAAGGATACTCCCTTTGAAGTAATTTCCAGGTCCCTTGCAAAAATATGAGCTTCCTCCCTTATACCATACGTTATCGTGGGGCCGGCTACCCCCTCCATGATTACACGGCCGTTCTCATCGTCTATATTGATAACCGCCTGTCTGCTTTGGGCAAAGAGCCTTACCTTGGCTTCACGGTAATCATCAAAGCTGCTGTGAAAATCGAGATGATCCTGAGTCAGATTTGTAAAAACCCCGACTTCAAACTGACAGCCTGCCACCCGCTTTAAACTCAATGAATGGGAGGACACTTCCATTACAACATTATCAACACCCTCCTCTTTCATCTCCTTAAATAACCGCTGCAGATCCAACGATTCGGGTGTTGTACGTTCCGCATGGATTTTCCTGTTTCCGATCATATTGGTTATGGTGCCAATCAAACCTACCTTTTTTCCCGCTTCTTCAAGTATGGATTTTATAAGATAGGTAACGGTAGTCTTGCCATTGGTTCCAGTCACACCTACCAAGGGTATGTCCTTAAGGGGATTACCGTAAAAGGCTTTAGAAATCAATGCCATGGCAAAACGGGTATCCTCAACATATATTTTGGTTACATGCTCCGGCAGGGGAATATCCTTGGAGATTACCACAGCCTGAGCTCCCCGGGCTACAGCTTCACCGGCAAACTGATGTCCATCAAATCGAAAACCTTCTATGCAGAAAAACAGTGAGTTCCCGGTAACCTGTCTGGAATCATAAAAGATGTCGTCAATCTGCTTGTCAATCTGCCCCTCAACACGCAAACAAGGCACTTCCATCAACAAATCCCGTAGTAACATGCTTTTTTCCTCCCATTTGCCGTTTACCAATAGTTAATATTATTTATATATAATGGCAAATTTATTCATCTTCGCTTTGAGCCTCATTTTGCTCGCCGTTTCGTGTGCTCTCACCGGGCAGCCTGAATCTGACCGTTATTTCGGCATTTTCTTCCACCCAGGTTCCAGCTGGTGGGTCCTGGCGTACGGCAATCCCTGAGCCCTCTATTTTAAGCCTTAAACCCTGAGATACCAGTATATTGTTTGCTTCACGGATTGATTTGCCCACAACATCGGGAACCATGATCATTCCCTCGGCAGGGGGCTCAGCAGATTCCTGCCCGGGGGTTTCCCCGGCTTCCTCCTTTGGTTGGTTTTCCATGTATAATAACACGGTTGTATTTGTTATAACACTGGCGCCGGGTTTGGGTATTTGATCTGCTACCACAGTGCCGGCATCATCAGCCAAATAATCCAGTCCGGCTTCTCTCAGAATCTTGGCCGCCTTATCCAGGTCCATCCCTATTACATCGGGCACATCCACTTCTTTCATGTTTTCCTTGGTCTCATCGTCAAATACTGGCTCCACATTCATGTACTTAAGAGTATCTTCCAGTATTTGTTTTACATAGGGAGCAGCTATGATACTTCCAAATGTCACCGGAGTTTCCGGCTCATCCACCATTATTAACACTATAACCCGGGGGTTATCCGCCGGTGCAAAGCCCAGAAAGGATGAAATATTTTTATTGGGCATTATCTTTCCGTCCGGCCCGTATTTTTGAGCGGTACCGGTTTTCCCGCCAACCCTGTACCCCGGTATATAGGCATTTCTCCCGCTTCCGTCGGTAACAACGCTTTCCAGCACTTCTCTCATTATTTCAGATGTTTCGGCTGAAATTACCTGGCGCACTCTTTGGGGAGAAATAGTCTTTACCAGCCGCTCGGTTTCCTCACCGTTCTCATCGATAACTGGCTCACGCAGCTCCTTTACAAGGTAAGGCTTCATTAAATTGCCACCGTTAATGACCGCTGAAGCAGCGGTAATGAGCTGAAGTGGCGTTACCGAAACAGCCTGGCCGAACCCCATCCTGGCCAGGTCTACATTTTTTGCCGTCTCCTTTGTCATTATAATTCCTTTTTCTTCTCCAACCACGTCAATACCGGTAGGCTGTCCAAAGCCAAATTTGCTCAAATAGGTGTAAAACTTATCCTTGCCCAAACTAAGGGCAAGCTCCATAAACACCGGGTTACAGGAGTTTTGCATCCCTTCCGCAAAAGACTGATGCCCATGTCCGCCTGCCCTCCAGCAGCTTATCCTCTGCCCATCCACCATCTTGTAACCGGGACAGGTAAAGCTGCTGTTCAGACCGACGACCTTCTCTTCCAGCGCTGCAGCTGCTGTAACGATCTTGAAAGTTGAACCGGGGTCAATGTTATCCTTGCATGCAAAATTCTTAACCAGCCTCTGCATCTCATCAAAATCACCGATATCCCTCGGCGGTGCATTGGGATCATAGTTGGGCCAGTTTGCCATGGCAAGTATCTCGCCAGTATTAGGCTCCATTACAATTGCATAAACCTTTTTGGGGTTGTATTTGGCTACTATATTATTTATTTCCCTTTCGGTGAAATATTGTATGACCTGGTCAATGGTCAAGACTATATTTAAACCATTGACAGGCGGAATGTATCTATCAACATTGTAGGGCATTTCCCGGCCGGCCACATCGGTTTCCATAACCAGTTTGCCTGCAAAACCCTTCAAATACTTGTCATAATACAGTTCTATGCCTTCCTGCCCCTTTAATCCCTCTCCCGGTTCGGCATACTTCATGGTAAATCCCAGGACATGGGCGGCCAAACTCCCGTTAGGATAATAACGCTTTGGCTCTTCAGTAAAATCAATGCCCTTAATATTAAGGGCACGTACCTCATTTGCCGTTTTTCTGTCCACCTGCCGCTTTATCCATACATATGTACTGGACGTATTGGATAGTTTTTTAGTAAGTTCCTCTTCATCCAAGTCCAAAATAGGCGCCAGCATAGAAGCTACTTTAGCAGGATCGGCAATCTGGCTGGGTCTTGCTGCTATGGATTCTGCCGTAGCACTCTGGGCAAGTATTTTCCCGTTTCTGTCCTTAATGCTGCCCCTCCTTGGGAAGACATCTAGATCCCGGGTCCACTGATCCACCGCTTTCTTTTGCAGATCCACGCCCCATACCAGTTGGATATAGCCCACCCTGATAATCAAAACAAAAAAAATCAAGGTAAATACTAGAAGCAGGACTAACAGCCTCTTTCTGTTGGTAACCCCCGCTGCTGTCACAGAAATATTTCACCCCCGTTATACACCATCGCCTACCATCTGCCAACTTTCATCGATTCAGCCTCCCGCAATTGAATTGGATATATCAGTCAATTAAGCTGGATATCAAATCCCAAATGCCGTTATCCTGTTCCTGCGTTGTGCCGGCTACCTGTGAATCAGCGGTATCATCGGGAAGTTCAACATACTGTATCTGAGCCTGATGGGGATAATTCATTCCCAGCTCATTTTTTGCCACTTCCGCTATGTACTCCAGATCTTCACAGGCTGCCAGCTCTACCTTGAGTTGCTCATTGCGTATAAGGCTTTCCTCCAATGTCTTTTCAAGTTTCATTATAGTATTGTGATTCTCGGAAATAATAGCGTGCCTGCTCACTACCAGGAATGCCATAGCAAAACCGATAGCAACCAAAATAATCGGCTTTATTCTGCTTACCGGCTTTGGCTTTGGTTTTATATCTGCCTTTGGCTTAACTTCGCGCAGAGCCTGTTGGCGCTGAACTTGAGGCAACTGTCTTTCATACCGTTCCTCTTTCTTTGCTACTAACAATTCTATTCATCCTCCTTGAGTTTTATGTGATTTCTCCTGGTAGTTGACTATATTTTTTCACATGCCCTTGCCTTGGCACTTCGGGAACGGGGGTTCCTGGACACTTCAGCTGCGCTCGGCGTTATGGGATTGCGTGTAATAACCTTAACCACAGCTTGCCTGCCACAGGTACATATAGGGGTATCGGGCGGACATTGACAGGGATTGCTTAAATGGCGGAAAGCCCGCTTAACGATTCTGTCTTCCAGCGAGTGAAATGTAATGATACACAGCCTTCCTCCGGGTCGCAACAATTTTACCGCTTTTTCAATTGTCTCGGAAAGCAAAGTCAGCTCCTGGTTCACCTCAATTCGGATGGCCTGGAAGGTTCGCTTTGCAGGATGAGGCCCGCTTCTCCTGGCTCCGGCAGGAATTGCATTTTTTATTATCTCCGCCAATTGTCCGGTGGTTTCAATTGGCCTATTATTCACTATAAATCTGGCTATACGGTCGGCCCAGCGTTCTTCGCCATAATCTCGAATTATCCTTTTCAATTCCCCTTGAGAATACTCGTTAACCACGTTATATGCGCTGAAACTCTGGGTAGGATCCATCCTCATATCAAGGGGAGCATCCTGCATATATGAGAATCCGCGTTCCTTATCATCCAGTTGATGGGATGAAACCCCAAGATCCATTAGTATTCCGTCAACTTCAGCTATTCCCAGTTCCTTCAGAACCTGTTCCATCTCTATGTAATTCGAATGAACCAGCGTAAAGTGATTTCTAAACTCCGCCAACTTTATCTCTGCAGCTTTCAGAGCATTGGGGTCCCTATCGATGCCAATCAAATACCCTCCAGGAAGAACTCTTTTGAGAATCTCGCAGGCGTGACCTCCACCACCTATGGTGCCATCAACCACAATATGGCCGGGCCTGCATCTCAAAAGCTCGACCACTTCCTGTAGCAAGACCGGTGTATGACTAAACTCCATTATCTACTCCCCCGTGATTAAATCCCCAGCTCAGCCATCCTCTCAACAATAGATTCATGATCAAGATTGGAAGCATTGTTGTACTCATCCCATTTATCTTTGCTCCAGATTTCAATCCGGCTGGATACTCCTATGATCACCAAATCCTTCTCCAAACCGGCATATTCCCTTAAATTAGCCGGTATCAGTATCCTGCCCTGTTTATCCAGTTCGCATTCACAGGCGCCCGCAAAGAAGAAACGAATAAAGGCCCGAGCGTCTCTGTTGGTTAAAGGAAGGGAGCGAAGCTTCTTTTCGAAATTGGACCACTCGTCATAGGGGTACACAAATAAACAATTGTCCAGCCCTTTTGTCAATACAAATTTATCTCCCAGTGCTTCTCTGAATTTTGCAGGCATGATGACCCTGCCCTTTGAATCAACTGTATGCTGGTATTCCCCGATGAACAAGCTGCCCACCCTCCTTAACCATCTTTCTCCCACTTGTCCCCACTTTCATCCACTTCTATCTACTTATTCTCTGTTTTTTCTAAAATTCCTTCTATATACTGAAGAGAAAAAATAAAAAAATCAAATATGAGTCTTGAGTCCTATTGATTCATTTTTCTGGATCCGCTTCCAGTCATATTATTAAAAAACCCGCACCGGGATACGTCATGTCCCTGGTACGGGCTATTCCACGTTTATATTATTATGATCAGGCTATCCGCTGATAGTTTAACTGTCGTTCGTAAAGCTGCCTGTATATCCCACCCTTATCCATAAGCTGTTCATGGGTACCCATCTCCTTTATTCTGCCGTTGTCGATCACGATAATGTTATCGGCATTTCTTATGGTTGAAAGCCTGTGGGCTATAATAATTGTGGTACTGCCTTCAGAAATATTGGCCATAGCTTTTTGAATTGCAATTTCCGTTTCAGTATCAATATTTGCCGTGGCCTCATCCAACACGATCACCGCAGGCTTGAAGGCTACCGCCCTTGCAAATGATATCAGCTGCCTTTCACCTGCTGAAAAGGTGCATCCCCTTTCCTTGACCTCCTGATTATATCCGTTGGGCAATGATTCAATGAATTTATCGGCACACACCAGCTTGACCGCCCTCCTGATATCGTCGTCGGTTATGGCTTCGTTTCTTAAACGTATGTTGGAGTTTATATCCCCTGAAAACAAAAAGACATCCTGCATAACAACCGCTATCTGCCGTCGCAAATCCTTTAAATTGTATTCCTTTATATCAACGCCATCGATCAGAATCTGTCCCTTCTGAATATCATAAAACCTGGCCATCAGATTTATAATAGTCGATTTGCCTGAGCCGGTGTGTCCTACAAAAGCAACAGTTTGGCCTGGTCGGATTTTAAAGCTTACATCTTTAAGCACCCAATCACCTTCATTGTAATAAAACCATACATTTTTGAACTCGATCTCTCCCTCGATTCTGTCTATGTGCATTCCCTTATCCATATCCTCGAGCATCTCACGATTGTCCAAAATATCAAAAATGCGCTCTGCCGAAACTATGGCTGACTGGATGGATGTATATATATCGGCAATCTCGTTTATCGGTGAAAAGAATTCCTTGACGTAGTTAATAAATGCATATAGAACACCGATTTCCAAATAACCACCAACAACCGTTCCTGCTGAATACCATATCAACAGGGCTATGGTAAGGGTATTTATAACCTCGATTATAGGCCTGCACAAGCTGTGCAGTATCAGTTCCCGCAGACTGGTATCAAAATACTCCTTGTCAAGCTTTTCAAACTCCTCAAACTTCTCTTTCTCCCGATGGAATATACGGACCAGTTTCATACCCGATATATTTTCAGCCAGAAAACCATTGAGCCTCCCAATGATGGCTTTCATCTTTATAAAGTTTTTTCTGGCTGCTTTCCGATATACAATGGTTACGACTGCTATTAAAGGTATGCTGCATATGCTTATCAGTGCCAGGTCTTTGTTAATCGTAAACATGGTAATTATTATACCGATTATCATTATGATATCCTTAATTGAATTGACCAATACACCCGAAAATATATCGTTCAGGGCTTCAACATCGTTTGTGACCCGTGTAAGGATTCGGCCAGATGAATTCCTGTCAAAGAATTTAATGGACATGTTCTGAATATGGGTAAAAAGTTCATTTCGTATATCAAACATTATCTTCTGGCCAATGTAGGTCAAAATATAAGTCTGGGAATAGCTGAGCCCGGCTCCAATCGCCACCACTGCAAAATATAATAGGCCTACATACAGGAATACATCGGGGGCGTTTATCCCTACGGCCAGATAATCATCAATAATATATTTAATTATATACGGCTTTACAATTACGGATACGTTGATCAATACAGCAAATATTATACTCAGCGTCAACAATGGCAGATAGGGTTTAAAATACCTCAACAGCCTCAGTATTAGGCTTCCCCTGCTTCTTTGTTCTATGTTCCCATCAATTCCACGGTCATATTGCATTTCGATCGTTACCTCCCAATCTTGTATTGCCCCAAACGGTTAAACTACATGTCCAAGCCCGGATTCGCTTTCAAACGGCCGGAAGCGTAATAATCCCGTTCCTTTTTTATCTGGGATTGATACAGACGATAATACGCCCCTTTCATCTTCATCAGTTCATCGTGGGTGCCCCTTTCTATAATACGGCCATCATCCATAAAAATAATCTGATCAGCATATCTTACAGACGATACTCTGTGTGCTATAATAATACCCGTTTTTCCCTTCAGAACCTCTTTGAGATTATTCAGTATCTTCTCCTCGGTCTTGGTATCCACAGCCGACAGGCTGTCATCCAGTATCAGGATAGACGGATCCTTTATTATTGCCCTGGCAATGGATACCCTTTGTTTTTGGCCGCCCGAAAGGGTTACTCCCCTTTCACCCACCACCGTCTCAAATCCATCCGGGAAAGTTAGTATATCATCATATATGCCGGCCATCTTTGAAGCCGTTACAACCTGCTCATCCTGATATATGGGTCTGAAAAACTCTATATTGTTCCTTACTGACGTGGAAAACAAAAAATTATCCTGGGGTGCATACCCAATGTTTTCCCTCAACACGTCCAACGGAATATGGTTAATATCCTTTCCGTCTATAAAGATGTGTCCATCTTCAACATCATACAGCCTCAAAAGGAGATTGGCTAGTGTGGTCTTACCGCTGCCTGTCGTGCCCAAAATCCCCAATATTTCCCCTTCTCTGATTCTTAGGTTGATCTCCTTTAGGGCTTTTTCCACAGAGCCAGGATATGTAAAATCCAGATTTCTTATTTCGATATCCCCACTCAATCTGTCAAATTTATAAGAAGCGTAAGCTGGTTGTCTCTTTTCCCAGTTCTTTTTCATCATAGCTTCCGGAACAACTTCTATGCTCCTGGAGCCCATTTCGCTGCTTTCCTGAAATATCCTGTCCAGTCGTCCGGCTGATGCCATACCTCGTTGCCATATCTCGATAACCCTGCTTATGCTCACTATTGGTCTCATAATTATCATCACATACGAATTAAAGGCAATATAATCTCCCAGGGAAATACTCCCTCTGGTGACCAATTGGCTGCCGTATATGATAAAAAACACAATGCTTACACCAAACATAAACTGGGTAAGCGGCCAAAAAGCAGCGGAAACCCTGGTCAACCGCATATGGGTATCAACCCTGGCCTGGCTGTATCTCAAAAAGTCCTCAACTTCCTCCTCTTCCTGTGCAAAGGCTTTTATTACCCTAATCCCGGATATGTTTTCCTGCACCTTTTCGGATATTTGTGCAAAGGCCTTTTGAACAGCCGTGAATCTCTCCCGTATCTTTTTTCTCAGTCTGTATAATACTAAAACAATAAAGGGTGCTGGTAAAAGAGCCATCATTGTCAATACCGGACTTATAGTCCTCACCATAATTGCAATCGATATTGTATTGACTATCACTCCGTCAAGCACCGCGGTAAAACCGAACCCAAATGTCCTCCTGATCGCCTGAATATCATTGATAGCATAAGCTATAAGATCCCCGGTTTTGTTGTTATCATAAAATGTGGTCGGCAGAGTTTGCATATGAGCGAACAATTTCTCCCGAAGATAGCATTCCAAATACCTGCAATTCCCCACCAAAAAGTATCTCCATGTAAACCGGAATATAAAAGCTCCAAAAGCCGCCGCGATCAGAATAAGGAGGTATCGGCCGACAACCGATAAGGGCATTTTATTATTCAGACTGTCGGTTATAAAGCCGAGTATACGCGGTATTAAGGATGTTATAAAAGATGTGATAACAAGGAATACTATTCCTATCATATACCTCCATTTAAACCGCTTTATAAAATCCCAGAGAATTTGCTTTACTCGCATGCTACTTCACCTCATAAATAAATTTGCGCATTTCCTGGTTTCCATGCTGCTATCATGAAGACTCCCGAATTATAAACTCCGACCCCAGCACTGAGAGCGCCTCTATATTACCTTCGTCAATTATCTTTAAAATCATTTCGGCTGCCTTAAATCCCATATCATAAAGGGGCAACTCAATGGAAGAGAGGGGTGGATGGATAAGCTCAAAGAATTTAGAAGAACCCACGGCAACTATGCGTATATCCTGTGGAATTTTAATGTCCAGCATATGACATGCTTTTACAGTCAGCATCCCAAACCTGGGCGACGCTGCCAATATCGCATCCGGTCGACAAACCCTGTTCTCCAACAAGCGGATTATGGATGAACACACTTCATTGTTATCAAAAGTGCCAAGGACGATAAACTCATCCTTGACATCATATCCGTGGTGAATGAGGGCATTCTTAAAGGCTTCAAGCCTTCCGTCATTAAGGCGCCGTGGCACGGGTCCGGCATATGCTATATTCTTTACCCCTTTGGATTTAAAATATCCTATTACATCCTTGATGTGATCAAGATGATCGGTACAAACTTCCCCAACTCCCCTGCCGGAGGGATGAGTGCTTACGATAACATAGGGAATACCCAAACTATCCATGTATTCCATTTCTTCATCGCCAACGGCGGCAAAGGCAAAGATAATCCCATCTATCCTGGTCGAATTATAATATTTTATGAATTCGGCATCTTTTATTGAATCGTATTTGTTATATAAAAGATTGACCGAGTAATTGCGTTCCTGCAGTCCGTCTCTGATGCCTTCCAGGACCTTCATGAAGTAGAAATTGGTAACATTTCTGTCGGTAACTATGCCTATTGACATGGCTCTTTTCAGCTTCATCCCCCGGGCAATCTGGTTAGGATGATAATTCAGCTTTTTTACTGCATCGAGCACTGCCTGACGTGTTTCGGGCCTTATCTTAACCCCCTTAACATCGTTCAGTATATATGATACGGTAGCCTGGGAAACCCCGGCCTCCCTTGCCACATCCTTGCTGGACACCGAAACCTTTCGCTTCATATCACACCACCTTATCCAGCACAATATTTATACGTATAAATATTTATACGTATAAATAATAAAGCATTTAGATATTTTTGTCAACCAAATTCGGAGATTATTTCCCGGGCCTATAAGCAATCATATATCAGGAATCATTTGACACATTCCTGCTTATACTGCTTATTACACAAAAAACAATTTATTCTTACAAAAAAATCGGGATGAGCATTATCCCGATCAAAATAAATAAAAAAATCGAAAGTGAAGCACTGAAGCAAGACATTAGCTTGTCAAACCCAGCATTATTCTGTCATCATCAAATTTCTTGCGAGCAGCACATTCAAACATATCCACCAGTTCATCCACCGTAAGCAAAGCCTTATCGGCACCCCGTATATCCAGAACCACCTTTCCTCCGTCCATCATTATAAGCCGGTTACCCATTTTTATAGCATATTCCATATTATGGGTAATCATAAGGGTTGTTATCCCCTTCTGAAGTACGATCTCTTCTGTCAGATCATTTATAAGCCTAACGGTGGACGGATCCAGGGCAGCCGTATGCTCATCAAGCAAAAGGAGTTTCGGCTTGACCATGGTGGCGATAAGCAGGGTTATAGCCTGACGCTGTCCCCCGGAAAGCAATTTCACCTTTGTATTCATGCGATTCTCCAATCCCAGTCCAAGTTCGGCCAGCTTCACCCTGAATTCCTTTCTCAGTTTATCGTTTAATCCCCACTTAAGCCCTCTCTTCTTATTTCGGCAAAGAGCCAGCGACAAATTTTCCTCTATGGTCATAGATGGAGCGGTACCCATCAAGGGATCTTGGAAAACCCTTCCAATAAAGCTGGCTCTTTCATATTCCGGCAATCTGGTGATATCCTGATCATCAAGCTCTATTGACCCTTCATCAAGGGGAAACACACCGGCTATGACATTCAAAAGGGTTGACTTTCCCGCCCCGTTACTTCCGATGATGGAAACAAAATCACCATCATATATCTCAAGATTTATGTTGCTAAGCGCAACATTTTCGTTTACCGTTCCTTTGTTAAAAATCTTGCTTACATTTTTTAACTTTAACATAATACAATCCTCCTACGAAGACGCAATACGAAGCAGATTCTTTATCCTCGGTGTACTTAAAGCAATGATCACCAGGATGGTAGTCAATAACTTAAGATCAGTGGCCGCAAAGCCCAATCTCAAAGCAATTCCAATACTCAGTCTGTAAATAAAGGATCCCAGCAAAGCCGCAAATGTAGCGAGACCAACGCTTCTTTCCCCAATAATCATCTCCCCTATTATCACGGAAGCCAAACCTGCCACGACGGTCCCTATCCCCATACCTATATCAGCAAAACCCTGATATTGGGCCACCAGCCCACCCGAAAGGGCTACCAGCCCGTTCGACATGGATAAGCCCAGGGTCTTCATTGCATCGGTATTAATTCCCAATGACCGGGCCATATCCGGGTTATTACCAGTTGCTCTAAGGGCAAAACCAAGTTGAGTTTTTAAAAAGCTGTCAAGAAGAATCTTTACCACAACGACTGCAACCACAAAAGCTGAAATGAACCCCCATCGCCGAGGTATGCCCAGTACTTCCTCGAGGTATGTGAACATTGTTTTTGCGTTTAACAGGGTTACATTTGCCTGTCCCATCACACGGAGATTTATGGAATACAGGGCTGTCATGGTTAAAATACCTGCAAGCAGGCCGGATATCTTTGCCCTGGTATTAAGAAAACCGGTAATAAAGCCCGCAATCATGCCGGCCATTAAAGACAGCACCAACGCTAAAAATGGGTTGCCACCATTAAATATTATGATGGAAGCCACCGCTGCCCCCAGCGGAAAGCTCCCATCAACCGTTAAATCCGGAAAATCAAGCACTTTAAAAGTGATATAAACACCCAGCGCCATTATTCCGAATACAAGGCCTTGCTCGGCTGAAGTAAGAAATAAATTTAACAAAAATATCACCTCATACTATTCGATAACCTCTTCCGCTTCTGCGAGCATATCCTCCGATATAGTCAGTCCAATGGTTTCTGCAGCTTTTTTATTAACTATCAAGGTAACATTTTTGGCTTTCTCTATAGGTATATCCTGAGGCTTTTTGCCCTTAAGAACTTCCACGGCTATAGCCCCGGTCTGTTTTCCCAACTCTCTGTAATCTATTCCCTTGGTTGCTATGGCCCCGGCATCCACCTGACCCCGTTCCGAACCAATGACCGGTATCTTATTTTCGTTGGCGATCTTAATTACAGCTCCAATAGAAGAAACTATCGTATTGTCGGTGGGAACATAAATGGCATCGACCCTGCCCATCAAGGATTGGGTGGCCTGACTTACTTCGTTGCTGTTACTCACAGCCGCTTCTACCAAAGTTAGCCCCAACTCACCCACAATTTCCTTGGCCATCTCCACCTGGACCTTGGAGTTGATTTCCCCGCTGTTGTACAGTATTCCAAGCCTTTCTGCATCGGGAACCAGCTCTTTTACCAGCTTTATCTGCTCATCCACCGGATTTATATCGGTTGTGCCGGTTACATTGCCACCTGGCTTATCCAGGCTTTCAGCCAGGCCCGCCGATACCGGATCGGTAACAGCCGTTATGAGTATGGGTATATCCTTTGTAACATTGGCCGCAGCCTGGGCTGCCTGCGTAGCGATGGCCAGTATCATATCCACCTTTTCATCGGCAAATTTTCTGGCTATGGTCTGGGCATTGTTAACATCGCCCTGGGCATTTTGATAATCGATCTTTATGTTCTTGCCATCCTCATAGCCAGCTTCCTTAAGAGCTTCGATAAAGCCCTCCCGTGCGCTGTCAAGAGCAGGATGTTCAACCAACTGAGATATGCCAATTGTAACCACCTTTCCGGAAGACGCACCGCTGCAGGCAATGACGCCAATCAAAAGAAGTGAAAGAGACAGAAGAAAAATGCCTACCTTTTTTAACATTAAAAAAACCTCCTTCAATAATATTGACGGAGGGAAATAGCAAATAAATATGAATATTCTATTTTCCCTACCGTGCTACCGTTTTACTTATCATATGATAGCATATTATACTATCGAATTCAAGACGGTGTAACACTATGTTTTTGTGAATATACTTTATTTTGATTTATATATTGCCCCTATCAAAATTCGCTTACGCTCAGACATTGGTTCCGGCTTCCCTCCGCTTCGCTAACAGGTTCTAAGCCTTTTCGCGAGGCGAGTCCCATAGCATTCTTCAATGAAATAAATAAAAGAAAAGTGCATCAAAAAAAACAGCTCCTGCTTATACGGGAACTGTAAAATGGCTTCTCACCACTATGTCATAAGCTTCTGAATAAATATAATGGATAAACGTTGTTCGCCTCAACCGAGTATCATACATCATCACACTGCCCCTTTATTGAATTTGGAATATCTTAATCGAACATATGTTTGCATTGCAAAGAATATTATGGTAAAATGTGAATGACGATTTTTGGGGAGGTTGCCTTTTATGGATTTACATACAAAGCTTAAGATTTTGGGGGCCGCCGCCAAATATGATGTATCCTGTTCGTCTAGCGGAAGCTCCCGGAAGAACAGAGATGGCGGTTTGGGCAATGCCAGCTTGCCGGGGATCTGCCACAGCTGGTCCGATGATGGGCGATGTATATCTTTGCTTAAGATACTGCTTAGCAATTGCTGTGTATTCAACTGCCTGTACTGCATAAACCGGGCATCGGCTGAAACGCCTCGTGCAACATTTACTCCTACTGAGATAGCCCAGCTTACCGTTAACTTCTACAAAAGAAATTACATCGAGGGCTTATTCTTAAGTTCTGCGGTATACAAAAATCCCGACCATACCATGGAACTTATACTCAACACCGTAATAAAGCTAAGGAAGGAATACCGTTTCAACGGTTATATTCACGTCAAGGCCATTCCGGGAGCAGACCCCCTGCTGATTGAGGAAACGGGCAAATACGTGGACCGCATGAGCGTCAACATCGAACTCCCGTCAAATCACGGGCTTAAGCTCCTGGCTCCGCAAAAAAATAGAGATTCAATATTAAAGCCTATGGAATTCATCCATACAAGGATACTCCAAACCAGAGAGGAGAAGAAGCTGTTCAGAAGTGCCCCTTCCTTCGTTCCGGCAGGTCAAACCACACAGCTGATTGTGGGAGCGACCATGGATCACGATCTAAAGATTCTTCGCCTGTCTGAAAACCTGTATAGGCGGTTTTCTTTAAAAAGGGTGTACTATTCGGCTTATGTACCTGTAACCCGACACCCCAACCTGCCGGATATCGCCAATCCTCCCTTGCTTAGGGAACACAGGCTTTACCAGGCCGATTGGCTCCTAAGATTCTACGGCTTTACCACCACGGAATTGCTGGATGAAAAGCGACCCCATCTCGATGCGGAGTTGGATCCAAAGTCAGCCTGGGCCCTTCACAATCTTCACCTTTTTCCGGTTGAGGTTAACACAGCTGACTATGAATTGCTTGTCAGGGTACCGGGAATAGGAGTAAAATCCGCCAAGCGAATTGTTATGGCCAGAAAACATCACACCATCGGCTACGAAACCTTGAAGAGATTCGGCGTAGCTCTAAAAAGAGCGCGCCACTTTATAACGTGCCGGGGCAAATATTACGGCGAAAGAAATATTTCACTAACAGGCCTTAGAGATTTATTGACATCCGAAGTTGCAAGAAAGCGGAATACCATTCCAACGGGCGAACAGCTAACATTCCAAGCCCTCTATCCTCACGCCTTTACCGACAATGATGTCTATACTATAATAAGCGGGGAGATTTAGAAATGATCCATTATATCTACGATGGAAGCTTTGAAGGGCTGTTAACAGCAATTTATGAAGCCTACAGTCGTCATGAACAGCCGGAAAAGATCCTCAAGGGTAATTGTCTGCAAGACAGCCTTTTTGTCAAGTATGTATTTATAGAAACCGATGAACAAAAGGCCCGAACAGTCTATGATGCGGTTAAGCAGAAGATCTCTCCCGACGCTGCAAAAAACATACTCTATGCCTTTCTATCAGAGAATAAGGAAGCGGGTACCGCAATATATCAATATCTGAAGCTGGGATGGAGGATGGGTAAAAGAGTGGACTCTGCCATAGCCGACCCATGGGTTTTTAAAGTACACAGCCTGCGCAGAAAAGTAAGCGGGGAAGCCGGCAGGATGCTGGGTTTGATACGCTTTCAACTGTTAAGCAGCGGTGTATATTATGCTTCCATTGAGCCGGATCACAATATACTGGGTATCATTGCCCACCATTTTAAACAGAGGATACCCGGTCAGGATTGGATAATCCACGATGTAAAAAGGGCTTTGGCCGCCATCTATCATGATAACCAATATTTCATAGTCCCCTTTGAATTCAACGGCCCCCTGCCTTTAGACCAAAGTGAAATGGACTATCAAAACCTATGGAAGGAGTATTTTAAGGATATTGCCATAAAAAGCAGGATTAACCCCAAATTACAACGACAAAACATGCCTTTGCGGTATTGGAAACATCTGATTGAAAAGCCCGGTGCAGCAAAAGACCTTTGATTTAACAACACCCCCACCGGTTTTACACAAAAAAATACACAGCACGATGCCGTGTAAAGAAAGCAGAAGATGTTATTCTTTATTGCAGGATTCTCCTTCCCCACACAAAGGTTCGCTGATAGTACCCCGAATCAAGAGTATCTATTCTTACATATTTGTTGTTGGTGGAGGAAGCGTGAATGAATTTCCCGTCTCCTATGTAAATTCCTACATGATCGCTTAAGTCGTCGTCTGCTATGGTGTCGAAGAATACCAAATCTCCTTTTTTAAGCTCCTGACGGGATAATTTGGGGTAATTGTTGTTATACCCTTGTTCCTTTGCGGTGCGCAGAAGCGTTATTCCGAAATTTTTGAATATGAAGTATGTAAATCCTGAACAATCAAATGCTTCCGGACCCGACGCACCGTATTTATAAGGAGCACCCAGGTATTGATGGGCAAAGGCTATAATCGAATCAATCAAAGAGTTACCCGAGTCCCCACGGCTTACGCTTCCATTCCCCGAGGAAGCATCTGAGCCAAACAGCTTTGCGCGTGTGTTTTTCCCCACAATACCATCCACAAGCAGACCATTGGCCTTTTGAAATGCAATAACCGCCGCATGGGTTTTAGGACCGAATATACCATCAACGTTACCGCAATTGAACCCCAACTCGTTTAGCCGTTTTTGTAAAGTCGCCACATCGGTCCCCCGATCTCCCTGACGCAGGGTCCTGGATATTGACGCCCCGCTGCCTGAGCTGCCCGAAGAAGCCGACCTCCCGCTGCCCGAATTGTTATCGCCATATAGCTTGCCCAACGTTTTCGGTCCGGCTATTCCGTCGGGCACCAGATTATTTGCCTTTTGATAATCGATCACGGCTTTTTGGGTAATCGGACCAAAAATACCATCGGCTCGATCAGAAAGAAACCCTAACTCAATTAGGGCCTGCTGTAATGCTACCACTTCAGGCCCCCTGCTGCCCATCTTGAGAATGATGTTTTTCGCATACGCCATGCCGGGGAAAGAAACAAATGCGGTTATCACAAGGACAAGTGAAAAAAATACACACGCAATACGCACCCTTTTTTTCATAGCAGCTGCACCCCCTTGTCCCCTTCATTATATTTCTTGTCCAGCAAATAATCAAACCATCATAATGGCCAAAATAAGGGATATAGGTGCTTATTCGATATTTATTACATATTTGTTACGTAATTATTGCATTTGCTTAAAAATTTGTCAATACCTTAATCCTATCTTTCGACAATACATTTCAGATCAAAGTCCAAATAATCGCAGGATACCAGGTGATAATTGATGCCATCAATAAAGCCTTCGGTTACATTATTTAAGCTTGAGCCGTGAAGATGTCCAAATACAACATGGCTTACGGGAAATTCCTTCAACAGATGGGCCATTTGGTTTTCTTCCCCCTTCTCATCAAAGGGAGGATAATGCAGGAGCACAATAATTTCACCGGCGCCTTGTGCACTGGACAGCGACAATTTCAACCTTTGAATTTCCCTGCTGAATATCTTAATATCATGCTGAAGGTCTTCGCTCTCTTCAAAGATCGCCCAGCCTCTCGTTCCGCAGAAGGCAATTCCATTCAGCATAACGCTGTCATTCTGAATCGCAAACATACCGGGAGGCAATATGTTCCTGACCCGGGATATAGATGCCCACCAATAATCATGGTTTCCCTTTATGATTATCTTACGGCCGGGCAATTCGCCGATACTGTCGAGATCGGGTTTGGCCTCTTCCAGCTCCATTGCCCAGCTTATATCCCCCGGTATAAGGACTATATCTTCATGGGTAACCTTGTTTATCCAATTAGCCCTTATTCTATCCCAATGATGGATCCAATGCGGACCAAATATTTCCATAGGTTTAGGCCGAAAACTTGACAGATGAAGATCCCCGATTGCGAATATTCTCACCTTTGCATTCTCCTTATGAAAAAACCATGGTGCAGCGCATCACGGTTTTTTCAAATATAATCATCAGCTTCATTATACAGGCGTAAACAAACTTATACCAGCCCTCTTTTTGAAAACTCCTGAATAACTTTCTCAAAGACATCCTGGGAAGTCTTTGAAATATCATCAATGGTCAGGCTGATATAATTACTGTTGTTTTTCATGTAGTAATCCTTGAGAGCCGCAGTCCTTTCATGATACTCATCCAGGCGTTTTATTATGACTTCCTCATTGTCATCATCCCGAATTCGCAACGGTACTTTACAAGCCGGACATTCGCTATATCCCTGGCTTACATGGTATATCCTCCTGCAATTGGGACAAATCCTTCTGCCCAATAAACGGTGCAGGATCACCTCCCGGGTAACGTTTAGATCCAGGACGATATCAATCTTCATCCCCAATGAATTCATCATTTGATCCAATGCCCGCGCTTGTTCTGTTGTACGGGGATAACCATCGAATATTATCCCTTTTACGTTTTCAAGCCTTTTTAACCTATCTTCCACCACACGATTGGTTACGTCATCTGAAACCAACTTTCCTTCCTTTACAACCTGGACCTCCTGATACAACGGGTGTTCAGGCTGTTTAAGTATATCGCGGAACAGATCTCCTGTAGATATGTGAATCAGACCAAAGCGGTTTGTCAAGTGTTGCGCCTGGGTTCCTTTCCCGGATCCCGGCGGTCCGAGTATAACAATATTCATAACAATGATCCTCCTTGTGTTTTTATTTGCCTATCTTACTATAATTATAATATTTATATTTTATCATAAGCCGGGGTTTATAATACCCAATCAATTATACAACAGGCTTACCTGTTGAGGTAACCCGGGAAAGCAAGTCTAAAAGTACATTTTTCCCCTTAAAACCATGTTTTTTAGTAATCCTTTGCAAGTCTTTTTCTGCCAAAGCTTAATTTAACGGTTAGCACCCGATCGGTGGAAAAAATCCTTCCGGCGATAACGATCAGAACAACAAACACCACCAGCATGTAGATAATTCCGTAAAAAACAATATCGTAATTGCCGAGCAGTATGTTCTGGGAAGCAATAAACGGATGGCTGAAAGGTATAAGCATTATTAATACCCTTACCGGCAGTGAAAGAGAGTTTATATCAGAAAACATGGATATAAAATAGGGAATCATGACAAGAAATATAAGGGGCAGTATCATGGTCTGGGCGCTCTTTAAGTCCTCCACCAAAACACCAAGTATAATCGCCAGGCCAAGGGCACACAATATTGCCAAAAACAATGATATCCCCAACAATATGAAATCATTCGGCTTAAATTGAAGGCCTAGTTGCTGGATTAATTCCCCGGCTTGCCCATCGCTTGGAATATTCCCCATAAGGCTGCCCATATAATATCTGAACCCTAACATGTACACACCAGCCGATATTAACCCGACCAAACCTGAGGCAACCATCTTGGCAATGACAATATAATTTCTGCTTATGGGAACGGTAAGGAGTGTTTCCAGGGTTTTGTCCTGCTTTTCCAAAGCGATAGCCGACAGCACCATCTGAGAGGAATAAAGGATTATCATCATGAGGATAATAGGGACGAATATTGACTGGGAATAGACAAAGCTGCTTACCTCGGCAGCCGAACCGGCTGCCATTTTACCCTTAACAATAACAAAATCCCTGCTTTTTATCGGATTTTTTAGATTCTCCGGCTCTATATCGGGAAACTTTTCCTTCAAAAAGTTATTTGAAAGGTACCTGTTGATTTCCCCGATTACCCCCTCGACCAAAGCGGTACCGGCTGAACTGCTAATCGAAAAACTGCGGATATATGTATAGGTCTCTATATCCTTGAACTGAAACTGGGAGGCCGCTTCGCCAAATCCTTCAGGAATGACTATAAGCAGATCTATATTATTTGCGTTGGCATATTCTATAGCCGATGATTTATCCCTTTCTTCCAAAAGATTCACCTTAAAACCAGCAAGGGATAAATTGTCTGTTAATAGGCCGGATTCCTGCGAACCGTCAAGATCAACGATATAAACATCTCTTTCGGCAGCTACCTTTTCGATTTCCGACTTTGCAATCACACCGATAAAATAAAACAAGCCGGTGGTAAACAGCAAGGATATTACAATTTGAAGAGTGATCATTTCTTTAATCTCTTTTTTGAGAAGATTAATGAATTTATTCATTGTACCAGCCTCCTAAAGACTTCCTCCAGATTCTGAGCAGAATATTCCTGCTTTAATATTTCTGGCTCACCGATTTCCAGTATTTCACCTTTATCTATAATTGCCACTCTGTCAGACAGAAAATCGATCTCCAGCATGTTATGCGATGAAAGAAGCACCGAGGTCCCTTCCTGAACAAAACTTCTTATAATTTCCCGAATCTCCAGAGAATTTATCACATCCAGGCCCGAGGTCGGCTCATCCAGTATGGCAAGCCTGGGTTTGGTCATCAGCGCCCTTGCAAGCAAAAGCTTCCTTACCATACCCTTGCTGTAAGTACCAACCTTATCCTTTAACCTGTCTTTAAAACCAACAATTTCAACCGCTCTTTCAACATATTCATCAAATTCATGTTTGTCCGCAGCGTAAAACCTTGCCATAAATTTTAAATAATCCATACCCGTAAGGTTTTTATACGCCCCTGCTTCCTCGGGCAGGTATGTTATTTCCTCCCTTATTCTTTTGGGCTCCTTTTTCAGATCCAAACCCATCACCTCCACCCTTCCGCCGCTAAAGGAAAGGAGGGTGGCTACGATCCTCAGAGTAGTCGTCTTTCCTGCGCCGTTGGGCCCTATCAGGGCGAATATTTCTCCTTTTTTTACCTCAAAGCTGATACCCTTTAATGCTTCCCTCTTTCCGTAATTCTTCTTCAAATTTTCAACACGCAGAATAATCTCATCCATAATAGCATTATCCTCCCAACGTATTTATATAGCGGTCCCGTCATGCCCAGCGGGCACCAGCAAGTCTGGATGCGTCATTTGACGAGAATTCGGCTTACCCCTTCTTGCTATATACGCCTGTTATACTAAATTAAGACAGAATGCATTAAATCCATATTGGCTTCCAAAAAAGAAAAATAAATAAAGGATATGAAGATTTTATCACAATTAGGCAAAAAATACAATTGAATATATGCCCACTTTTACCCCATCGGGCATGACAAAGCTTTATAAATTTTTAAGATTTCTATATAAAATTTTATAGTATAATCCATATAGAATAGTCATGATTTGAGCTTACCCTGCCGTTTTTGCCGCCGTAATCCCATGCTGCCAAATTAACAAATCGGCATGTTTTTCATATTGGTTAATACGGTAAATCCAAGGATAGGCATTAAATGCATAATACTTGCCGTTGTGTAACTGGGCAGGTAATATTATTGCTTTACAGAAACTAATGGAGGTTTGAAAATGAAGCAGCAAGACCTGAATAAGAGCGACTTCAAAGAATTATTAGGCAGATACAAACACCTTTCTCTAGCGTCGCTGTATGGTTTTGCCCAGATATTTTTTCAATACTGTGAGCGAACAGTACAGCCTAAATACTATATGTATTCACCGCTGGATGATCACATCCCATTCATTAAGTATTTCGTTATTCCCTACCTTTTCTGGTTCATATATATGGGCATTGCATTCTTATACCTCGGTTTGGTATCTAAAAAGGATTATTATCTGCTGTGTACATATATGTTTGGTGGAATGTATCTATGTTATGTTCTTTACTTAATATTCCCCAACGGCCAGCAGTTAAGACCAATAATAACCGAAAACGACATATTTTCAAGAATGATCAAACACATTTATGCCACCGATACCCCAACCAATGTTGCTCCCAGCATACACGTTTATAACTCCATAGCTGTACATGTTGCTCTAACCAATTCCCCCGGATTCAAGAAAAAACCGCTGGCCAAACTGGCATCGCTGGTGTGTATGCTGTCCATCTGTGCCTCTACCCTTTTTATAAAACAGCACTCCATCAAGGACGTCATGTGGAGCATAGTATTGGCGGCAGCATTATATCCCATTGCATACCTTTTGCCCAAACGGATGGATATTAAACGCCCGGTTACAGCGGAGGCAAAGGATATGGCGTTTAAGTGAGCGAATATGTTAGGATAGGCTTATCAGACACTGGGTAGCCAATTGCAACACTGGGCAGCTAACTTCAAAAAAAAAGGGCTTTTCAGCCCTTTTTATTCTTGTTTGCTCACCATTTGTTTTCTGTATTTTTCGGCATCCCAGTTTTTAATCCTATCTATGTCCCGGCTGCTCATGGTGCTGAGCTTTAGTCCATTTCGTTCCACCTGATCGATGACATAAAGATATGCAGTCAAAGTTTCCTCAATGGTTTTTGCCTCGTTATATCCGGTCCTGTAAATAACCTGACCGGTACCAGTGTCTATGTTGATCTTGTTGCTTATCTCGTTTATAGCGATCTGATCGCTGTCCAAATAGACTATCTGATCGGGATAGAGAACCTTTTCCTTAAAATCCAAATCTGCTGATTTTTTGCGAATGTAATTCCGTGTAAACTCGGTTTTTCCCTCAAATTCCGAATCCCCGCGCATCTCCAGCTTTATCTCGGGATATGGTTCGGAAATATTGAAATATTCCTTTATCATGTTGTTTACCCTGGCATGGAGTTCAATACATTCCTCAGCATCATCAGCGGTAACGACCAAGCCATGGTTCTGCATGAATATAACCTGCGGGAAAACTCCATGCTCTTTTGTATATTCATCTATCTTCTGCTTTATTCTATAAGTCAGATAAAAGCCTGGCATTGTATAGGGCAACCATATTCGGGGGATCCCAGACGGTTCCATAACCCTGTCCATCATTTCATTTCCATTCACCGCACAGCACAGAATATTGGCGTACACCGGATGGGTATGAATTACAAACTTCTTCAAAATGGAGTGGAAACCAACCTCAACGGAAGGCCGTAATTCCTTGTATCCCTCCAAATGCAGGGTATTCTGTTTTATCAGTTCAGCCCCTTCTTTTTCAAATGTCACATCATCTTTTTCTTCCGTTGCATCAAAGTATTCTATAACGTGCCTGTAATTAACAACCGCAAAGCCATCCTCTGCCGTCACCTGATCCAGCCTGAACCCCGAAGCTTTTATGAGCATCAGTTCCCGATCAATCTTTACTGAAGTATTGCCGCCTCCGCCCTGAACGATATCGGGATGCGACCCGACAGCCTTAGATATTCTCTCCAAACCTTTTAAGGCTATATCCATCATATTATCCCTTCTTTCACTATGAATGGCACCAGCACACATTAAATTCCGAGCTTCTTTAGGCGCAACAGCTCATTTGATGTGAAATTGTTCTTCACAACATGTCCTCTTAACGGCACAATTTTCTCGTGAATGGCATCAATGATCCAATCCGCTTGAGGGAAGAAAAACTCCTCCAGTTCATGAGCGGGAGTAATCCAATTTCTGGCACCAACCACAACGGGCGGTGCATCCAGATAATCAAATGCAAGTTCGCCTATGGTCTGGGCAAAGTCCTTAAGGTGAGAGCTTCTCTCACATGCATCTCCTGTAACGATAATCCTTCCCGTTTTCTTGACCGACTCCAGAACCTTTTCATAGTTAAAAGGCACAATACTCCTGGCATCGATAATTTCTGCGGACATACCGTATTTCTCTTCCAATATTTTAGCCGCATCCAGGACCCTGTATAGCGTGGCTCCCACCGTCAAAATGGTAATATCCTTTCCTTCCTTCTTTATATCCGGTTCACCTATTGGAACTTCATAATATCCTTCCGGCACTCCCTCCGGATGGAAGAGCTCTCCCACATCGTAAATCCTCTGACTTTCAAAGAAAAGCACAGGATCGGTACCCATTAAAGCCGCATTCATAAGCCCTTTAGCGTCGTAAGGAGTGGCAGGGAACACCACCTTCAGCCCAGGTATGTGAGCCGCCAGAGACGTCCAATCCTGGGAATGCTGAGCACCGTATTTGGAACCTATTGATATTCTCAGAACCACCGGCATCTTCAAAACTCCTGCGCTCATTGCCTGCCACTTGGCCAGCTGGTTAAATATCTCATCGCCGGCTCTTCCCATAAAATCAGCGTACATAAGCTCAGCAATCACCCTGCCGCCCGACATGGCATATCCTACAGCCGAAGCAACAATGGCAGCTTCAGAGATGGGGGCATTGAAGAAGCGATGATAAGGCAGGGATTCTGTCAATCCTCTGTACACCGCAAAAGCTCCGCCCCAATCCCGATTGTCTTCACCATAGGCAATCAAGGTAGGATCTACATAAAATTTGTCCAATACAGCTTCAAATATGGCATCGCGCAGCTGAAATACCCTTGCCTTGGATACCGGCTTTCCATCCTGAATCCCAACCCGGATCTTCCTTTTAATCTGCTGTACCCTGGGATTATCCTCCTTGGGAATTAACACTTTGCATTCCCCGTCCTCCATCTTCTCAATCCTTTGGTTGGAAAACATCAGATCTCCTATGGCATTGGGATTGGCATACAAATTCATTCTCGGCGATACATTTTCATCAACCGCAAGCTTGTATATATCAAGAATCATATTTTTGGTTTGCTCAAGTATTGCATCCAGCTCATCCTCAGTCGCTATTTGGGCATCTACAAGCTGCTTCCTGTATGCTATCAGGGAATCCTGCTCAACCCAGGCATCGACTTCCTCCTTGGTCCTGTAGCTGGAAGCATCCGAAGGCGAGTGTCCGGAGAACCTGTATGTCAGCACATCCAACAGGACCGGCCCCTTATTTTCCAACAGTATTTGCTTCTTCCTCTTTATAGCATCGATAACGGCCAGAGGATTAAAACCATCCACCCGTTCGGCATGCATCTGTTCCGGATTGATACCCGCTCCAACTCTAGCCAGTATCTGGAATCCCATTGTTTCACCGCTTGTCTGACCGCCCATACCGTACTGGTTGTTAAAGAAGTTAAATATTATGGGAAGTCCGCCTTTGTATCCTTCCTCCCACAGATATTTGAACTGATCCATGGCCGCCATATTCATTGCTTCCCATACCGGACCGCAACCCATGGAGCCGTCCCCAATGTTGGCTATTACTATACCCTTACGCTGGTTGACCTTCTTAAACAGGGCAGCTCCCATGGCAATTCCGGCTGAACCTCCGACAATGGCATTATTGGGATAAATCCCAAAGGGTGTAAAAAACGCATGCATTGATCCACCAAGGCCTTTGTTAAAGCCCGTCTCTTTTCCAAATATTTCAGCCAAAGCTCCATAAAGCAGGAAATCCATTGCCAGCTGCTTTACATCCTCACGCTTTGTCCTTTTTCCTTCCACTACCTTGAGAATTCTGCCCTCAAAGAAATTCTCCATAATATCCAGCAATTCGCTATGCGACATCTTTTGTATAGCAGAGAGCCCTTTGGCTATTATCTCTCCGTGACTCCTGTGGGAACCAAATATATAGTCATCCTTATCCAGATGATATGCCTGCCCTACCGCCGATGCCTCCTGACCTATCGACAAATGTGCCGGCCCGGGATAGTTGTATTTGATGCCGTTGTATTCGCCGGTAGTCTTTACAAGCAACAGCATGTTTTCAAATTCTCTAATTATTGCCATATCCCGATAAATTCTGACAAAATCATCTTTTGAGAAGTTTGCCTTTTCTTCGTCAATGGTCTTATTATACTGATTTATGGGTATATCTTTAAACTTTACCCAACCGCTTTTTCTAACCACGTTTGGGTCGACAAAAATCTGTTTAGGCATCCTTTTTCCCCTTTCTAATTAATTTATCTTCTTCAATCATCAAAGTGGAAAATGCTTTCCCTTATAATCTCCGACACAGTTGGATGGGGGAATACCAATTCCTTTATATCCCTGACGCGTAGCTCGGTCTCAATCATAATGCCTGCCCCGTATATGATCTCGGATGAATAACTCCCGATCATATGTACGCCAATCAAATTCCTGTATTTTTTATTGATGAGCAGCTTGCATATGCCGTCCCCATCCTCGTTTTCAGCGACATACCTTCCGCTGTATCTCATGGAAAGCTTAGCCACCTCAAAATCTATGCCCTTCTCCCTGGCAGTTTCCTCAGTCTCTCCCACGCAGGCCACCTCGGGATTGGTATATATCACCGACGGGATGGCATTATAGCGAACGATATCGCGCCTGCCCAGCATATTGTTTACGCAAACCTCAGCTTCCCTGTATGCAGTATGGGCCAGCATGGACCTTCCGTTTACATCTCCGGCAGCATACACTTCGGGAATATTTGTCTTTCCCCGCTCGTCGGTTTTGATAGCACCATTCTCAATCTCCACATCTATGCTCTCCAGGCCGATATCCCGTATCGCCGGCCGTCGGCCGACGCTCATCAAAACCTTATCAGCTTTGATTTCCTCCATTTTGCCTGCAGACTCATAAACAACCGTGCCATTTTGTATTTCAACTACCCTGGAATTGAGTTTAAAGTCTACACCTTTCTTCTGGTAATTCTTAAGCAGAATCTGGGAGATTTCTCTATCGGTATTGCCAGCTATATGATCCAGCATTTCAATAACGGTAACCTTTGCACCAGCCGAATTAAAGTATGAGGCCATCTCGAGGCCTATTATACCTCCTCCCACCACCACCAGGGATTGAGGAATATTGGGTATATCAAGTATTTCCCGATTGGTAAGCACATACCCTGCCTCCATACCTTCCTTGGCCCCTGGTATAGGAGGAATAATCGGTTCTGAGCCGGTGGCAATTAACAATCTCTTGCCCGTGAAGGTCTCGTCGTTTACCTTAATGGCATATCCATCGCTGCTTCTGCCGGTTATTCGGGCATGTCCTTCAACAACATTTACATTGCTGCCCTTCAGCTGCGCCCTGACTCCTGACACCAGCACCCTGACCACCTTATTTTTCCGGCTGATCACAGCGCTATGGTCCAGCTCAACGTTCTGGGCTTTTACGCCGTATTTTTCACCGTATTTGGCATAATCAAATATCTTTGCCGAATTCAGAAGAGCCTTTGAGGGTATGCACCCTTCGTTCAGACATACACCACCCAAGGACCTCTTCTCAACAAGCAGCGTCTTTAACCCTGCCTGTCCGGCCCTGGCGGCTCCGATATACCCTGCCGGACCGCCGCCTATTACAATCAGATCATAATTCATCTTCTTCACCTCTCGCTACGCTATTTGGCCAGAAAAATGCTGAAATTCTCAAGGTTGGTTTTCAGTTCCTGTAGGAACCTGGCAGCAGGAGCCCCGTCAACAGCTCTGTGGTCAAATGTCAGGGACAATCCCATGGCGGGATATGTCACCAGCTTATCCCCCTCCTGCCTGACGCGCTGTACGATTGTATTCACGCCCAATATTCCGGTCTGAGGAGGATTGAGTATCGGCGTGAAGTATTCAACTCCCAGCGTTCCCAAATTGGTAACCGTAAATGTTCCTCCTTTTAAGTAATCGGGATTTATGCTACCCTTCCTGCAGGATTCAATCAGTTTTTTGGCCTCGTTTGATATCTCGCTAAGGGATCGGGTATCGGCAGAATAAATGGTTGGAACCATGAGTCCTCTTTCGGTATCAACCGCTACACCTAAATTCACATGCTTAAAGAGAAGCATCCTGTCATCCAGAAAATGAGCATTCAGTTCTCTATGATTAAGAAGCGTTCTTGACACTGCATACAATATGATATCGTTGAGGGTTATATCCCCAAGCCCCAGACGCGTTCCCTGCTCCTTTATTTTGCGTCTGAATGCAAGTATTTCAGTAGCATCAAAGGAGGTATGCAGGGTTAGCTGGGCCGAATTGACCAATGATTGGTGCATTGCCTTCGCAATAACTTTCCTTATATTTGAAAGCTTAATCTCTTCATAATCGGCCTCCGCTGGTTCAGCCTCGGCAGTCTCATATTCTGCCAACTCATGGCGTATACCGGCAGTCTTTGCATATTCCACATCAACAGTAGTAATTCTTCCTCCTATGCCCGTACCCACAAGCTGATCCGCTTCATCCAGTTTAAGGTATTCTGCCATGGCCGAAGGTGTTGCGACAGCCCGGCTGTCCATTAATCGCCTTATATCCCTTTCGATGATCCTGCCTTCCGGCCCCGTAGGAGTAGCCATTCTATAGTCCACTCCCGCTTTGGCTGCCAGATTGCGCGCCCTGGGACTGATCTTTAATTCCTGGCCGGGAATCGGACCGGCAGCTTCAACTATATCGGTTTCCTCTCCTATCTCTTCTTCCTTATGCTCTTCTGCCATGCTTCTCTCGGCATCGGACTTTTCTTCAACCTGAGGCCCAAAGTCGGAAATATCCTCTCCCTCCTGCCCAATAACACAAACAGTGGAAAGGACCGGTACATCATCTCCCTCATCATAATAGATCGCCAATAAAGTGCCTTCTACCTTTGCCTCTTCATCAAAGGCAGCTTTGTCGGTTTCATATGAAAATAAAATATCGCCGATGTTTACCGTATCGCCCTTCTTCTTATGCCACTTTGTTATAATACAACTCTCCACAGTCTGGCCCTGTTTGGGCATAATTACCGGTACCGCCATCTCTACCACTCCTATTACAGTTTAGTATTTATAATGCATCATGATAGCATTTAATATAGATCTAACACAGATTTGTTAATTTTAATGTTATTTTTGTTAATATTCAATGCAAATTAATCACTTCTTTTCACATTTGTTGTCGCTATTATCATTCTAGCAAATGAATATATCCTTGTCAACAAGATAAAGCACATTAAATCGCCGTTAAAAGCCACCTAACAATGGTCAATTCGGTTGATAAAAAAAAATATAAATTGTATAATATTATTAAAATGTTGCAAACTAAATGTTAATTTTTCGGAAAGGGGTTGATGACCCATGCCGTGTGGATGCCAACGGCTTAAAGATCAAGTTGCTATCGTAACGGGGGCTGGCCAGGGGTTGGGGGAAGCCTTGGCAAAGCGATTAAATGATGAAGGTGCCAAAGTTGTCATAGCCGATATCAACATTGAAGCTGCTCAAAAGGTTGCCGCCGGTCTTAATGATGCATTAGCCGTAAAATTGGATGTAACCAATTATGAGCAATGCGAGGAAATGGTCAGATTAACGCTGGAGAAATACGGAAAAATCGATCTTCTGGTCTGCAATGCCGGCATTCTCATTGCCAAAGGCATTGACGAATTTTCAGCAGCCGAATGGAAGAAAGTTATAGACGTAAATCTTATAGGCTACTTTAATTGTGCCAAGGCGGTCGTTCCTGTTATGAAAAAACAGGGAAAGGGCAACATAATTCAGATCAACAGCAAATCGGGCAAAAAAGGCTCTTACAAAAACTCGGCCTATGCCTCCAGCAAATTCGGCGGCATAGGATTAACCCAAAGCCTGGCCCTGGAGCTGGCTCAAGACAACATAAGGGTTAATGCCATATGCCCGGGTAACCTTTTGGATTCCCCGTTATGGGTAAACAGCCTATATGAACAGTATGCCCGTAATCAGGGACTTACCAAAGAAGAGGTAAGACTAAAATACCTGAACCAGGTTCCTTTGGGGAGGGGCTGCACATACGAAGATGTGGCCAATGTTATGGTATTTCTGGCCTCCGATGAATCAAGCTATATGACTGGCCAAGCCATTAACGTAACGGGAGGACAGGAGATGCGATAAAAAAACATGGCCGGATATATCCGGCCATGTTTTACTTTCTGTCATCTTATGGGTTTGGCATTAGCCAGTAAATACTTTTCGGCCTCTTCACACCACAGTCCGTTATTACCCTCAACGATTTCAGCCAGTTTGGCAAACATGGGATCGGTTTTACCCTTTTCCTTAAATTCGGTAATCGGTGTGAGCTCCAATTGGATGTTGGTATATATGAGTTTCTTACCGCCGGGAATATTGGGCAAATTCAGTGTTGTATCCACCACGCTGTCAAGGCCGCCGATGTGAGTAATCATGGAAGCAGGGTTAACCCTACCCTCTGCCATCATTTGAAGGGCTTCCTTCATGTCATCCGTATTGCCGCCGCTGGTACCCACAAGGTGGGTAGATGCATAATGAACATTGTAGAAATTGACCTGGGCCGAAAAGTCAGGATTCGTCGGACCGGCAAAGAAGTTGAGGCAACCGTCTCTTCCTAATATCCTGTCCCCTATTTCAACCACCGATTTAACAGGTGCAAATACAAACACATCATCGTAACCCTTGCCTTCGGTCAGGGACAGAAGATATCCTTCTATATCATCCATTCCGGCAGTGTTGATGTATTTGAGCGTAACCCCATTTCGTCGAGCCTCTTCTTCCGTTATTATCTCGCTGGCACGTTGCAGTCTGGCCTGATCAATATCGGTCACCACCAGCAATCTCGGCTTCCTATCTGCATGGATTGCATAGTCTATGGCTCCCAGCCCCATGGGCCCGGCTCCGGCCAGTATAGCCATGTTGCCACCGTCTACTATACCCATTTCATGCTGGTAGCTGCCGGGCTTGGTGTGATAGCTGGCGTGAAAAGCCCCGACAATGCATGACATGGGTTCAGCAAGCGACCCATAGAAAAATGCATCGCCATTATACTCCAGCAGACAGTCCATCTCCATAACTTCATTTGGAATAATAATATGGGTAGCATCGCCTCCGATATAACGATAGGAATACCCGGGGGCATCCAGCCTTCCCTTATAGTTGAGTGCAGGCTGTACCGAAAATTTCTGTCCCGGTTTGAATTTATGCTTCCACTTTTCTCCAACCTCAAGTATAATACCACAGAACTCGTGCCCTATGATTACCGGATTCACATCTATATCATCAGGAACCCGCTTGTGATCTTTCCCCTGGATAGCGGCCTTATATGATGACATACATATACTGTCGGATATAACCTGGGCCAGAATCTCATCTTCCTTTATTGGGGGCAGTTCGAACTCTTCCAGCCGCAAATCATTTTTGCCGTATAGCCGCACAGCCTTTGTTTTCATTACTCCCAACCTCCTTCATGCATATCTTATATTTTCAGTTCCGGCAGATTGTTGATGTCCATTTTCTCCATCCCTGCCTGTTTGGTTCCGCCAACATAACGTGGCGCTTAAAACGCTTTCATAAGCTGGTATACAGTTCAAAACCTCTGCCGGACAACGGTTTTATGGTTGTTTTATTCTCAACGGATGATAACCCCCAACTTTTGAGCAGCATCCACTATTCTTTCCGGCAGCTGCTTATCGCATATCAGGATGTGTATATCATCCAGTGTCGCAAAGGTAAAAGGCATGTTCTTGTCTATTTTACTTACATCCATTAGGAGTATTACTTTTCTTGCCTTCTTGATAACCGCTCTTTTCAGCTCGCATTCATTGCTGTCTCCACATGTAAATCCATATTCAAGAGAGAAACCCGATGTTGCCATAAAAGCAATATCCACGTTTATATCCTTTATAAAGTTTAAGGAATTGACACCGGAAATGGAAAGGTTGTTTCGGTTGATGTATCCGCCTACAAGCATAACCGATGGATTGTTGTTCTTTACAATTTCCAGAGCAATATTAGGACCGTTGGTTAAAATGGACAGATTTTTGTCGGGCAGCATTTTGGATAAACGCATCATGGTGGTTCCTGCGTCAATATAATATGAACGCCCGGTTTCTACATACTCCAGGGCTTTCCTGGCTATTTTCATCTTTGCGTCCACATTTTCCATAGCTCGCATGCTGTAAACATCTTCCTTGAGGCTGGATACCGAGTTAACGGACTTTGCGCCGCCCCGAACCCTGATAATATGCCCTTGTTCCTCGAGATAATTAAGGTCCCGTCTTAACGTCATTGCAGAAACCTCTGGAAACATCTTTTCCAGCTCTTTTAGCTTGGCTTCACCCTTGTTTTGTATATATGCATTTATAATTTCCCGTCTTCTTATTTTCAACCTTTTCACTTCCCCAGCGTCATTTTGATAACAAAAACAGCACCATTTATTACAGCAAAATGTTATAAATGATCATACTTATCATATTATGCTTTTATAATAACAAAACAATTAACATATGTCAACTATGTGTTTGTTTCACCTCCATTCAACTGCAAAAAGAAACCATATCCTTGCCGGGAAGGTTCTTGCAAAGATCATGATAAACCGAATAACGCTTCGTTAAACTCCTACATTCAGACAATTTCATTCACCATATGTACCCAGCTCAAGTCCTTTCTCAACAAAATACCGATATGTTTCGTAATCAACGGTATTGGGTATGGAATGATCGCTGTGGAGAACATAGCCATAATTTCCTTTTACCACAGGAATCTTGGCCTCCAGTTCCCGGTACACCAGGTTTTTATCATTTGAATACAGCACCCGCACATCAATGCCTCCCATAAAGGAAAGCACTTCACCATAATCCTTATACAATCTTAACAGATCCATACCGGCCTTGACCTCGATAACCTGCAGACAATCTATTCTCGCTTCAATCATGCCGGGAACCAGAGGTTCCACATAGCCGCATGAATGCATTATAACGGGCAGGTTGTGGCTTTTGGCAAACTCTATAGTCTTTATGTGGCCCGGCTGAATAATCTCCTTATACATGGCCGGCGACATAAAAGGCCTTTGCTTAAAGCCCATATCCTCATAGTACCATATTCCGTCGGGATACCCTTCCTGGGCAAACAGAATTTCCTGCAACTGGATGGTAAGTGTGGAATATGTATCCACCATATCCTTTACCCAATCGGGATCAAGCGCCATTCCAACCAGCATATGCTCATGGCCGCACACCGGATGCATACACTCAAACACGTTGACCCCCGACCAGGCAAAAAATCGGTTGTGCTTGCGCGCATGCTCCTTTGCCTTCCGATAGGCTTCAAAATTGATGCGCCTTGGGTCCGGTTTTAACAACGGCTTTATATATTTCTCCCACCCCATGCGATCCTTTACCAGAAAATCCACATGTTCCGGGGTGCTATCGTGCAGTTTATGCCTCCTTAGCAAGGCCCCATTTCCATCCCTAACCAATATGGTTTCTTCCGTCTCCTCAACAACCTGAGGTTCAAAGTCCAGATCGGCAACAAGATTAAAGGGCCAGCATAATTCCATATCAAAACCGAAATGATCGGCCAGATCTTCATCATGGCTGATGTAACCATCAGCCTGCCACTTCTTAAGCGTATCGCCCCAAAAATGCTCAAACAGGCCAATGCGATCCACAGGTTTACGCTTGAGGATATTGCCAATTCTTTCAATACCTGTCATGGATTCCATATTTCATCCCCCTATACATTTTTTTGAAATATTCATCATATCTCCTGAATAATGAATTATCCTTTCCTTTCCTTTTGTATCTCTTCAACGGTCTTTACCTTTAACCGGGCTGCACCTTTATAGTCATCCCTGGTCTTGATCTTCTTTCCAGACTGAAGCCGCACCCTTGCCTCCTCAATAGCATTTTTGTACTGGGGCAACCACTTTGCCTGAGCAACCAACATCTCATCCACCATCTGCCATATTTCAGGAGGATTGCACACCGCCCCGGTCAACGGATCCATCATCATGGCCTGCCTGAGTAGCATATCGTCGCCTCGCACTGCAGCCTCCACTGCCAGCCTCTGCACGCTGATGCTGGCATTACAAACGGCTGCGCACCCCAAGGGCAGATCCCCCACCTTCGGAATATTGATTCCATTGGCATCCACATAGCCGGGAACTTCCACCACAGCATCATCAGGTAAATTGGTTATGGTGCCGTTGTTGACGACATTGAAATGCCCTCTGTAAATTCGACCAGTCTCCAGCCCCTCTATGATGTAGGAACCATGTTCCTGGCTCCGTTTGTCAGAATCAAATTTCCTTGCCGGCTCCTTCAGCCACCTGGGAAAATCGGTTTCAAACCAATTTCTGTTTTCGATACAAACTCTCAGGTAACCGCCGGTCTCTCCGTTTATCCAGGAGCTTAGATCGATCCAATCCATGATCTCATCGGGACGCTTCCTGTACCACGGCACATATTCGCTTAAGTGGCCGTTGGATTCGGTACTGTAGTATCCAAATCTTCTCAGCATATCAATCCTTACCTTCTCGGTTTTGCTGTATACAGGGTGCTTTTCAAAGGCTTCCAACAACTTTCCGGTCATATCCTGTCCTTTATGTTTAACCTGTATATACCATGTTTGATGGTTAATTCCCGCGCAGATAATATCCACTTCCTCCTGTTTTAACCCCAGAACCTCTGCAATCTGCTGATGGCCTCCCTGTACGCCGTGACATAAACCTATGGTTTTAACACCGCCGTATTTATTGCAGGCCCAGGTGATCATGGCATTTGGATTAGCATAGTTCAGAAGAATACAATCAGGATGGCTTACTTCACGAATATCCCTGCAAAACTCCAACACGACGGGAATACCCCTTTGACCGTACATAATTCCACCTGGTCCCAATGTATCGCCAACGCATTGGTCCACACCATATTTCAGAGGTATATCGATGTCCAGTTGAAACGCCTCCAAGCCTCCAACCCTCACCACATTGAATACATATTTGGCATCCTTAAGGGCTTCCCTCCGATCTGTGGTTGCCTGGATTTTGATTTTCAAACCGTTTGCATCAATATCCCTATGACAAAGCTGAGTAACCATATCCAAATTTCTCTCGTTTATATCGGTAAAGGCCACCTCAATATTGCTGAATTCCTTCACCGATAAGAGGTCCTGCAGCAGCTGTCTGGTAAATCCTATGCTGCCTGCTCCTATAAACGCGACTTTAAAAGACATTGGTCTCCCCCTTTTAACATTTTTTTATAATACCATTATTTTTATGTATTTGATTTAATTAAGGGCATATCCGTCTATCCCCATGTTCGGCGGGAACAATTCATTTACTGAAGAACAACTGAATTATCAATAATATAGACATATATTCTATACAAACATACAAATTCCTCTGTGTATGTATCTTTAAATTGATTCCAAAGCAAATGCCTTATATGGTCAATATTATATTCTACTTGGACATTTCAATGAATAATTATGGATCAGAACACTTTTTAATAAGCGGAGGAATCATATTGAAGATAAACACCCGTTCAATGCTGTTCGGAACTCTCATATTGGCCGGTGCCAACATGCTGGTTCGGGCAATGGGCTTTATATACCAAATTATTTTGAGCCGTCTATTAGGTCCCGAAGGTATAGGTATATACCAGCTGGTTATTCCACCTTATTCGATCGCTCTGGCTTTGACCACATCCGGTATACCGGTTGCCGTCTCCCGTCTGGTAGCTGCCAAAAATGCCACCGGACATCAAAAACAATCAAAGGAATTTGTAATCACGGCCATAGGAATTGTATCAACTCTGGGTATATTGCTTTCACTTTTGATGATTATATCTTCTGACTGGATATCCCATAGGTTGCTGAAAGATCCGCGCACCCGCATACCTCTTCTGATTTTGTTTCCATGTGTAATAATAACCAGCATAAGCGCTGTATTTAAAGGCTATTTCTATGGAACAAAGAACACCCTTAAGCCAGCCCTGGCTGAAATCATAGAACAGATATTGCGCATTACTTTAGCTGTATTCCTGCTTTTCCGCCTCAGTCCGGCAGATTATGAAAAAGCCACGATATTTATCGTACTGGGTATAGTGATGGGTGAACTGGCCAGCCTGTTATACCTCCACACCAACTACTATCATAAAACAAAAAACTTAATCAACGGTTCGGCTACAACATCTATTATGTCCCGCATCTCAATGATTACCAACATTGCGCTTCCCATTACCTTAACCCGGCTTATGATTACGGCAATCAACTCTGTCAATACCATCCTGATCCCGCAGAGGCTGATGGCCAGCGGTATAACTAACAGCCAGGCGGTATCCCTTTTTGGTATAGTATCCGGTATGGTACTTCCTCTCCTGTATATGCCCTTTACCATCACCAATGCGTTGTATACAGTGATAATACCCCATCTGTCAGAGGATCTGGCTACATCAAATTGGTCAGCCATTCGCGCCAATATCTCGCGGGCTATTCGCTTAACGACCATTTTCGCCTTTCCAGCTTCAGCCCTTTTGCTATCCTTAGGCCATCCCATCGGTATCGCGCTATATAACCAAACTCTGGTAGGACAATTTCTCACTCCTCTAACCTGGTGTATGATCTTTCATGCACTGCAACACACACTGAGCGCTATATTAAACGGCCTGGGCAAACAAAAACTAGCAGCCTCGTATGCGGCAATGGGTGGAATCATTCAGATAATTTGTACCTATTTCCTTGCAGCACAGCCTGACCTGAGAATATACGGCTTTATTATTGGCTTTAACTTAAGAAGCATCATCACTTTTCTCTTGAGCTTCACCAAGGTTGCAAAGCTGACAAAAATTCAGATAAAATGGAAGGAATGGTTCATAAAGCCCGGGTTTGCTGCTGTGTTTGCTGCCTCATTCAGCAGATGTGCTCACAACTTGCTGAACATTCATTCCACCATGCCGTCGGCGGCTTCGCTAATCCTGTCCCTGGGAATTGGAGGAATGTCCTATTTAACCGTACTTTACTGCATAAACGGAATCCCACCCATAAAAGCCAAAAGGCTCCCCTAACCTTATGGTTAAAAGAGCCTTTATATTCACTCATGTCATCAGGCTTTTCCAGCACATCCAAGCACATTTACAATCTTGTGCTTAACAAGTTCTTTTATTGCTGCCCTTGCCGGCCCGAGATACTGCCTGGGATCAAAGTGGCTGGGATTGTTTGCAAAATATTCCCTGATAGTGGCAGTCATGGCAAGCCTTAGGTCCGAATCGATGTTTATCTTGCAGACAGCCATTGATGCAGCTTTTCTAAGCATGTCCTCGGGTACTCCCTGAGCACCGGGCATATCACCGCCGTATTTGTTGATCTTTTCCACAAACTCAGGTATTACCGAAGAAGCACCATGCAAAACTATGGGGAAGCCGGGAAGCCTCTTCTGAATTTCCTCAAGAATATCAAACCTTAGCCTTGGTTCGCCCTTGAACTTATATGCACCATGGCTGGTACCTATTGCAATGGCCAGAGAGTCAACGCCAGTTCTTTTTACAAATTCCTCGGCCTGATCAGGATCGGTAAAAAACGCATCCTCCTCGGATACATTTATCGCATCTTCGATACCTGCCAACCTTCCAAGTTCACCTTCCACCACAACGCCCCTTTCATGTGCATAGTCAACCACTTTCTTGGTCAGGGCAACATTCTCTTCAAAGGGAAGGTGGGAACCATCGATCATTACCGAAGTAAAACCGCCGTCAATGCATGACTTACACAGCTCAAAACTGTCTCCATGGTCAAGGTGCACGCAGATGGGAAGATCGGTTTCAATCAAAGCGGCTTCTATAAGCTTCATAAGGTATGTATGTTTAGCGTATCTCCTGGCTCCGGCCGATACCTGAAGAATCAATGGGGCATTTACTTCCTTAGCCGCTTCAGTGATACCCTGAATTATCTCCATGTTGTTCACATTGAAAGCCCCGATAGCATACCCGCCTTCATAAGCTTTTTTAAACATTTCTTTTGTTGTAACCAATGGCATAGACCAACAACTCCTTCTATAATAAATTTGTAAATTATTGAACATAGTTTTTACTGTTCAAACCTAAACCAATCTGTTCAGAACGCTATAACAAGTATTAAATTTATCATAATAATTCTATCATATTATTTTTCAAAATCAAGGATATTTATCAACAATGATAGCGTCACGGTTCATGTATTTTTACTGCTTTTTTATTTCAGCAGTGGTAGTTCCACCTTTGGCTACCTCCACAGTACGACAACCTGCCAGGGCACACTCTCCCCATGGTTTTTGTAAACTGCCACTGGTTTCAACATATATCTTTACCACTGCATCAAAATCAGTTGGATTATGAAGAGTTAACAGCCATTTATCACCGCCATCCAGCAGCTTTGCTTCCACATGGTCAAATACGACGATTTCTCCGGTATCGGCTAATACCCATACTCCCGGTATCTCGTTATAAGTCAAAAGAGTTGAAACCTCGCACCAGCAGGAACCGTAGAATACCCCTCCAATATTCTTCTTACCTTCCCAATCGCTCATATTTACCCTCTCGCACATCCAGCCGGCCTGTAAATACCGTCCATCCCACGATTTAATCGGCCTATCACCCCTGGACAGGTATTGAGTTATATTGTGGGCGATTTCCTGGCAAAGCTGCAAATAAAACTTATTGCCGGTAGCCCGATATAGCTTAAGCAGAGATACACCCGACAAAGTGCAGATCCCCGGAGCCGAATGTTTATTCTGCACATTGGCATACACACTCCCGGTGGTACGAATTCCCAATTTGCCAAACACCGATTCCTCAGAAAAGCTAAAATCATATGAAACACACCAGGAAGCACATTGTTTGGCACATTCTTCAGCAATAGGCAGCCACTCCGTATTTCCGGTTACCTCGTATAAAGTTACGTATGATTCAAGCAAGCCGAAAGCTGACTCGCTGTCCGGGCATTGAAGTATTTCCCCCGGCCCCCCGTTCATAATTCCCTTGCTTACATAATTCTCGTAATAATATTTTCCGGCAGCAACAGCAACATCCAGGTATTCCCGCTTTCCCAATAGCTTGTAAGCCAGTGCCAAACCTCCGGGAGCAATCCCTCCACTGGCCGTGCCTCCGACAATTATTTCTTCTTTGTCAAGATCAATAAACTGACCGAACTGGCCATACTTATTCCACAGCCGCACAAGAGCATCGGCCAACTTCTCCAAGCCTTTCATCCACAGTTCGGGCACCTGCTCCCCTCTTTTCTGCAACAAGATAATATGGCGCGCTGCAAAGATCAATATATCGGCATTCTTCCGAATTAAGAGCACATTTTTGTTCCGGGTATAGTCGAAATCATCTCCCAGCAATTTCCCTTTGTACATAATAGGATATATATATCCGGTGGGAGCTTGCAGTTTTTCGAAGATTGTATTCATGGTCTCCTTTGCCCGCTTTTGCGCAGGGGGCATACCATCCATCAGAAAGGCCAGGGAGTTCATTCCCCCTCCAACCCATCCAGCCTGCCAATCGCTATACTTTCCTTTAATACTCTTGGGAGCCACCCGAAAATATGCTTGGTTTTCATTCCACTGGGTTTTCATATACTTATCCTCTATTATTCTAAAAGCAGCTGAAAAAGGCAGCATATTAACCAACTGGGATTCACCTGATAAATCCCTGCGGGTATTGCAGTACCAATCATACAATGTAGCAATATTCGGACAATCAAACTCATAGATTCGGAATTGCAGTACTACCCTATCCCCCTCCGCAAAATCATAACCCTTGTCGTCCGATGGCACATCGCTTCTGCACATCTGGTACATGGTTTTCCTTACTGCAGGTGCTTCCAACTGGACACAGGCTGTCCTGCGGTCATCTGATTCTGCCAGCATAAAACCCGTATACCCAACAGAAGTGTTATGATCTGCCAGCAGTTGAAAACCCATACCCTGTTCCGGCATATGGATTCCTATACAGGGCGTTGCCATATCTCCCGAACGCAGGTGTATACAGGAAGGACCCTCACCCTTTTCCAAATGGGGAACATCGGTAATGGTTATTGGCATATCCACCCCAATCCCATCTTCTTCATGAAGCATAGGAGGGTACTTCTTTTTAACCACCCTAAAGCGATTCCCATTATATACTGCAGCGGGCATGAGGACATAATTATTTACAGACCAATTTTCAATATTTATTCTCAACGCCACATTGGCATTGGAGAGATTGCCGGAAACAATATGAAACAACACCCTGCCCTCGTAAACACCGTCCCTATCCTCCAACGGCAATATACTGGATGACACTTCCCAAATCGAGCCTTTCAATTCCGTTACCTGCTTTACATTACCCTGCTGTATCTTTATCTCTGTATATTCAGCAGGATACACTCCATCAAACGATGTAATTCTCAGAGACATGTCCCTTAACAAGTGACTATTCTTCCTATTACTGCCAGCCATTATACCACCTCCTACAGTACAATTCTTTATAAACCTACTGCCACATTTTCCATAAGAACATTATCCATATAGACAGAATAATATCTATACAAGAATCAGCTCCTTAAAAATTTATCAGTCAATCTTCTGTGCCAGCGTACATCCTTCCAGTTTTTAAACTGGGGTTGACAGTAATTGTGTGGTGTCCAGCCCCACATGCCAAACTCGATTGCATCCTCAACTGACCATTCAGCCCACTCCAAAAGCCACGACCAATCCAGATCCGGATGATCTATATAATACCAGCTAGCCCAAGACTCGGTAGTAATCAATGGAATACCAGCATCTTTTGACCAGGAAGCAAAAGCAGACAATTTGCTCCGTTGTCGAGCTCTATACATCGGAGCCATAATCCTGTGTGATTTCATGCAGCGATCGGAAAAATCTTTAAACAAGGATTCATCCCTAAACAGATCGCTGCAGATCTCGTCGAACAGGGTCCGATCGTTAAATCTAGGATCAGCATCTGCATAAAAATGAATGTCCATCACATCTAACTCCAGGTTTAAATCAATCCATCTGACATCTCCATGAAGAGATACCATAAAACGCAATTCCGGAAACTCTGAGCGCATTTCCCGCAGGCATTCATTTACTTCTTTTTGAATATATGCATTCCATTCCGGTGACCATCGCTGTCTTCCTTTCAAGGTCCTTTCCAAATGTCCATTTAGGAAATATGGATACTCGTTAGACAGATCCACATATATACACTTATCAAATCCAAACCTCTTTTTCCATTCTTTCAGCATTATCTTCCAGCAATCAGTAATGTCATATAGATTTTGCGGCGATTTTCCCGGCAATGTACTGATGCTCCAAGCACTTAGGCAATAGTATAAGCCTTTTTTCAGAAGCTTTTCCATAAACTCAATCAACCATTTCCCTGCCGGACCTTCAAATGCTTCAGGACGATCCCATGGATGTATAGGTTGTTCTTTAAGAGCAGGGCGACTGTATATTTTTTCAGGCTTAGATAGATCAATTAAATGGGGCATTGGGTCCAGACGAATGGTATTATAACCCCGTTCGATGGCTTCATCCAGGACCTTGTCATAATCTTCAAATGAATCCCCCTTCATATGCCGTGTCAAAAAGGCAAAATCCCACATAACCACAGTCATTCTTCTGGGTTCCAACCATTCCCTCATATCGAATTTTTCAAATTCCCTCGACATCATACTCCGTGCCCGCGACGATTCCTGTTTTGGATATTCCATAAAAATCCCCCTTCGTATAATAATGTTTTATAAACTAATTAATTACCTGAATAGAATTTTTCAACTGATCGCAGGTCAATGCCCTAATGCGAATCTGTACGCATGTATAATCAATGCCATTGCTGTCTATCCATAGGCCGTATGATTCACCATATACCAATCTGATTCGTCCATGGACATTGACCAATCCATAGCTTGGCTCATTTATATCCATATTTATCAAACGGTTCTGAAGCTCTTTTAACTGTCTTTCTTCTATACCCCGTCCGTTGTCTTCGAAAGTGAAAATAATCTCATCTCCCATTAATGAACCGGTAATAGTAAAGCGATTGTCATCATAATCGTTCCGAATCCCGTGAAGAAAATAATTTTCAATAATAGGTTGCAATAAATTTTTTGGAATCCCATATCCCATGATACGATGATCGATATTTATCTCACATTCAAAGCTGCCACCATACCTCAGTAAAAATATATTCAAATACATTCTGCAGATATTGATTTCCTTGCTAATAGGAATGAAGGTATCATCCTTGACGATGCTTCTGTACAAATTTGCAAGCAATATAACCATCTCTGCAATATCATCGTTTCCGTCATCTTTAGCTCTGATTCTGATGGCTTCCAATGTATTGTACAAAAAATGTGGATTGATCCCGGCTTGTAAAGCCTTCAACTCCGCATTTTTCTTCTTAATTTCGTTTATATATTCGCGATTTATTATACTTTCCAGCTCATCGCACATTTCATTGAAACGAATGCTAATCTCCTCAAATTCGTCCATTTTATTGCGGAGCGGAATTCGATAGGATAGGTTGTTTGATCCGATCAATTTCATTCCTTTAATCAACTCGTTTACACGTCGGGAAATAATGGAACCGGAAATAAAATATAAAATACCAAATATGAGCACCATTGCGGAAAAAATAGTAAAAATAAACTTACGAAAATCCAAATCATTTATTTCAATATCCGCTTTTCGAATAATATGAACGCCAATATATTTTCTTTTTAATACAGGAATTGTCTGTATATAACAGAATTCCCCGTCAATAACCGCACTTTCAGCTCCGCTTAACAAAACATCCATATATTTGAATTTTTCTTCGTATTGTCCCATGGAATCAAAAATTACATCCCCATCCCTTGTGACCAATAAAAACCGGCCCTTTGTTTCACCCATATATTTCTCCAAAACCCGCTCTATTGCCTGCGTTCTGTAAGCCACCATCAAACTTCCCGCATTATACCGAATGGTATAAGTCCCCAACGTACCAGCAATTCCATATACCTTTACCGTTGAACGACCGCTGTAAATACTATCGGTCCCATATATGTCCCGACCCGCGCTTTTCTTTGCAAGCTTGTCAAAAAAAGGATAATGAGGTCCTACATATTCCAGTGTTTGACTGCTGCTGTTATATACATAACGGGCACCTGTAAGATTTTTATGAATCAGTATCGCTTCAATATCTGCATCACGAATTATAAATTTTTGCATAACATCGACAATTTCCTGTTTCTTGTAGGGATCATTAATATAATCCTGATCAGATTTTGATTCCAGCAAATTGGTTATAACAGAATAGTTTTTCGGTTCTTCATAGAGAGGGAGAATAAGATTAAAAAAATCATCATGTTTATTGCCATAATACATACATATTGTATTCAGTGCATCCCTGTTTTTCTGATTCTGCTCCATACGATTCAGACGAGCAGAATAATCAATTGCAATAAAAGCAAACATATATACAAACACAGTGAAAATAATCATGTTGTAAAGCATTAATCTATTATAAAATCTTCTATGAAACAATCCCTTCAAGCTAAACTTATTACGAAGCAAAACAACCCCCCACTCTACCACTATATAACTTAATTGTATCATAGTATCTTTCTTTTATAAAACACTAATCGAACAGAAGAAAAGCAGATTAACCCAAAGAGTTAACCTGCTTTTCTCAGAAAAGCATCCTAACCCGTTAATCGGTATATTTGCTTGCCTCCTCCAGAGCATTTTTCCAGGCCTCATTACACCAGTCCAGCACCTTCTGAATGCCGAGACCTTCCGCCTTTTCCACCATTTCATCATAATAAGCCTGGAATTCAGCTTCATCCTTGGCAAATACCATCAACCAGGAATTTGTCTTAACCACATCGCCAATCTGCCCCACTATGGTCTGCATGTCATCATCCATCGGCGGCGGCATTCTCATGGCCAACGGTGTAATGGTGCGCATATTCTTATCCTTCAGCATCTCGCTGGTAGTCTTATACCCGGTAACGTTCATCCAATCCTCCATAAGCTTGGTAGGATTACGCCCTTGCGAAGACGGCCAGTATTGATAGTGAATGGTGGCATTGTATTCTTCACTTATAAAGGCGCTGGACAAACCATATGAATTTACAACCGAAGTACCTTCACCCATAAGACCTCCGCTTGGAAGCTCTTTGGCGTTTTCGATGAAGTCCCAGCCTTCTTCGGTTATATAAGGCTCTCCATTTTCATCCACATCCCAGGTAAGGCCTTTGGGCCCGTTCATAAGCTGCATCAAGCCTTCAGTGGAATACATGAAATCCACATACCTGAGACATGCATCAAGATGTTCCGTCGCCGAGCCGATAGCAAAGGGCCATGAAGCTCCAACTGGATTGTCGCCCCACCAGAATGCCTTATAGTCCTTCGGGAGTACCGGCCGGAAACCTTTAGGTGGATCTGCATTAACCCGCTCTGGCTTATTATAATTACCAGCAAACCATGGCCACCATGCAAAGAGCACCCTTCCCTGCTCCACCTTCTGGCTTGCAGTATCAAAGCGCTGTGTCAGGGAATCGGGATCTACAAGCCCCATCTGGTTGGCGTCAAAGTAGAATTTTAAAGTTCTAATATAAAAGCTGTCGGGATCTAAAATACTCTTGGTTTCATTGGTGTTGAAATCCACCTGCAGGAACGGCAATGCTCCTCCAAGCTGATCTCCGGTGTCAATTCCATAGATACATGAAGCCTGGCAAGCCTGGTGCATAGTAATCGAATCCCAGTCCTTCCACATTGTAAATCCATATACATTTTGACCGTCTTCATTCTTGGGTTCAAGCTGCTGCATTTGTTTCAGCAAAGGAAGATAATCTTCAAGGGTCTCAATCTCCGGCATACCCAATTCCTTATACAGATCCCAGCGCAGGAACGGTCCCCAGTTAATTTCTGCTCCCACTTCACCGGGGCCTACACTGTTAGGAATGGCATAAGCCTTTCCGGTTCCGGCACTCGCAGTATCCCGATAGAATTGAAGAGCCGTAGATGCATTCTTGACCACATTGGGAAGCTTGTCAAGATGATCATCCAAGCATACCAGCATATTGGCACGCACCGCATCCTCAACCTGTTTCTTGGTCTTGAAAACTACAATATCAGGCAACTCTCCGCTGGCCATAAGGGCCTGTAATTTTTGCTCTCCCTGGTCGCCAGAAGGTAGCAATTCGAGTTTAACCCCTACCTGCTCTTCCAGGATGTCGGTCCACCAGTAGCCTTCCATCAAGCCTGATTTATTAGCCGGCATGGAAAACACCTGCAGTGTAACAACTCCTTTGCTATCCTCCTCTTTAGCTTCCACATCCTCCGTGCCGCTATCCTGCTCTTCTGTCTGCCTATCCCCTCCCGTCTCAGCAGGAGTATCACTTCCACCACAGCCGAATAAGAATAACAGCATAAATACTGCCAAAAGGAAGCAGATACTCTTTAAATACAACTTTTTTCTCACGCATATTCCTCCTTTTTCTATATTTATTTAATCCTTTAGCGGAATTCTCCGCTATGATCGTCATCAGTTCATGTTTTTCTTATCCCTTAATCGCACCGATCATAATACCCTTGACAAAATAGCGCTGCATAAACGGGTATACGAATAAAATAGGGAGTACCACCACCATAGAAACCGTCATTCTTATCGAAGTAGGTGTCAACAACTTTGACAGATCAATGTTCTGAAATTGGGCTGATGCGGATCTCAGCATGGCTGCCAAAGAATTAACTTCATTCAAATACTGATACAATATAAACTGTAAGGTGTATAGTTTTGAATCATTCATGAGAAACAAGGTATCCATGAAAGAATTCCATTGCCCCACACTGGCAAACACTGCTATGGTGGCTATAATCGGCAATGATAATGGAAGAATTATCCTGAAAAATCTCGTCAAATATCCGGCTCCATCAATCTGAGCTGATTCTTCCAGCGAAGCCGGGATTTGCTCCACATAGGTCTTAAACAATATTAAATTAAATGGACTAACAAAGGCCGGAATAACATAAGCCCAGAAGTTGTTTACAAAGCCCAGATTCTTCATATTGATAAACCATGGAATAATCCCAGCATTAAAATACATGGTTACAACCACAAACCTGTACCAGAATTTGCGCATCCAGTATTCTTGCCTGGAAAGAGCATACCCCAGGAAGGATGAACCCAACAGGGTTGCCAAAGTACCTAAAACCGTCCGGGCAACAGATATAAACGTCGCCTGCAGCAAACCGCGAAGCTGAAAGACCTTGATATAGTTTTCAAAGTGAATATCAACGGGTAAAAACAGAATTTTCCCAGCTGCCGACATTTCATTATTGCTTATAGTATTGATAAATATATAGTAAAACGGGAACACACAAATCAACGTATATATAAGAAATACTCCGTAATTGAACAAATTGAAGAAAAAATTTCCTACCGTTCTCTTTTCACCAATCACAGCCCTATTACCACCTTTTTTGTGTTATTACAAAATAGTTTCCCCTCTGACAAGCTTAGATGCTCTGTTAGCTGTAAACAACAAAGCTATGCTGACCAGGGACTTAAGCATACTGACAGCCGTTGCGTAGGAAATGTTTTGACCTACAATACCCTGGTTATAAACATACAGATCGAGAACCTCAATGTATTCCTTATTAATCGGGTTCTGAAATACAAAATATTGCTCCATGCCTGTGTTGATAAAATTAGATATGGATAGAAGTAAAAGCACAAAATAAGTAGGCAAAAGTCCGGGGACAGTAATATACCAAATCTTCTGGAATCTACCTGCTCCATCAACCGTTGCCGCTTCATACAATTCCTGGTCAATGGAACTAATTGCAGCCAGATATATAATTGCGCTCCATCCCAATCCCTTCCATATCGAGTAACCCAACATGGTAAGCCATACATTATCTTTTGATGCAAGGAAATTGATTGGCGTTTCTATTATTCCAATCGATAGCAAAAACCTGTTGAGAAAGCCATCTTCCACAGAGAATATTGCCCACGCTACTGAATATATAAGAATCCAACTTATGAAATTAGGCAAGGTAGTTAAAGTCTGTACAATCCTCTGAACACCCTTGGACCTCATTTCCGTCAAAAATATAGCAAAAATCATCGGCAACGGCGACGTCAGAATTCCAAGAAAGCTCATGGCAAATGTATTTCTCATAACCCTTATGATATCACTTCTTAAAACAGGATTGGCTACCAATGAAACAAAATGTTTAAATCCTACAAACTTACAGTCAGCCAACTTAAGCCCGGCTTTATAGTCAAAGAAAGAATAAACCCATCCATGCAGCGGCAAATATGAAAAAAGAAATACCAAAACCAAGAACGGTAATGAATAAAGAAAGAGTTGAATACCCTCTTTATTTTTGCCAATTGTGGATTTTATTATTATCACTCCTTTTAGCTGGATTCTAATGGTTTGCTTACAGTTTCCAACAGGAGTATAACATAAATATATTGTTTAAAACATAGTAAAAATTATAACTTTTGATACTAATTATAGGTAAAATTTACATGACAGACCTTTCCAACAATCCGTCTTGCAGGGGTTTAACCCATTATGCTATACTTGAGAAAATAGGTAAAGGTGATGTGCATGTATAAAGTGTTGATTGTAGATGATGAACCTACCATAATTCATGGTCTTTGCAGGCAAATTGAGTGGGATTCTCTAAGCATGCAATTGGCAGGAACGACAACCAATGCAAATACCGCCCTATCCATTATGTCCGACCAATATATTGACATTCTAATTACCGATATTCGTATGCCTGAAATGGATGGCCTAACATTATTGAAAAAAGCTAAGCTTATACATCCCGAAATCCGCTCAATAATAATCAGTGCCTATGATGATTTTGAATACGTCAAACATGCTCTTCAGCTGGGAGTGGAAAATTATCTCCTGAAACCCATCAATACCGAGGAGCTAAATTCTACTTTATACAAAATATTTAAGGATCTGGATTGTATGACGGAATCCACACTTTCTCAGGATATGTTTGCATTCCGCAACAATATTCTGGATCGCTGGGTCACAGGGAATATACAGGATTTTGAACTATATGAAAGGGCCAGACTGTTGAATATGGATTTATCTGCACCCTATTATCAGATTTGTGTGTTAAAGGTTCTCAATCACAATGAAGTGGATGAGAAATTTAAATATGTAAGTCAACTATTGGATATAACACGTACTATAATGTCCCCATTATTTGGGGGGGAATACTTTATTGATAATTCCTTTTTCGTTATTCTCCTTCTGTATGGTGATTTGATACCATCTTTACAAAACGAGTTGAAATCATCTCTTGGGAAAATACACAATAAAGCATCCACAGCGGGAATAGATTTCTTCTGTTCCATCGGCCCGCTGACAAACGATCCATTAAAAGTCAATATGAGCTACAAATCTGCAGTCATGTATCTTGATTATAGGCTCCTTTATACTGAGGCCCATGAAGTTTATTGTCCCAATTTCCATAATATTTATAATAATCCTGCTGATAAAAATAATACATTGTTTTTTGAATTTTCCAAAGCATTAGAAGGAGAAAATGAACATCAATCCCTATTTTTTGCACTACAGTACATAAAACAATATGCTGATTCATCTTTTCAAGAACTAAAGGTTGCTACCGTCCCATTAATATTACTCTTGATTCAAACAATCAATGAATCGGGACATACTTCAAAAAAGCTTCCTGAATATTTTTTAACACAGCTTTCAAAATTCGCCCGCATTTCTTCGATAAAAAGTCTGGAAAATTGGATATCTGAAACCATTCACCTGGCACTCCGGCTTATTCGTGAAAGAAAAGAAACTTTTCATCTGCTGGTACAGCGTGCCTTGAATCGGATAAATCAAAATTACGATAAAGACATCAGTCTAAAAACCTTAGCCAATGAGTTTGGCGTAACTCCCGCCTATCTGGGCCAACTGTTTAAAACTGAAACGGGTAAGCTTTTCAAAGACTATTTGAGTGAAGTACGTATGAAAGCAGCAAGAAGCTTGTTAAAGACCACCGATTTAAAAATTAATGAAATTGCAGAGCGCGTAGGAATATCCAATCAAAGCTATTTTAACAGAGTGTTCAGAAAAACCTATGGCATCTCTCCCAACCAATTTAGACAGTATAGAAATCATGAGTAAGTATCATAAGTATGCCTGTGGGGATTTCTTACCCACAGGCATACTTATGTCCATCATCAGGGACAAGTCGATTCTGCCCTCCGACATCTACGTATAATAATCACATCTGCAACTAAAAATCACATCATAATACATGGTATACTTTTTATTTATTCACACTAAAGTGTAATATCATATGGTATACCGGATGTAATAACTGTCACCTTAACTTCAGGCCTCTCATCCCTTCCGAAATCACAGGAAAATGAAAGAGGCTGTACACTGGGAGATATAGCAGCATTTCCTTTGACCTTTACTTCGAATTTCTTGTTATAATTATGATCCGTAACATATGCATGCATACCATTAAAGAAAAGATATTCCTTATCGCCTATTCTGCATTCAAAGCGTATCATTCCCGAAGGTGTTCTTAACGTTGGGTTTTCAATATATCCGCCGCCTACAACCCTGATATTACCTTCAAATCTATCCGCTCCTAACCTGTTATCAAAAATCCAGTCCGCCCCTCCTGACTGTCCCGGCTGCATTTCCCCCAGATCGCAGTTGTACTCCTTAATATCCTGTTGGTACAGTTTATAAATCCCATTTCCTTGATATTCAAGATGCCACTCAGTCTCCGGCCGTCTAAGTTCCTTTTTAATGTCGTCAGGGAAGGCTCCTTTAAGCCTTAATTCTTCCCACATTCTAATAGCGTCCAGGATTTGGTCCAGTATTCCCAGATTATCAAAAACATCTTGGTTGGCCACGATGGAGAACCCTGAATCAAAACCGGCTGCTTTTGAAAGCATCCATTCAATATCTGACAGAGTTGTTGCTTCAAATTTCTGACTTGCTGTTCGTATAAGAAACCAACCAAGCATCTTCGGGAATAAATTCCTTGCAAAAAACTCCTGATTCTTGGCACGATACTCAAACCTATCACGCATTTTAACGCCCCAGGGTTCTCCCCAATTCATACGAGTATTCATATGCCACAAGTTGTGATTGAGCTGACTTGCATCATTAATAACATCTTGTTCCCAGCCATTCCAACATCGCATGCAGAATCGATTAACCGCATATTCATCTTCCCCTGAATATCTGCATCCCTCAAGGCCATCAAAGGATATCTGTACAATACCGGCTTTATTAAAAATATCAACTATCCGTTCACAATATTTATCCTGTAGTTTTATATTAGGAAAGAATACTTTATAATCATGATCCCAAAGCTTTTTCACCATGGCACCGGCTTTATGCTCGGAAGGTATGGTTCCAAATGCACCACGCTTACACCCAGTAAGAATAAAACCTTTCTCATTTTTCAACACATCACTATATTGGATGAGTTCGTCATCTATCCTTATCGTGGAGAGAAATGAGGGTTCCTCAAATATTTCTTTTTCTGATACCACTATCATATCGTCTCCTAGCCCTATATCACAAAGAAGAAAAGTCTGTCCGCAAACAGCAAGATCGGGATGCGGAACCGGTGTAACATATGGATCATTTGTAGTGGTGAAATTGGTGAGGGTGTGCAACCCGATACCAACTCCCTTTTCTGCTGCTCTCTTAGACATCTCTACAAGTGACATGTCACCGGATGGAAAGCAGTCTTCCCTTAAATGAAAATGTCCCCAGTTACTAAATGGTTCTGGATGATATATATTTTTAAATCCTGCTGCTATTGCACATCCAAGTATTTTATCAAAGTTATTCTCATTAAATTCAGCTATTAAATATGATCGGGTGGCTTTTTTGCTTGTCTTTACCCATTCCCCTTCTATTGTCGGATGGGGAAGACCCTCTGCAAGTTCAATTCTTTCAATCACGGACAACACTTCATCCTCATCACAGCCAAAAATTGCGAAAGCTGCCCCCTTAATTTTGGAATCAGGATCATCCGCAGACATAGGTGGTACTGGAACATTCGTCTTATTCAGAACCGTTCGTTTTCTCCCTCGGCTGCGATCATTACAGTAGAGCTGTAATATACTGCCAAACCTAGTCTTATATGCAGCACTTCTGCAGTACTCGATTGGACCAACCGAAACTTGTGATACGTTTTTATCGATTTCATACTCCTTATATATTTCTTCTTTGTATTCTATGGGAAAGCCCCCTATTGTCTTTATATTCAGAGCCTGGACTCCAATAGCAAAACCCTTTGCCCTAACCACTCCGACAACTTCCCCAACGGTTTCCCCAAGCACAGTAGGGTATGGCCCGAATATCAATGTATCACATTCATCCGAAATTTCCTTTACAGCTATAACTGAATATCCTTTTTTCTGAATGACATCAATATATACCTTATATCCACCCTCCATTTCAATTGCAATTTCTCCATTATTCATTTTGGCTGTTACAGGGCAAAGCAATTTGCCAGCTACTCCCACTCTGACAAACGGTGCTTCTTGCAATGGAAATAACGATACGCCCCTGGGATCCGCAATATCTGCAATATATCCCCTGTCATCAATGTTTATTGCTATTTTGTTTGCCATTATTACAATCATGTTATTCAAACCTGCCTCCCTTTATAAATGTTCAGAGGGTAACATGTTACCCTCTG
>LSQX01299278.1_pt1 | contig 63156 bp, 66 predicted proteins | sample 654561 | NCBI WGS metagenome assembly LSQX01 (sample SAMN04489861, study PRJNA283612) | anaerobic digester metagenome | isolation source: 4 biogas reactors fed with cattle manure at either 37C or 55C with and... | place: Denmark: Kongens Lyngby | collected 2014
TTCGAATCCCTTCGGGTCCACCAAGGAAAGCCTGTCATGAACCGATTTTCATGGCGGGCTTCTTTGATTGTCTCTGCGGGGCCAAGCAGTCAGTCGACCTATTCCATTGAAGTCGTGCCAGTCACCTGCAAGGGCGCTAGGATCCCACCTCCTTCACAGTTTTGCCATATTTTTTTCACAATCGGGTGCTATCATTGAGTCGCCATCTGGGAAAAGGAGGTTGCGATACTTGAAGCGTCGGATCGTACTGGGTGTGGTTCTGTTGGCGACGTTAGTTGTCTCGACCGGGGCGTTAGCCGCTCCTGTCAGAGAACAACTCGAGGCCCTGACAGTTATCCAGGACAAGATGCGGGAGTTACGCAAAGAGATGATCTCTCTTCAACTGGAGGCAGGTCTTATCTCCCGCGATCTGGCCAGACACATGACTGCACGTATGAGGACACCTGCACTCGGCAATTTGACTTCCGAGCAAAAACAGGCGCTGAAAGAGCTTCAGGAAAGATGCAGAGAGTTTCGCAGGGAGGAACTTAAGAAACTGGTCGAAGACGGCGTTTTCACGGAAGAGCAGGCGAAACGTTTGGCTGCCGTGGGCCGGGTGGCACGAAATCGCGGCCAGCTGACAGGGCTTCCGTGGCGAAGAGGGATTGCTCCACGGCGTGCTTTACCGGGAGGTATGCTAAGACGTTTCCATCATCGGACGCTTTCACCCAAGACACAAGAAGACTGACAATCAACATACCATGTGTTCGGACCAAGGGCTGTCTCCTCAGGTGAGACGGCCCTTAGTATTGGTCGTCGGATGTCCGTTTTTCCCCGTGGCACCCCGCCCACCTGTGATTGACAGGCTCTGCTGAAGTCAGATAGACTGTGAGAGGTGACAGCTAGGCTCGGAGGTGTCTTTGTGTCATTGCCTGAGGCTACACAACGTGTACAAGATCTGCTGCAGAGTCTCGGATCCGATGCGGAAGTGATGGAATTCCCGTCGGGAACCCGAACGGCCTCTGAAGCCGCGGCTTCTATCGGAGTGGATGAAGGGCAGATCGCAAAGAGCTTGCTTTTTATGGCCGGGGAAACCCCGATCCTGGCAGTTGTCTCCGGACGTCACAGAGTGAGTACGGAACGCTTGGAAGAGCTGACTGGATGTTCCGTGCGCAAAGCTAACGCCAGGGAAGTGCGCTCGATAACTGGTTTCGTGATCGGCGGGGTGGCTCCCATCGGGCACGCACAGCCATTGCGCGTTGTTCTTGACGAGCATCTGTGGGACTATCCTGTTGTCTATGCCTCCGCGGGTTCGCCTAATACGGTTTTTGCCGTCAGTGCGGATGAGCTGCTACGTATGTGCCAGGGCGAGGTGGCTGCCGTAGCTGAGATCATCAATGCCGAGACCTAGGGCGGTCAGTCCGATTTGGTTTGTGAAGATTCGGCAGGGGCGAGTTGTACTCGCCTCTGTTTTGTAGACGTGTCCGGGAGCGACCGACTTCTCAAGGAGAGTTCAGTGTGGGAGAGACGATCAAAGTTGGCATGATCTCGTTAGGTTGCGCCAAGAATCTTATTGATACGGAAATCATGTTGGGGCTGATGCGCGACCGGGGATATACTCTGACGAATGATCCTGCGCAAGCCGATGCGATTGTGATCAATACTTGCACTTTCATTGAGGCTGCCACGAGTGAGGCTATTGAGTGCATTCTGGAAATGGCGCAATATAAAAGACGCGGGCGCTGCCGGGCTCTTGTCGTGGCGGGGTGCATGGGCACGCGGTATGCAAGTCAACTGCTCGATGAGCTGCCGGAAGTGGATGCGGTCATCGGCAGCGGTGAGGTTCCACACATCACCGACGTGATAGACAGGGCTCTGTCGGGGGAGCGTTTAGTTCTAGCGGACAAGCCGACGTTTATCTACGATCATACGTTCCCGCGTGTGTTGACCACACCGGTGCACACGGCCTATGTCAAGATCGCTGAGGGGTGCAATCATCGGTGTAGCTACTGCGTCATTCCTCATGTCCGAGGCGTCTACCGCAGCAGATCGTTTTCATCGGTCGTGCTTGAGACGGAACGGCTTGTGGCATGGGGAGCGAAGGAAATAATCCTGGTCGCCCAGGATACCACGCTGTATGGGCGGGACCGGTACGGTCGACTGCGATTGGCCGAACTGTTGGACCGACTCGCTGACATTGATCAGTTGGCATGGTTGCGGGTTCTATACAGCTATCCTGACCATTTGACCGATGATGTGCTGCAGACAATGGCCAAAAGGGAGAATATATGCAAGTACGTAGATATTCCCTTGCAGCATGTGAGTCCTGATGTGTTGCGGCGCATGCGTCGCGCGGGAGACTATGAGACGTTTAGTCACCTGGTCGATCGCATACGGGAGTTGGTTCCCGGTGTTGTTCTGCGCACCTCCATGATAGTCGGCTTTCCCGGCGAGACGCAACGAGACTTCGAAGAACTGTGTCGATTCATCGAGGAGAAGAGACTGGAGCATGTCGGTGTCTTTTCCTATTCCAGGGAAGAAGGAACATTCGCTGCAGACCTTCCCGACCAAATAGCGGACGAGGTTAAACAGGAGCGTCGCAGAATTGCGATGCAGATTCAACAAGATATATCCCGGGCAAAGAATGAGGAGTTGGTGGGCCAGGTGGTTGATCTTCTGGTTGATCGCCCGGGGGTCGGTCGCACGATGGGTCAGGTTCCCGAGGTCGATGGAGTCTCCTTCATCGAAGGGGAGTCCCCCAATCCTGGTGAGATGGTTAAGGCTCGAGTGATCGCGGTCAGCGGCGATTACGATCTCACCGTGAAGGTCTTACAGCGTGAACGTGAATAGGATAACTAAACGAGGAGAAGCAACAGCGTGACGCTAGCCTCGGTGCTCACACTCATCCGCATATTTCTCGTACCCGTCTTTTTGACCCTCTTGCTGGAGAATGTACCCTACGGTGCCTATTGGGCTACCGTTGTCTTTATCATAGCCGCCATCACTGACGGTTTGGATGGCTATGCGGCTCGGGCCCGACAAGAGGTGTCCAAGTTCGGTCAGCTCATGGATCCGGTGGCCGACAAGTTACTCGTGTCCTCGGCGATCATCGCCATGGTGGAGTTGGGCCAGGTGTCGGCTTGGGTGGCGGTGCTCATTTTAGGGCGCGAATTTGCCGTTTCCGGGTTGCGCCTAGTCGTGGCAGTCGAAGGTGTGGTGATCCCCGCCAGTCGCTGGGGTAAGTTGAAGACTGTGAGCCAAGTTGTGGCCATCGCGGCGATGTTGATCCAGCTGCCGGGAGCGGAATACCTCCTGTGGATGGCGGTCTTGTTGACCGTCGCATCAGGGATTGACTACTTCCTCAAAGCTCAGCCTTATCTGCATTGAACACCGTATCGATACTCCGGAATGAAGGCAGGGTTCGTCCCAGCTGGCGCCCGGCCGGAGCGCCAGCCGGTCTGCCTAACGCGATGATGCTATGCGTTCCGCCGACACAGCTACCTCGGTATCGGCGTCTTTCTTCTCCTTTTCCTCCATCTCTTTCAAGTGTGCCAGGAAGTTTTCTTTGTTGCCGAAGGCATAGACGATCTGTCCATACTTCAACCCGGCTTCGCGCGCCACTGCGGCCAAGGAGATGGGGAAGCCCTGTTCTTCCATACGCTTGGCTGCCGCTATGGCAATCCTGATCGCGTCTTCTTTGGCTAAACGCCGGTGCGGAGTGCTCTGCGACGCATGATGTCCAACCCCTGCTTGTTCCAGTTCCGACAGCTGACGAAAGGCATCCAGTGTATATTTATCAATCCGTCTCATTCCCGACTCGAGATTTGCTACGGCCGTCTCGAGCCGATCAAGCTGTTCTTGCATTTTTGTAAGCATGTCTATGATCTCCGGAACAGCGGGTGTGTGGACGGAGGTTCCTTGAGGGGTCTGGCGATCCGCACTGACACGGCTCAGACTTCCCACCCAGTCCAAGCAGTTTTGGAAGGCGGCAAAGGCGCGCAGCCCTAAATCGATGTAGACTTCTTCGATTGAGCTGTAACTTCTGTCGTCAGGCGCGCTCAGCGAATCCTCCGCTGCTTTTTGTTTCTCCAGGTGTGCATAGTAACGCTGTTTGCCGTTCATGAACCGGTGCTCCTTTCCAAATGCAGACTTCCGGTGGCCTCTACCCTTCATGTAACTATATGTTCGAGAAGCAGTCGGCTTATGCATAAGTTCATCATCAGAATCCCATTGTCGAAGCCCTTGTCGCTGCCCTTTCGCCATCCGCAGATCGTTGAATTTCGCCTTAAGATGGCCTATTGTAGACTGGAAGTCTGTAGTGACAAGCTGTCGGACGGATGTTGTGTGTCGGCCGAAAGGGATGAGGATGATGCAAAAAAAGCTTTACAGGTCGCGCCGGGACCACATCATCGCCGGCGTCGCCGGAGGACTGGGAGAGTTTTTCGGTATTGACGCCACGTTGGTGCGACTGGTCATGCTGCTTGTCGTCTTTGCCGACGGGGCCGGGATTCTTCTTTATATTATGGCCTGGGTGATTATTCCGGTAGAACCCGGGGACTATGAAGAAAAGGACTCATCGTTATTTTCTCGAAGCGAGGCCCTGCGGCGAAAAGTAGTATCCGGTGCCAAACAGGTGGAGGCGAGACTGAAAGGGCGACAAGGCGAGTCTGCAGGGGCTGATGGACGTTCAGATGTCCGGTCGGAGGCTGAAGGGAAGGAGTATGTAGGCGGCCCTCCTGATACTTCATGGGAAGAGGAGGAAGCTCGCCGCCAACGCATAGGCGGCCTGGTGCTGGTTGGCGTCGGCGTGCTGTTTTTCCTGCGCAACTTCTTCCCATGGATAGATATCTCGGATATGTGGCCCCTGTTCGTCATCGGTTTGGGTCTTCTGCTCATATTGCGGGGATTGGTGGAATAGCCAAGCACTTAATTTGATCGACCTTCTCAGGCCTCACAGTCTGCAAGGGGCGATCATGTGCGGCGACAGTCGCAAGCCACCGACCTCGGTTCGTCCGATGAGGAGCTGCGCTATGATCGAATGACATATCCGCCCTGGAATGCTTCTCCAGCTTTGGGCTCTGCGGCAGGCGGTTAAATAGCACGGATCACGCCAACGGGCAGTGTCACCCGCAAGAAGCCGTCCGACAACGATGGCGAGGACTATTGCCTTCAATGAGATGAGTGGAGTACGTCTTGACCAAGGTTTTCGATCCGGACACCGACAAAAAACCCTTGCGGCCGACACATCCGGCAAGGGCTTGGATACTGCTCAAACAAGGCAAAGCCGTGATGTGTCGCAGGTGCCCATTGACGATCATTCTTAAGTATGCCGTTGACAATCCCGCGGAGACACATCTGCGTATGAAGATTGATCCGGGCACGGTTTTCAAACCGGAGATATGGTCCGTGTGGTGATTGAGGAGGGGTAATGCCGGGGCGTGCATGTGGGCCGTGCAGCGATTCGCGAACGCGGAGGCTTTGATGTGGTAACGGCTTCGGGGAAGAGGAACGTTTTGACGGCTACGCTTACAACCGTCGCCGCACAGCGTCAAGTGTTTGAATGACAAGACTGCCGCCGACAGAAGTGCCATGACTATCGCGACACTGATTCGGCGGGATTGTACCATCCGTGGTACTCCGAGGAGGGCCGGACAGTGCACACTGGGCGGATTAACCTGGGTGCTGCCCTGGTTGTGGTCGGACTGCTACTGTTGATGATGAACTGGGGATTCCTCGATTGGTCGCTTTGGTGGAACCTCTTGCAGTGGTGGCCGGCGTTTCTCATTGCTATTGGTCTGCACTTGGTATTCAGGCGGACGCGGTTTTGGTTTCTGCCGACTCTTTTTGCTTTGCTGATTGTGGTCTTTGCGGTCAGTGTCGGCAGTGTGAACGTAGCGGATTGGCAGCCGCGTACTCTAAGTGCCCGCGTGCCGCTCGAGGACCACATAAAGGATGCTCGCTTAAGACTCGACATGGGCACCGGAATGATCCGGTTAGCTCCGGGCGGTGCGGGTCTCTATGAAGCCGATTTCAAGGTGTATGGTGAGGAACCGAGTCAGGTGCAGCTGCCGCACGGTCAGTCGACGATAGTCGAGCTTCGGCAGGAAGATCGCCGAGCCCCCAAATGGGTGCGCGGTTTGTCGGAACGTTGGGACATACGATTGACGCGGGCCATCCCGATCGACGTGGAAGTGTCTGCCGCTGCCGTAAACCTTGAGGTCAATTGCACGGATTTGCAGTTGCGCACTCTGGATATGTCCGCCGGTTTGGGATGGCTGGAGCTGCGATTGGGGGAAACGGGCAGGCGTACCGATGTTTTCATCAACGCCACGCTCGCGGACATAACCCTGGTGGTGCCCAAGAACATCGGAGTACGGGTCAAGGCGGACAGCCTGTTTTCGTCTCACAATTTGCGCGAAGCGGGGTTTATACCTTCCCAGGACGGATATCAAACAGCTAACTATGAAACCGCCGCCTCCTCGGCCGACGTTTATATTGCCGCCACGGGGAGTCGGGTGCGAGTGCGGTTTCAGGAGGTTCTCTAGAAAGCAAAAGGCGACCGCAGGGATGCTATCCGTGTCGCCTAGGTCGCGCTTCTGCTGAGAGGCGATGCTCATCCTAACTGCTTGGCCAGAAAATCTGCCGCCGTCTGACAGAGTGTTTGTTCGAGTTCACTGAGGGATTTTTCGCGGGAGACGAGAATGACGGCCCCAACCACGTCTCCCTCGTGGATGATGGGCACTATCATCTGGCTTGCGTCCTCAAAACCCGGAATGGGCATCTTATGGGCGCTCTCCAGAGATGCGCTCCAAGGTTGGCGATGTTCCAGAATATCCGTGATTTCATCGTCAACAGGTTTGCCCAGGAAGGCTTTCTTGCTTGTCCCGGCGACGGCAATATATGTGTCTCGGTCAAGAATCAGTGAGACATGGCCGGTGGATTCAAAAAGAGACTCTGCATATTCTTGGGCGAAATCTTCCAAATTGGCGATTGGCGAATACTTCTTTAGGATTACCTCTCCGTCCCGATCCGTGAATATCTCGAGCGCGTCGCGTTCTTTGATCCGCATGGTGCGCCTGATTTCTTTCGGTATCACTATTCTGCCTAGATCATCGATGCGCCGGACGATTCCGGTTGCTTTCATGGATGGATACCTCCCATGTCTAAGATTCACATGGACAAACTCACTTATCCCACATCGAGCAGGAAGATTGTTCTTCGGTTACTGCTCAAGGCCATATCAAGGGCTCTTGCCTGTTATTGCTACGGGTCGGGCCGTACGTCCGTGAACAGGGGCTATGTTATAATAGAGCGCAGACAGACTGACAACGGCTGGACAGTCGTAAAGGGAGGCGATAGTATTTGAAAGCGCTCAATTTGCGCATCGTCTTCGTGACCTTTATCGTCACTGTCGCGCTGACACTGAGCGCGCAGCGGCTTTGGTACCATCATCGGGTGACTGAACCGTTGCAGCGCCGTATAGAAGATATCCCCGGCATTGCCGATGCGCAGATCATTGACACAGGTATTCGACGGATCGTGGCCATCCGGTTGGAACCGGAAGCGGATTTCAGAAGTGCCTATCGTGCTGCCCGGGATATGGCGCTGGACAGTCTGGGGCATGCGTTTTCAGATATCCTTGTCCTCGACAACCGTGATCAAAAACTGGAGGACAGTTTTTATAAAATGCATTTTCACGTCCAGCAGGGTATAGCCACAGGTCAGTTTACGGAGATGGCTGATGGTGTTTCAGCCATAGCCCGTGAAGACGAACTCACTCACCAACACGTTTATATCGGTGAGGAGGCCGTCTACATTCACTTAAGCGACGGAGAACACCATCTTTACGAAGTGATTAACCGTCCGTCCCAGACAAGGGCGGTGCTCGGATGATCATGGAGATTCTGATCGGTACGGCACTGGCATTCTTGGTCGTTGCCGCGTTACAGGGGGTTGACGTCACTCCTTTCATTGTGTTGGGCGGCATTGCAGTTGCAGTTCGGCTTATGCTTGACGGGCGGGGTATCGGACGTCAATTTGAGGTTTTGGGAAAAGGGAGGTCTTGCGCCTCCGCGCCGCGTGTTACCTTTGAGGATATCGGTGGCCAGGAGGTTGCCAAACGGGAACTGATTGAGGCCCTCGATTTGATACGAAATCCCGAAACGGCCAGATCCTTGGGGATTCGGCCATTGAAAGGCATCTTGCTGGCCGGACCGCCGGGAACCGGCAAGACGCTTCTTGCCAAGGCTGCCGCCAACTACACGGACTCATCTTTTACGGCTGTCTCAGGCAGCGAGTTTGTGGAGATGTATGCCGGCGTCGGAGCTCAAAGAGTGAGAAAGCTCTTTCAGGAAGCCCGCTCCAGAGCGAAAAAGCAGGGACTTCAGTCGGCCATCATTTTCATTGATGAAATCGAGGTTTTAGGCGGGCGCCGCGGGCATCATACAAGTCATTTGGAGTATGATCAGACTCTGAACGAATTACTCGTGCAGATGGATGGCATAGACAGCAACGATGACTCAGTGCGTCTGCTTGTCATCGGCGCAACGAACCGTCCCGATCTTCTTGACGGAGCGTTGTTGCGACCGGGCCGTTTTGATAGAACGGTAAGGGTGGATTTACCCGACAAAGAAGGTCGGCTTCACATCCTTAAAATCCATTCCCGGAACAGACCGCTGGCCTCTGATGTTGATTTGGAGCAGTTGGCCAGAGAGACTTACAGCTTTTCGGGGGCTCACTTGGAGGCGTTGATCAACGAAGGGGCGATTCTGGCCATGCGCGCCGGTCGGCAGTACATTGAGGAAGCCGATTTGCGTGAGGCGATCGACAAAGTTCTCATGGGGGAGCGTTTAGACAGGCGTCCGAGTGTTGAAGAAAGGACGCGTGTGGCCTACCATGAGGCGGGACACGCACTGATCAGTGAAATGGTGCGTCCCGGGTCCGTGTCTTCGGTCACTGTTGCTCCGCGGGGTGCGGCCATGGGATTCATGCGCCAAAGTCCGCAGGACGATCGCTATCTGTACACCAAGCAGGATCTATTGGATCAAATCGCGGTCTGTCTGGGCGGAGCGGTGGCCGAAGAGATCGCCTTGGGGAGTCGAAGCACGGGCGCGATCAACGACTTCGAAAAGGCGGTGGATTTGGCCGGAAAACTGATCGGTGCGGGTCTGTCCGAGTTGGGTATCATCGATGTGCAAAGCGCTCCGACACAGATGATTCATGAAGAGACCCGGAGAGTGATCCGTGAACAGGAGGAGTTCGTACGCAGACAGATAATGGCCTGCAAGGAGAAGTTGCAAGAGGTGGCACAGTATCTGTTCGCTGAAGAGCACATAAGCGGTGCCGACTTCCGACGTATCATCGGTCCGACTCAGCCGCTGTCCGATAGTCTGTCAGAGGGGGTTACCGCAGCGTTGGCCGGGGCCGTTTGAGTGAGCGGAAACAGGCTCGCCGCTGCTTCATAGGGATGTGATAGCAATGACGCGTCTTACGAGTCTGCTTCAAAAGGCTCGCCGGGTGACGTTTCTGACCGGAGCCGGCATGTCAACGGAATCTGGCCTTCCGGATTTCCGAAGCGATACGGGTCTATGGCAACAGACGGATCCGATGTATCTGTTGAGTCGGCCGGCCTTTGAAGACCGGCCGCTGGAGTTTTACGCCTTTTTCAGGGAGAGCTTCCTGGTCTGGGCGGATGCTCAGCCGCATCACGGCCACAAAGCGATTGCCCAACTCGAACGGCTGGGCCGTGATGTGGCAGTGGTTACCCAGAATATCGACGGCCTTCATCAAAAGGCTGGTTCATCGGTCGTCCTCGAGCTCCACGGCCATCTGCGGCATGTAGTATGCACCGGATGTCGGCGTGAATATCCCCTGGCGATCATCGGTGATGAAGCTTTGCCCCGGTGTCGTCGATGTGCGGCCATACTCGAGCCTGCGGTGGTCTTGTTTGGGGATCCGCTGCCTCCCGGCGTTTTTGAACAAGCCATCGAGCGAGTGCAAGAGACCGACTTGCTTGTCGTGGTTGGCACTTCTCTCACGGTTTCTCCGGCCAATACATTGGTCAGCTTTCTCCCATCCGACGCCCATCTTGTCATCATCAACCATACACCGACCATAGCTGACGCTCGGGCAACACTTGTATTCCGTGAGAATGCAGGCGATGTCCTTGCGTCGGCTGTGAATCAATTGGCGGATCTGATGGGCAATGGGTATGCAAATGGTGCCGAGAGTGATACCATGTTCTAGACTGTACCCATCGCGTACGAGGTTGCGAGGAAGGAAGATCCGATGATGTTTCGACAGCGAATCGCTGGCTTGGTTCAGGAGGCCCTCCCTGAAGAGGCCATTCGCCATATAGATATTGGAACGATAATCGAGATACCGGCGGATCCAAAATTGGGGGATTATGCCTTTCCGGCGTTCTCTTTGGCCAGAGTGCTCAAGAAGGCGCCGCAGCGCATTGCTCAGGAGGTGGCCGATTCCATCACGCCGCCGCCTTGGGTGGAGCGCATGGAGGTTGTCGGCGGCTATCTCAACTTCTTTATCGAGAAAAGCTTCATGGTTCGTGAAGTGCTGCAACGAATTCAGGATGAGGGAGAAGCCTACGGCTCGTCTCAGACCGGTCAGGGGCGGACCGTGGTGATCGATTTCTCATCTCCCAACATAGCCAAGCCCGTAGCGGTGGGCTTGATACGCACAACCGTGCTGGGGCATTCGCTTTATCGTATATTCGCTCACCAGGGCTATCATGTGGAAAGAGTCAACCACCTGGGCGATTGGGGCACCCAGTGCGGCAAGTGGATCGTTGCCTACGAGCTTTGGGGTGATGAAGAGCGACTCAAGGCCGATCCGATCAAGGAGTTGTTCCAGCTTTATGTGCGTTTTCACCAAGAGGCTGAAACACAACCCGAGCTCGATGACCGCGCCAGAGAGGCCTTTCGTCGTCTCGAGCAGGGCGATCCCGAGTTGTTGGCACTGTGGCGCCGTTTCCGCGAGCTGTCCATAAAGGAGTTTGAGCGGGTGTATGCCCGTTTGGGGATCGAATTTGACTCCTACGCCGGCGAGGCCTTCTATGAAGATAAGATGCCTCGGGTGCTGGAGATCCTGACGGAAAAGGGACTTCTTAAAGACAGTGAAGGGGCGGCTATTGTCGAGCTTGAGGATCTGCCGCCATGTCTGATCAAAAAGAGCGATGGAAGTACTCTGTATGCCACGCGGGATTTGGCGGCTGCACTGTATCGTTGGGAGCATTATCGTCCCTCCTTGGTGCTCTATGTGGTCGGCGCTCCGCAACAGCTTCATTTTAAGCAGGTTTTTGCCGTGCTGCGTCTCATGGGTATGGACTGGGTAGACAGATACGAACATATCGCCTTTGGCACCATACGTCTGGGAGACGAAGCTATGTCGACCCGCAGAGGCAATGTTGTCTTCCTTGAGGATCTTCTCGATGAGGCTACAGGTCGCGCTCGAGCCATCATCGATGAGCGGAATCCGGGTCTGGCCGACAAGGACGAAGTCGCCGAGATGGTGGGCATCGGGGCCGTGCTCTTCTACTTCCTGATGTTCAATCGGATGAAGGACATCTCGTTTGACTGGGCCGCGGCTTTGAACTACGAAGGCGACTCGGGGCCATATGTCCAGTATACATACGCCCGAGCCGGCAGTGTCTTGCGCCGCGCCGATGCGGAAGTTCTGCCTGTGGCGGAGCTGAATACCGGTGCGTTGACCGAACCGGAGGAATTAGCTCTGGTGAAGGAGTTGGCACGTTTCGGTTCGGTAGTCGCTTCGGCCGAAGCCGGCCGCGAACCTTCGGCCATAGCCAGGTATCTGCTTGAGTTGTGCCGGGTCTTTAACGGATTTTATCACGCGCATCGTATCGTAGGCAGTGACGTGATGGCAGAAAGGCTCGCCCTTTTGGATGCTACACGAACCGTGATTCGCAATGGGCTCTATCTGCTGGGCATCCGAGCACCCGAGGAGATGTAGACCAACACCTTCCGTTTGTGGCCATCTTTTGGCATGACAGGGAATTCGTTTCCGGCGAGCGAAAGGATTCATGAGGTGGTCTGTGAGCGAGAGGAAGGATCAGGATGGGATTTGGCCTGGGCTTTATTGTCCTCCTGATGATCGTGGGTGGCTTCGCTGCCTATCAGGGTGACAAAGTCGGCAGATTTGCGGGCAAAAAACGGCTCAGTATCCTGGGCTTGCGTCCCCGCTACACGTCGCGTATCATCACCATCATCACCGGTGTGATCATCGTCTTGTTCACATTGGTGAGTCTCATCCTCTTGAGTGAAAACGTGCGACAGGCCTTGTTTGGTATGGAGCGGTTGCGAGCATCGGTGGAGGCTTTATCGACGGATCTCACCGCCAAGAACACCGAGTTGGAACTGCTGGAACAACAACGGGCGGAACTGTCTGTGGCCAATGCACGTTTGTCGAAGGAAAACGCCGAACTGCAGGCTCACAACGATGAGTTGAAACAACAAAGTGAGGCGTTGACGGAGCAGACACGCTTGCTGATCGCCGAACGTGATCGACTGGAGAGCGAACGGGTCTTGTTGGTGGAACAGTTAGCCAGTCTGCGTAAGGCCGGTGAGTATTATTTCGATCAAGCCAGTCGTCTTCAGCAGGCCAACTTCAGTCTGCGACAAGCTAGCTTTGTCTATCATGCGCTGGACGTTCTTGGTTCAGTGACGGTGAACTCCCGCGAATCTGCCGATGTGCTGCGTGAGCAGCTGAAAGCCCTCGTGGCGGAGGCCAATGAGAAGGTACTCCGACGCGGAGCCGGATTGAGGGATGACGGTGTGGGGGTGCGCATTGACCGAGTTATTGTGCAGGAAGGAGGCCTTCATACTCTCGTCAGTGCGGATACGGTCATCGATCTGGCGGTCAAGGCGATCAAGGAAGATCCGAATACAGAAAGCGTGATTGTGCAACTCGTCGCTTTGACTAATGCGGCCCCCGGGGAGATAGTGCAGGCCGACTTCAACCTTATTAGGAATGTGGTCGTCTTTTCACAGGGCGAAATCATCGCCCGGCGTACATTTGACGGCAGCAGAAGCCCAAGTGAGATCTTCGAGGAGTTCATCTTGTGGATTCAAGGTGAAGCTCGGGAAGCAGCCAGCAACAGGGGCATGATGCCACAAGATGACGGAACCTTCGGCGGAGTCTCTCCGCGACAAGCGTACGAAGTGGTTGAGTTTATTGCGCGCCACGGCAGCGAGATAGAGCTGGTGGCCTTTGCCGCGGAGGAGTGCTGGACGAGAGGACCGTTAGTGCTCGGTTTTGCGGCACGATCGCTTGAGCTGCAGTATGGGGAGAGTGAGGCTGTTGAGCTCATATCAGCGACCTAGCTGGGATACGTATTTCATCAAGATGGCCTGTTTGACGGCCAGTAGGGCTACATGTCCGCGGCGTAGAGTGGGCGCTGTATTGGTTCGGGATCAACGTGTATTGGCTACCGGCTATAACGGCTCGGTGCGCGGAGCGCCCCACTGTGATGACGTAGGTTGCCTAATCGCCAAACAGGGTGAACGTGAGTCGTGTGTGCGTACCGTTCATGCTGAACTCAACGCCATTCTCCATTGCGCGCTCAACGGTGTGTCCAGCGCCGGGGCGACTCTCTACTGTACCGACTTTCCTTGCTTGGGATGTGCTAAAGCTCTTGTTCAAGCGGGAATAGAAAAGATCATTTACTTGTCTGAGTATCCCGATGTCCACTCCTTTTCACTGCTTCGCGAATCAGGTATTGCGTTGTTCAAAGCTGTTGAAGACGGGCAAGGAGGGTACAGGCTCGTATCGCCTCCCAGGTCTTGCACGTAGCGTAACCTCGTTTTAGGGAGGTGCCCGCGTGGCAAAAAAGCGCAGCTTAACCCATGAAGCGGCGGCCTCATTCGTTCTCGCTTGGCTGGCCATTTTTATGTGGCACGTTGTTTTGCCGTGGTTTGGCTTTCTCGAGCGCTTCCTGTTGCGACCCGGCCCTTGGGGCGAGTTGCTCGGGGTGCTTTTTATCAGCGGCACCTATTATGGCGTGCTCTGCATCGTTATGTTCTTTGCCGACAGAATCGATGCGGCGATCCATCCCATTCCAACCGCCTATCTGGGAGGCTGGTGGTTGGCTGTGATTCTCGCCGCTTTGAGTGTATTCAGTCCGTCGTTTACGAACATTCTCGGTCTCAAGGTTACGACATCCGGAGCCAACCTGATTTTCATCACTTTGCTTGTCGGTACCATGAAGTACTGGATAGACGGATACTTGCATCCGCCTCCTCCTCCCACGGAATCTGACCTTGAGCCGCAACAGGAGGGTTTCGATGACCGATCTGCGTGAGATTGTGCTCACTATTCCGGTGTTTTTGTTGGCTATTTCCTTTCACGAGTATGCTCATGCTTTGACGGCGGTGCGCCTTGGAGATCCTACGCCGCGCTATCGGGGGCGACTGACCCTGAACTTCCACGCTCATTTTTCATGGTTGGGAGCCTTGATGTTGATCATCGCCGGAATAGGCTGGGCCAAGCCAGTGGAGATCAATACGCGCAATCTTCGGAATCCCAAAACAGACATGCTCTGGATCAGCCTGGCAGGGCCGACGGCCAATCTGGTATTAGCCGTGGCCTTCGCCATGTTGGTACGTCTGGCCATACCTTGGGTAACACCGGCGAGTATAGTTGGCAGATCGGTCGTCACTATGTTGTATTTGGGCGTGCGCCTGAATGTATTGCTCGCCGCCTTCAATTTGATCCCCATCCCTCCCCTTGATGGCGCCAAAGTGGCCAATGCTCTGTTGCCCTCTCACTGGGGACGGGCGTTGGAGAGCATGGAACCTTGGGGATTTGTGATCATCTTCGTTCTCTTGCGTTTCTTCGGTTTGGACCGGTTGCTTTACACAGTGGCAGCCACGGGATCGCGAATTCTGTTGTAAGGGTTGAGGTCGCATGCGAGCTGAACTGGTCATGGTGGGGACCGAACTCCTCCTGGGTGAGGTGCTGGATACCAACAGTCAATGGCTGGCATCCAAACTGGCTGAAATAGGAGTCCACCTTTACTTCAAGAGCACGGTGGGTGACAATCCCGATCGGTTGGCACTGGTACTCACTCAAGCCTTGGAGCGCTCTGATGCGGTGATCATCAGCGGTGGACTCGGACCGACCGACGATGATGTGACCCGCCGGGTTGTGGCGAGCGTGGTTAACCGCCCGTTGGTCTACAGTGAAGAAGCCGAAAGGCACGTGCGGCAATACTTCCAGCATACCGAGAGACCTATGCCTGAGCGTGTGTTGCGTCAGGCTTGGTTGCCTGAGGGGACTACTCCTATTCCCAATCCGCGCGGCACCGCATTGGGAATCTGGCTTGAGACGGAAGGGAAGCTGCTTGTGGCCCTTCCGGGTGTCCCATCGGAACTGAAGGCCATGGCGGAGGAGTATGTCTTGCCCCGGCTGGTCGGCCGGGAAGGAGCCCGGATCACTCATTCGCGCGTGTTGCATTTTTGCGGTATCGGTGAATCGAGTCTGGAGGAGCTGGTCGATGATCTCATCCGAGAGCAGAGCAATCCGACGATTGCTCCCTATGCCAGCCTGGGCGAGGCCCGTCTGCGGCTGACCGCTCATGCCGGTTCGATCAGCGAGGCACAAGCCAAAATAGAGCCCTTAGAACGGGAAATACGCAGACGCGCCGGTCATCTTCTCTACGGCGCTGACGGATGCACTCTGGAACAGGCAGTGGGCGATTTGCTTGTTGCTCAAGACGCTACTTTGGCTACCGTTGAATCTTGCACGGGAGGCTTACTGGCCCATCGTTTGACCAATGTGCCGGGAAGTTCCCGGTACATGTTGCAAGGCTGGGTAACATACAGCAACGAATCAAAAATGACGGAAGTAGGCGTCCCCCGTGAGCTGATAGACCGTCACGGTGCAGTAAGTGCGGAGGTAGCGGAGGCTATGGCCCTGGGTGCTTGTCGATGCGCCGGAAGCACCTATGCTTTGTCTACCACGGGCATAGCCGGTCCCGGGGGCGGAACTGACAAAAAGCCGGTCGGATTGGTCTACATCGCTCTTGCGGGACCGGACAAGTCGGTCGAGGTTGTCAAGTGCAACTTCCCCGGGAACCGTCTCGACTTCAAGACACGGGCCACTACCGCCGCTCTTAATCTGTTACGTCTGCGCCTATTGCAGAAGTAGCACTATGGAGGAGGTGCGCTTCACTGCGTCGAAGTCCTGACAAGCCAACCGTTTCGGCACAAGGTGAAGACAACCGTCAGAGAATGCGTGTCTTTGTGGCGCTGCCCCTTCCGGACGCAGTTGCCGCTACCCTTGCTAGCTTCGTGCAGCAGTTTGACCAATCCAGGATCCGCTGGGTAGCACAGGCCAATTTTCATGTGACACTCCGTTTTTTGGGTGACATTCCTGTTGATGATGTGAAGTCCGTCTCTGTCGCTTGCGCGAGAGCGGCGCGGGTCGTCGGGCCGCTAAGGCTCGTTGTGGAAGGCACGGGGGCCTTTCCGGGCTGGCACAGACCCTCCGTTTTGTGGGCAGGACTGTCGGGCGAGACGGCGTCTCTTCGGCAGCTGGCCACCTGTCTGGAGGAGGAGCTCGTACGTGTTGGTTTTCCCCCGGAACCACGGCCGTTCAAGGCACATGTGACTTTAGGCCGCTGTCGGTCAAGCTGTTCCAGGGAGTTGTGCCAGCGATTACAGGCAGCCGGTGAAAAATTACGAGAACCTTGGTTGGCTGATACGATGGTGATCTATCAGAGTGTTCTTTCTCGGCTGGGGCCGAGTTATGTTGCTTTGGACTGCGTTGAGTTAGGCGGCGCCCCAAGAGGCGGAGAAGCAGAGAGAGGGAAGCAAAGTGTCCACTGATGAACGGCAAAAAGCCTTGGAATTGGCACTGGCGCAGATTGAGAGGCAGCATGGTAAGGGGTCCATCATGCGCCTTGGAGAAGCCTCTGCCGGGCTTTCCGTGGAATGCATACCTACCGGAGCGCTTTCTCTGGACGTCGCTTTGGGTGTCGGAGGCATTCCCAGAGGTCGTGTGGTCGAGGTTTTCGGACCCGAATCATCCGGCAAGACTACTTTGACATTGCATGTCATGGCCGAAGCTCAAAAGGCCGGCGGCATGGCGGCCATGATAGACGTCGAGCATGCTCTCGATCCGAGTTATGCACAAAAAGTCGGTGTGGACATCGACAACCTACTTATCTCGCAGCCGGACAATGCCGAGAGCGCTTTGGAGATTGCCGAGGCGTTGGTGCGCAGCGGAGCCATTGATTGTATCGTGATTGACTCGGTGGCGGCTTTAGTGCCGCGTGCGGAGATTGAAGGTGAGATGGGAGACAGTCACGTCGGACTGCAGGCCCGTCTGATGTCTCAGGCCCTGCGCAAACTGACCGGTGCCATAGGCAGATCACGAACCGCGGTGATCTTTACCAATCAAATCCGGGAAAAAGTCGGCGTGATGTTCGGTTCTCCGGAGACGACGCCCGGAGGCAGGGCCCTCAAATTCTACGCGTCAATACGACTGGACATCCGGCGTGTGGAAACCCTCAAACAGGGTAACGAGAACATCGGAAGCCGTACCAGAGTGAAGGTTGTGAAAAACAAGGTCGCCCCACCGTTCCGGGAGGCGGAGTTCGACATCATCTACGGCCAGGGCATCTCGCGCGAGGGCAGCGTTTTGGATGTCGCCGTTGATTTGGATATCGTTCAAAAAAGCGGAGCTTGGTTCTCCTACGGTGATACTCGTCTGGGACAAGGACGGGAAAACGTTCGGGAGTTTTTGAGGCAGAATCCTGAGTTGACTGATGAAATCGAGGCTTTGGCCCGTCAGAAGCTCGGTTTGCCCGGGCTGAATAAGGCTAAAGCCTCGGAAGCGAGCGAGGCGACGGCGAAGTAAACCATGGCGGGGCTGGTGACCGCGGTGCGCAAAAAACGCCGCGGTGTTTATGAGGTGTGTATCGACGACGACCGCATGTTTTTGTGTCCCGATGATGTTCTTGTTCGCCGGCGGTTGGAAGCCGGAAAAAGACTTAGCTCATCGGAACTGGAAGAGATTCTGGCCGAAGCGGAGGCAGCTTTGGCCGTACGAGAAGCATTAGCTATCGTATCCAGATTCTCCCGGACGCAACGAGAGATGACCGCGAGTCTTCAACGCAAAGGTTTCGGGCCGGCAGCCATCGACACGGCCGTGAGAAGGCTCAGTGAGATGGGTTACATTGACGATGTCGGTCTGGCCAAACGCTTGGTCCGCGAGTTTGATGAGCGGGGTGACATGGGCTACTGGCGAAAAAGACAGAGATTGTTGGACAGAGGTTTTGATGCCCATGTGATTGACGCAGCTTTGGGGCCTCTGACCGAAGAAGCAGAACGTCAACGGGCTTTGGCTTTGGCTCGAACCCGACCCGCTCCGACCAACGAGGCACAGATGCGGCGGTTGGCAAACTACCTGTATCGGCGCGGATTTAGCGAGAGCGTCGTATGGTGGTGCCTGCGTCAGTTGGGCGCTGAGGTTGACATCGATCAGTGGTAAAGCTACAATTAATGGCGGGCTTTTGGTCTGGTTGTAGGCTTTTGGTCCAGTATGCGGCGACAATGTCCCGGGCATCAGAGCCTGGATTGATGATAAAACGGCACATGCCATGGTCCGAGGTGAAGCCGAGCTCGTCTCGGCTTTCTTTACAACCTGTGGCCCTTTCCCGGCTTGTCTGCCGCGGTTTTATTTGCAGTTAAGACGGTGGAAACAGTGGGGAAGGGGGGGTAACTAATAGTACTCGTATTAGTGATTTTGTTCGTAGCAGCTGCTGCGTTTGCCGGTGGCTACTTCGTTCGTAGGACGGTAGCCGAGGCTAAATTAGGGTCGGCTGAAGCCGAAGCCAAAAGAATCGTGGAGCAGGCGATTCAGTCGGCGGAAGCGAAAAAGCGTGAATCTCTCCTTGAAGCCAAGGAAGAGGTTCATAGGATGCGTTTGGATGTTGAGCGAGAGCTTCGCGATCGACGCCACGAGCTAAATCAGTTTGAAAGGCGTCTTCTGAGCAAGGAAGAAAACCTCGACAAACGACTGGAGCAGATTGAAGCCAAGGAAACAGCGCTGGAGGAACAGAAAAAGAGTCTGGAGTCCGCCGAGCGCGAAGTGCAAGCCATGGCTGAACACTGGCACCAAGAGCTTGAACGTCTGGCGAGTATGACCAGCGAAGAGGCTCGTGCGTACCTGCTTCAGCGTACCGAGGAAGAAGTGCGCCATGAAATGGCCTTGAAGATCAAAGAAATCGAGACTGAAGCTCGCGAGCAGGCTGAACGCAAAGCACGCAATATTGTCTCGTTGGCCATTCAGCGGTACGCTGCCGATCACGTGGCTGAAAGTACTGTTTCAGTAGTCAATCTGCCCAATGATGAGATGAAGGGGCGGATTATCGGTCGCGAGGGACGCAACATCCGTACTCTGGAGACGCGGACGGGCATCGATTTGATCATTGATGACACGCCTGAAGCCGTTATCCTGTCGGGTTTCGATCCGGTGCGGCGCGAGGTGGCGCGTATAGCCTTGGAGAAACTCGTAGCCGACGGGCGTATCCATCCGGCGCGTATTGAAGAGATGGTGGAAAAAGCCCAACGTGAGGTCGAGCAGACCATTCGTGAGGCGGGTGAACAGGCAGCTTTTGAGGCCGGAGTGAATAATCTGCATCCGGAACTGGTCAGATTGCTTGGGCGCCTGCGGTTTCGCACCAGTTACGGCCAGAATGTGCTTCTGCACAGCATAGAAGTGAGTCATCTGGCTGGCATTATGGCCGCTGAGTTGGGCGCCGATGTCCGTCTGGCCAAGCGTGCCGGTCTGCTGCACGACATCGGAAAAGCGGTAGACCATGAGATGGAGGGGACTCACCTGGAGATCGGGCGCGAGCTCTTGCGCCGATACAAAGAGCCCCGTGAAGTAATACATGCCATGGAGAGCCACCACGGTGATTACGAGCCGAAATCGGTGGAGGCCGTTCTTGTCACGGCCGCAGACAGCATTTCAGCGGCTCGTCCAGGCGCACGTCGGGAGTCTCTCGAGAATTATATACGTCGACTGGAGAAACTTGAGGCTATCGCGGATTCACTGGACGGGGTGGAAAAATCATATGCTATACAGGCGGGGCGAGAGATACGTATTATCGTCAAGCCTGAGCGCATTGATGATGCCACGGCGACCAAGTTGGCCCGCGACATGGTGAAACGCATCGAATCTGAGTTGGAGTATCCGGGGCAGATCAAAGTCACCGTTATCAGGGAGACTCGAGCGGTTGAGTACGCCAAGTGATACTTGTATCGGTCTTAGAAGTGGCGTGAGGTTGTGGTTGAGGCCCAGCCTCACGCCGTGATCCCAGGTGGGGTGGGGTATATCATGAAAGGTTCTGATGCCACGGTCGTGGCAGAGTCCGAAGGGGCTTCACTGCAGGCGACTCTCTTGGTTTCGATCCTTCTGCGCTTTCCGGAGGTCAGTTCAGTCCGTTTTTTGCCGCAAGAAGGCCGCATCGCTTTTACTTTTCTTCTCCGGCAACCTGAAAACAGTGTCTGCCTGGCGTCATTTGAGCAATCCGTCCTTGAGCATCTCGATGCCTTTTCCGCCATTGAAAAATCTGAAACGGGCTTCGTTTCCGTCGAGTGCAAGACATACGGACCGCTGACCGTGGTCGAAGTGATCCGTGAGGTCAAGTCTTTTTCCCGTCAAGAGCTTTCCATGCTTATAGCGCTGATCAGGGATTATTTCGGTGATGCGCTAGTCGTGGAAACGAGTGACACGCTCCACCTGGAAGAACAGATGTTCGAAGAGGGATTGATCGACGACATCCTAGAGGACGTACGGCGTGCAGGCCCTTGGCGTGAACTCATGGGCTTTCGTGATGCTGGTCGCGTTTTGATCTTCAATAAGAATCGCCACAAAGCACGGGAATAGGAGGTCTAGTAGCATGGAAGTTCTCAAAGTGTCAGCGAAATCGAACCCAAATTCGGTAGCAGGAGCCTTGGCCGGAGTACTTCGTGAGCGAAACGCCGTTGAGTTGCAGGCCATCGGTGCCGGGGCCATCAATCAGACCGTGAAAGCGATCGCCATCGCTCGGGGCTTTATGGCTCCCAGCGGTATCGATTTGGTATGCATTCCTGCTTTTGTCGATGTGGTGATCGGTAACGAGGAGCGAACGGCTATCAAGTTTATCGTCCAGCCCCGTTGAGGCATCTTTTTTCTGAGTGAAATATCACAAGAGTGAGCAGTACAGGAGATAAACGAAAAAAATGAGTGGCGGTTCGTACTGGATTGCCGATTTTCATTGCGACACACTGTTTCAGATCATGCGCCATGGAGGCGAGTTGCACAAACGTCCCGAAGGGCACCTGGATGTGGAGCGCTTGACGGCAGCAGGGGTGGATTTGCAGGTGTTCGCCATCTATGCCCCTGTGAAATCGGCTCGGGGCCCATTGCACGAAGCGCTGCTTATGGCAGAGACCTTTTGGCAGGCGGTGGACCGGAAGCTCCTGCAACCGGTGCTTTGGAGTGAGGATCTATGTGCAGACGCCTCCGGTGTGCGCGGCTTGTTGTCGTTGGAGGGTGCTGATCCGCTGCATGGAGACGTTGAACTACTCCGGCTCTTTTTCCGTCTGGGCGTGAGGGTGATGGGGTTGACGTGGAACGGAAGCAATGCTCTGGCTGATGGCGTGGATGTCGCTGAGGGAGGCAGGGGTCTTACGGAACTCGGGCGGTGTATCGTAAAAGAGATGAACCGCTTGGGCATGCTGGTGGATGTCTCTCATCTGTCCGAGCGCAGTTTCTGGGACGTGATCTCTGTATGCGAGGGTCCCGTAATCGCTTCGCATTCCAACGCGCGGGCCATCTGCTCTCACCGGCGCAATCTGTCGGATGCACAGTTGCGGGCTGTGGCAGCCAGCGGCGGCGTAGTCGGGCTCAACTTCTATCCGCCGTTTCTTGCATCGGCCGGAGAGGCAGGTCTCGCCGATATCCTGCGGCACGCTGAGCATATGCTCTCTGTCATGGGTCGAGGTCACGTGGGGCTGGGCTCTGATTTTGACGGTGTCAACAGGCTGCCTGAAGGAATCACCGGAGTCGAATCATTGCCCATATTGGCTGGGGCCATGGAAAAGGCCTTTGGGGTCGAAGTGACAGAGGAGATCATGGGCGGCAGCTTTGTCAACCTCTTGGTCTCCGTGCTGCCTAAGAAACCTTCGGATCAATAGAACGCAAATCCACAGGGCATACTATCCTCGTATGCGTTTTGCAAAGGGGGTAGCTCATGTCCGTTATCAAGGTCATTGAGTTGGTGGGACAATCGGATACGTCGTGGGAGGACGCCGTACGTCAAGCTATCAAAGCTGCGGCCAAGACAGTCCGCCACATTCGGGGAGTTGAGGTCCTCAATTTCACGGCTCAGACGGATGAAAACGGCAATATCTCCAGCTATAGGGCCAACGTGCATCTGGCGTTTGAAGTGGAGCGCTAAGAGAGCGGGTATACTCGCCGGATAAGAGGGCACGATAGGTTTATCAAGCGTGGGATAGCTTGGGCTGGAGGTGAGTACCCGTGGACTGGCTCGGAGCAGTTGTACGATTCGTCGTGTCGGCTCTGGTCCTCATGTTTGTCGGGTTGATTGTACCGGGATTTCAGATCATGGGCTTTTGGAATGCCCTGTTGGCGGCCTTGGTCATCGCTGCCGTGGGGTGGCTGATCGAGGCGACGATGGGTAAACGCGTATCGCCGTACAGCAGAGGCGTGGTCGGCTTTCTCGTGTCCGCAGTTGTCATCTGGGCGACTCAGTTTGTAATTCCTAGCATGGAGGTAGGGATACTGGGAGCCCTTTTGGCAGCCTTCGTGATCGGGATCATCGACCTATTCGTTCCGACCACAGTTCGATAGTGACAACTTGTGACCCAGGTCCATACGGTGGCCTGGGTCTTGGTTTGGGGGCTTCAGCGTGCGGCTTAGTAGGAAACTGTCTGAAAACCTGGATCTTCTTAAGGACCAATTGGGCGTGGGCATCACCTTTGATGTGGTGGTTCGTGAGCTGATCATTGCGGGCAAACCCGCGGCCATGATCTTTCTCGACGGTTTCATTAAGGATACGCTGACGGCAGATATCATGAGGCGATTGCAGCACGTGGAGCGATGTGAAGTCGTTCCGGGTGTCGTCAAGAAACTGGTCGCCGAGCAGATTGCGCACATCGAAGTTGACACGGTGGAATCCACCGAAGATCTGGTCGATCAGGTGCTGGCCGGGCAACTCGGCCTTTTGATTGACGGTGAGACTGAGGCCATTCTCCTCGATGTACGCACATATCCTGTACGGAGCATCGAAGAACCTGAACTGGAGCGAGTTACTCGGGGGTCTCGGGACGGTTTTGTGGAGACTCTCGTTTTTAACACCGCGTTGATTCGCCGGAGAGTGCGTGATTCGGGCTTGCGCTTTGAGCTGTTACAAGTGGGTTCTCGCTCTAAGACTGACGTCGTCTTAGCCTACATCAGTGACATAGCCGATCCGGAGCGGGTCAAGGATCTGAAGGCCCGTATTCAGGCCGTGAACATGGATTCTTTGGTCATGGGTTCAAAGAGTCTTGAGGAGCTGTTGTTTCCCAGATCGCTCAACCCTCTGCCGCAGGTCCGCTACACGGAACGACCGGATGTGGCGGCCGCCCACCTGTACGAAGGGCATATACTCATCCTGACCGATACCACGCCAATGGCCATGATCGTCCCGGTCACGTTCTTTCACTTCACACAACATGCCGAGGAGTACTTCCAGGCTCCGGTGGTGGGGACATACCTGCGCTGGGTGCGGACCCTGGCCTTGTTTCTCGCCTTATTCTTAACCCCGTTGTGGCTGAGCCTTTACAAACATAGGACCGCCTTGCCAGATTTTCTGCAGTTTATCGGGCCCAGAGAAAGCTCAACAGTGCCTGTCGCATTGCAGTTTTTTATTCTCGAAGTCGGTGTGGATCTGATCCGGATGGCGCTGATCCATACCCCTGGTTCGCTGGCTACCTCTCTGGGTATTGTCGGAGCGATTCTCCTGGGCGATCTTGCAGTTCAGGTCGGGTTGTTCGTTCGCGAGACCATCCTGTACACGGCGGTGATGGCCATCTGCTATTTTGCCATACCGAGCATTGAGTTTGCTCTGGCCATACGGACCTTTCGTTATCTGCTTCTTTTTGCAGTCACGCTGTTTGGATTTCCCGGTCTGCTCGTCGGCGCGTTCGGTGTTTTCCTGGTCATTGCCCAGACGGACTCAATGGGTGTCCCCTACATGTGGCCTCTTGCGCCGTTTGCGAGCGGACCGTTTTTTCGCCTTCTCCTGCGTTACCCGGTCCCGCAGGTGCGTTATCGGCCGACGTATGCCGGAGGCAAGGACAAAGACGTGAGATAATCCCGGCGGAGTACGGCTGGGGCTGAGTGATCGGGAAGCATTGATCCCTCTCAAGGGCTGTGCTAGGATGAGAAAGCATAGCCTCTTGTTCATTTTGGAGGGAAGAACTTGCATCTTCGAGGAAGTATGCGCATTAATGACAGTGGACATCTCGAAATAGGCGGATGTGACACCGTCGAGTTGGCGCGCCGTTTTGGCACTCCGTTATATGTTTTTGATGAACTTGAGATTCGCCGTCGGTGCCGTTCGTATAAGGAGGCACTCGAGCGGTACTACCCTCATGGCAACATCATATATGCAGGCAAAGCCTTTCTCACTCAAGCCATGTGTCGAATCATCCAAGACGAGGGAATGTACCTTGATGTGGTATCGGGAGGGGAGCTCTTTACGGCCCTTTCGGCCGGCTTTCCTGCCGAGCGCGTTTTCTTCCATGGTAATAACAAGTCTCAGGAAGAGATCGCCTATGGTATAAAAAGCGGGGTGCATCGCTTTGTAGTTGACAATCTTCACGAACTGGAGATGCTCAACGAAGAGGCAACCAGGAACGCTACTACGGTCGACGTGTTGATCCGTGTCGCTCCCGGAGTCGAAGTTGACACTCACTCTTATATGCGTACGGGACAGATGGACTCGAAATTCGGGTTTGGAATCGACGACGGACGGGCCTTGGAGGCGATCAGAGCCATACGCCGGAGCTCTCATTTGCGCTTGCGCGGCCTTCATGCTCATATCGGTTCACAGATTTTCGAACTCGAGTCCTATGAAATGACGACGCGTCTTATGGTGGAGTTTATTGACCGGCTGCGCACTGATAACGGAGTGGATATCGAAGAGCTGAACATGGGCGGTGGATTGGGTATTCGCTACTCAGCGGACGACACTCCGTCCACTATCGAGGCTTTCGTAGAGACGGTGGCTGGTGCTTTAAAGGTGGAATGTCGCAGCAAAGACCTGCCGTTGCCGAGATTGTACTTTGAGCCTGGCAGATCAATCGTGGGGGAGGCGGGCACGACTCTTTACACCATCGGCGGTTCGAAGGAGATTCCGGGCGTACGTAAGTATATATTCGTAGACGGTGGCATGGCAGACAATCCTCGGGTTGCTCTTTATCAGGCTGAGTATGAGGCCATGGTGGCCAATAAGGCGCTGCAAGCACCAAGTGATTTGGTCACCGTAGCGGGCAAGTGTTGTGAATCCGGTGACATTCTCATCTGGGACATCAACCTACCTCCTTGCGCTCCCGGAGATATTCTAGCCGTCTTTGCCACAGGTGCGTACAACTACAGCATGGCCAGCAACTACAATCGACTGACGCGACCCGCAGCGGTCTTGGTCTGCGACGGAGAAGCCGACCTCATCGTTCGGCGCGAGAGCTTCAGCGATCTGGTGCAGCACGATTGTATACCTGAGCGGTTGCGTCTTCTGGCATCAGACTGTCATGGGTTATCAGATACGCCTCTCCGCATTTGAGGGTCCTTTTGATCTTTTGTTCCACCTGATTGAACAGGCAAAGGTGGACATCTGGGACATCCCCATCGCCCGGATTACCGAGCAGTATTTGGAGTATTTGGCGAGCGTTGATGAGCTGGATTTGGAATCAGCAGGCGAGTATCTGGTCATGGCGGCTACTCTGCTGGCCATCAAGGCTCGCCTGCTTCTGCCGCAACCTGCCTGCGAATCCGACGAAGAAGAGAGTGAGGAGGTTGATCCCCGACACGAACTGGTCAATCGTCTCCTAGTCTATCGGCAGTTTCGCGAGGCAGCAGCCGTGTTGGCTGATTTGCGAACCGGGCGAGATCTTCTTTATCCTCGGGGACAGATCCCGCATCCTGACTGGAGTCAGCCGCGCTTTACCCGCCCGGTCGGCGAGGCGACCGTCGACGATCTGCGACGAGCCATGCAAGAGGTACTTCAGGCCTACCGGCCGCCTCCTCCGACCGCGGCCATACCCCGTCGAACAATCACCGTTGATGGGTGTATCAAGCGTATCGAAAAGGTGATTCGGGAGAATCCCTTGTGTTCGTTCCGGCATTTGTTACCTGCCCGGCCCACGCGTCAGGATGTCATTGTTACCTTTTTAGCTCTTCTGGAGCTGGTGCATCGGAATCTGCTCCGCGTGGAGCAGCCGGCGGCTTTTGCTCCTATAGAGATCTCCGGGAAACAAGGTGAGACTGATGCCTGAAGCACACGTGTTGGCTGGCTTGGAGGCTTTGCTTTTTGCCAGCAGTGAACCGGTGCCCATGAAGGAACTGGCTCGCTTATTGGATGTGGACGTGTCTGTCATCGAAGAGGCTCTGGAAGCTATGCGCACGGACTATGCCGATCCGAGAAGGGGCTTTATGCTTGATGAAGTGGCGGGAGGGGTACGTCTGGTCAGCAAGCCCGCCTATGCTCATCTCATATCTGAGTTGCTGCGGCCAGTGCGCAATTCAGGCCTGTCGCAAGCTGCGCTGGAAACTCTGGCCATCGTCGCCTACAAGCAACCGGTCACCCGTTTGGACATCGAGACCATTCGCGGGGTGCGGGCCGAATCAGCGCTCAACTCGCTATTGGAGAGAGGTCTCGTTGAAGAGGCAGGACGCAAGGAGGCACCGGGACGGCCCATTCTATACAGGACCACGACACGCTTTCTCATGGAGTTTGGGCTGGACAGTCTCAAAGACTTGCCGCCTCTTGAGGAACCGGAGGCGCCCGCCGGGTCGTAGAGCAAAGATCACTGGGGCATTCTACCATTTGGGAGGTGGCTCGTCCCGTGGTGGTTGCCCTCGTCGCGGCGCTCTTGGTCTTGATCGTTTTCATACCCATTGATCTGGAAATACGTTTCAAGCTTTCTGAAACCCAGGCTCGTTTTGACTTGAGATTCTCCGTAGCCGGTCTTGTTAAGTGGCGAGTGAATGTTCCGCTGAGCGGACTTGGGCGGGGCTTGGTCAAAGCGCGCGTCCGGTTGTCTCCGGGCAATCAAACGGCGCGGGTGACCGATAGGCTCACACCGCGGTCGCTATCACGACAACGGCGGGCGGACAAGTCTGTGATCCGCAGGGTCTTATCCGGTGTAGATGTGGTACACATGTTGTTTGGATCGGGTCCGAGGAAGAATCCGGCCTTGGGAAGCATATGGTTGCGCCTTATTGTGGTGCCTTTTAGGATCATAAGTCCTCATTTTCGTTGCCTGGAGTTTAGTTGGCAGACGCGCATCGGAGTGGGAGATGCCGCCGCCACCGCGGTTGTCACGGGGATGCTTTGGGGATTGAAATGCGGTATCCTGGCCTACCTGGACAGACGGTTGGTTCTGCTCCGTCGGCCCAGTGTGGAGATTGAGCCCGATTTCACCAAAGCGGAATTGGACACAGAGCTATTTTGCATATTCCGGCTTTCCGTCGGTCAGATTATGTGGCGAACCCTACGAGATGCCGCACGACGTTGGCAACGAAAAGAGGCTGGAATCTATGGAGGGTAAGCACCCTATTGAAGGTCTTATGCAGACCGCAATGGAGAGCATCAAAGAGATGGTGGATGTCAACACCATCTTGGGTGATCCGGTAGAAACGCCAGACGGTAGTGTGATTGTCCCGGTTTCTCGCGTCAGTCTGGGTTTTGCTGCCGGAGGCACGGAATACGAAGTGGAGGAACAGAAGGAACACAAAGGATTTCCGTTTGGCGGCGGCACCGGTGCCGGGATTTCCGTAAATCCCGTGGCCTTTCTTGTTGTGGGTCAAGGCCAGATTCGCTTGATGCCGGTGGACGGCAATGCAACCATTGACCGCCTGCTGGATATGGCCCCTAGGATGTTCGAGCAATTCCAGAGCCTCTTGCGAGGCGGCAAGAACGGACGGACGAAGGTGGCCACTGAAGTTCATGGCCTTGACATAGATCTATAGACTGCAGGTACGCCACCGTGGTGTGGCGTATCTTCTTTTCCAGGGTGAAAGCCGCCATGGAAAAGCAACGGCTTCAGAAAGTCTTGGCCGCCGGAGGCGTCGCTTCGCGTCGTCGGGCCGAAGAAATGATTCGTCAGGGTCGAGTGAGTGTCAATGGTACAGTGATCACGCAGATGGGTTTTCGCGTGGATCCGAGGACGGACCGCATCTGTGTCGATGGAGTTCCGATAGAAAGACCCCGGCGTCCGGTTTATGTTGCTTTGAACAAACCAGTCGGTGTCATCAGTTCGACGCGGGATCCGCAAGGAAGAAAGACCGTCGTGGATCTGATTACGGGGGTCTCCGAACGCATCTATCCTGTCGGGCGCTTAGACGCAGATTCCGAAGGCTTAGTGCTGCTCACCAATGACGGGGAATTGGCTCTGCGTCTTATGCACCCGCGCTATGGGGTCAAGAAGCTTTATCGAGTGTGGGTCAAATCCAAACCGACAAGGTGGGCCTTGCAAGCGCTGGAGGAAGGGGTCATGCTGAGTGACGGGCGAACGGCTCCGGCTCGGGTGACGCTTGGCATTACCGATGAGATCGGCACCCAGTTGCAGATTGAACTGAGCGAGGGTCGCAACCGTCAGATTCGGCGGATGTGTGAAGCCGTCGGCTATCCTGTCGTTCGGCTCCGTCGTGAAAAGATCGGTCCTTTGTCGTTGGGCTCTTTGCGACAAGGGCAATGGCGCCATTTGAGCCCGGCTGAACTGCGCTTGTTGCGGCGAGCCGCCGGACTGGAGCCCAAGAACGGATAGCGTGGCAGTGGGCCTTTCTTGTTGGGCTCCGGTCGCTGTGGTATAGTGATTCCAGGTGGCTCAGCAAGCCCGTGAAATGCGGAGGGATATACCGATGCGTGCGACCCAGAGCAAGGATGTCGCTCGGGCCGCCATCTTGATGGCACTGACCCGGGAGCGTGAAGAAGAAGATCACCTGCAAGACGAACTGGAAAGGCAAGGTGTGAAAGCCGCGGCCGCCGATTACGGCGGTGAGTTTCTTCCTGCCGTCCAGCGCATCATAGAGCGAGCGGTTGTGGCCGCCAAACGTGAAGGGGTTATCAAGGCCACGCATGCCGAAGAGGGAGCGGTGGCCGGAGCTACCCATGAGGCGCTGGCTCAAGTCTCGCGTAAGGCGCTGGGGTTGAATGTAGGAGGCAAAATCGGCATTGCCAGACACGGTGAACACGTCGCCGTGGCTATTTATCTATGTGTCGGTCTGTTGCATCTGGATGATGTGACCATCGGGTTAGGGCATCGGGCCGTGCCATCGAGGTAGCAGGGGGTGGTTGTTGTGTCTGTTGCGCGTACGCAAGCCCTTCGCGGAGCCACTACGGTGGAGCGGAATGACGAAAAGCTGATCATAGAAGCCACCAAAGAGATGCTCACGAAACTCTGCGAGTGGAATGGGCTGGAATATGACGACATCGTCAGTATCATCTTTTCGTCAACTCAGGACCTGAACGCCGCCTATCCTGCGGTGGGTGCACGGCAGTTGGGAATGACTCAAGTACCCTTGATGTGCGTGACGGAGCTTCCCGTTCCCGGAAGTCTGCCGCTTTGTATACGCTGCCTCATGCACATACACACGTCCCGACCCCGACACGAGCTTCGGCACGTGTATTTGCGCGAGGCTCGCCGCTTGCGCCCGGATTTAGTCCGAGAAGAATAAGGGCAAATAGATATTCAGAGAGGAGACGGAGGCTGCAGTGCGTATACCGTCGCATCGGCCGGCTATAGAACGCATCACACCCTATGTGCCGGGAAAGCCGATCGCCGAAGTTCAAGAGGAGTACGGTTTGGAGAATATAATCAAGCTGGCTTCCAACGAGAACCCTCTAGGCCCGTCCCCGTTGGCGATGGAGGCCCTCAAGGAAGCGATCAGCGGTGTACATATCTATCCGGACGGAGCCGCTCGGGATCTTCGCAATGCCATAGCGAAGAAATACGGTGTCTCGTCGGACGAGGTTTTCGTCGGGAACGGCTCGGATGAGATCATAAAGCTGTTGGCGGAGGCTTTCTTACTACCTGATGATGAGGTCATATTTGCGGATGCGACGTTTTCGGAGTACGCATACGCGACGCGCCTCATGGGTGCCCGGGAAGTCGTGGTACCGGTGCGGGAGGAGACACATGATCTTACGGCCATGGCTGAGCGGATCACTGAGCGGACCAAGATAGTGTTTATCTGCAATCCTAATAACCCAACCGGTACGTATGTGAATGCCGAGGCTGTCGATGCTTTTCTTGAAAAAGTCCCCGAGGGTGTTTTGGTGGTCCTGGATGAAGCCTATGTTGAATACGTGGATGCAGCGGATTTTCCGAATGCCATCGATCTCATCTGTCAAGGTCGGCTTGTGGCCACCATGCGCACGTTTTCCAAGATCTACGGGCTCGCGGGTCTCAGAGTAGGCTACATTATCGCCCCCCGAGACGTTGTGGCTTTGCTCAATCGGGTTAAAGAACCATTCAATGTCAACTTATTGGCTCAGAAGGCAGCTCTCGCGGCTTTGGATGATACAGAGCATCTGGAGCGCAGCCGTGAAACAAACAGCCAAGGTAAAGCCTATCTCTATGCGGCATTTGCGGATATGGGGCTGCGGTATTGTCCGACTCAGGCTAACTTCATCTTCGTTGACATCGGACGGCCGTGTCGGCCCGTTTACGAAAGGCTGTTGCAAGAAGGGGTGATAGTGAGAACCGGTGACATTTTTGACAGACCCACGTTCTTGCGGGTGACTATCGGCACACAGGAGGAGAATGAGCGCTTTATCGCGGCTTTACGCCGAGCCTTGGCAGTAGGTTAAAAAAAGTATAAACCAGGGCGCTGATAAGCACGGTAGCATGGTAGAATGGAGGGCGCACCATGGTTGTGGTCATGCAACGGACCGCTTCGCAAGAGGATTTGGAAGCGGTTGTCAATCGATTGCGGGAGTTGGGATTTGCCACGCATATCTCGCGTGGTGTCGAACGTACGATCATAGGAGCGGTCGGTGAGAAAACGATAGACCAGCTACAGCGGCTTGAGGCCATGTCGGGCGTGGAAAGGATCGTTCCCATCCTCCAACCCTTCAAGCTGGCGGGCCGGGAGTTTCAGCCGGAAACCAGTCAGATACAGGTAGGTAACGTGGTTTTCGGAGGCCAGATGATTCCGGTGATCGCCGGACCGTGTGCCGTGGAGAACGAGAAGCAGCTGTTTGAGACCGCCGATCATGTGAAAAAAGCCGGAGCATCCATGTTGCGAGGAGGAGCTTTCAAACCCCGTACGTCGCCCTACACGTTTCAGGGTTTGGAAGAAGAGGGCCTGCGTTTGTTGGCCGAGGCTCGGAGGCGCACCGGCTTACCGGTGGTCACTGAGGTGGTTAATCCACGGGACGTAGAGACGGTGATTCAATACGCGGACATGCTGCAGATAGGCGCCCGCAATATGCAAAACTACACGTTGCTGAAGGAAGTGGGCATGTCCAGACGGCCTGTTCTGGTAAAGCGTGGCCTGTCGGCCACGGTCGAAGAGTGGTTGATGGCCGCGGAGTACATCATGCTCGCGGGCAATGAGAATGTCGTGTTGTGTGAGCGCGGGATTCGCACCTATGAAACCCAGACACGGAACACTCTGGATATGAGTGCAGTGGCGGCCGTCCAAGAGCTTTCGCATCTGCCGATCGTGGTAGATCCCTCGCACGGTACGGGTAAATGGAGATATGTGACGCCAATGGCTTTGGCAGCGGTAGCCGCCGGTGCAGACGGCTTGATGATCGAGGTCCACTGTCGTCCGGAAGAGGCGCTCTCAGACGGGCCGCAGAGCTTGCGGCCGGAAGTATTTGCCCGATTGATGGAGCGATTGGCTCCGGTGGCTAAAGCTGTGGGGCGAACGCTATGAGAGATCTGACGGTGACTATCGTTGGCGTGGGACTCATCGGCGGTTCATTGGGGCTGGCTTGGCGCAAAGCTGGCGTCGGGCGCGTCATCGGAGTGACACGTCGGCAAGAGACTCTCGATCTGGCCTTGAAATGCGAAGCCATTGATGAGGGAACCACAGACATGACCGGCGGTGTGAAGGCGGCGGACGTAGTGGTCCTATGCACTCCGGTTTCGGAGATTGTGCCCTTAGCGGAGAAGGTTGTCGGCCAGGTACGTCCGGGAACGCTCGTGACAGATGTGGGCAGTACGAAGGCTAGGATCATGGAGAGTGTCTCCAGATTCTTGCCCGAAGACGTGTGGTTTATCGGCGGACACCCTATGGCCGGTTCGGAGCGCACCGGTGTGGAGGCCGCCGATCCTTATCTTTTTGAGAACGCTGTCTACTGTCTCACCCCTCCTCAGGGGATGCCGGTTTCAGCTGCGCCAATGCAACGCTTGCAGGAGTTGGTTCGAGCCGCTGGGGCCACGCCTTTGGTATTGACTCCGGAAGAACACGATCTGGTTGTAGCGGGAGTCAGTCACGTTCCCCATCTGGTGGCAGCTGCCCTGGTGAACACGGTTGCGGATATCGAGGGTTTGCCGATGTTGCGGCTGGCAGCGAGCGGCTTTCGGGATACGACCAGAATCGCCGCCGGCTCATCTGAACTGTGGCGGGATATATGTCTTTCCAATGCTTCTGCCATCACACAGATGTTGAAGGCATTTGAAGATCACCTTGCTCAACTGCGTCAGGCAGTTGAGCAAGGTAACGGTGAGGCTTTATACGAGCTTCTGGATAAGGCCCGGGAGACCCGTCTGACCATGCCGGCATCATCGGCGGTGCATGAGTTTGTGGTGACCTTGGTCGACAGACCCGGTGCCATTCATGAAGTGACGGGCCTGATCGCCGAGGCCAACCTCAATATCGTTGACATCGGTATCCTCAAAGCGCGGCATGGTGAAGGGGGCACCTTGCGCGTTGCTTTGCCCACTTCTGAAGCTGCTGACTTAGCCGTGGGATTATTGCGAAACAATGGTTATGTAGCTTGGCGCCGTTAACCTTTGATTTCATGCAGGTATAGGTGTGGCGGACAGAGAAAAGGTCTCTTGCGGATCAAACACGCTTGGTCTGGACAGGTTAGTCTAACCAAGGGGATAGCAGTCGGCTCCCAAGGGGGATTGTCGAAATGCCCCAGCCTCTACAAAGAGGATTTGCTCTGCTATCCTAAGACCCTTGTTCACTTGTCAAGGTCCAACTGACAACTCCAATGTACTAGGGGGAAATATTGCTTGGGCGGACGAACCCTTGTCATCGCCATTGACGGGCCGGCAGGGGCAGGAAAAAGCACCGTGGCGCGCCAAGTGGCATCTCGATTGGAGTATTTGTATATTGACACGGGCGCCATGTACCGTGCTATAGCGTTAAAGGTCGTGCGATTAGATATCCCTCCCAGTGACACTGCTCAAGTGGCCGAGATTGCATCCACATCGACGGTCGAACTGGACTTCGACCCGTCCAAAGGCGTCGTTCAGGTCTTTCTCGATCGCGAGGACGTCACCGAGTCCATCCGGTTACCCGCCGTAAGTAAGGTTGTCGCCACCGTAGCTGCAAATCCGGCGGTGCGTCAGCGCTTATGTGAGATGCAGCGACAGATGGCCCGGCGGGGAGGTGTCGTTATGGACGGTCGGGACATCGGCACCGTAGTCTTTCCGGATGCCGATGTGAAGATCTATCTCACCGCGTCTTTGGGCGCACGAGCCGCCCGCCGATATAGGGAGCTGAAAGCGAAAGGCCTGCAGGTCACGCATGATCAGTTGATGCAGGAGATCGCTTGCCGCGACGCTGCAGATTGTCAGAGGGCGGTCGCTCCCTTAAAGAAAGCACCGGACGCTGTTCTCATCGATACAACCGATATGTCCGTAGCAGAAGTCGTAGATAAGATCATTCACATCTGTCAAGGGAGGATGTGAACATGCGCTTATATCCCTTGGGTCGTATTGTCTGCACTCCTGTGGTGCGCACCTACTTTCGTGAACGGGTTGAAGGCCGCGAACATGTACCAAAGACGGGGCCCTTTGTTTTGGCTGCCAATCACGTGAGTTATATAGATCCCGTCGTACTAGGTGTGGCGTGTCCGCGCCCTATTCATTTTATGGCCAAGGCAGAGCTGTTTCGGATTCCCGTTTTGGGTTTTTTGATTCGTGAACTCGGAGCCTTTCCCGTACAACGAGGAGCGGCGGACCGGAGTGCCATCCGACGCGCATTGCGTATATTAAATGACGGCGGCGTAGTCGGAGTCTTTCCCGAGGGGACCCGCAACCGTCGGGGTGAAGTGTTGAACCCTCAGGGCGGTGCGGCGTTAATCGCACTGAAGGCGGGTGTGCCGGTATTGCCGGCAGCCATATGGGGGACGGCCAATATAGACGGTCCGTTGCATCTGCCCAAGCCCGTGCGTGTTGGCGTGCGGTTCGGTGAGTTGATCGATCTGGGCCGCCCCGAGACTGTCGATCGAAAAGGTGTTGACGAGGCAAGTATGCGGATCATGAGCAAGATACGGGAACTGCAGCGTGTTTCTTAGGCCGCAATGGATGAAAAGGCGTTGCTGTGCGATATTTTTCTCGAAGTCCTGCTCGTGATTTCGATTAATAGGAAGGAATCCGTCCAGTAAAGACGAATAGGCATTGGGAATGGCATCATTTCCGCGCTCTTGCGAATACTAGGCGAGCGCATAGGCGGTGTCCCGAAGGTTGGGCCCGTGCGAAGTCAGTTTCAGGAGTTTTGGGGGGTTTTGAAGGGTCATGACTGAGGTACGCGACGATAGAGAACGAGAAACGGAAGTCACTACTGCCAGTGAGCAGGCAGAATCCACGGCGGCAAGTGAGCCCGGCACGGAGGCTGAGATAGAGGATCAACAAACAGAGGCCAACGTGGAACAGACTGGCGAGCAGGCTGTGGGGGCTTGCGACGAAAAGGAGGACGCTCCAACGGAACAGGCCGCAAGCGAGCCGGCTTCCGAGACGCAGTACGACGCGACTTTTGCCACTCTCGAACCGGGCAAGATTGTTGCCGGCCGTGTGGTTCAGATAGGCGAGGATGAAGTCATGGTCGATGTCGGGTACAAGTCAGAGGGCCGTATTCCCCTGCACGAACTCGGACTGCGAAGCGGGCAACAGCCGGCGGACATCCTCAAAGTTGGCGACGAAGTCAACGTCTTGATTCTCAAGGTCGATGATGCGGAAGGTAGCGTTCTTCTTTCCAAGCGCCGGGCGGATACGCGTCTAGTGTGGCAGAAGCTCGAGGAGATGTATGAAAGCGGTGCTGTCCTCGAGGCTGTAGTCACTGAAAGGGTAAAGGGTGGACTCCTGGTTGATGTGGGCGTGCGCGGTTTTGTACCGGCTTCGCATGTTGCCCGCAACTACGTGGAGAACCTTGACAAATATGTGGGCCAAGAGCTGCGCCTCAAGATTCTCGAGATTGATCGCCAGCGCAACAACGTAGTCCTCTCGCGCAAGTTGGTCCTGGAGGAAGAGTATCTCAAGGCCAAGGAAGAGACCTTCGCCACGCTTCAGGAAGGGGCCATCGTTAAGGGCGTTGTCCGTCGCATCACTGATTTCGGCGCCTTTGTGGATATCGGTTCCGGCGTAGAGGGTCTCTTGCACGTCAGCGAGATGGCTTGGAGTCGCGTGAAGCATCCCTCCGACGTAGTGCAGGAGGACGACGTCATCAACGTTATGGTGCTCAACGTCGATCGTGAGAACGAGCGCATCTCGTTGTCACTGAAGGAGACGTTGCCCGATCCGTGGGAGACTGTGGATCAGCGTTATGTTGTAGGTGACATCGTCGAAGGTGAAGTGACACGAGTCGTGGACTTTGGCGCCTTCGTCAAGCTGGAAGACGGAATCGAAGGGTTGGTTCACATTTCGCAGATGGCGGATCACCATGTAACCAATCCGTCTGAAGTGGTCAGTCCTGGCGATATCGTCAGTGTGAAGATCGTTAGTCTGGATGACCGTGCTCGTCGGATAGGCCTTTCCATCAAGGAGGCTCAGCCGCGACCGGTACGCCTGCCCAAGGAGGTCCTCCGCGAGCAGACGAGCTTCGGTGATACGAGCGAGGGTAACACTCTCGGCGACCGTTTCCCCGGGCTTTCCAGCTACTTCGAGGATAAGCTGGACGAAGAAGAGGACGATGACGAGCAGTAGGCACTGCTTTTGACATATCCGAAGGCACCTTGAGGTTTGGGCCGTGGGCTCAAACCTCTTTTTTTGCCGTGAACCAATCTGCAGTGGTTAGCGAAGACAGCGATCGGGAAGGCTAACGACAAGAGCTCATGCACAATGTGTATTATCTGGAGGGACGTGAGGGATAGATGTCGTTAGGCTTGGTTCTTCTTTTGGGCTTCGCAGCCGCTGTCTATTTCGGATTGGCGCATCGGATCCTGGATCGGATGCGCCTGACTGATGTAGAGGCCTTGATCTTCATTGCCGCCATGATCGCTGGCGGCTTTGTGACCTTGCCTGTTTCCGCCGGACAGATCAAGTTGTCGCTAAACCTGGGTGGAGTCGTTGTACCTGTCGTGCTCTCTTTGTATCTATTGTCTAAAGCTGACAAGTCCTGGGAACGGATCAGAGCCCTTTTAGCCTCCGTGGGGACTGCGCTAGCCATTCGGCTGATCTCCGCTCGCACTGATTTCGGCCCTGAAGCGGGAAGTACGGTGTTGATCGATCCGGTGTGGCTGTACAGTCTGATAGGCGGCTTGATTGCGTATCCGCTCGGCAGATCCCGTCGCGCAGCCTTTGTGGCCGGTACCCTTGGTGTGGTCCTTGCGGATTTGTTTCACCTGGGGCAGCTGATGGCCAGAAGACTGCCCGGAGTCGTGGCTTTGGGCGGAGCCGGTGTCTTTGATGCCACGGTATTGGCGGGCTTTATCGCCGTGGGGCTGGCTGAAGTTGTCGGAGAGACACGAGAGCGTCTTCAGGGTGGCCCTGAGTTGGGAGATGACAGGCCATTGGCGCTGCAACAAGACGAAGGGATCCGGGAAGATGACGGTCGAGGTGAGGATCTGTGAAAAAGACGATTCCCGTAATATGTCTGCTCGTTTTCTTGGCCACCTTTGTCTTGCCCTCAAGCGCGGAGGAATGGGGAGAGCGGGCTGATGGCGGCTACTATCGAGTCGTGGATCTTGAGGGCAGATACATTACCGTTACGGCGCTTGAGCTCGACAAAGGAGACGTATACATAGACGATGACAACCGACGTTACGTGATAGATCACTTCAGAGGCGATACGGCGGTTGCCCGCTATGACGGAATCGAACGGATGCCTACCGTCCGAGACGGACAAAAAAGCCTTTGGGCAGGAGCCATAGAGTGGGCGGCACAAGTGATGAGAAAAGACAAGGCCAACCGGAAGTTGATCGGTATCTACCACACTCACAGCGCTGAGTCTTACCTACCCTCCAGCGGCACCGAATCTGAGACGCCGAGAGGCGACATCTATGAGGTCGGCGCGGCTCTGGCAAAGGCCTTGGAAGAACAGGGCTATGAAGTGCGGCACTCTCAGGACACCTTTATTCCGCACGACGGGCAAGCCTACTTGCGTTCACGCCGCGCAGCGGCGGAGTTGAGCAAAGCGGGACCGCAAACCTTGATCGACGTTCATCGCGATGCGGTGCCAAATCCGCAGGAGTATCGGACGGAAATCGATGGCCAGCCGACAAGCCGGGTTCGCCTGGTCGTAGGTAGACAAAACCACATGCGGGAGACCAATCTGAATTATGCTAAGCGCATCAAAGCGGTGGCGGATGAGAAATACCCCGGCCTAATCCACGGCATCTTCCTTGCCAAGGGCAATTACAATCAAGATCTTGGTCCGCGGATGATTCTGTTGGAGATCGGAACCCATACGACATCCTTGGAAGAAGCCAAGAAGGCGGCCCAATTGATGGCCAGTGTAGTGCCCGTCGCGGCCGGAATGACTCCCGGGTCTGCGAAAAGCGAAGCAGGTCAGACCTCAAGTGCCGCGTTATCATCTCTTTGGTGGCTGCTCATTCTGCTCGTAGCTGGCGGCGCCGCCTGGGTTTTCCTCAACAAGGAAGGAGCAGTTCGATTGCTGAGAAGCCTCGGCTTTGATCGGGCAGGAGGCAACAAACAAGATGATGGCGAGGGTCGCTAAAAGACCGTGTTGACGATTGCGATGAGTATAGTGATCGGGACTTTGGCCCGCTGGTACATGCTGCGTATTGACTCGCGCATGTATCCGAGTTACCCACAGGGGTATCTCATTCACCTTACATTCGGGGCCATAGCGGCTGCACTGGGCGCAGTCGCCGTTCCGGCGGTGATGGCCAAAGATTACCAGGCGGTCACCTTCCTGGCTTTGGCCGCCACGCAGTTTCGCGAAGTGCGTTCTTTGGAACGCGAGACCCTGCAAAACATGGAAAACACCGAGTTGGTGGCACGAGGAACAGCTTATATTGAAGGTATAGCTCGTGTCTTTGAGGCTCGCAATTACCTCGCCCTCCTCGCTTCGCTTCTCACATCGTTAGTTGCTCATCTTTTGCCGGAGCGTCTGGTGGTCGCGGCCATTGCTGGTGCATCCGTGCCTCTGTTTCTTCGTCGAGCGATGCAGGGGTTGCGTGTCAGAGACATTGCTCGGTTCTGTGAAGTGCCCATTGAGTTCGATGGCCCCATGTTAATTGCCGGTGGAATACGCATCATGAACGTCGGGCTTCCTGACACTCGAAGGAAGTACCTGGAAAAGGGCGTGGCTATTGCCGTCATCCCTAAAGACGCCAATGCCAAAGCAACGTTGTCCAACATTGGACAGCATCAGGCTATGCTTCATGACGTTGCCGGTCAGTTGGGCGTGCTCAAAGACACGGGAGAAGCTGAGTTTACTCCCATCGCCCGAAGGGATCCCGTGTCCGGGCAGGTGGTTTTGGTCATCATCCCGGCGGAGCGCAATATAGAGGCGTTGATCACGGCTGTCGGCAGTGTTCCGGTACTTGAGAGCGTCAGGCGGCGTCCCTTGAGTTCAAAGGCCGGTCGTCTAGCAGATTGACAGGGGAGGCAATGGGTGGAGATTGATGTCAAACGATCAATCATGGCTGTAGTGACCATGCATGGTGACCGGGTCTGCGGCGGAGGCGCGCCGGTATTCCTGGCCAAAGATGAACAGGAATTGGAATCAATGGCCGCGGCCATCGCCAGAGTCATGGCTGGCATGGTTCATGAGGTGGGTGAAGGCATCTTGATTATCGTCAAGCATTGAATGAAAATAGACAGGCAGGTCGCAAGTGCATCCGGACTCTCCCGGGCAGGAGTACGTCCTCGGGGAGCGAAGTGCACTGAGGGAGGCACCAAGAATTGGCAGACAAAAAACTTGACGGCGCCCTGATTTCCCGCGTGCGACCCGGATCCATTGCCGAAGAGGCCGATCTCAAACCGGGCGATCGCCTGCTGAGTATCAATAACGAGTTCTTGTCAGATCTCATCGATTACAAGTATCTCATAAGCGATGAATACCTCGTGTTGAGTGTGCTCAAGGCCGATGGGGATCTTTGGGAGATAGAGATCGAAAAAGAGTTCGATGAGGATCTGGGCCTGGAGTTTGAATCAGCTACGTTCGATACCATGCGGCAATGCGCCAATCGCTGCATCTTTTGTTTTGTCGACCAAAATCCGCCCGGGTTGCGTCCTTCCTTGTACGTATACGACGATGACTACCGGCTGTCGTGTCTGCAGGGAAATTTTGTCACCCTGACGAATCTGAGACGCGAAGACTGGGATCGTATTGGTCGTCTGCATCTGTCGCCGCTTTATGTCTCTGTCCATGCCATGGACCCGGATCTTCGAGAGAAGTTGCTGGGTACTCCGAGAGCGCGACATATTCGAAGGCAACTGGATTTTCTGCGCGATCATCATGTGACGGTTCATGCCCAGATTGTGTTATGTCCCGGTCTCAATGACGGCAGTCAACTGGAATATACGCTGACGGAACTGGCCGATTACCATCCCAGCGTCCAATCGGTGGCAGTGGTACCCGTAGGTTTGACACGATATCGAGAGTCTCTGCCGCCGTTGCGCGCCATCACCCGTGATGAGGCGGCCGCGCTAATCAAGCAAATACAGCGGTTACAGAGTCAGTTCTTGAGGGAACTGGGGACTCGTTTTGTGTGGCTGGCCGATGAGTTCTATCTCTCCTTTGATTTCCCGCTGCCCGACAGTGGGCACTATGAGGGTTTGCCTCAGATGGAAAATGGGGTGGGACTGGCCAGGGAGTTCCTTTCTGACTTCGCTGCGGCTATGCAGAAGGTAAAGGGGATTCCGCGTCTTGAATACCCAGTGACGGCCGTGACCGGCCGGCTGGGAGCTAAGGTTGTTGAGCCGGTCCTTGCCCGATTGCGGGAGCTGGGCGTTCGCATTGACCTCAGGACTTTGGATAACAACTTCTTCGGACCCACCATCACTGTCACGGGCTTGTTGACGGGGCGCGATCTGATTGCACAGCTGAAAGGTAAGGATTTGGGCCGGGAGTTACTGGTGCCGGCAGAGATGGTGCGTATGGAGGGCTCCGAAGCACGCTTCCTGGACGATATCACCGTCGCTATGCTTAGCGAGGAATTGGGGGTACCCGTGGTCGTTTTGTCCGGAGCGGGTGAGCTGGTCGATCACGTTTTGCGCTAACGGCCTGCTATTTCATGTGGATAAGGGGTCACTTTTGTGGAGAGGAAAGCTGTTGTCGCCATCGTGGGACGACCTAATGTCGGTAAGTCGGCCCTTTTTAATAGGATCGTCGGCGAACGCATAGCCATTGTGGAAAACGTTCCGGGGATTACCCGTGATCGTATCTATGCCGACTGCTCCTGGTTGGAGCGTCATTTTACCTTGATTGATACGGGAGGCATAATGACGGGTCCTGTTGACGAGATCACGTCCGCCACGTTGGAGCAAGCTCGTATGGCTATGGAGGAAGCTGACGTCATTCTATTCGTGGTAGATGTCCGTCAAGGTGTGACGCCTGCGGATCAAGCTGTGGCTGACATCCTGCGCGAAACGGATAAGCCGATAGTCTTGGTGGCCAACAAGGTTGACAGTCCTCAAGTGGAAGCTCATATATACGAGTTCTATAACCTCGGCCTGGGTGATCCCGTCCCGGTGTCAGCCGAACATGGCCGGGGCATTGGGGATCTGCTTGACCTTGTTGTGGAGCGGTTGCCGGCGCGTGTGGAATTGCCGGACGATGACCATCGTATTAGAGTGGCCGTGGTAGGACGACCGAATGTGGGCAAGTCTTCCTTGGTCAACTCGATTTTAGGTCGCGAGCGGGTGATTGTCAGTGATCAGCCGGGGACAACCCGGGATGCCATCGATACGGATTTCGTCCGCGGGGACACCCAGTTTACGATCATAGATACTGCGGGAGTACGACGTAAGAGCCGGGTCGACAGCGACGTCGAATACTACAGTGTCATTCGAGCCTTGCGCGCCATTGAACGCAGTGATGTGACTCTGATTCTCATCGATGCTACTGAAGGCGTCACTGAACAGGACGCTCGTCTAGCCGGATATGCCCATGAAGCCGGGCGAGCCATTGTGTTGGTCGTAAATAAATGGGACTTGGTCAAGAAAGATGCCAACACCATGGCTGAATTCGACGCCCGCATCAGGCACGATCTGAAATTCCTCCATTACGCACCGATCATGTATGTCTCGGCACTCACAGGTCAACGAGTCAATGAACTGCTTGACGTAGTCGAATATGTTGCTGAGCAGGCCGCCTTGCGCGTGACTACCGGACGTCTCAACGAAGCGTTGCAGGAGGCCGTGGCATTGCGGGAACCTCCGCATGACAAAGGTGTTCGCCTGAGACTTCTCTATGCAGTACAGACGGGTGTTAAACCGCCGACGATTCTTCTTTTCGTCAATCGAGCTGAGCTGATGCATTTTTCGTATCTGCGCTATCTGGAAAACTGCTTGCGGGACACCTTCGGCTTTGTAGGAAGTCCGTTGATCATGAATGTTCGTACGCGGAAGTGATGTAGCATATTCGTCTCCAAGTGTCCATATGATGTAGCGTCTACCAGAAGGCTCGTTTGAGTCTCTGAAGAGTGCCTCGTTCTGCCTGGGGGAATGGGGACAGACGCACGCTCTAGCATCGAGGAGGGACGCTTGGTGGAGACGTTTGACATATTCAAAGATATCACCGAGCGAACCGGAGGCAGCGTCTATATCGGCGTCGTCGGGCCGGTTCGTACCGGTAAGTCCACGTTTATCAAGCGATTTATGGATCTTTTGGTTCTTCCCAACATCAAGGATCGTCACGAGAGGGAACGTACGCAAGACGAGTTGCCGCAAGGCGGTGCCGGAAAGCAGATAATGACGACACAGCCTCATTTTGTACCTGATGAACCCGTCCTGCTGACACTGCAAGACGGCGTCGTCTTTCGAGTGCGTCTGGTGGACTGTGTGGGATATCCTGTGGAAGGGGCACAGGGTTTTGCGGACGCCGACGGGCCGCGCATGGTCCGCACTCCCTGGGCGGACGATCCCATTCCGTTTGCGGAGGCTGCGGAGGTCGGCACACGCAAGGTCATTGTCGAACACTCAACAATCGGGCTTGTCGTTTTGACCGACGGTTCTATCACTGATATCCCCAGAGAAGGCTACATTCAGGCGGAAGAGCGGGTCATAGCTGAGTTGAAGGAGCTTAACAAACCGTTCCTTGTCATTCTCAACACGACACACCCCGAAAGCCGATCAACCCAGGAATTGGCGGCTAATCTGGAAAGACGTTACGGGGTGTCTGTTTTGCCGTTGAACTGCCTGGAGATGACGGAGGCTGATATTGTCGGCTTACTCCATGAGGTACTCTTTGAGTTTCCTATACGCGAAATCGGTGTGAGGCTTCCCGGCTGGGTGGATGAGTTGGAGCCTGATCATTGGTTGCAACAGGCTTTGTTGACCACCTTGTCGGAGGCCGTGGAGCCAATCCTCCGCCTCCGTGATGTCGAGGCCAGTGTGCAGCGTTTGTCTGCCGCGGAGCACGTGGCGGGAGTCAAGTTGCTCAGCATGGAATTAGGCACCGGAACCGCCACGTTGCAGATCAATCTCGATCCGGAGCTCTTCTACGAGGTGCTACAGGAACTGACCGGCTTTGAGATTAGCGGAGATCAGCATCTGTTGCGCCTGATGAATGAACTGTCAGTGGCCAAGCGTGCCTATGATAAGGTAGCCGAGGCCTTGGCTCAAGTCGAAGAGCGCGGCTATGGCATCGTGACTCCCCGCCTTGAGGATATCACCTTTGAGGAACCGCAGATCATCCGCAAGGGTGGGCAGTTTGGAGTAAAGCTCACAGCCAGCGCGCCTTCGATTCATATGGTCAGAGCCAACATCATGACCGAAGTGACGCCTTTTGTTGGGACGGAAAAGCAGGGGGAAGAGCTGGCGAGATATCTCTCCGAGGAGTTCGAACAGGATCCTGCGAAGGTCTGGAATTCAGATTTTTTGGGCAAATCATTGCAGGAGCTCATCAGAGAAGGTATAGAAAGCAAACTCGTGAGGATGCCCGACCACGCACAAGCCAAGCTTCAGGAAACTCTAACCAAAATCGTGAATGAGGGCAGTGGAGGACTTATCTGCATCATCCTGTAGACCGCCCGCTGATGCCCTCGCCCCTCCCCCCCAGGTACCCGTGATGAGCCGGGAGTTGAGTCCCGGCTCATCGCCGGTGTACACTCAACAAGTAGACTCGCTCGGTGCCGAAAGGACAACCTGCCGCTAGCCTCGTGTCGACACCTCATCTGTTGTCAGAACTGAGCGTATGTGTCGGGCTATCTGCGTCGCGGCTTCGGCGGTACTCATTCGGTCCTCAACAAGATCGGCTATCACGGGATCCCAGCCACTGTCCATCTCTGCGCCATACAGATGCACTGACGGTTCAACATCGGTTGGGCCTACGATTGCTTCCACGGCGAAATCGGGTTAGTCGAAGAACTGAGCTAAGTAGTACTCTCGCCGGATGATCTGGGTGGAGGCTGGAATGGAAATGCCGCGCAGCTTCCGTCCATCGGTGTCCATGGCAAACCATACGGCTAAGTCGTAGGCTTCCTGCGGATGTGGTCTGGTGTATATGAGATGGCCATCCGACAGCCGCCAGCGACATGGAATGGTCTGGCCGGGCCTGTGGGCATGGTGACCAGATCAATGGAATCGGTTCATGATACGCTGGGCTAAACCGGGGGCTTCGGATGACCAGACGTAGGTCATGGCCTGAGTCCCCATTTCGAAGTCTGCTGATCCACCAGGGAGCGGGGCCATCTGATGCGTCCATCCAATGCCCGCGAACGACTGCAATTCACACTGAGACTCCGGAGCGTCGATGACAACCTGATCGTCCCGGAGCACATCTCCGCCGTGGCTGCGGCTCTTGCCGTACCAGTCAGGTTGCCACGCCGAAGGAACACCGAGCGCGAACTCGTCTCTGATCCCGTCTCCGTCTGTATCCCGGATAAGCTTCCCCACCGCGATGAGTTGATCCCAGCTCCATTGTCCTTGCCGAGCCAAAGAGATAGGAAGGAGTAAACCCGTAAGCTCAAACACATCAACGTTGAAGGCCATGATCGCTGATCCGCCCTAGATACTTGGCATCTAAAGCGTTGATCATCGACGAGCTCGGGATATGGCCCTGCGACCGGACGGCGCCAACGGCGCTGTTTCCCGTCATCTAGGCCCGCCATGAGTGAGGTTCGGTGATCCTGACCTTCAACAAGGCGTTCGCTGAGTGGGGGGAGAGGTGCTTGGCGAAGTCGTCGTTGTCACAGCCATCCTGGACCGGCTGCTCCACCACAGCCAGGTGATCAACACGGTGAGAGTCACCGTCTCCGAGAGAAAAAACGCGCCGGTCTTATGATCGGTGCCCAATCCGGACCGGAGGTGACCCAACAAGTAAGAACAACATCCGAATGAGTCAACCGGGGGTGGGTCGATACGTTGACATGGCTGAACCGGAGTTGAGCTGCTCAGACGGCATTTCCTGCTGACGTGACATGCGTCGACACATAGGATCTGACATTTCAAGTCAACGGTCACAAAGAACCAAGACGGATACCTGTAGGGGTCCAGCCCAGACAACACCACCTGACTTTGGAAGGACGCGTCGACATCTGGCGATCACAGTTAGGTCAGGCGGTCTAAGGCTGTGGAAACAGGATATCGCTACTTGCCATCGAAGTCACACGAGTCAAGGGAGAGGTCCAGCGCCAGATGTTAACCGAAGCAGGGTCATCGGCGCGTACAAGAAGCAGAGACGTCTGTGGGGGACGGTTTTCTCAGAGGAGAGTGTCATGGGCGAACAGCATCTGGTGTTGATGGGCGAGTTCTTTGATCATGTTTCAGAAACGTATGACGAAGTGCACTCCTCACATATAGACCGAGCTGGAGAATACTACGCAGCTTTGTCAGAGCCGATAGAAGCGACGCATCTACCTATTGACGTTTTGGATATTGGATGCGGTTCAGGGCTGGAGCTGGAGAGTCTCTTTCTTAAAGCGCCGAATGCACAGGTGCTTTGTATCGATCTGTCCAGGAGACTCATGGACAAGCTGCTGTGCAGATATGCCGATAAGAAGATCACGCCTCACATAGAATCTTATCTCAGTTACTCCTATCCACGAGGGCAGTTCAGCTACATCATTGCTTCGGCAACACTGCACCACTTGTTGGATGACGAAAAGCGTGAGTTATATCCCAAACTGCGTCAAGCGCTGACGGAAGATGGTTGCTTCATACTCGGGGATTACTTTGCAGAGACTGCCAAAGAGCGACTCAACCGATATCGCACACTGCTCTCTAAGGGTATTGATCTCACGTGTGGGAAGTACCATTTCGATGTTCCAACTACAGTTGAAAACGAGATGAAGCTCTTAGGTGAGACAGGGTTCGCCTCTGTACGTGTCGTATGGCAGTCCTCCAATTTCGCCGTCATAGCGGCACGTCGACGGTGACGAGACTGGCATATCGCAACGCGTAAGATCCAGTTGTCTCTATCGGGTGGTATAAGACTGGGCAAGATCTGTACGGTCATGAAGCTGAATCAGAACAACAACGGTCTCTGTTCTGCTTCCGTCCGGCAGATTTCTCTTCCTCCGTAACCTCCGGCTTTTCACGGAAACACAAGTTCAAGGAAATGATTGGGCATCTACATGCGCAATGCGCAGTGGGTGGCGTGCTTGAGTGAAGAGCACGCAATTAGATTCTTCCGCCTCGGCGTAGCTAGGTCGCCGGTGCGGCATCCCGGATCAATGTGTCGATAAGGAACATTTTTTCGTTGCTTTCCGCACGGTGCTAAAAGGCCCGGAGCAGAGGGCGAAACCCCCTGCCCCAGGGGCCTTCTTCAAAGGTCCTAATCTTCCTTGAGAAGCTGGCTAAACGCATGATCCAGCCTTTCGAGCGTGGTAACGACGCTCTGGCGGCCTTCGAGGAAGCTGCGGATCTCGGCGGAGTGGACGGCGTAGAAGCGATCGGTGTTCGGTATAAGCGGCACAGTACGTATGGCCGTAGTAGCCGTGGTCAAAATGTCCCAGAATGTATTGGCATGCTTTGGATATCCCTCCACGGTGATCATCTCCGTATACCTCATCAGAGTACGAATGTGGGCCGTGGGCCGTTGCACACGGTCCATGAGTATTTGCGTGGACCTTGGATCAGCGGCTAAGAAGCTTGCCCACGTCCAGGCCTCTTCAGGATGGTTGGTGATACTGGAGATTTGCACGCCGTCACAATGAATGAAAGCCGGATTTCCGCCGGGACCAGTAAGCATGGGAGCGATATCCCAAGCATCGTTCGGCATGCCTGCATCCCGAATTCCCTTAGCAATCCGCCAGGGACCATCGAACATCGTGCCCGCTTCGCCATTGGAGAATTTGGTGAGAGGCATTCCGATCAGGGCACTGACTTCGGTGATGTGATGCTCATGGGCGAGGGAGTGCACAAAGGTCAAGGCGCGTTCGAATTCCGGTGTCTTTATTCGGGTGGCCGTGGGATTGGTAAGCTTGTCGAAATAGTAAGCTCCGCTTTGGCCGAGCCAAAAAACGAGTCGCTCCATACTGACCCATGATCCCCCGGTGGCATATATGTCCAGGATGCCGTCACCGCTTTTGTCTGCGGAGATCTTGCGTCCCACATCAACCAAGGTGTCCCAAGTCCACATCTCTTGCGCCGCCAGTTCGTTGGGGGACTGCACTCCCGCGGCCTCAAAAAGCCAGGTGTTGTAATAAGTCACGGCCGGTTGGGCAAACAATGGCAGCTGAACAAGCTGACCAAGCCACCGCCCTTGTTCCAGGGAAGCCGGAACAAAGGCCTTGGCCAAATCATCTTTCTTCAAGAAGGAATCCAGCGGAAGAAGCATGTCCCGACCGGCAAGATCACCGTAACCTATTGCCGTGAACGTATCAGGAGGAACGCCCGCGGCTGTGCGCACGATGAGCGGCTCGTTGCCAGCGACCACCGTTACTTCAACGGTAATTTCGTCTTGCAACTGGTTGAACAAGGCCGCGATCTCCATGGTGGCATCTATATACACCTGTCCGTGCCCCGAACCCGCGGCATGCTCAATCTTCACACGAGCCGCGGACCCTAAACAGACCAGTGTCAGAATGGCGATCATCATGGCAAAAGACTTGACGATCTTATTTGTAGTCTGCATCTCCAGACCGCCTTTCCATTAGTATTTGGTATCGATACCTACCTTGTTTTTCCATCATCCGCATGTATCCTGCATTGAACCCACAAAAAGCCGTTGCGCACAGGCAATTCTGAGCTTTTTGCTGCGTTTCCCATATTCGGGTCAGCCTAAGGAAGCAGGCGAGCGGAGACTCTGGCATAGAAGAAGAGCATGACAGCAACGGCCGCCATCAGGTTAAGCGGGAGAGGAATCACCGTATGATGTGCGCTCAGCATTCGGACCATAGGAGTGTAGGATGCACCGCGCGCAAGACAGGCTCGCTGCCGATGTTGTGAAGCTCATTGTCAGTCTCTCGCTTCCCTAGGTGTGCGGGAAAGCACAGTCAAATACTTGCACAACCAAGGCTGCCAAAGGACGCTCGAAGAACAGCGGTGAGAAATCATTGTACGGATAGTCAAGAGGTTAAGGATGTGGTAGGGTAGTCGATAGAGTAATCACAGGGTCGGCTCACCATACGGGGTTTCCTCATGGTATAATCTTTCATCAGTTATGTCTGTTGGAGGCGATGTCACCTTGGAGTCAATCAAGATAGCTCTGCTTGGTTTGGGCAATGTCGGAAGTGGCGTGTGGCAGATTCTTCAGCGTAGCGGGGACCAGATCGCCCTTCGCGCCGGGGTGCCGCTTGAGATCGGCGGGATACTGGTGCGCTCCGTTGACAAGCCGCGCCAAGTCAACCCGGATCCGAGTCTGCTGACTACGGATGCGTACACTCTGCTGAACGATCCGACAATGCCGATTGTGGTAGAAACCATCGGATGCCCCGATGGGAGTACAGAGCCGGCTCTCAGCTACATATTGCATGCCCTAAGAGCGGGCAAGAACGTGGTCACGGCCAATAAGGAAGTGCTGGCCAAACATGCTAAGGAATTAAGCGCCGCTTTGGCGCAGGGGCGAGGCGGTCTTTACTTCGAAGCGTCGGTGGCCGGAGGGATTCCGATCATCAAAGCGCTCAGAGAGTCTTTGGCCGCGAACCGGGTGCAAGCTTTGATGGGGATCATTAATGGGACCACGAACTACATGTTGACGAAGATGGCCAGTGAAAAAAGCAGTTTTGCTTCGGTATTGGCCGAGGCCCAGGCGTGCGGCTATGCCGAGGCTGACCCGACCTCCGACGTTGAAGGGCATGACGCGGCATACAAACTGGCGATCTTGTCTTCCTTGGCCTTTGGAGTTGAGATTGAAATCGACGATATATATAGAGAGGGCATTACGCGGATTACGCCCGTGGATCTTGAATATGCTCAAGAGCTGGGCATGGTCATCAAGTTGCTGGCCATCGCCAAAGAAGAGAACGGGACTATCGAGGCCCGCGTCCATCCGACAATGATCCCCGCGTCACATCCTTTGGCAAACGTGTCCGACGTCTTCAACGCGGTGTTTGTACAAGGCGATGCGGTCGGCGATCTGATGTTTTACGGACGGGGAGCCGGAAGCTTGCCGACGGGCAGCGCGGTTGTGGCTGATTGCATAGATGCCGCCCGCAGTCTGCGCAGCGGGGTTAGATTGCCGCTCAGCGTCCCTTTGAAACGCAAGGCATTGCTTCCTATCGAAGATACCGTTTCCAGATACTACATTCACACTCGAGTGATTGACCGGCCGGGTGTGCTGGCGGCTATAGCCACGATCTTTGGCGAGGCCGACGTGAGCATAGAATCGGTCATTCAGAAAGGACAACATCGTCAGGATCCTGTCAGCTTGGTCTTTGTCACGCATCTCGTCAAGGAGCGGAATGTGCGTTCAGCTCTCAGTCGGATACGTAACCTGTCCGTTGTGCGTGAGATCAGCAATGTGATCCGGGTGGAAGGGGAATAAACTGATGAGCTGGCGAGGGATCATTGAGGAATATCGAAGCTTTCTTCCGGTGAGCGAAAGGACGCCTGTCATCAGCTTGCTCGAAGGCAATACGCCGCTCATTCCCGCGGACAACCTTACTCGCAAACTGGGTATCAAAGGACGTCTTTTTCTCAAGTTCGAAGGGCTAAATCCTACGGGCTCCTTCAAAGACCGAGGGATGACCGTTGCCGTCAGCAAGGCGGTAGAGCAAGGTTCCAAGGCCGTCATGTGTGCCTCCACCGGAAACACCTCGGCGTCCGCTGCTGCGTATGCTGCTCGGGCAGGGATATCGGCTATCGTCGTCATACCCGAAGGAGCTATCGCCATGGGCAAACTCAGTCAGGCCTTGATGCACGGGAGTCGGGTCCTGGCCGTGCGGGGCAATTTTGACGACGCTTTGCGCGTGGTGCGTGAGATTACGCAGGCCTATCCTATTACATTGGTCAACTCGCTGAACCCCCATCGCATTGAAGGACAAAAGACCGCTGCGTTTGAAGTCTGTGACGCTTTGAAACGGGCGCCGGACCTTTTGGCCATACCGGTGGGCAATGCGGGTAACATCACGGCCTATTGGAAGGGCTTCCGCGAGTACCGACAAGCTGGACGTGTGACGAACCTACCGCGCATGTTGGGGTTCCAGGCTGCAGGCGCTGCGCCTATAGTCAGGGGTGAACCGATCGAGAAGCCTGAGACACTGGCGACAGCCATCAGGATAGGTAATCCGGCGAGTTGGAAACAGGCAGAGGCCGCCAGGGATGAATCGGGCGGTTTGATTGAAGCTGTCACGGACGATCAGATCGTAGAAGCGTATTCCATGTTGGCGAAGTATGAAGGAGTATTCTGCGAACCGGCATCGGCAGCTTCGGTGGCCGGTATCATCCAGCTTCAACGACAGGGCCGATTAGAAGGTGAGCCGACGATCGTCTGCGCATTGACCGGGCACGGATTGAAGGATCCGGACAGGGCCATCGCAGAAAGCGGCAGGCCACAAGTGATCGAACCCACGTTTGCAGCGGTGGAGAAGGCGATTGTGAGCGAGATTTCATGATGGATAAACCTGTGGTTCCCAACTGTCGTGTTGTGGTCGAAGTCCCGGCAACAGTGGCGAATCTGGGAGCGGGATTCGATGTATTGGGCATGGCTTTGGAGCTCCGCAACACCTACGACTTCCGTTTCGTTGATTCCGGGGTCTCGATTGTCATTTCGGGTGAAGGGGCGGCCAGTCTGCCTCACGATGAAACACACCTGGGCTATCAGGCCTGTTTGCACACCCTGCGCAAGTTGGGCTATGAGCTCGGGGGTGTGGAGTTGCGCCAGAAAAACCGTGTGCCTTTGGCCGGAGGTTTGGGCAACAGCGCCACCGCAGTTGTGGCCGGAGTGTTGGCAGCCAATGCAGCGGCCGGGTATCCTTTGTCACCTCGTGAGTTGCTTGCCGAAGCGACGGCGATTGAGGGACATCCCGACAATGTAGCGCCGGCTTTGCAGGGCGGACTGGTCATATGTGTGAATCGTGAAGATGGGGAGGTGCAGAGTCTTCGCCTTGACGTTCCTTCGACTCTGATGACCGTAGTAGCGGTGCCTGACTTCTGCGTGGATACAGCGCAGGCGCGGAGGGTCTTGCCTCGGTATGTTTCCTTGTCAGATGCCGTGTACAATGTCGGCCGGGCCAGCCTGCTTGTGGGTGCTATATGCTCGGGCGAGTTTGAGCATCTCGAGGAGTCTATGCAAGACAGATTGCATCAGCCGTATCGCAGACATCTGATTCCGGGGTTGTATGAGGTATGCTCTGCTGCCAGGCAAGCCGGAGCTGCAGGGGCGTCGCTTGCAGGCGCAGGGCCGACGGTGGTAGCTTTAGTGACTGAAGAGATCCACAAGGCAGAGATGATCGGGCAAGCCATGACGCAGGCCTTCCTTGAGGCCGGGGTCAGTGCTCGTTATCTGGTTCTGGCTCCCACCGCTACAGGGGCTACAGTCGAGACTGCCGTTGTTAGCGTGTAGCCAGGTGTATGTTGCTTTCTCGGGGGAATGACGATTGAGAATCATAGTGCAGAAGTATGGCGGCAGTTCTGTGAAAGATCCGGAACGGATTAAGCGAGTAGCCTCACGGCTCGTCAAAGCATACGATGAAGGTTATTCGGTTATTGCTGTAGTCTCGGCTATGGGTGACACCACGGATGAATTGATAGCCAAGGCGCGGGAAATCACGTCGCGACCGCCGCGGCGTGAGATGGATATGCTTTTGTCAACCGGTGAACAGATATCCATCGCACTGTTGGCTATGGCTATCGATGCCTTGGGCTATCCGGTGGTGTCATTGACGGGCAAACAAGTGGGGATACGGACGGACAGCGTGCATACAAAAGCCCGGATTCAGCACGTCGACACTACCCGTCTTATGAAGGAGCTCGGTGCCGGACGCATCGTCATTGTCGCCGGGTTCCAGGGTGTCGATGACTACGATGAGATCACAACGCTCGGACGCGGTGGATCGGACACCACAGCCGTGGCCGTGGCAGCGGCGGTGGGGGCCGAGGTATGCGAAATACACACGGATGTCGACGGTGTGTATACAGCCGATCCGCGAGTTGTGAAGGATGCTCGTAAATTGGCCGACATCTCATACGGCGAGATGCTTGAGATGGCCAGTCTGGGTGCCGTGGTCTTGCAGCCGCGTTCGGTGGAATATGCGGCCAACCACGGTGTACGAATCCACGTTCGCAATAGCTCACATGATAAGCCTGGCACCTTGGTACAGGAGGAACGCTGTATGGAAAAAGACATGGTGGTAATAGGGGTAGCCCATGACACCAATGTAGCCAAAGTGGCCATGTTGAACGTCCCGGATCGTCCCGGTGTTGCCTATAAGATCTTCTCTCGTCTTGCCGAAGAGGGCATCAATGTGGATATGATCGTGCAGACGAGCAAAGAACGGCAAGTGACCGATATGGTCTTCTCTGTCAACAGCGACGACGCGCCCTTGGCCCGAACGATAACTGAGGAGTTGTCGCGTGAGCTCGACGCTGGCGACGTGCTGGTCGATGATACCCTGGCCAAGGTGTCGATTGTAGGCGCCGGCATGGTCAGTAATCCCGGAGTAGCGGCGCGGATGTTTGAGGCCTTGGCCGAAGAGAACATCAACATCGAGGTGATCAGCACTTCTGAGATCAAGGTCTCCTGCTTGATCGCCGCAGAGCACGTAGAGCGCGCCGTTCAGGCGTTGCACGCCAAATTCGGACTGGGCGGCTGAGTCAAGCTTCTCCCAAGGACTCCAGTATGCGCCACCGCGGAGGATAGTAGCTGTTCGATAGGAGCCTATTCAACGACGCTGTGGGCCTGAGCCAGATCGTCGGGGCCGAAGACGGCCGAGTGTAAAAGGGCCAGCTTCGTAGCGCTAATCCAGTGTCGATGTAGGCTTCGAAGTAGATGGTCGTTGGGCGAGCACCGGCGGCTTCTGCACGATCCTTCCGAAAATGGCCAGTGAGGGGTGAGTCAGCGGCACACTCTACAGATTGCTGCGGCTCACCCATTGTTTTGTATACCCTAGCAAAGCTCCAGCTGCGCGGCGAACCTCCCCCGCAAGGTCTTTTTGACCGGGCGATACCTCCGGGACGGAACGAACACCCAGATGTGCCTGACAACGACCGCACTCCGTGATGCCTAAACACTGGCTCGGAACGTTGCCGGAAGCACTCGAGAGCGGTTGAACTTGCAACTCTCGCCGTACATGATTGATCCACGAGGACCGGCATTGATAGCCACGGAGCATGCCTCCTCACGTGGCTGACGGCGCTATGACGGTCTTGGTGTACCATTGGCCTCTATTTCAGAGCGCAGCAATTCCATTACCCTTTTGCGAATGGCGATGAACTCGGAAGTGGTCTCCAAACCGGCCCTTCTGGGTCGTGGCATGGGCACCGGGATCTCTTCTTTGACCCTTCCCGGGCGTGCCGACATGCAGTAGATGCGATCGGACAACAGCACCGCCTCTTCGACATCGTGCGTGACGAAGACAACCGTCACTCGATGCTGTTCCCATACCTCGCAGAGAAGCTCTTGCATCATCCCTCGGGTCTGGGCGTCAAGGGCACCGAAAGGTTCATCCATGAGCAATATAGAGGGACGGGCGGCAAAGGCCCTGGCAATAGCTACCCGTTGGCGCATGCCGCCGGAGAGCTGGGCGGGATATGCTTTGGCAAAATCCGTCAGCCCCACGGCTTCCAGATACCCCATGGCAACTTCTTCCCGCTCTTGGGACGTGAGTTCGCTTTTGCGCAGTGGGAAGATCACGTTGTCCAGGACGGTTAGCCACGGAAAAAGCGTGTAGCTTTGAAAGACCATCCCTCGGTCGGGCCCCGGCCCGGATACCGGTTTGCCGTCGACGAGGATAGTGCCTTCTTCCAAATCTGTCAGTCCGGCTACCATCCGTAGGAAGGTTGACTTTCCACAGCCCGAAGGACCGACCAAAGCTACGAATTCGTTGTCCATGGCCGTCAAGGAGAAACCGTCAAGGGCCTTGACGGTTGAGCCCGCGAGACCGAAATGCTTAACCAGGTTTCTGGCCTCAAGTTTCGCTTGTTTTTCAGCCGTAGTTGATGGCCGCATGACTAATCGCCCTCCTTCATCCAGGGGAAGAGCCGCCGATAGAGGAATTTCAGACTGAGATCGGTGATCATACCAAGAATGCCGATGATCACGATGCCCAGAAAGATCACATCCGTGGCCAGATAGCGCTGAGCGGCCATGATGCGATATCCCAGACCGGTATTGGCGGCCACCAGCTCGGCCACCACCAAGTATGTCCACGCCCAGCCTATGGTCAGACGAAAAGTGTCCAAGATGCCGGGCAGTGAATAGGGCAGAATCACCCGCCAGAGAACTTCCCACTTGGAGTAGCCGAAAGTGTAGGCGACGTTGATCATGTCTTTGGGCACGCTCTTGACATTGTCGGCGATCATCAATACTTCTTGTACGAAGGTGCCGAGAAAGATGATCATGAATTTCTGCGTGTCGCCGACACCGATCCAGAGGATGGTCAGGGGAATCAAGGCCACTACAGGCATGTAGCGAGTCAGGGCGATCGGAATGTCAAACAGAGCCTCAAACAGACGGAAGTTGCCGATGAGAAGCCCCAGCGGCACAGCGGCTATAGTCGACAGCGCCCAGCCTACCATGATGCGATAGACACTGGCCACCATGTCCGTCCACAGAGTGCCGTCCCTAATCATGCTGACCGCCGCGTCCCAAATAGCCTTTGGGCCGGGAAGGAATATCGGGTCCACGAGGCCACGTTGTGTAACGAAGATCCAAGCTGCCAGGGTTACAATGACCAGACTGACACTGGCCACAGCATAGGCACGAGGCGAAATCTCTTCCCTCAGGGGAAGCAATCCGCTGCGTACGCTGGCTGACGGGCGACCGGCATCGGCAACGGGGCCGGTTCGATTACGCTTAACGCTCAATTGCATATCCTCCAGTTGTTCACAAGTGATCCTTCAACGGCCATCTGACAGGAACTGCAGGGTTGGTGAGACAGTCCTAGATGACACAGACCTTCAAGCACACGAGTGGAGCGGCTAGGCATGAGCTTCGGAACCGTACGGACGGCTCTCAAGCAGTGAAGGACGGCGGAGAGGTGCTTGGGATCCTCCTGCCTGATTGTATCGGAGGGTGCCATCTCTGGGTGACACCGCTGTTGTCACTGACCCTACCGCCGGATCCGAAGGCAAGGAAGCGCGTCGAGTACTTGTTCGCTCATCCATAATACGTTTGATCTCGTCAACGAGACGATCGACCTTCGCAGACTGCGTGCGGCCGCGAAGGTCGATCGTGTCAGGTTTCAGCATCAAGGCAGGTAGCCAGCACTCAGGAGGGTATCCGGATCCGGAATGGCTTTGATCCAACCATTGGATAGCATCACCTGAGCAACTTCTCGCACGACGTCTCGGAACTCACCTTTCAAGGCCGCCTTGTTCTCGGCCAAATCGTAGAATTTAACTCCCGCCATGGCCGGCTCAAGCTCGTCCAACGAGCTTCCGACATTGCGGGCGATGATCTCTTTGGCTTCCAGCGGGTTAGAGGCCATGAACTCCATGGCGTCCTGCCAGGCCAGAAGCATAGCTCGGACGGCTTCGGGGTTGTTCTCCAGCACATCGGAACGCATGGCCAGTGCATCAGAGATAAGACCGGGTTTTGAGCGTGCAGTGTAAAGGAGGTAGTGCTTGTCGGAGCGTCTCAGGGCCGCTGTTAGATACGGCTCATAGGTTACGGCAACGTCCACACGACCGGCGATCAGCGCCGTACCGGCATCCGCAGCAGGCATCGGCACAGGGCGGATGTCGGATTTGCTCATACCGTTTTCTCGGAGAGCGTATGTCAACAGCAGGTCGCTGGTGGTGATCTCTTCAAAGGCCACTCGTTTATTGCGCAGGTCTTTGATGCTCTTGATGGAAGCATCGGCTATGATGGCGTCTGCTTCATAGGAGGCATCCATTAGCAGAACGAGACGAATGTCTACTCCGCGATCGATAAAATTGATGGCCGTGTGCGTGGCGATGTTGGCTCCGTCTAGGCGCCTCGATGCCAAGGCGGCATTAATGTCCTGGTCCTGGATAAAATTGATCAACTGAACGTTGACACCGCGGGCTGCAAAGAAGCCCTTCTCCTGGGCGATCCACCAAGGGCCGTAGCCCAGCCAAGGTTGGGTGCCGATTCGTAGCGTAGGAGCCGCAGACACAAAGGATGACATCGTCAAAACGAGCACGAGGATTACTAAAGCAGACCGGAACCTCATTCTCATGGGACACTACTCCTTTTTGGGCGCGCCACTGCCGTGTGCGGACGACGCGCCGCAGATGTGTGTACTCCCTAGAGATTAGACATCGGATCATGATCTTCCTATCATCATTAACTCAGCGTTGCTCTGCGACGGTGAGAACGGTGTGTGCGGGATCGCTTCCGCTCGGAATCCTAAATGATTTTTCTGTAAGGCTTGCATTTCCCCTCAAGCTATGATATCATCATGATCGCTGGATGACATACAAAACGGGCTGTGGCGCAGTTTGGCTAGCGCGNNCTGGGGGTCAAGAGGTCGCAGGTTCAAGTCCTGTCAGCCCGACCAGAGAAATCCTTCACAATCGATGTGTGAAGGGTTTTCTTTTTTTCGGATCCGGGACCGGTTCAAGGGGTCGATCGCTAAGAAGGCCGTAAAATGATTTTCCTTTTGTTCCCGGGCGGGTCACCGACAGTCCGCGTTTTGTAAGATGCCCGCCCCTGTCTATTTTAGAAGATTAGCCATTGTCCGGAAGGAGAATCAGGAAGGCTCCAGAATGAACAAAGGCACATGATTGCAGTTGATAATCTCATATCGCGGTTCTTACAGCTGGGTTCTGGGGGTTGCAAAGCGATGCACGGCGATGTCTTGGTAAGTGCCTCACCTGAAGAGGCTGGTCTGCGAACGGACTATATTGAGGCGGCGTATGCCCTGATAGAGCGTTGGTGCAGTGAGCAACGCATACCTGGGGCAGTGTTGGCCATAGGCCACAAGGGCTACCTCGTAGGTCCCAAAGCGTTTGGCTTTGCCCGTCTCGAACCGGACCGGGAGGAGATGCGACCGGACACCATATTCGATCTGGCTTCCGTGACCAAGGTTGTAGCTACCGCACCCTGTGTGTTGGCGCTGCTCGAGCGGGGGATGTTGTGGTTAAACGACAGTGTACGGAGATATATTCCCGAGGCGAAGGTGGAGGCGACCATCGGACAGCTACTTACGCATACATCAGGACTGCCTGCCGCCTCCTTGTACCGGTCCGCGGATCCCCTTCAGGCCCTTTGGGACTTGGAGCCGACCCTGCCTCCGGGCAAGGAGGTCATATACAGCTGTCCCGGCTACATCATGCTAGGGGAGATTGTTGAACGGATCAGTGGCCGATCTCTGAATGAGTTGGCCAAAGAGCTGCTTTTCGATCCCCTCGGTATGCATGACACCCAGTATACTCCGCCTACGTCGAAGTTGTCGCGCGTGGCACCTACAGAGTTCAATGCCGAGCTCGGTACCCACTTACATGGCGTAGTGCACGACAACAACTGTCGCTCGTTGGGGGGAGTCTGCGGCAATGCGGGGTTGTTCGGGACTGCCGGCGACTTGGCCGTGTTTTGTCAAATGTGGCTTAACAAAGGAAGCTATGGGGGTCAGCAAGTCCTTTCTGAGGCGGTCATCGAAGTGGCGACGCGCAACTATACCCGGGGAATGAGTCAGCCGCGCGGACTGGGCTGGCAGTTGAAAGCCGATTATGCGGAGTCTGCCGCAGGCGATCTTTTTTCGCCGGAGTCCTACGGTCATACGGGTTTCACGGGGACCTGCGTATGGATAGATCCGACAAGAGAGCTCTTTTTGGTCTTGCTAACCAACAGGGTTCACTTGCGTCATAGCACCGAGTCAAAGATACGGTTACGCCCGTTGGTAGCCAATTTGGTGGCGGCAGCCGTAGGTTGAGTGAATCTGAAGCGAACAAGGAGGGATTCGCTGATGAACCGAAAGGACGGGTTTTTCATTGTATCGTTGATGGCACTCGTATGGACGGTTTATACGCTGTTTGGTGCTTCAGCTCCGATCACTATTGTTCATCTCACCGGGATTCACGGACAACCCTTCTATGATTTTCTCATCGATCGAGCAGCGGCTTTCGAAAAGCAATACCCAGACGTGCGGATTGAGATACAGAATCATCCTTCCGGATATGCGGATAAGCTGTTGGCGATGCTTGGAACGGGAATGCAGGTGGACGTGATCGACTCTACCCCTACGGTGCTGCTCAAGGATGACAAGGACTACTTCGCTGATCTGAATCCCTACCTGAAGGCGGACAACATCGATCTGTACAAGCTGATACCGGCTATGATGAGCCGTCGGGTGCTGGAGAGTGAGGGTAGGTTACTTGCTCTCCCCAATCAGCTGCATTCGTCGGTTGTGGGCTATAACCGCTCGGTCTTTGATGAGTTGGGGGTGGCGCCGCTTCGCAGCTTGGGTGATGATTGGAACTGGGAATGGATACGGAGAAACGCCGCCCGGTTGACAATCGACGTTGACGGGGACGGTCAGCCGGAGACCGTAGGAATAGGGTTTAGCAGAAATCTGGAGAGAGTGGCCGCTGCTGTCCACCAAGCTGGTGGCGCCTTCTTTGAAAAAGACCTCAACCCTCGTCAGGCCATGTTCGATACTCCTGAAGTTCGTCAGGGTTTGGCTTTTTACGTGGAGATTGTCGAAAGAGGCTGGGGGAGAGCAGGAGGAGCGCTGACCAATCGTGCGGCGGCAATAGAGCTCAACACGTTTGGGACGAGTGCTACGTTATTGCGCCAGACTCAAGATGTGTGGGAAGCGACTGTCCAACCTAAAGGACCGGTGCGCAGAGGCGGACCGTTTTGGCTGGGACCCATGAGGGTTATGAAGGCGTCGAATCATCCCGAGTGGGGATGTCGCTGGCTCTGCTTCCTCATCCTGAACCAAGAATCTCAGGTTCAGATGATGAGAATGACGGGCCGGCTTCCGTTGCATCTGCCCACCATATCACGTCTGGATACGTATCTGGCTCACGAGACACCGACCGTGCGGGAATTCTTGCGACAGCTGGTCCATGCCTCAATGGATAATGATAACTTCCCAACGTTTATCTCTCCGATCAAGAATGATATCGTGAGCCTGTTTGACGGGACCTGGGGGCGGGTTTTGAACGGCAGCGTGGCTTTGGAAAGCTTCACCGCTGAGATGCAACGGCAGATCCAGGCCATGTTGGACGAATTGCACGCTACACCGTAGAAAAGGGATACCGGGATATTAGGCGGAATGCCGTGTGCCGGGGGTTGAATGCGACTGGCTGTCTGCCTTTTTCCGGCCGTATTGAGATAGCTGCTGATTGTACACTCTTGGACGCAAACATGGTCTGGGCGATCTCATCGTCGCTCAGACTTTCTGCTGTCGGCTTGATAACCTTGGTTTCGGTTTTAGGCTCTCCCGGGCCGAATAGACCTAAGACAGAATCCACGCGGACTGTCGGGGCAAGTGTCCGCCGTCCGCTGAACTCAGTGGGAGTGGTGCCTAAGAGATGCTTGTCGATGTACGGAACTTAGTGAAGCGATATGGTGACTTGTTGGCTTTGGATCATTTTGATCTGCAAGTTGTCGAAGGAGAGATCGTTGGTCTGCTTGGACCAAACGGATCAGGAAAGACCACGGCGATCAACTGCATTCTGTCTCTTTTGCGGTTTGACAAAGGCACGATTGAGGTGTTCGGTCAGCCTATGAGACCGGATGCCCATGATATCAAGCGGAAGATCGGTCTTGTTCCGCAGAATGTGGCCGTCTTTGACGAGTTGCGGGTGGAGGAAAACGTCGACTACTTCTGTGGCCTGTATGTCCGAGACCGAAAGAGTCGTCGTCGGTTGGTCGAAGAGGCCATCGATTTCGTGGGACTGAACGAGTTTCGGCGGTTTTTTCCCCGGAAGTTGTCCGGCGGGTTGTTGCGCAGGCTGAATATCGCTTGCGGCATCGCCCATAAGCCGCGGCTTCTCATTCTCGATGAGCCGACGGTCGGCGTGGATCCGCAGAGCCGCAACAGAATCCTGGAAGGGATAAGGGAGCTTAACCGACAGGGGACCACCGTTGTCTACACCTCGCACTATATGGAGGAGGTCGAGCAGCTTTGCACACGCATCGTGATCATGGATAAGGGCAAGACTCTGGCCACAGGAACCAAAGAGGAGCTCAAGGCCATGATAGATGGCGGGGAGAGTGTCAGTGTGGAAATCAACTTCTTATCTCCTGACGATCTGGCGCAGATTCGCAGGTTACCTCACGTCACCCGGGCTTACTACACCGATCATCGTCTCTCGGTCCGTTATGACGGCGGTGAGCACAACCTGTTGCACCTCCTTGATTTCCTCAAGGCGCGTGATATCTCTTTCAACCGGGTCTTTTCTGAGCAGCCCACGTTGAATGATGTATTCCTCGAGATCACCGGCAGGCAGCTACGCGACTGAGGGGCGGTGCAGCCATCCATGTTCATGCATGTATTCAGCTATCGGTTTAAGTGCCTCTTGCATGACCGAGAGACGATGTTTTGGACGCTGCTTTTTTCTTTGGTGTTGGCCACGTTCTTCTACTTCGCTTTCGGCAATCTCACCGACAGGCTGGAAAGCTTCAACCCCATAGGTGTTGCGGTGGTGGACAATCGCGCTTACCGAAACGATGCAAGGTTGCGGCAAGTGTTAGCCTCGCTGTCTCAACCCGGCAAAGGCCAGTTGCTCGAGCTGGCAGAGGTGTCTGAAGAACAAGCAAAAAGCCTCCTCGATACCGGAGACGTAGCCGGTGTTGTTAAGGTCAATGAGAAGATCGAACTGGTGGTCAGACAGTCGGGGATCGAAGAAAGCATTCTCAAGGCGATTCTGGATGAGTATGTGTTCATGTCGAGAACGGTCATGCGTGTTCTGGCGAACAACCCGGCCGCGGTACGAGAGATCACGGATCGCAAAAGCTATACCGAACAAATCTCGTTTTCGAACGCCAATCCTGATACTATGCTGGGTTTCTTCTACGCCTTGATGGCCATGGCATGCATGTACAGCAGCTTTTGGGGACTTCGTAACACCATCGACGTCCAGGCCGATCTTTCTGCCCGCGGGGCGCGCCGCTCCGTAGCTCCTACACATAAGTTGACCGTTGTCCTAGCGGATGCGCTTGCCGCTTTGTCGGTCAGCTTTGCCGAGGTGCTGATTCTGCTGGTGTATATGGCTTTCGTCCTGCGGATCGATTTCGGAAACCAAGTGGGCTATATTGTCTTGACCTGTCTTGCCGGCTGTGTGGCCGGAGTCTCATTTGGCAGTCTTGTCGGCACGTTTGTCAGAGGGAGCGGGAGTGTTAAGACGGCTGTTCTTATCGGTCTAAACATGACTATGAGTTTCTTGGCCGGCCTAATGTGGGCCCCGATAAAAGACCTCGTATCTCGTAAGGTGCCTCCTTTGTCTTACGTTAACCCGGCGGCGCTTATCTCAGATGCCTTCTACAGCTTGTACATCTTCGGCAGCCATCCCCGGTTCTTCATCAACATAGGCCTGTTGTTCATGCTCTCAGCCCTCATGTGTACGGCAAGCTTCATGAAGCTGAGGAGGACAAGGTATGCAAGTGTTTAAGGCCTATTTCAAAGTAATGCGAGGCTCGGCGGTGTCGATCGCCATTAACCTCGGAGTCTTCATCGGGTTGGCCGTGATGTTTTCTTTTATCGCTCCGGAGACCATGGGGAGGGCATTCGAGGCCGTCAAGGCGCCAGTGGCCGTTGTTAACCGTGACCGCGAGGGAGCTCTGGCGCAGGGAATAGCGGAATACCTGAGCCAGACGCATCGAGTTGTGGACTACCCCGACGATCCGGAAAAACTCCAAGACGCGCTGTTCTACCGGAACGTGGAGTATATCGTCATCATTCCGGAAGGTTTTTCGGAGCGATTCATGTCAGAAAGCCGCTCTGTAATCCAGAAGGTGGTCGTCCCCGGTTCCACCAGCAGTCACTATGTCGACATGAGTATCGACAGATTTCTTAATACCGCGAGGCTCCACCGGCGGTTGGGTGGCATTGACGATCAGGCCGAGCTGGTTGCTGCTACCATGGCTGATTTGACCCCTGATATACCTGTATCCGTGATATTGGCTGACGAGGTAGGCCAAGAAGAACGTCCGGGATATGCCTATTACTTCGCCTACTGTGCTTATGCCTTGCTTGCCATGGTCATGACCGGTGTCAGCTCAGTCATGATGGCGTTCAACAGGCCTGATATACATCTGCGTAACGCTTGCGGACCGTTGCCTAAACGACGGATGAGCCTGGAGTTGGCGGCCGGTCACGGTCTGTTTGCCCTGGGTTGCTGGGTCTTGCTTATGTTGATTGCCTTGATACTTCACGGAAAGAACCTGGCACCTTGGCAGTTAGCGGCCCTCTATTTCCTTAACACTCTAGTTTTCGCCGCTGTATGCGTAGGCTTGGGGCTTCTCATAGGCAAATTCGTCAAGGGAGAAGGCTCCCAAGCGGGAGCGGTGAACGTGATTGCTCTGGGCATGAGTTTTCTGGGCGGAATATTTGTTCCTCAGTCGATCATGAGCAAATCGGTGTTGTCGGTAGCGAGGCTGCTTCCTTCGTACTGGTTTATTCGAGCCAACGATGAAATATGGCTGCTTTCAAGATTCAGCGTCGATACTATGCGGCCGATCTATGGCAGTATCATGATTCAGGCCGCATTTGCCGCGGGCCTGTTTCTTATAGCGTTATTGTTTCTAAGCAAAGAGCGCAGGGGTCCGCACCCGTGATGAAAGGCTTTGGCTCATTTGACTGTCAATGGCCACTTGAGA
>LSQX01098360.1_pt1 | contig 63123 bp, 53 predicted proteins | sample 654561 | NCBI WGS metagenome assembly LSQX01 (sample SAMN04489861, study PRJNA283612) | anaerobic digester metagenome | isolation source: 4 biogas reactors fed with cattle manure at either 37C or 55C with and... | place: Denmark: Kongens Lyngby | collected 2014
GGACAGGGTCTCCCCCGGGCGCACCCGGTGGCTGCCCGCCGAGGCCCTGTCGGCGCCGCCGATCTCGTCCCCGCTCCCGCCTTCGGCGTCCAGCGGCAGCCGCAGCATCTGTCCCGCCCGGATCCTGTTGGCGGAAGCTAGGTTGTTGGTTCTCATCAGTGCGCGGACAGTGGTCTTGTAGCGGCGAGCTATGCCGGACAGGGTCTCCCCCTGGCGTACCCGGTGCCCGCGGTCCACCCTGGCCCGGGGGAGGGCGGCGATTCTAACCTCAGCGTCAGCATCCACCCCTTCCGGCACCCGGAGCTGGAAACCGGGATCGTTGGCGGGAGTGGTCACCCCCTTCAGGGCCGGGTTCAGGCGCCGGATCTCGTCGAAGGTGATGTCGAGCGTCCGGGCCGCGGCCCGGAGGTCGATCGGCTTGGAGACGGCGATCTTCTGATAGCGCAGCGGGGGGTCCAGTTCGACCGGCAGCCCGTATTTTTCGGCGTTGCGCGACAGGATGGTGCTGGCGAGAATCAGGGGGACATGGTTCATGGTCTCTTTCGGGAGCCGCTTCCCGAGCTTGGCCAGTTGCCAAAAGTCCCGGATCCCGGTGCTTTCGATCAACCGCTTGACCTTCCCCTCCCCCCAGTTGTAGGCGGCCAGGGAGAGGTTCCAGTCCCCGAACATGTCGTAGAGGTCCTTCAGGTACCGGGCCGCGGCCCGGGTCGCCTTTTCCGGGTCGGAGCGCTCGTCGATGTCGCGATTGACCTTGAGTCCGTACCGGACGGCCGTCCCTTCCATGAACTGCCAAATCCCCCGGGCCCGGGTCCGGGAAAGGGCGTGCACCTTGAAATGGCTTTCGACCTGCGCGAGGTTGATCAGGTCGAGCGGGAGCCCTTCCTCGAGGAAAATGGTCTCGATCATCTCCCGGTACTGCCCGCTGCGGACGAGCCCGGCCTCGAAATGCTTCCGTCCCCGGTTGAGAAAATATTCGAGCGAGCGGACCACCATCTCGTTGACCGTGATCGGGATATCGTATTGATGCTCGGCGATGCTCGCCGTCAGGGCGGCCTGTAGAACGGGGTCGTCGGTCATGCCGTCGAGGTCGAGGTCTCCGTACCCCTCGATGATCTCCGCCTCCTCCTCGATATCGACGGAGGCGTAGAGATAGCGCGATTCGCAATCCTTGATCTCCTGGATCAGTTCCTGGAAGTAGGGGGCGATTTCGGGATGGGCGCCGAGGTCCCATTCCGAATCCAGCAGCATGTCGACCGCCTCGTCGAAATGCTCCCGGGCCCCCTCGGCGTCCCCGCTCCGGATGAGCGTCTGTCCCTCGAGGAAATGCTTCCGCGAGGCCCGGATCAGCTCTCCGGGCTCCGACGGGACGGACGCCGCAGCCCCCCAGGCCGGGAGCAGCAGGCAGCAAAGGCCGAGCAGGCCGTTAATCGGTGAAAACCTTTTCATATCCTGGGGTTTCAGCGCGGGGGCGCGGGGGTGATGATCCGCCTCGAAGTCATCAGCGATTTCGCTTCCGGCATCACCTCGAGCGCTTTCAGCACCTGGTTGTCCCCCTCCACGCCGATCTTGTACCCTTCCTGGATCCCGAGGGCGGAGGTAAAGACTTCCTGCCGGATGCGTCTCTTGATGTAATCGACATTCACGGCGATCTCTTCATCCGTGTATTCGACGTTTCGCTCTTTCAGGAACTGCCCGAAATCGGCGAGCACGGCATCGGTGACCTGGAAATCGGGCGTCCCCTTCTTCCCGGCGGCCGCCGTTTCCCCGTTGCGCACCAGGTTCTGAAAGTGCTCGGCGAAGGGGACCTCCCCCGAGGTCAGGCGCCGCGCGTACTGGAAGAAGATATCCTTGCTCGACAGCAGCATCTCGAAGCGGTTGAGCTCGCGCGCCGGCTCCACAACATCCGGGGTGATCCCACCGCCCCCGTACACCTTCCGCTTGCCGTCGGTGGAATAGACCTCGCGCTCTCCTTCGTTGTTGAGCGGCGGGGTTTCCGGCTCCCCCTCCAAGTAATAGTATTCGAGGTTGGAACCGGAATAGTCGCGCTGGATCAGCCGGCCGCTCGGCGTGTAGTACTTGGCCGTGGTCAACGCCATCCCGGTATCGTTGTCGAGGGTGAAGACCGACTGGACCAGCCCCTTGCCGAAGCTGGTTTCCCCGACGATGAGGGCCCGGTCGTGGTCCTGCAGCGCGCCCGACACGATTTCCGAAGCACTGGCGCTGTGGCGGTTGATCAGCACCACCAGGGGCACCCGGATCCGCTCCTCGCCGGGGGCCGCGTAGGACTTGGTGGAGCCGGCCGCGCGCCCCTTGGTGGAAACGATCAGTTCGCCGCGCGGGAGGAAGAAGTCCGACACGGCGATCGCCTGGTTGAGCAACCCGCCCGGATTGTCACGCAGGTCCAGGACCAGGCCCGACAGGCCCTGGAGTTGCTCCAGCTTTTCCTCCAGCTCCTTGGCGGTGGACTCCGAAAAACGGTCGATCTTGATGTAGCCGATCCCCGGCTTGATTTCGAAAGCGTAGGGGACCGTCACCATCGGGATCTCGTCCCGCTCGATCGTCACCTCGATCGGCTCCCGCACCCCCGGCCGTTCGATCGTGATGTCCACGGTTGTACCGCGGGGACCCTTCAGGCGGCCGACGACATCGTCGGAAGTCCAGTCGTCGATCGGCTCCCCTTCAATGCGGGTGATGACATCCCCGGCCCGGAGCCCCCTCTTCTCCGCGGGGGTGCCGATGGCGGGCGGCTCCACGATGACGTGCCGTCCCTTGTCCCGCAGCAGCGGTCGAACCCGGATCCCGAGACCGTAGTAGCGACTGTGCTGGTCCTCGCGCAGGCGCGCGAACTCCTTGGGATCAAGGAAACTGGAGTGGGGGTCGAGCCTGCGGAGCATCCCCTTGATGGAGCTGTAGACCAGCTTGTCGGAACCGACCGGCTCCACGTAGTTCAGCTGGATGACCTCCAGCGCCTCGGTGAAATTGGCGAGGAATTCGTTCGGGGGGGTCGAGGCGTCGGCCGCCGATCGGTTGAACGCGCTGTCGCCCAGCAGCCCACCCACGAGCGCAAACACCGCCACTACCGAGACCAGGAGGATGGCAAATCCATGTTTCATAAAGGGTTGGCTCCCATCGCGGAAGATCCGGCAGGGAGTATAGCACGCGGCCGCCGACCGGCACAAGCGCAACCCGTCCCCCGCCGGACGTCCGCGCGGGCGCCCCCGCTTGACTTCGCATAGGCCCTAATCTAGACTCCCTACAGTAAGGTACCGAGGAAAGCGGGTGACTCATGGGCTCTCTTGGAATGCAGGAAATTGTCATCATTTTCATTCTTGCACTCATTGTATTCGGCCCCAGGAAACTTCCCGAACTGGGGAAGACGATCGGAAAGGGGCTGGCGGAATTCAAGCGCGCGTCCAATGAGCTCCGGCAGACTTGGGAGGAAGAAGTCAACCTCGACAAGGAAAAGGAAGCGATGGCCCAGGTGATCCGGGAGAGCACCATCAGCCCGAGCGAAGTGCTCGCGGACATCAATAAATCCCTCGAACCGGATCCTCAGATCCCGGAATCCCAGACCCCAGAATCCCAGGCCTCGGAACCCCAGACCTCGGAACCAAAGAAATCAGATGAGTGACGCCGCCGCGGAGCCGAAGCGCAAAGCCCCGGAACCGGAGGATGAATCGGGGAAGATGTCCTTCCTGGACCACCTGGACGAACTGCGCAAGCGGCTGGTCCACATCGCCATCTACCTGGGCGTCGGGTTCATCGTCAGCTGGTTCTTCGCCCGGCGGATCTACAATTTCCTGGCGATCCCCATCACCCAGTCGCTTCCCGAGGGGACCAAGCTGGCCTACACCAACCCCACGGACCCCTTTACCTTATATATGAAGGTGGCGCTGCTGTCCGGCATCTTCCTGACCCTGCCGCTGACGCTGTACGAGATCTGGAAGTTCATCGCGCCCGGGCTCTACCGAAGGGAGAAGGCCTACGTCCTCCCCTTCCTCTTCTTCTCGATCCTTCTCTTCCTGTCGGGCGCCGCGTTCTGCTACACCGTCGTCCTCCCCACGGCGTTCAAATTCCTGGTGAACCTGGGGTCCTCCTTCACCCCGATGATCCGGATCAACGAGTATCTCGACCTCACCAACATGATGCTCCTGGGGTTCGGCCTCATTTTCGAGATGCCGGTGATCGCCGCCTTCCTGTCGATGTTCGGCCTCATCTCGGCCCGGTTCCTCTGGAAGAAATTCAACTACGCCCTGGTGGCCATCGTCCTGCTGGCGGCCATCATCTCCCCCACCGGGGACGCGCTGAACCTATTCTGGTGGTCGGCCCCGATGGTCGTGCTCTACCTCATCAGCATCGGAGTGGCCGCCATCTTCGGCTGGCGCCGCCGGCGCAAGGGCCTGGCCTAGCCCCGCCCCCCTCAGTCCGTCATAATACCCTGCCAGGGCGTCGAAGAATTCGGCCGTGGTGCGTGCCGCATGCATCTTCCCCCGCAGCTGGGCGCCCCCGGGAAACCCCCGGGACAGGGCGCCGCCGACTTTCTTGATCTTTCCCAGGGCCACCGCCGGGGGGACCTCCTCACACACGCGGCGCAGAAAAGCGGACATGAACTCCATCCGCTCCTCGAGGCTCACCGCGGCCGCCCGCCCCGTGGTCAGGTAATCCCAGCACTGCCGGATCAGCCAGGGGTTCGACATCACCCCGCGCCCCAGCATCACCCCGTCGACCCCGGTCTCCCGGAACATGCGCCCGGCATCCCCGGGCGCGAACACGTCCCCGTTTCCCATGACGGGGATACGGGCGTGGGCCTTGACCTCGGCGATAATCCCCCAGTCGGCCTTTCCGGAGAAGAAATCGGAGCGGGTGCGCCCGTGGATAGCCAGGGCGTCCACCCCGCAATCTTCCGCGATCCGGAGCACTTCCAGGGCGTTGATCGAGCGGTGGTCCCAGCCGGAGCGGATCTTGACCGTCAGGGGGACCCGGATCGCCCCGCGCACCGCCCGGAAGATCCGCTCCATGCGCCGAAGGTCCCGCAGCAGCTGGCTCCCTCCCCCCTGGCGCACCACCTTTTTGACCGGGCAGCCGCAGTTGATGTCCACGATGTCGGCCCCCATCTCCTCGACCATGGCGGCTGCCGTCGCCATCCGGGCGGGATCCGCGCCGAAGATCTGGATGGCCACCGGGCGCTCCTCCTCCCCGAAACGGGTGATGTGCGCCGTCCGCCCCTGCCGGCGCGTCATTCCCTCGGTGCTGGCCAGCTCCGAAACCACCAACCCGCATCCCCCCAAGCCCTTGACCGCCCGACGGAAGAGGGAATCGGTGTGCCCCGCGACCGGCGCGAGGACGAGGGGGGGGTCGATGATGACATCCTTGATCTTGAACATGGGACAATCATTATATCAATGCTACAATCGTTCCCTGACGACTAACTGGGGCCCGGACCTTTCTTTACGGCTTGAACCCCGTCGCGGAAAAGATTAGTCTTAATGGTTTATTCGCATTTCAGGGCGTAGGGCAATGGAAAAAGCAGTGGCAGAGGCTCCAAAAACGATGTCCCGGGTCCCGATCTCCAACCGTGCCCGGCTGACCCCGGCGTCTCCGATCCGGAAGCTGGTCCACTTGGCCAACCGGGCCATGGAGACCGGAACTCACGTGTACCGCCTGAACATCGGGCAGCCGGATATCGAATCGCCCCGGGAATTCCTGGAGGGGATGCGGGCCTTCGACCAGAAGGTCGTGGCCTACGAGCAGTCGCAGGGGAACGAGGCGCTGCGCGTCGCCTGGTCGAAGTACACCAACCGGAGCCTGAACCTCCACACCGTTCCCGAGCAGTTCCTGATCACCGTCGGCGCCAGCGAAGCGCTGGTCTTCCTGTTCATGACATTCTGCGACCCCGGGGACGAGATCCTCATCTTCGACCCCACCTACGCCAACTTTCTCGGTTTCGCTTCGATCGCCGGCGTCAACCTGGTTCCCGTCCCGAGCGAGATGGAAAACGATTTCGCCCTCCCCGACCGGGACCGGATCGAACGCGCGATCACGCCGCGCACACGTGCGATCCTCTTGTGCAACCCGAACAACCCCACCGGCACCGTCTACGACCGCGCCGACCTCGAGTTCCTGTTCGGCCTGTGCGAGGAGCACAACCTCTTCTTCGTGGTCGACGAGACGTACCGGGAATTCGTCTACGACGATCTCGAGCCCCTGAGCATCCTCCACGTGGCCCCGACGAGCGACCGGGTGATGGTCATCGACAGCCTGTCCAAGCGCTTCAGCCTGTGCGGCGCACGCATCGGGTGCCTGATTTCGTCCAACGAGGCGGTCCTGGCGGCGCTTCTGAAGATACTCCAGGCGCGGCTGGCCGCGCCCACCGTCGAGCAGTTCGCCGCGGCCTACATGCTCGAACGGATCGGGGACGGCTACCTTGAAGATATGCGGCGCGAGTTCCTCTCCCGCCGCGATACCCTGTACCAGGCGGTGAAACAGGTTCCGGGCGTGGAGATCCAGAAGCCCCGTGGGGCCTTCTACACCCTGATCCAGCTTCCGGTGCGGGACACCGACCATTTCGCCGCCTTTCTGCTCGACGAGTTTTCCCATGGCGGAGCCACGACCTTCATCGCTCCCGCGGCCGGGTTCTACATGCAGAACTCGCGCGGGATCGACAAGGCGCGCATCGCCTACGTTCTCCGGAGCGCCGAAATCGAGGCGGCGGTCACCGTGCTGGCCGCCGGGCTCGAAAGGTATCGGCAGCAGTACCCTTGAACTGGAAATTCCGCGCTCCCCGCTTTCTTGCTGCACAACGTTGCAGGCAGCATCCCGGGCGCGCCCTTTCCGAAACCCGATTGCGGCCCGAACCCCGCAATCCCAGGCAGTGTTTGACCTTAACATTTATTGAATGAAATAGGAGGGGCCGTCGCATGGCTGATGTTCAGACTCATGACCTCATCATTCTCGGGGCGGGATTAGCCGGGTTGCGCGCAGCCATCGAGGCTTCGCGCGTGACCCAGGGCAATCTCGATATCGCTCTCATTTCCAAAAACCAGCTGATGCGGGCGCATTCCGTAGCCGCGGAAGGGGGCACCGCCGCCGTGCTGCGTCCCGAGGATGGCGACAGCCTGGAGCTGCACGCCTGGGACACGGTCCTGGGAAGCGATTTCCTGGCCGACCAGGACGTGGTGGACCTCTTCGTCCACTCCATCCCGAGCGAAATCCTCCAGTTGGACCATTGGGGCATTCCCTGGACCCGCCGTTCCGACGGCCGTATCGCCCAGCGCCCCTTCGGGGGGCACAGCTACCCGCGCGCGGTGCTGGCGCAGGACAAGACCGGGTTCTTCGAAATGCAGACGCTGTACGACACCGTCAACCGTTTTCCGCGCGTGCAGCACTACAACGAACACTTCATCACCTCGATCCTGATCGAGAACAACACCTTCTGCGGGCTCACGGCCATCGACATGACTACGGGGAAGTTCAAGGTCCTGCGCGGCAAGGCCTTGATCATCGCCAGCGGCGGCGGCGGCACCCTGTACGGGTTCACCACCTACTCCCAGACGGTCACCGGTGATGGCATGGCGCTGGCCTACCGTGCCGGCATCCCCTTGGAAGACATGGAGTTCCTCCAGTTCCATCCCACCGGCCTGGTCCCCTCGGGGATCCTCATCACCGAAGCCTGCCGCGGGGAAGGGGGCTACCTGGTCAACAACAAGGGGGAGCGTTTCATGCACAAGTACGCCCCCGCCAAGGTCGAACTGGGACCGCGCGACCTCATCTCCCGCTCCGAGATGATCGAGATCGAGGAGGGGCGCGGGTTCGAAGGGCCGGACGGCCTCGATTACATCCACCTCGACCTGCGGCACCTGGGGGCGAAACGGATCAACGAGCATCTCCCCCTCATCCGCGAGATCTGCATCGAGTTCAACGACATCGACCCGATCGAGGAACCGATCCCCTGCCGCCCCGTCGCGCACTATTCCATGGGGGGGATCGAGACCGACATCAAGGGAGCCACCCGGGTCAAGGGGATCTGGGCCGCCGGCGAAGCCGCCTGCGTCAGCCTGCACGGCGCCAACCGCCTGGGCTCCAACTCCACGGCCGAATGCCTGGTGTGGGGCAAGATCACGGGCGAGGAAACCGGTCGCTACTGCTCGGAAGTCGGCGCGGCGCCCCCCGTCCCCGAAGCCATGGTGCAAGCCGAGTACAAGCGCATCTACGAGGAGCTCCTGTCGCAAAACGGCGAGGAGAACCTGTACCAAATCCGCCGGGAACTGCGCACCTGCATGGACGCCCACGCGGGGGTCTTCCGCACCGGGGACCTGATGAGCAAGGGGCTGGAAAAGATCCGGTCGCTGCGCACCCGGTACCAGAACATCAGCATCCAGGACAAGAACTCGGTCTACAACACCAACCTGTACCACGCCCTGGAACTGGCCAACCTGCTGGACCTGGCCGAGGTGACGCTGCTGGGGGCGCTCACGCGCACGGAATCGCGCGGAGCCCACGCCCGCCGCGACTACCCGCAGCGGGACGACGCCAACTGGCTCAAGCACACGCTGGCCTTCCATACCGACCAGGGCCCGAGGCTGGATTACAAGCCGGTGACGATCAACACCTGGAAGCCGGTAGAACGGAAATATTAATATTTCAAGGACAGAGGAGCACCTATGCAACACCGTTACAGGAACAACCTTGGACTATGGGGCTGGCTCGGCGGAGGCCGTTACGGCTTCGACCGTTACGCCTACGCGCTGCACCGCCTGACCGGCCTGGGCATCCTGGCCTATTTCCTCATGCACATCTTCGTCACCGGCACGCGCCTCAACGGCCCCGAGGCTTGGGAAAGCGCCATGAACTTCTTCGACAACCCGCTCTTCAGGGTGGGCGAGTTCCTGGTCTACCTGGCTTTCCTCTACCACGCGGTCAACGGCATCCGGCTGGTACTGGTCGAACTCGGCCTGCTGGTCGGCAAGCCGGGGCTCCCGTCGTATCCTTACAGCAATTCGGTCATCCGGCATAGGCCCGTCCTGGTCGGCGCCATGGTGATCACCGCGGTCCTGGTCCTTTTCGCCGGCGCGGATTTTTTCTTTTTGACGAAATAGGAGGGAACCATGCGTGAATCCAGACTATGGTTCTGGCACATTCTGAGTGCTGTGGCGATACTGTTTCTGCTCGGCCTGCACATGGGCATCATGCACATGGGCACCGTCCTCGAGGCGCTCGGGCTCGGTTCCACCCACCCCACCGCCACCGCCGAGGTCTTCGCGCGCAGCCAGCATTTGTTTTTCATGATCACCTACATCGCCCTGCTGGGAACCGCGCTGTTTCACGGCCTGTACGGCTTTCGCAGCATCCTTTGTGAACTTTCCCTCTCGCAATCGCTCCAGAAGGCGATCGGGAGGCTCTGCACCGTTGCCGGTTTTGCCCTGTTCCTCTACGGAACCTATGTCGCCGTGCGGGTGTTTCAGATGAAGGGAGTTTAACCATGAGCACATCTAAGGAATCGGGCAAGATGAAATCCATTGTCTTTGAAGTGCTGCGCTACGACCCTGAAAAAGGGGGGGTCCCCCATCTCCAGGAATTCACCGTCCCACTCCACAAGGGGATGACGGTGCTGGACGGGCTGCACTGGATCAAGGAACACGAGGACCCCACCCTCGCCTGGCGTTCCTCCTGCCGCATGGGGATCTGCGGGTCCTGCGGCATGTTCATCAACGGGCTGCCGCGCCTGGCGTGCACCAACCAGATCACGCAACTGCATTCGGACCGGGTTGTCATCAAGCCGCTGCCCAACTACGACATCATCCGGGACCTGGTCCCTGATTTCGATCGCCTGTTCGACCGGCACCGGTCGGTCAAGCCCTACCTCATCCGGCGCGACCGGATCGAGCAGAACAGCCCGACCCGGGAGTACTTCCAGTCGGCGGAGGAGCTGCAGAACTACATCCAGTTCGCCTACTGCATCAAGTGCGGCCTCTGCTTGTCCGCCTGCCCCACGGCGGCGACATCGGACGACTACGTCGGGCCCCAGGCCCTGACCCAGGGATGGCGCTACCTCGCCGACACGCGCGACGAGGGGATCGAGGAACACTCCGAGGCGCTCTATTCCAAGCACGGCGTCTACCGCTGCCATTTCGCCGGCGCCTGTTCCCAGGTCTGTCCCAAGGGGGTCGACCCGGCGATGGCCATCCAGCTCGCCAAGCAGGCGGCCTTCCTCAAGTCGCTGGGGAAGTGCCAGGACCGGCCGGGCGCTCCTGTCACGCCGCCGATTGAAAACTGGGTGTCCGAAAAACAGGTCCCCAAAGCCCCCGCCCCCACGGTGGTCCGGGAGTCGTAAGTCCGGCGCGGGCCCCCGTGGGGTCGGCCGTTTTTATTTGCGAGGCGCCGGGTGAAACAGGTGGAGATCTTTACCGACGGGGCCTGCCGCCGCAACCCCGGGCCGGGCGGCTACGGGGTGGTGCTCGTGCATGACTCCGGCCGGAGGGAGATTTCAGCCGGGTTCCGGCTGACGACCAACAACCGGATGGAAATCCTGGCCGCCATCGCGGGGCTCGAGGCCCTGAAGGAACCGTGCCGCGTCCGCCTCTACAGCGACAGCCAGTACCTCGTCAACGCGATCGAGAAAGGGTGGGCCGCCCGCTGGAGGGCCAACGGCTGGATGCGCAACCGCCGGGAACCGGCGGTCAACCCCGACCTCTGGGAGCGCCTGCTGGAGCTGTGCCGAATGCACCAGGTCCAGTTTCTCTGGGTCCGCGGTCACGCGGGCCATCCCGAGAACGAGCGCTGCGACCGCCTGGCGACCGCCGCGGCCGACGGGACGGACCTGGCCGTGGACGAGGCGTACGAGCGGGACCGGCCCTAGCCGCAAGCCGATGGATACGACCTTTCGCTGGATTCTGGATTCCGGGGGCGCGGGGCGGGGCGCCTGGCAGGGGGGAGTGCTCTACGAATTCATGCGCCGGTGCCGCCCAAGCGGCGCTCTCCCCCGCACCGTCATGGGGGCCTCCGTAGGCGCCTACGCCGCGGCCGACGTTGCCACCGGGACCGAGGAAACGGTGATCAAGGGGTGGCGCCACTGGGGCACCCTGGAGTCCCCGGCGCGCGGCGGCAACCGTTTCCGCGCCCTGCTCCAAAGCTCGATCCGCTACGTGATGGCCGCGCGCGAACTCGAGGCGGTCTTTGACGCCGACCCCCCGCGCCGCCTCCTGATCTTCACCACTCGCGTCCGCCGCCGGGACGGCCGCCCCTTCGGGCGCGCCGACCGCCTCCGCCTTTTCCTGAAGGCGGCGACGCGCAAGCTGCCCGGGGCATGGAAATACCTCCCGGGCGGCTACGCGGAGGACCCGGTGGTTTTCGCCCTCCATCCTCCCCCGGAAATCCGCTCGGAAACGGTCCGCCCCCTGACGCGGGAGAACTACCACCGTGTCATCGAGACCTCCTGCCTTATCCCGGTGGCCATGGGGGACCCGGTGACACCCGCGGAGCTCGGCCAGGGGGGATACCCGGGGGATGCGGGCGCGGTTTTCATCGACGGCGGCTACACGCTCAAGATGCCTTTCGGCCGCTTCCGCTCGGACCCCGCCTTCGCCCCCCTCGCCCGCTGGGCGGCGGCAGACCGGACCCTCGTCTTCTGCTGCGACCCGAAGGGGGCGCTCTGGGAAACCAGCTCCCGGCTGCATCGCTTCGACCGGGAGCCCGAGGCGCGCCGCGCCCTCCGGGAGCGGCGCCTGCTGGTCATCAGCCCGGACCACGAGATCGAGGCGGGATTCCTCTGCCGGGACAACGCCACGGCGCTCCGCACCTTCGAGCGCGGGCGCGAGCAGGCCCGCCGCCTGCTCCAATCGGACGACGTCCTCGCCTTCCTGCGGGGATGAGCGCCCTTACCGCGGCCGGTTGAACTTGGTCATCAGGTCCTGGACCGATGCCGGCGCCCGGCCCGCCTCGCCGGGTGTCCTCCCGCGCGGGGCCGCCCGCTTCTCCGCCCCCCTTTTTTTGTCCCGTGCCGCGAAGCCGCCCGGCCGGCCGGGCGTTTTCATCGAGAGCGAGATCCGCTTGAGCCCTTCGTTGACCTCGAGCACCCGCACCTTGACGATCTGCCCCACCTTCACCACCTTCTTCGGGTCGTCCACGAACCGGTCGGCGAGCTGGGACACGTGCACCAGCCCGTCCTGGTGCACCCCGATGTCGACGAAAGCGCCGAAATTGACCACGTTGGTGACCACCCCCTCGAGCTCCATCCCCACGACGAGGTCCTTGATTTCCTTGACCCCTTCGTCGAAGCGCGCGTAGCGGAATTCCGCGCGCGGGTCGCGCCCCGGCTTTTCCAGCTCCGCGACGATGTCGCGCAGGGTCGGTTCGCCCACCTCCCCCGTGACGTACCTCTTCAGGTCGAGGGCGCGGAGCCCGGCGGGATCCTCCGTGACCCTCTCCAGGGGAACGTCGAGATCGGCGGCGATCCGCTCGACGATGAAATAGCTCTCGGGGTGCACGGCGGTGTTGTCGAGCGGGTTGGCGCCGTCGCGGATCCTCAGGAACCCGGCCGCCTGCTCGAAGGTCTTGGGACCGAATTGCGGCACCTTGAGCAGATCCCCGCGGCTGCGAAAGGCGCCGTTTTCGTTGCGGTAGGCGACGATGTTGCGCGCCACGGACGACGAGAGCCCCGCGACATGGGTGAGCAGTTCCCGGGACGCCAGGTTCAGGTCGACGCCGACGTAGTTGACGCAGCTCTCCACCGTGTCGTTGAGCTTTTCCCGCAGCAGGCGCTGGTCCACGTCGTGCTGGTACTGCCCGACGCCGATCGACTTGGGGTCGATCTTCACCAGTTCCGCCAGGGGGTCCTGGAGCCGGCGCGCGATGCTGATCGCCCCCCGGGCGGTGAGGTCGAGGTCCGGGAACTCCTCGATCGCCGCCTCGCTCGCCGAGTAGACGCTGGCCCCCGCCTCGCTCACCATGACCTTGACCGGCTTCCGGTCCAGCCGCCCGAGGACCTCGGCGACGAAGCTGTCGGTTTCGCGCCCGGCGGTCCCGTTGCCGATGGCCACGAGTTCGACCTGGTGCTTCCGGACCAGGTCGGCCAAAACCGCGGCCGCCTGCTCCCGTTCCCGCTCCGATTTGTGGGGCTGCAGGGTCACGTACTCCAGGAGCTTCCCCGTGCGGTCCACCGCCGCGACCTTGCACCCGGTGCGGAACCCGGGGTCGATCCCGAGCGTCGGCTTCATCCCCGCCGGGCTGGCCAGCAGGAGTTCGCGCAGGTTGGCTTCGAAGGTCCGGATCGACTCCCGGTCGGCTTCCTGTTTCTTGTCGTAACGCACCTCTCCGATCAGGGTGGTCCGCATCAGCCGCTCGAACGCGTCCGCGAGCATGTCGCGGTAAAACTCCCGCACTGCGCCCGCCTCGCTTTGGATCTCCTGCTCCTCGAGCCAGGAAGCCACGGTTCCGGAGTCAAAGTCGATGGTGAACGAAAGCACCCCTTCCGCTTCACCGCGCCGCAGCGCGAGCATGTTGTGCGGCGCGATGTCCCGGACCCTCACCCGGTAGTCGCGGTACATTTCGAATTTCGTGGTGCCCGCGGGGAAATCGTCCCCGATCTCCGACACGAAATACCCCTCGTCGAGGATGTATTGGCGCAGGTGTTGCCGCAACTCGGCCCGCTCGGAAACTTCCTCGGCCAGGATGTCCGACGCCCCCCGCAGCGCCTCCACGGCGGAAGCGACCCCCAGGTCCGCGTTCACGTAGGCGGCCGCCTCCGCTTCGAGGTCCGCTTCCGGGACGCCGGGCGTGTTGAGTTCCCGGATCCGAACGGCCAGCGGCTCCAGCCCCTTTTCCCGCGCGACGGTGGCCCGCGTCCGTTTCCTGGGCTTGTAGGGGAGGTAGAGGTCCTCGAGCCCGGTCTTCTGCATGCAGGCTTCGATCTTCGCCCTGAGATCGTCGGTGAGCTTCCCCTGCTCCTCGATCGATTTGAGGATGGTCTGCCGGCGCTCCGCGAGTTCCGTCAGGTAGGTGTGGCGCTCCAGGAGCGCGCGCAGCTGCACCTCGTTCATTTCCCCGGTTCTTTCCTTGCGGTAGCGGGCGATGAAGGGGACGGTCCCCCCCTCGGCGAAGAGCGCGAGCGCGTTCTGGACCTGCTGGATTCCCAGCGAGAGTTCCCCGGCGACAATCTGTTCGATATTCATGATATTCGCTGTTTCACCGTTCTGAATGGATGGACATCGCGGACCGCCTAAAGATACCCTCCGGGGACGCCCGCGCCAAGGCTCGATCGCCCGAAACAAGAAACATTTCCCCCCGGACCCCGTTCTGTGGTTCAATGCCGCCGTCATGACCCGATCGCCGAACTTCGAGCGCCTGCTGCGGGAGGTGTCCCGCTCCTTTTACCTGACGCTCGCCATCCTCCCGCGCGCCATCAAACCCCAGCTGCGCCTTGCCTACCTCCTCGCCCGGGCCACCGACACGGTCGCCGACACGGAGGCGGTCCCCGCCGGGCGCCGCCGCGAGCTCCTCGCCGCCATGGGCGCCGCCATCCGGGACGTCGGCCAAGGCCGGGGCGTGAGCGCCCCCGACTTCGGGCCGGTCGCAGGCGCTGGCTCTGCCACGGCGGGGGAATTGCGCCTGCTCGCGGGCTTCGGCGCGCTGCTGGAGGAATTGCGCGGCTTCGGCGCGGAGGACCGCGCCGAGATCGCCGCGGTCCTCGAGATCATCACCGCCGGCCAGGACGCGGACCTCCGGCGTTTCGGTTCGACCGGACCGGACCGGATCGCGGCGCTCGCTACGGACGAGGAGTTGGAAGACTACACCTACCGGGTCGCCGGCTGCGTGGGGGAGTTCTGGACCCGGCTCTGCCTGCGCCGCCTCTACCCCCGCGCCCGCCTTGACCGCGGGCGGCTGCTCGCGGACGCCGTCCGCTTCGGCAAGGGACTGCAGATGGTCAACATCCTGCGCGACCTGCCCAAAGATTTGGCCGCGGGGCGCTGCTACCTCCCGGCCGGGCGCCTGGCCCTGTACGGGCTGCGGCCCGCCGACCTTCTCGACACCCGCTACTGGCGCCTCTTCCGCCCGCTCTACGCCCGCTACCTGGCGGAGGCGGAAGCGCACCTGCAATGCGGCTGGAGTTATGTCACCGCTCTCCCCTTCCGGAGCGTCCGGGTCCGGCTGGCCTCGGCCTGGCCCATCCTCATCGGCGTCCGGACCCTCGGGCTGCTCGGCGCGGCCAACGCGCTCGACCCCGCCGCGCGGGTGAAGGTCAGCCGCGCCGAAATCCGGCGTCTCCTCCTCCGCTCGCTCCTCCTCTACCCTTTGCGCCGGAGATGGCAGCGGCTCTTCGACGAAGTCCGCGCCCTCACTTTTCCCCCTCCGCCAGGAGCGTCTGAAAATGGGGCGCCTCCTCCTCGCGCGCGACCACGCTGATATCAATGTTGCGGAAACCGGCCTGCTCCAGCCACTGCTCCAGGTCGCTCTCCGCGAAACCGAGCCAGGTGTCGCCGTAGGACTCCCGTGCCTGTTCAAAGCCGTGGCTCAGCAGGTCGAGAATGAGGATGCGCCCCGGCCGGCGCAGCAGCCTGTAGGCCGCGGCCAGGGCCGCCGCCGGGTCGGCGGCGTGATGAAGCGCCTGGCTGAGAATCACGAGATCCACGCTCTGGGGCGCGATCGGCGGGTCTTCCAGGTCGCCGAGCCGGAACTCCAGGTTCTGGATCCCGTTCTTCCTGGCCCGGGCGGCGCCGAATCTCACGATCTTTTCCGAGTTGTCGACGGCGATCACCCTCCGGCACCGCCTTGCCAGGAGGTCGGCCAGCAGTCCCTCGCCCGAACCGAGGTCGGCCACCTCGAGCGGGGGGAGGATGCGCAGCAGGAGGTGCCCGAACCCCTGCCAGGAGCGCCCGGGGCCGTACACCCGGTCGAAGCGCCCCGCCACCTGGTTGAAGTAGACTTCCGCCCGCTCCCGCCGCCGCTTCAGGATCCGCCTGCGGTTGACCCGGTCGGCCGCATGCTCCTCCAGTTCGACGGCCCCGGCTATGGCCGCGCGCACGAGCTCCTCCGCCGCGGGCTCCAGCCCCCCGGCCAGCCGGTAGAACGCGCGCTTCCCCTCGCGGCGCGAACGGACCAGGCCCGACTTCTGCAGGAGCCCGAGGTGGGTCGAGATCCGTGACTGCGCCAGGCGGGTGATCTCCTGCAGTTCCTGCACCGACAACTCCTCCCCCTCGAGCAGGGCGACCATTCTCAGCCGCGTGGGATCCGCGAGCGCGCGCAACGATTTCAGGACCGACGCCATGTTTTCTCCTCCCGGGAAAAAATGGTTGACAGCGGGCACCCCTCTTTATATCATCCCATCCGGATTTGTCGATATATTAATTTTTGAAAGGATACCCCGCTTATGTCAAGCACAACGTCAGCCCTGGTTCCAGGGAACACGACCGACTTTGTCATCGCGGATCCCAGCCTGGCCGCCTTGGGGCGCAGGGAGATCGAAGTGGCGGAGCAGGAGATGCCCGGGCTCATGGCGGTGCGCGCGAAATACGGCCCGAGCCGGCCGCTGGCCGGCGCCCGGATCACCGGTTCCCTGCACATGACCATCGAGACCGCCGTTCTCATCGAGACGCTGGTGGCCCTCGGCGCGAGCGTGCGCTGGGCCAGCTGCAACATCTTCAGCACCCAGGACCAGGCGGCCGCCGCCATCGCCGCCGCAGGGGTCCCGGTGTTCGCCTTCAAGGGGGAAAGCCTGGAGGAGTATTGGGACTTCACCCTGCGCGCGCTGACCCACCCCGGGGGGGAGGGCCCCCAGCTGGTGGTCGACGACGGCGGCGACGCCACGCTCCTGTTGCACCGGGGGTACGAGATGGAGCAGGGGAGCGACTGGGTGGACAGCGAGAGCGAGAGCCGCGAGGAGGAGGTGATCAAGGCCCTCCTCAAGCGTTGCGCCACCGAGCGCCCCGGCTGGTTCACCCGCGCCGTCGCCGCCTGGAAAGGGGTGAGCGAGGAGACCACCACCGGGGTCCACCGCCTCTACCAGATGCTCGAGGCGGGCCGGCTCCTCGTCCCCGCCATCAACGTCAACGACAGCGTCACCAAGTCGAAATTCGACAACCTCTACGGCTGCCGTGAATCCCTGGCCGACGGCCTCAAGCGCTCCCTGGGCGTGATGATCGCGGGGAAGACCGCCGTCGTGTGCGGCTACGGCGACGTGGGGAAGGGGAGCGCCCATTCCCTGCGCGGTTTCGGCGCCCGCGTCATCGTCACCGAAATCGACCCCATCAACGCGCTGCAGGCGGCCATGGAAGGGTTCGAGGTCACCCGCATCGAGGATACCTTCGCCGAGGGGGACATCTACGTCACCTGCACCGGCAACTGCGACGTCATCACCGTCGATCACATGCTCGCGATGAAGGACCAGGCGATCGTGTGCAACATCGGCCACTTCGACAACGAGATCCAGGTGGAGCCGCTGAACCGGGCTCCCGGCGTGACCAAGGTCGGCATCAAGCCCCAGGTGGACCGCTACGACCTCCCCAGCGGGAACAGCATCTACATCCTGGCCGAGGGGCGGCTGGTCAACCTCGGCTGCGCCGAGGGGCACCCCAGCTTCGTCATGTCCAATTCCTTCACCAACCAGGTCCTGGCCCAGCTCGACCTGTGGGAGCACCGGGCGGAATACGCCCCCGCCGTCCACCGCCTCCCGAAAAAGCTCGACGAGGAGGTCGCGCGCCTGCACCTGGAAAAAATCGGGGTGAAGCTCACCCGGCTGACCCCGAAGCAGGCCGAATACATCGGTGTTCCGGTCGACGGGCCCTACAAGCCGGAGCATTACCGGTACTGAACCGGGCATGACTGCGGTTCGGCTGCTTCTGCTCCTGTTCCTCGGTCTGGCCTCCGTGGCCTGCCCGCACCGGGCCCGGCTCCTGGGAGCCGGGCCCCTCTCCATCCGGGCCGAACCGATCATCGCCTTCGAGCCGGGCGCCCCTGCACGCACCCGCTTCGGTTCCCTCGACTTTGTCGGCGGCCTGGCGCTCACCTCCGACCACCCCCCCTTCGGGGGCCTGTCCGCCCTGCGCCTGGAGCCCGACGGCGAGGGCTTCGTCGCCCTTTCCGACCGCGCCTACTGGCTGCGGGGGCGCATCGTCTACCAGGACGCCGTCCCCATCGGGATCGCCGGGGCCGCGATGGGTCCGATCATCGGCCCCGACGGCCGCCCGGCCGAGCACTGGGACACCGAGTCCATCGCGCGGGACGGCGACACCCTCTACGTGGGGATCGAACGGCTCAACGCAATCGCCCGCTTCGATTACGGCCGCCTCGGCTTTCTCGCCCCCGCGCGCCTGATCGCGCCCGTCGCGGAAATCGCAAAGCTCCCCCGCAACCAGGGCCTGGAAGCGCTGGTGGCCGTGCCCCGGGACCTCCCGCTGGGGGGCGCCCTGATCGCGGTCTCCGAACGCGGCCTGGACGAGGCGGGGAACATCTCCGCCTTCATCGTCGGCGGGCCAAATCCGGGCGTGTTTCACATCCGGCGCAGCGGGGACTTCGACGTGAGCGACGCCGCCCTCCTCCCGGGCGGCGACCTCCTCCTGCTCGAGCGGCGCTTCACCCTCACGGGCGGGTTCGCCGCCCGCATCCGCCGCCTCCCCGAAGCCCTGCTGCGGCCCGGGTCCCTGGCCGACGGCCCCATCCTCCTCTCCGCGGACCGGCGCCACGAAATCGACAACCTCGAGGCTATCGACGTCGGCCGCGCCCCCGGGGGCGGGCTCAGGCTCACCCTGCTGTCCGACGACAACTACATGCCTTTCCAGCGCACCCTGCTGCTCCAGTTCGAGCCGGCGGCGACTTCTTTCTGATCCTCACGCCGACCGCCTTCGATCCCGCCATCCGGGCAAAGGTCGCGAACCCTTCATTCCATCTCGGCCGCCATCAGGGCCGCCCCGAAAGCCCCGGCAAACTGGGCGTCCGGCACGACATGCACGGGGTGGCGCACCCGGGCGGCCAGCATCTCCGCCAGGATCGGGATGTGGGCCACGACCCCTCCCGTAAGCACGACCTCCCTCGCGAGCGGGTCCATCTCCAGGATGCGTTTGACCACCGACTCGACGAGCCCAGCCACGATTTCCGGGACCTTTTCCCCCGCCCTCATGTGGGCGAGGATTTCGGTCTTGGTGAACACTGTGCAGTAACTTCCCATTTGCACCGTGTGCTCAGCCCGGCGCGCCAGCCCGTCGATCCGCTCGAGCGGCACGTCCATGCGCTGGGCCACCTCCTCGAGGAAGGCGCCCGTGCCGGCGGCGCACTTCCGGTTCATCTTGAAGCTTTCCCGCCGCCCCTGGGCGTTGACATGGATGATCTTGTTGTCCTGCCCGCCGATATCCACGACCGTGATGCGGCGGGGGTGGTAAAAGTGCGCCGCGCGGGCGTGGCAGGCGATCTCGGTCCGGGTGGCGTGGGCGAAGTCGACATTGTGCCGGCCGTACCCGGTCGCCACCAATCGCCCGACCTCCTCGAGCCGGAGGCCGGCGGCGGCCAGGGCCGCGTCCATGACCTCCCGAGCGCTCGTTTCGAAACTGACGCTCGTCCTCCGGACCTCGGCGGCCACGATCTTGCGCGCCCCGTCGATGATCACCGCCTTGCTGGCGGAGGCCCCGATATCGATCCCCCCGTAACGGCCGCCGACTGTCACAGCCCCTTTTTCTCCGCCAGCTGTTCGATGTACGCCTCTATGTTGGTGCGCGCCTGCTCCTCCGAATAGCACCGCAGGTCGTTCAGGTCGCCGTGGAGGACCAGCGTCGGCAGGTCGTGCCCCTCGGAAATCCGCTCGACCATCCCGTAGCGGTTGTTGGAGTTGTTGGGACAGGTCTTGGCGTCGTGGAAGATCATGCCGTCGATGCCGTAACGGCTGATCTGCCGGGCGAAGTACGCCTCCTTGTAGTCCTCGTCGCGGACGATGAAGAGCTCGAGGTAGGCCCGCGCCATGCTGTCGAAGGGGGCGTCGGGGTCCAGGGCGGGAAATACCCAGCTGCTGCAGTAGGTGGAGGCGAGCACGCACGCCTGGAGATCGGCGAACTGGGTGGAGAGATCGCGCAGCTTCCCCCAAATCGGCATCCCCTCCCAGTAGATGCGGAATTTTTCGCCGTCCACCGCCGCCACCCCCGCTTCGACCCGCTGTTTCAGTTCCGCGAGCAGGAGCCGGTAGTAATCGACCGCCCGCTCTTCCCCGCGCAGGATCACCGCGGGCCCCATCTGGATGGTGCCGTCGAAGAAGGTGAGCGGAGAGGGCTTGTGGGAGGCGATTTCCAGGACCTCCTTCCAGAGGTCGGTGCATTGGCGTGACAGGCCGACGACGCGCTTGAACGCGTCCATGTCCAGCTTCGTCCCGGCGATCTCCTCGAGCTTGGGGACCATGGCCTTGAGCTGGGCCGAGATGGAGTCCACGTGCGCCCGGGTGATCTCCCCCACCCCGCGGTGCGTCTGGATGCCGATGACGGGGACGTTGAATTCGCGCCCGTAGAAGTTGAACCAGTCCTGCACGTCGCGGCACTGGTTGGTGTTGAAGACCAGCACGTCGGGCCGCGGCGGCCCGTCGATGCCGGGGTAAGCCCTGGAGATCGGGCTCTCCCCCTTGAGGTAGGAACCGATGTCGGACGTCAGGTAGGAGCAGATGTCGGGCGAATAGCCGATGGCGTTGGCCAGCGGGATCAGGTCGGTGGCCATGCGGGTGGCTCCCAGCATGGCGCCATGGTTTTCCGGGAAGAAGACTTGGAACCCCATCCCCTTCAGCAGCTCGGCGGGGCCCACGCTGGTGCACCACGCGACTTTCTGCTTTTTGGTCCTGGCGGCCTCGTCCAGCTCCCGGAAATGGGCCTCCATGATCTCCTTCATCCTGCCCGAGGCGTGGATTTTCTTGAACGTCTGTTTGGGTCGATCGCTCATCTCTCTCTAATTCCTGTTGGTTGAATGGGTTAGTTCAGCGGGTACTTCGGTCCCGTCGTCAAAATTCCGGCTGTGGGCGCCGGCCCCTCAGTTCCAGCCCTTCGATCACCGCCGCCAGGGTATGGTGCAGCGGGGCGGGGACCCCTTCGAGATCCGCGTATTCGGCGATGCGCCGGACCAGGAAGGCGTTCTCGGTCCGGCGGCCGTGCTCGATGTCCGCCAGCATCGACGGCCGGTGCGGCCCGATGTGGCGGTGGAACTCCCGCACCTGCTCCGCGAAGCCGGGGCCGAAGTCGAAGCCGCGGGCGGCGGCGACCGCGATCGATTCTTCGAGCAGCCCGTCGGCCAGGCGCTCCGTCGGGGGGAACCTCATGATCTCCTGCATGTTGAGCCCGGTCACGGCCGACACCGCCATGATGCAGGTGTTGAAAACGGTCTTGCGCCAGGCGCGGTGCTGGATCTCCCCCGTCGCCTCCGTCTGCAGGCCCGCCGCGGTAAGCACCCCGGCCGCGTCCCGGCAGGAGGCCTCGGCGCCGGGATCGAGCCACCCCAGGTAGTTGGGGGGGTTCAAGAAGCTTTCCCGGATCTCCCCGGGCGCGGTGAGCACCCCGGCGTAGTGGACCACGCCGCGCAGGACCCGACCCTTCCCCAACCGCTCGGCCATCCCCGCTTCGGTGTCGATGCCGTTCTGGAAGGAGACGAAGACGGCGCCCGAGGCGCGCACCCGGGGTCCGATGCCGTCCAAAACCTCCCCGATGCTCGAAGCCTTGGTGCAGACGAAGACGAATTCAGGCATCCTCTCGTCCAGCTCCAGCTCCCGGATGGAGGCGTGCACCCGCGCGGGGCGCGCCCGGACCTCCTCCCGCCCGGTGGTGATGCAAAGCCCCTCCGCCCGGACGCGTTCGAGGTGCTCCTTCCAGCTATCCACCACGGCAACTTCGTGGCCGGCCGAAACCAGGTATGCGGCCAGGATGCCGCCGATCGGCCCGGCGCCCACGATGGCAATGGTTCTGGACATAATGTAATCCTGAGCGGATGCCGTCGGCATCAATAGCAAAAACCATAAGCAGCCGGCCGCGGGCTGTCAAGCGAATTTGCCGGACGCCCCGGCGCCCTAGCGCCCCATGCGGGCGGCCTTGGCGAGAATGTCGGGGCGCGCCTCCTCCATCATTTCGCGCACCTCGTCGTAGCGCATCGTCCGCTCCGCGAACGTCCGCTTCTCGAGCGCGCCGAGAAAGCGCGTCTCGAACTCCCGGATGTTGGAGCCGTAGATGTGGTAGCTGTCGGCCATGTGGCAGTAGCGCCCCACCCCCAGCGGCTCCCCGGTCATCCGCCCGATCCGATCCGCCATGAGCTTCTGCAGCCAGACCAGGGCGAAAATATTCATGAAGGCGGCCCGGTAGGCGTCGTTGGACCGGAAGCGCGCGTTCATGCTGAGCTGCCGTCCCCCCTCCCCTTCCGTGATCCGGCACCACAGGCTCTGCAGGCAGGGGGGGTCGAAGCAGTCGTTGTCGGCGCCGACCTGCCAGGTGATGGCCTGGGCCCTGCGCGAGTAGGAGACCTCCGCCAGGCTGCGGCACATCGCCTCGATCTGGTCGAACGGCCCGCCCGCGGGGGTGGCGTAGGCAAAGAGACGCTGGTGGTACGTGTAGTCCCAGCGCGTGTCTTCGGGGTCGTCCGGGTCGCGGACCAGGTGGTCCTTGATCCCTTCGCACACCTCCATCACGTATTCCTGCAGTTCGACCGGTCCGCCGGGGAAATCCCTGTGTATCATCGGCTCGGTGAGCGGATCGCCGATGGTGAGGATCATCGTGCAGTCACGGCTCGGGGGGTCCCCCTCCCGGTCGTACTGGGTGCGGACCATGGCTCCCTCCCGGTAGAGCGCCAGGAGCGACTCTTCCCACCCGCGCCCGATCGAGTCCGCTTCCACGTGCAGTACCGGTATCCCGTTCATGGCCGCTCACCCCCCCCACGTTGTTATAGCACAAAACCGGCCGCCACTACCCCTGGAGCGAGAGGCATCCGGCTCGACCTCCAGGCAATTACCCATTATGCCGCCTCCCGGCCACGAGTGAACCGGAATCCGCCGGAAAATTCCCCGCTCCGCGCTTGACGAAACCTTGACATTGCGCACCTTAAAGGTTAATTTGGTTCTCTTATATCTCTCGTGATCGTGGGATGTGGACTTTTGCCGTTGCCTCGCAACTCGAATCGGACTCCTGAGCGCGGGCCCAAGCCCGTCCCATACCCGCACGCACTCATCGCTTTAGAAATATCCGGTCCCACCCCTGTCTTCCGGGGGTCTGGATCTAATTCAGGAGGAATGAATGTCAGACGTTAATGAAACGCAGCCCGTAAACGGCGCCCGAGAGGAAGAGCCCTCTTTCGAGTCTCTCCTGGCTGCGTATGAAGACAGGACCCAGACCTTTTCCGAAGGGGAGGTCATCCGGGGCAAGGTCATCGCGGTGACCGGAACCAGCGTCATCGTTGATGTCGGGTTCAAGTCCGAAGGAATCATCCCGCTCGAGCAGTTCTTGGACGAGCACGGCGAAGTGTCGGTCCAGGTAGGGGACGTCGTCGACGTTTTCCTCGAACAGACCGAGGACTCCCGCGGCCACGTCGTGCTGTCGCGCGAAAAGGCCGAGCGGATGAAGATCTGGGACGAGATCGAGCGCGCCTACCGCGAGGGGAACGTGGTCAAGGGACGCGTGATCGAACGGATCAAGGGCGGGCTGGCGGTGGACATCGGCGTCCGTGCATTCCTCCCCGGTTCGCAGATCGACGTGCGCCCAGTGCGCAACCTCGACAGCCTCCGCGGCGAAGAATTCGAGATGCGCGTGATCAAGGTGAACAAGAAGCGCGGGAACATCGTCCTCTCGCGCAAGGCCGTCCTCGAGGAATCGTTGAAGGAAGAAAGGGCCAAGACCCTGGAGATCCTCGAAAACGGCAAGATCATGGACGGCGTGGTCAAGAACATCACCGACTACGGCGCCTTCATCGACCTGGGGGGCGTGGACGGTTTGCTCCACATCACCGACATGTCGTGGGGCCGCGTCAACCACCCCTCCGAACTCTTCAACGTGGGGGACAACGTCACGGTCAAGGTGATCAAGTTCACCCGCGAGGACGGCCGCGTGTCGCTCGGCTACAAGCAGCTTTCGCAAGACCCCTGGCTTGCCGCCGACATGCGCTACCCCAAGAACCTGCGTGTTCCGGGCAAGGTCGTCAGCTTGACCGACTACGGCGCTTTCATCGAACTGGAACCGGGGGTCGAGGGGCTGATCCACATCTCGGAAATGACCTGGAACAAGCGGGTCAAGCACCCTTCCAAGATCCTCAACGTGGGGGACGAGGTCGAAACCGTGGTGCTCGACATCGACGTGGACTCCCGCCGCATCTCGCTCGGGTTGAAGCAGACCGAACCGAATCCCTGGGACGTGATCGAGACCCAGTACTCCCCGGGGGACGTCATCACCGGAAAGGTGCGCAACATCACCGATTTCGGTGCCTTCGTCGAGGTGGAGGAGGGGATCGACGGCCTGGTGCACGTATCGGACATCTCCTGGACCAAGCGGGTCAAGCACCCCTCGGAAGTGCTGAAAAAAGGGGATGACGTCCAGGCGGTGATCCTGAGCATCGACGCCCCCAACCAGAAGCTCTCGCTCGGGATCAAGCAGCTGGAGCCCGATCACTGGGAGGACTGGTTCAGCCGCCACAAGGTGGGGGACATCGTGAACGGCCGCGTGGTCCGGATGACCAATTTCGGCGCCTTCATGGAACTGGAAGAGGGGATCGAGGGGCTGTGCCACGTTTCGGAGCTGGACGAGAAGCACGTGGAGAGGCCGACCGAGTTCCTCAACATCGGCCAGGAAATCGAGATGCGGATCATCAAGTTGAGCCTCCAGGAGAAGAAGATCGGCTTGAGCCTCAAGGCGATGAAAGAGGACGAACCGCGGGTGGAGTTCTCGTCCTACATGGCTTCCGCGGATTCGGGGAACGCTTCGATGGGCGAACGCCTGGGCGAGCAGCTTCAGCGTTTCAAGAAAACGGAACCTGAAACGGAACCTGAAGAGGAATAGCCGGACTTTATATGGTGGAGATGGCACAGAAACGGAAACGATCCAACCTGTTGCTCTGGATCATCCTGGGAGGAGGGGGCCTTTTCTTCCTCGTCCTTTGTTTCCTGGCCCTGGCCGTGATGTTCAAGGCCGGGGGAACCCCCGGCCTCTCCCTTTCTTCCAACCAGCTGGCCGCCCTCGAGCTGACCGGAACGATCACCGATTCCCGGGAGTTCGTCGAGCAGCTCGAGGATTACGGCAACCGCCCGGGGGTCCGGGCGGTCGTGGTGCGCATCGACAGTCCCGGCGGGGGGGTCGCCGCCACCCAGGAGATCTTCGAGGCCATCCGGAAGTTCCGCGCGGAATCGGGCAAGAAGGTGGTGGTCAGCATGGCGTCGGTGGCAGCCTCCGGCGGCTACTACGTCGCCTGCGCCTCCGACCGGATTTTCGCCAACCGGGGGACCATCACCGGGAGCATCGGGGTGATCGCCCAGTGGTACAACTACGGCGATCTCCTGCGCTGGGCCCGGATGCAGGACGTGGTCATCAAGAGCGGGGAGCTCAAAGACGCCGGGAGCGGCTCGCGCCCGATGACGAAAGAGGAAAAGGCCTACTTCCAGGCGCTGATCGATGACATGTACGGCCAGTTTGTCGCCGATGTCGCCCGGGGGCGCAACCTGCCCGAGGAAGAAATCCGCCGCCTGGCCGACGGACGGGTCTTCACGGGGCAGGAGGCGCACGAGAACCACCTGATCGACGAGATCGGAACCTACCAGGACGCCGTCGACGCCGCGGCGAAGCTCGGGGGGATAACGGGCGCCCCGAAACTCCTGAAACCGCCAAGAAAGAAATTCTCCGTGCTCGACGTCGTGTTGGGCGACGCCAAAAGTGCGCTCCCGCTCGACGCGAACCGTTCGCAATCGCACATCCGGTTTGAATATCTCTGGAGATAGAACGTCATGACCAAAGCTGAATTAGTCGAAGAAGTCGCCAAGGAAGCGGAACTGACCAAGAAAGACGCCGAGGTGATCGTCCAGACCGTGCTCGACAGCATCACCGAATCGCTGCAGCGGGGGGAAAAGGTGGAATTGCGCGGCTTCGGCTCCTTCCGGATCCGCCACCGCGCCTCGCGCCAGGGGCGCAACCCCAAGACCGGCTCGAGCGTCATCGTCCCGGCCAAGAAGGTGCCCTATTTCAAGCCGGGGAAGGAAATCAAGGACCTCGTGAACCAGTAATGGACCGGCTCTGGACTCCCTGGCGTTTCGACTACATCCGCGGCGCCGACGCGGCCTCGTCCTGCGTTTTCTGCCCGATCTTCGAGAACGCGGAGCATGATCCCGACCATTTCGTGCTCCACCGCGGCCGCTCGGCCTTCGTGCTGCTCAACCTCTTCCCCTACAGCTCGGGCCACCTCCTGGTGGTGGCCAACCGCCACATCCGGCTCTTGGAGGACGCCCGCCCCGAAGAACTCCATGAAATGATCGATCTCGCCCGCCGCTGCGAGCACGCCCTCCGGCTCGAATATGCTCCCGACGGGTTCAACATCGGGCTCAACCTCGGCCGCTCGGCCGGGGCCGGCGTCGAACACCACCTCCACATGCATGTCGTGCCCCGCTGGACGGGTGATGCGAATTTCATCTCGATCGTGGGTGAGACCCGCGTCCTTCCCGAAGAGTTGCCGCGGACCTACGAACGCCTCCTCCCCCACTTCCGGTCGCTTTGAGCCGTTTCCCCCGGTCCCCCCGCCCCATGCCTTGACCCGACCGGGTGTTTCGCTCCGAGGACGGCCGGAGCAGCCTTTTTTTATATAATATCCTATGTGGAGTATTATAGGACATTGTATTTATGCAAGCATTTTTTTGTCCTTTGTTTTTCCGCATCCGGAACCGATGGGGGACCTTGCAACCGCATTTTTACTGGGTTTTCAAGTAAAAAACAATTTTGGGAAAACCACCCGTTTTTTTTGTTGAATGTGTTCTTAACCGTGTGTTAATGTTCGCTCCGTTGTTGAGAACAACGACACCACCGAAATCCTGACATTCAATGTTTCAGGGACGGCGCAACGGGTCATACCGTCGCTGTTGGGGGTTGTCTGTCTGTTTTCCACAGGTTTTCCACACCTGTGGAAAACAGATTTGCACTGCGGCTGAAATCTCTCCCCGCGTTTGGGTTAACTATGAATTTCTGGAACCAGGTCCTCGCTACTGTTGAAAAACACCTGAATCCCCAGTGTTTTGAAACCTGGTTCCGCCCCATCGTCTACCGCGGCAACGACCACGGGGTCCTGCGCCTGACCGTCCCCACCGAGAGTTTCCGCAAGGGGTTGCTGGAAAATTACTCCACTCTCCTGCTTGAAACGGCCGGAGCCCTGAACCACTCCACTTTTTCGCTCGAGGTCAGGGCCGAAAGCGCGGGGGCGGCCGCTCTGCAGCCGGAGCCCCAGGGGACCGAATCCAACCCTTTTCTGATTCCGAAATACACCTTCGACACCTTTGTCGTCGGCGGCAGCAACCAGCTGGCCCATGCCGCCGCCCGCGCGGTAGGGGAACGCCCGTCAAAGGCCTACAACCCTCTCTACCTGTACGGGGGCGCGGGACTGGGTAAAACGCACCTGATGCACGCCATCGGCAACATGATCCAGGGGAGCAACCGCTCCGTCCGGCTGGCCTACATGTCCTCGGAACGGTTCATGAACGAACTGGTCAACGCCATCCGCTACGACCGCACCATCCAGTTCCGGAAGAAATACCGGAACATCGACGTTCTGCTCATGGACGACATCCAGTTCATCGCGGGGAAGGAACGGACCCAGGAAGAGTTTTTTCATACCTTCAACGCCCTGTACGACGGCCAGAAACAGATCGTGATCACGAGCGACTGCCCCCCCAAGCAGATCCCCACCCTGGAGGAGCGGCTCCACTCGCGCTTCGAATGGGGCCTCATCGCCGACATCCAGCCGCCCGATCTTGAAACCAAGCTGGCCATTATCAGGAAAAAGGCGCAGGCGGAGAATTTCCACCTGAAGGACGACGTCGCCCTGTTCATCGCCGGGGGAATCCGCTCCAACGTGCGCGAACTGGAAGGGGCCCTGACCCGGTTGACCGCCCGCGCGTCGCTCGACGGGCTGGACCCGGCCGACATTGACACCGACTACGCCCGGGAGGTCCTGCGCGGTTTCACGACCGAGGAGAACGCCGCCGTCTCCCCCGACGCCATTATGCGCGCCGTCGCCTCCTTCTTCTCCCTCAAGCCGGCCCAGTTGAAGGCAAAGAGCAACGCCCGCTCGATCGCGCTCCCCAGGCAGATCGCCATGTACATCTGCAAGGAGCTGACTCAACAGTCGTTGCCGCAGATCGGGAAGGATTTCGGGGGAAAGCACCACACGACCGTGCTGCACTCCATCCGCAAAATCGATTCCCTGCGCAAGAAAGACCCGAAGATTTCTGCCACCGTCGACGACATCGTCAAATCGCTACGCTGATCGATCTCCTTTTCCTTGGTTTTTAATGGTTTTTAAGCGCCTGCGCGCGTCCCTTCGTCTATTTCTATATAATTATTATTCGGCTATACCAGTAGTAGTAGAATGTCCTGTGGATATGTGGAAAAGCCTCTCTCCCCCGGTGCCGGAGCGGTCGCGGCGCGTGCAAAACTTTTTCCCTCCCCTGTGGAAAAGCCTGGCATCCTGTGGAAATTCCCGGCGGGGGCGAAATCCACAGGATTTTCACGGCGGGCGGCTGTGGAAAAAGACACAAATCTTTAATCTACAATGTTTTCAGCTGTGAAACGTCCGGTGGAAAACAGGGTCTGAAATTCTCCATTTTTTTTGAGGGTTGGAATCGGGCCGAAAGCTGTATAATCGCCATGGCACGCGGCAGCAGGCGGCAGCCATCGGCAGTGTCTCTATTCCAATCTGCAAGGAGCGTCCTCGATGAAATTCACGGTTACAAGGAATTCGCTGCTCAACGAGCTGAACCTGGTACAGGGTGTGATCGAGAAAAAGAGCACCATCCCCATCCTGTCCAATATCCTGGTGGAAGCCTCCGCCGAACACCTGGACATTGCGGCGACCGACCTGGACGTGACCATCCGCTGCGGCTGCCCAGCCCGGGTGGACGCCGAGGGGACGACGACGATTTCGGCCCGCAGGCTGTTCGACATCGTGCGCCTCCTCCCCGACGGCGCGGATATCGAGATTTCCCTGCTCGAAAACGACTGGGTGGAACTGCGCTCGGGCAACTCCCACTACAAGATCGTGGCGCTCCCAAAGGACAACTTCCCCACCATTCCCGAAACGGGACCGGTCGTGGCCTACATTCCCGGGAGCCTGCTGCGCAGCATGATCCAGCGCACGATGTTCGCCATCACCCAGGAGGAGTCGCGCTATTCGCTCAACGGCGCCCTGGTCGCCCTGCTCCCCGACCAGATCCGAATGGTCGCCACCGACGGGCACCGGCTGGCGCTGGTGAGCCGGAGCATGGAGATCCCCGGGCTGGACGCCGAGATCAAATCGCTGATCCCCCGCAAGACCCTGGTCGAAATACTCAAGCTGATCGGGGACCAGGACAGCATGGTGGAGTTCGGGCGGGACGACAACAACCTCTTCTTCGGGGTGGGGAGCAAACGGCTTATTTCCCGGGTCCTGGCGGGCCAGTTCCCCAACTACGAGCTGGTGATCCCGCGGGAAAACGACAAGTTCGTCATCGCCGCCACCAAGCCTCTCGGCGATGCCATCCGCCGGGCGGCCGTCATGTCGGACGAAAAACTGAAAGCGATCCGGCTGGCCTTCCGCAGCGGGACCCTTGAACTGAGCGCCAGTTCGGCCGAAGCCGGGGAATCGCGCGAGGAACTCGAGGTGGAGTACGAGGGGGAGGCCCTCCAGATCGGGTTCAACCCCGTCTACCTGCTCGACTTCGTGGGAGCGTGCGCGACCGACACCATTTCCATCTCCATCAAGGACTCGGAAACGCAGGGACTGTTGAGGCCGGTCGGGTCTTCCGACCTCGACTATCAATACGTGGTCATGCCCATGAAGCTTTAAGCGTGCGCATCACCCGGCTGAGGCTCTACAATTTTCGCAACATCGGGGAACTGGACATCTCCCTGGGCCCCGGCGCCACCCTGTTTTGGGGCAAAAACGGCCAGGGGAAGACCAACATCCTGGAGGCGATCTATTTCCTGGCCTACGGGCGCAGCTTCCGCACCGCCACCCCAAGGGACTGCGTCCGGCACGGCGGGACGGAATGCCGCATCGAGGGGGTCGTCCAGCGCGGCGCCCTGGAGCGGACCCTGGGGGTCACCATCCGGGGGGGTGAAAAGACCCTCTCGCTCCACGGCAAGCCGGCGTCGCTCGAGGAATTCGTCGGCAATCTCCACCTGCTCGCCTTCACCCACGCTCACCTCGACATCGTGCGGGGGGGGCCGGCCGCCCGCAGGGCGTTCCTGGACCGCGCCATGGTCCCCCTCTACCCCGGCCACGTCCGGCTCCTGGCCCACTACAGCCGCGCGCTGAAGCAGCGCAACCGGGTGCTGGCCACGATCGCCGCGGCGTCCGGGCCGGCTGACGCGCGGCTGCTGGAGAGCTGGGACGACGCGCTCATCGGCGCCGGCGCGCGCATCCTGTCCAACCGGCTGAACTATGTCGCGCGCATGAAGAGCCGACTGCCGGAGGGGCTCTTCGGCATGGAGACGCTCCGGATGCATTACCTGTCGACGATCGGGGCGGAGAACCCCGACCGGGCGGTCCTGGAGGGGGAGTTCCGCGAAGGGCTCGAGCGGGCGCGGGCGCGCGACCTGAAGACGGGGACCACCAGCGTGGGTCCCCACCGGGACGAACTCAAGCTTTACGTCAACGGCAAGGGGCTGGGAGCGTTCGGTTCGGCCGGACAGCAGCGTTCGGGCCTGCTGGCCCTCTATTTCTCCCAGATGGAGATTCACGCCGAGGCCCACGGCTTTTATCCCATCTTCCTGGTCGACGACGCGGAGGCGGAATTGGACCGGGAGCGCCTGCGCACTTTTCTCGGCTACCTGTCGGAGCGGACGCAGAGCGTTTTAACCTCGGTGAGGGCCTTCCGTGTCCCCTCCGGGCGCTTCGACCCCGTGCACTTCGTGGTGGAAAACGGCAGGGTCCGGACTCCGGGCGATGAAACCTGCTCCCCAACCCCGGCGACTACCATGTAAGTTGTTGTTATCATGAAACTTACATGGCAGAAATTACCGAAAAATTCCTTCAAATTCCGGCCGTGCCGTGCTATAATCACCCGGTGTTTTTGGTTTAATAATTTATTGGAAACAATAAGGTTGTATAGCTTCCAGGGACCGTTTCCACTCACCATCGAATAGCCGGCATGAGCGAAAATATTTTGCCACCAGAAGAAGACAATGTTGGTGCGCCCGACCAGGAATTTCTCCCGGTAGAAAACTACGGCGCTGAACAGATCCGGGTGCTGGAGGGGCTGGAGGCGGTGCGCCTGCGCCCGGCCATGTACATCGGCTCCACCGGGGTCGAGGGGCTGCACCACCTGGTATACGAGGTCGTCGACAACTCCGTGGACGAGGCGCTCAACGGGTACTGCACCCGCATCGAGGTGACCATCCACATCAACAACAGTGTGACCGTCGTCGACAACGGCCGCGGCATCCCGACCGACACCTACGAGCAGACGGGCAAATCGGCCGCCGAGATCGTGCTGACGGTGCTGCACGCCGGGGGGAAGTTCGACGACGGTTCGTACAAGGTCTCGGGCGGGCTGCACGGCGTGGGGGTGAGCGTGGTCAACGCCCTGAGCGCCCGGATGGACGTGCAGATCTGGCGCGATGGCAAGGTGTACGAACTGGGGTTCGAGCGCGGCGTGCCGGCCAAGGAGTTCACCCAGACCGGCACCACCCGCCGGCGCGGGACCAAGGTCACCTTCCGGCCCGACCCGCAGATCTTCGAGACGCTGGAGTTCAGCTACGACACGATCGCCGCGCGGTTGCGCGAACTCTCCTTCCTCAACAAGGGGCTGGAAATCGTCCTGGAGGATCTCCGTTCCGACCGCAAGGAGACGTTCCGGTACGATGGGGGGATCGCCTCCTTCGTCGAATACCTGAACACGAACAAGAACGTGCTCCATCCCGAGCCGATCCATTTCGAGACCCAGCGCGATGACGTCGTCATCGAGGCCGCCATGCAGTACAACGACGGCTACAGCGAAACGGTCTTTTCCTTCGCCAACAACATCAACACCCACGAGGGGGGGAGCCACCTTTCGGGGTTCCGGGCCGCCCTGACCCGTACCGTCAACGCCTACGGCCAGAAGGAGGACCTCCTCAAGGACCTGAAGGAAAATCCCACCGGCGAGGATATCCGCGAGGGGCTGGTCGCCGTCATCAGCGTCAAGCTGAAAAACCCCCAGTTCGAGGGGCAAACCAAGACCAAGCTGGGGAACAGCGAGGTCAGGGGGCTGGTGGAGGCGGCGGTCAACGAGAGCCTGGGAGCCTTCCTGGAACAGAACCCCTCCGTGGCGCGCAGGGTCCTGACCAAGGTGGTCGAGGCGGCGCGGGCGCGCGAGGCGGCGCGCAAGGCCAGGGACCTGACGCGGCGCAAGGGGGCGCTCGAAACGGCGCTCCTGCCGGGCAAGCTGGCCGACTGCCAGGAGCGGGACCCGGCGCTGTGCGAGATCTACATCGTCGAGGGGGACAGCGCCGGCGGTTCGGCCAAGCAGGGGCGGGACCGCAAATTCCAGGCGATCCTGCCGATCCGGGGCAAGATCCTGAACGTGGAGAAGGCGCGGTTCGACAAGATGCTGGGGAACGCCGAAATCGCCACCATGATTTCCGCCTTCGGCACCGGGATCGGCAAGGAGGACTTCGACAGCGAAAAGCTCCGCTATCACCGCATCATCATCATGACGGACGCGGACGTCGACGGGGCCCACATCCGGACGCTCCTGCTGACCTTCTTCTACCGGCAGATGCCCGAGCTGATGGAGCGGGGACACATCTACATCGCCCAGCCCCCCCTGTACGGGATCCGGCACGGCAAATCGATCCGCTACCTGAAGGACGAGCAGGAGATGGAGGAGTTCCTGATGAAGCGGGCGACCGACGGCGTGTCGGTGACCGTGGAAAAAACGGGGACGGAGTACAGCGGCGAGGGGCTTATCCAGGCGGTGCGCATGATGCGCGAGCGCTCCGCCATCTGGGAAAAGCTGAACCGGCGGCTGCAGCACGGCGAACTCCTGGACCGGATGCTCGAGGCGATCGCGGGGGAGGGGGGCGTGTTCGACCAGGGGTTCACCCTGCACCAGCTGTTCGAGCAGAAGGAGCTGTTGAGCTCCCTCTGCCCCGCCATCGAGGATATCGGCTACGACTGCCGCATTCTCGAGGACGAAGAGCATGGACTCTTCTCGCTCGAGGCCGTGAACCACGCGAAGGGGAACAGGGTGGAGCTGAACAGGGAATTTTTCTCCTCGGCCGAGTGGCAGCGCCTGTTCGAACTCTACGCCGGGATGGTCCCCCTGGGGAAGCCCCCCCTGACGGTGAGGGAAAACGGGAACCTCGTGTCGGTCGGTTCGGGCGAGGAGCTGCTCGATTACCTGCGCAAGCTCGGCAGGAAGGACCTGACGGTCCAGCGCTACAAGGGGCTGGGCGAGATGAACCCGGAACAGCTGTGGGAAACGACCATGAACCCGGAAACGCGGACGATGTTGAGGGTGACGATCGACGACGCCGTCCAGACCGACGCCATCTTCACCATCCTGATGGGGGACGCGGTGGAGCCGCGCCGCCGTTTCATCGAGGACAATGCCCTGAACGTCAGAAACCTCGATATTTAGCAGCCGAAGGCACCCGTTATGACTGAAGCTCTCGACAAGATCCCGGTAAACATCATCGATGAAATGACCAGGTCCTACGTGGACTATGCCATGAGCGTCATCATCGGCCGCGCCCTCCCGGACGTGCGCGACGGGCTCAAACCGGTGCACCGCCGGGTGCTCTACGCCATGCAGGACCTCGGGAACACCCACTCGAAGCCCTACAAGAAATCGGCCCGCATCGTGGGGGACGTCATCGGCAAGTACCACCCGCACGGGGACAGCGCCGTGTACGACACCATCGTGCGCCTGGCCCAGGATTTTTCCATCCGCTACCCGCTCGTGGACGGCCAGGGGAACTTCGGTTCGGTGGACGGGGACAGCGCGGCGGCCATGCGCTACACCGAGGTCCGGATGGCCCGGATCACGGACGAGCTCCTGGCCGACCTGGAAAAGGACACGGTCGATTTCGGTCCCAACTACGACGACTCCCTGCAGGAGCCGCTGGTGCTCCCCGCGCGCTTCCCCAACCTGCTGGTCAACGGGTCGAGCGGCATCGCGGTGGGGATGGCGACCAACGTGCCGCCGCACAACCTCTCCGAAATCATCGAGGCGACCATCCTCCTCATCGAGGACCCGGAAGCCCCGCTCGAGCGGATCATGCAGTGCGTTCCCGGTCCCGATTTTCCAACCGCGGGCTTCATCTACGGGAGGAGCGGGATCCGCTCCGCCTACGAGACCGGGCGCGGCATCATCACCCTGCGCGCCCGGGCGGAGATCGAGAAGATGGGGCGCGAGCGCGAAGCCATCGTCGTGACTGAAATTCCATACCAGGTGAACAAGGCCCGGCTGATCGAGCGCATCGCCGAATTGGTGCGCGACAAGAAGATCGAGGGGATCAGCGACCTGCGCGACGAGTCGGACCGCGAGGGGATGCGCATCGTCATCGAGGTCAAGAAGGACGAGCCGGCGCAGATCGTGCTCAACAACCTGTACAAGATGACGGCCATGCAGTCGAGCTTCGGCATCATCATGCTCGCCATCGTCGAGAACCGCCCCCAGGTTCTCAACCTGCGGGAGACGATCGGGTGCTTCATCGCGCACCGGAAGGAAGTGGTGCGCCGGCGGACCATCTTCGACCTGGGGAAAGCCGAAGCCCGGGCCCATATTTTGGAAGGGCTGCGCCGGGCGCTCGACATGCTCGACGAGGTGATCGCCCTGATCCGCGCCTCCAAGGAGCCGGCCGTCGCCCGGGAAGGGCTCGTGGAGCGGTTCGGCTTCAGCGCCGCCCAGGCGCAGGCGATCCTGGAGATGAGGCTGCAGCGCCTGACCGGCCTGGAACGCGAGAAGATCGTCGCCGAGTACGAGGAGATCCTGAAGCTGATCGCGCGCCTGAAGGAGATCCTGGCCAGCGAGAAGGTCCTGGAGGGGGTGGTCATCGGCGAACTCAGGGAGATCCAGGCCGCCTACGGCGACCGGCGCCGGACCGAAATCGTGGACGAGGAAGTCGAGATGACGCTCGAGGACCTCATCGCCGAGGAGGACGTGGTCATCACCGCCACCCACTCCGGCTACGTCAAGCGCACGGCGGCCTCGCTCTACCGCTCCCAGGGGCGGGGGGGGAAGGGACGGATCGGCATGACCACGCGCGACGAGGATTTCATCGACCATGTCTTCGTCGCCTCCACCCACAGCTACCTGTTGATCTTCACCAACCGCGGCCGGCTGTACTGGCTCAAGGTGTACGAAATCCCCGATGTCGGCAGCGCGGGGAAGGGGAAGGCGATCGTCAACATGGTGAACCTGGGGAAGGATGAAAAGATCGCCGACATCATCGCGGTGAAGGGGTTCGAAGGGGGCGGGTATGTTCTCATGGCCACCCGCAACGGCATCGTCAAGAAGACGGGACTCGCGCACTATTCCAACCCCCGCAGCTCGGGCATCATCGCGATTTCGGTGCCGGAGGACGACGAACTGATCGGCTGCCAGCTCACCGACGGCGATTACGACGTGCTTCTGGCCACGCGCATGGGGAAGGCGATCCGTTTCTCCGAGGCCGGGGTCCGGGAAATGGGGCGCACCGCGCGGGGCGTCATCGGGATCCGGCTCTCCGGGGACGACAAGGTGGTGGCCATGTCGGCCTTCAAGGGCCCGGGCCAGTTCCTTACCGTGACCGAGAAGGGCTTCGGCAAGCGCACCGACGTGGACGAATACCCCCGCCAGAACCGGGCCGGGAGCGGCGTCATCAACGTCCGGGTCGGGAAGAAGAACGGGACGGTGGTCAACACCTGCCACGTGCAGGAGGACACCTCCGTCATGCTGATCACGGCCAACGGGAAGCTGATCCAGCTCGACGCGGACGGGATCCGCAACACGCAAGCCCGGGCCGCCATCGGGGTCAAGTGCATCGATCTCGAAGAAGGCGATTATGTCGCAAGTGTCACCATCGTCGCCGGGGAGGACCCTGACGAGCAACCGGAATGACGCGCGGAGGGAGATTATGGCTGGGAAGACCGCGATCACAATCTCGCGGCAGTTCTGCTGCGGGGGGGCGAAGATAGGACACGTGGTGGCGGCCCGGCTCGGTTACCGCTACGCCGACCGCGAGGTGCTGCAGCTGGCCGCCGACAGGCTCGGGCTCCCGGTCGAGGAGATCTCCTGGCGCGAAGAGCGGCTGGCGTCGTTCTGGGAAAAGATCACCTCCCTGTTCACCTACGGGCTCCCGGACGTTTCCTACACGGCGCCCCCCTTCCAGACGGTGACCGACCAGCGCCTGTTCAATCTCCAGGCCAAGATCATCCGGGAGTTGGCCGCGCGGGAGGACTGCGTGATCGTGGGGCGCGGCGGAGCCCACGTGCTGCGCGACCACCCCCGGGCGGTCCACGTGTTCCTGCACGCCCCCGACTCCTTCCGCGTGGAGCGGGCCATGGAGGCTTACGGGGCGCCGACGCGGGAGAAGGCGCTTGCCATGATCCGGGAATCGGACCGGGCGCGGCAGGCGTACCTCGGGCGCATGGCGGGCCAAAACTGGACCTTGAGCACCCGCTACCACCTTTGCCTCGACACGGGCGTCGTGGGCCCGGAGCGGGCGGCGGAGATCATCGAGCTGGTGGTACGGGCGCGGCAGGCGCCTCGGACTTCCTAACTAATTGAATAATTGGGTCTTGACACTTACCCGCCGCAGGGGGTAACGTACCCCCCTGTCGCCGAAGGAGGTGAATGGATTGGCGGAAGTAATCGTGAACGAGGGGGAATCCCTCGAAAGCGCTCTCAGGCGCTTCAAGCGCAAGGTTCAGCAGGAAGACATCATCAAGGATGTCAAGAAGCACTCCTTCTACCTGAAGCCGGGAGAAAAGAGGAGAATCAAGCAGGCCCTGGCGCGCAAGCGCCTGCGGAAAAAGATGCGCAGCGCACGCTCCTGACGCATACGCCGGGACGGCTCCCCGGAGCCGTTCCGGCCCTTCCGGCGTCAGTTCCCCAGAAGGTGGAGGTCGGGCAGGTTCCGGTAGTGCTGGACGTAGTCCAGCCCGTACCCGACCACGAACCTGTCGTCGATTTCGAACCCCAGGTAGTCGATCGGCACCTCGCGCTGGCGGCGCGAGGGCTTGTCGAGCAGCGCCGCGACCTTGAGGCTCGCGGGTTCCCGCGTCCGCAGGAACTGGAGCAGGTAGTCGAGCGTCAGCCCCGTGTCGACGATGTCCTCCACGATGATCACGTCGCGCCCCTCGGGGCTCGCGTCCAGGTCCTTCAGCAAGCGGACTTCGCCGCTCGTGCGGGTGGTCAGCCCGTAGCTCCCCAAGGCGATGAAATCGAACGACACGTCCAGGTCGATGGCGCGCACGAGGTCGGCATGGAAGATAATGCCCCCCTTCAACACCCCGATCAGGTGAGGAGCGCGCCCCTCGTAGTCGCGCGTTATCTCCCGGCCCATTTCGAGTACACGCTTCCGGATATCGCCGTGGGACAGGAGAACGGGTCCGGGGGCGCGGTCGGATAAAAAGGATCTTTCCATACTCCCTCCTTGATATTGGGGCTGAACCGAAATAAGTAATTGTATATTAAAAAGATAATAATTAAAAGAGCTCTCATGAAAACAGGGGGACGCACATGATCCAGGAGCGAAGGCGGTCGGTTGCCGTCGATGTCGGCGGCGTGCGGGTAGGGGGCGGGGCCCCCGTGGTGGTGCAGTCGATGACGAACACCGACACCGAGGATGTCGAGGCCACGGCGGCGCAGGTCGCGGCCCTGGCGGAGGCGGGATCGGAAATGGTCCGGGTCACGGTCAACACCCCCCGGGCGGCCGCGGCGGTGCCCGAAATCGTGCGCAGGGTGACGGAGCGGTGCGGGCCGGTCCCCCTGATCGGCGATTTCCACTACAACGGCCACCTCCTGCTCGAGCAGCACCCGGAGTGCGCGCGCGCGCTGGCCAAGTACCGGATCAACCCCGGCAACGTGGGGAGCGGGAGCCGCCACGACGACCATTTCCGGCGCATCATCGACGTCGCCGTCCGAAACGGCAAGCCGGTGCGGATCGGGGTGAACTGGGGTTCGCTCGACCCGGCGCCGCTGGCGCGCCTGATGGACGAAAACAACCGGAGCGCGGCGCCGCGGCCGGTCCGGGAGGTGATGATCGAGGCGATGATCCAAAGCGCCCTGCAGTCGGCGCGGATGGCCGAGGAGTACGGCCTCGGGCGCGACCGCATCATCGTGAGCGCCAAGATGTCGGGGGTCCCCGACCTCGTCGATGCCTGCCGCGCCCTGGCCGCCCGGTGCGATTACGCCCTGCACCTGGGGCTGACCGAGGCGGGGATGGGAATGAAGGGGATCGTGGCCTCTACGGCCGGGCTCGCGGTGCTGTTGGCCGAGGGGATCGGCGACACCATCCGGGTCTCGCTGACGCCCGCCCCCGGGGGGGACCGGTGCGAGGAGGTGCTGGTGGCCCAGCAGGTGCTGCAGTCGCTCGGGATCCGCCGCTTCGCGCCCCAGGTCTCGGCCTGTCCCGGCTGCGGCCGGACCTCCTCCGCCTTTTTCGCGGAGCTGGCCGCCCGCGTCCAGGACCATGTCCGGGAGCGGATGCCGCTGTGGCGGCGGCGCCACCCCGGGGTGGAAGACCTGACGGTGGCCGTCATGGGGTGCGTGGTCAACGGCCCCGGGGAATCGCGCCATGCCGACATCGGCATCTCGCTCCCCGGCAGCGGCGAGGCCCCGAAGGCGCCCGTGTACATCGACGGGGTCCACGCCCACACGCTCGAGGGGGACGCCCTCGTCGAGCGGTTCCTCGAGATCCTGGAAGAATATGTCGCCGGGCGCTACTCGGCCGTTTCCTGACGCGCCCGGTATGATGTATCCTTCTCCTTTGTCCCGCAATCAACAAGAGCAACAGGGAAACGAAAGTAGCCGGATATGCTGAAAACGCGGAATTGTGGCGATTTGCGAATGACGGACGCCGGTGCGACGGTGACCTTGGCCGGCTGGCTGGCCCGCCGGAGGAACCTCGGGGGGCTGATCTTCATCGATCTGCGCGACCGGTCCGGACTGGTGCAGGTGACGGCCGACCCCGCCATGGCGGCCGCCTACGCGGCCGCCGAGAGCGCCCGCGGCGAGTACGTGCTCCAGGTCACGGGGACGGTGCGCCCGCGGCCCGAGGGGATGGTCAACCCCAACCTCGAGAGCGGTGAGATCGAAGTCCTGGCCGAGTCGATCACCATCCTCAACACCTCCCGCACCCCGCCGATCCCGCTCGACGACGACGGCTACAAGACGGACGAGAACACCCGGCTGAAATACCGCTACCTCGACCTGCGCCGGGAGCGGCTGCAGCGCAACCTGGTCCTGCGCCACCGGACGATCAAGTTCATGCGCGACTACCTCGACCGACGGGGGTTCCTGGAGATCGAGACCCCCATGCTGATCAAGTCGACGCCCGAGGGGGCGCGCGATTACGTGGTCCCCAGCCGCGTGCAGCGGGGGAAGTTCTACGCCCTCCCGCAGAGCCCGCAGCAGTTGAAGCAGCTCCTGATGGTGGCGGGGTTCGAGAAATATTTCCAGATCGCCCGCTGCATGCGGGACGAGGACCTGCGCGGGGATCGGCAGCCGGAATTCACCCAGCTCGACCTGGAGATGTCGTTCGCCGGCCGCGACGACATCCTCGAGGTGGTCGAGGGGATGGTCACCGAGCTGGTCCCGGCGGTGGCGCCGCACAAGCGGCTGTTGACCCCGTTCCCGGTTCTGGGCTACGCCGAGGCGATGGCGCGCTACGGCACCGACAAGCCCGACCTCCGCTTCGGCATGGAGATCGTCGACATCTCCGCCGCGGTGAAGGAGTCCGGCCTGGGTTTCCTCACCGACGCCATCGCCTCCGGCGGCGCGGTCGAATGCATCGTGGCCCCCGGCTGCGCCTCCTGGTCGCGCCGCGAGCTCGACAACCTGGGGGAAATGGCCCGGGGGGCGGGGGCGACAAACCTCGCCACCCTGGGGTGGACGGCCGCGGGGCTCAAGGGGAGCCTCGCCCGCAAGCTCCGGCCGGAAGAGGCGGCGGAGATCGCCCGGCTGTGCGGCGCGGGAGAGGGGGACCTCGCCTGCATCGTCGCGGACAAGGCCGCGGTCGCCTGCAAGGCGCTCGGCGCCCTGCGGCTTGAACTGCGCGACCGGCTCTCCCTGGCGCCCCCCGACCTGCTCGCCTTCGGCTGGGTGGTCGATTTTCCCATGTTCGAGTGGGACGAGGAGGAGAAGAGGTGGAACTTCATGCACCACCCCTTCACCAGCCCCAAGGAGGAACACCTGGACATGCTCGAAAGCGACCCCGGCGCGGTGATGAGCGAGGCCTACGACCTGGTGTGCAACGGGTACGAGCTGTCGAGCGGCAGCATCCGTATCCACCGCCGGGACGTGCAGGCGCGCATCTTCCGGTGCCTGGGATACGGGGAGGAGGAAATTCGGCAGCGCTTCGGCCACATCCTGGACGCCTTCGAATTCGGCGCCCCGCCGCACGGGGGGATGGCGCCGGGGGTGGACCGGCTGGTGATGCTCCTGGCGGACGAGCCGAACATCCGCGAGGTGATCGCCTTCCCCAAGACCGCCAGCGGCGCCGACGTCATGTTCGACGCCCCCTCGGAACTGGAGCCGCGCCACCTGCGCGAACTGCACATCAGGGTCGTGGACTAGGCTTCTCGATGCGCTCCAGGAGCACGTCCCCCGCCTGGGTGGTGATCTTCACCGGGGCGCCCCCGTCCCCGACCGAGGCGCGCAGCAGCTGGGTCTTGTTCTTGATGTAGATCTCCGGGGGTAGGAGTTCCCCCTCCACCTCCTGCGGGGGGTAGTCGACCGTGATTTTCCCGTTGCGGGTCTCGAGCTGGAGCGCGGCGGAGTACTCCTCCGGCAGCCGCAGCCCGACCGACCCCTTCCGGGTCATGGCGGCGAATTCCTGCCCGCGCCACCTCCGGTCGGACATCTCCACGTCGATGTCCCCATTGAGGGTGCTGGCCGAGAAATAGCCCGACACCGACCGGACGTCCACGCTCCCCTCCCCCAGGCTGGCTTCGATCCAGCCGTTGAGCCCCTCGAGCGCGAGGTCCCCCTGCCGCATCTGGATCATGAGGTCGGTCCGGTCGCTGGGGACGTACAGGGTGAGGTTGACCTCGAGGATGGCCGGGGGAGCGGGTGCGCCGTTGACCGCGATGGTGGCGCTGGTGTCGTTGTGGCGGATCCGGATGGGGGGCTGGGAGAGGAACTCCCGGGCCTGGTCCGCGGTGGAATAGAAAACGATCTTTTCGGCCTCCATCCGGATGCTCCCCTGCTTCCAACCCACGACCCGCAGGGTCCCCGGGACGTCGAGGTTGATCCCCACCTTCCCGCCGGGGTAAAACCTGAATTCCTTCTCCTGCCGCTCCACGTAAGGGGCGGGGTCCGCCCCGGGCGGCTCCTGGGCGCCCAGGCAGGGAAGGAATCCGACCAGCATCAGCAGCACACCATAACGCATCGCACACTCCAGGAGAAAGTTACAGCCAGGTGATCTTGAGGCCTCCGACCCCGGTGACCGCCTTCACATTGACCTTGACGGCGGCCCGGTCGTAGTTTTCGCTGTACCAGGCGCCGTCCTTGAGGTTGAAGCCCTCGAGCCGGATCCCGCTCAGGAAATTCCTGGCCGCCTCCACCCTCACCCCCGCTTCCCGGGAGAAGCGCAGGTCGACGCCTCCCACTCCCACCTCAATATGAATATCGGCATCCCGGCGCCATTCCCCAGAAAAATCGAGAGTGCCGCCCCCCACCCCCCCTTCGAACCGGAGTTCCCGGAAATTGAGGTTGGCCAACCCGACCGCCTCCAGGCTCCCCACCCCGCTGCGGAAGCGGATGCGCCCGCAGCCGACCGGGTTCGGTTCGTAGGCCGAGATCTTCGCCGCCCCCACCCCCGATTCCACGTCGAGGCTCGCGAGGCGGAGGCCGGAGAGGGAGAGGCGCGTTTCCCCCACCCCGGAGACCAGGCGCAGGTCGAGCGGGACGGAGTCGCCGAGCCCGAGCCGCAGGAAGTTCTTGTGCTCCCGGCCGATCCTCCCCGCCTCCCGGTTTTGGAGCCGGCAAAAGAGCCTCCCCTGTGCGCCCGGGACGTATTCCACCCGGGGATCGTGGCGGCCGCGGTCGTATTCCAGGTCGAGAGAATAGAGGAGGTCGGTTTCCCGGGTGATTTCGACCGTCCCCAGGTCGAAGCGGATGTCGGCCTCGAGCCTGGTTTCACCGCCGAAGGGGCGGCTCCGGGACAGCGTGGCGATGTCAGGGGGGGCGGGGTTCCCCCTGGGAGCGCACCCGGCCGGGGCGAAGCCGAGCAGCCAGGCGAGCGTGATCCACAATGCCGTTTTCATAGCATGACCTTCCCGCGGGTCCGCGGGGCGTTCCCCCGCGCGGGCCCGCCGATGACGATGTCGCCGTTTTCAGTGGCGAGCGCGATGGCCGCCCCCCCGCCGCCGACCCGGGCCTCGAGCCGCGTCGCCGTCCCTTCCCGGACGGCCGCCGGAAGCCCCGGGTAGCCGGCGGCGATATTCCCGTTCCGGGCCTGGGCCGCCAGGGTGAAGCGGGCGTCCGCGGGGAGGGTCAGGTCGATGTTCCCGCCGCTGTTTCGGATATCGAGTGCCGCGAGCGGGTCCCGGGCGGAGACCCGGATGCCGCCGCGGCGGTTGACCAGGGAGGCCGCCCCCTCGAGGTCACCCACGAACAGCTCCCCCAGGCTCGTCTCGACGTCGGCCTTCCCCCGGATCCCGACCAGGCGCAGGGCGCTCGACTCCCCCTTCATCCGGAAATCCCCTTCGATCCCTTCGGCGTCGACCCGGTCGGAGCGGGAGTCGATCCGCACCCCGCCGCGGATCTCCTTGAGGGCGAGCGTGCCGTAGCGGCTGTCGACGGCGAGCCCGGCGTCGATGTCGGCCAGGCTTGCCTTGGCGTGGCCGGCGGTCAGGCGCAGCCCCCCCCTGCAGCCGCGCGCCGTCACCGTGGCCCCGCGCGTTTCAATGACCGCGGGGCCGGCGACCTCCTCCACCCGGATCCGGCCGTCGACGCCGGACAGGGTGAGCGCCCCCCCGATCCGGACGATCTCCACCGGGGAGTACTCGACCTTCACCGTCATGTTCCCCCGGATATTTTCGGCGAACACCTTCCCCCGGCTGTCGAGCCGCACGTCCCCCGAGAGGTTGGTGAGGCGGGTGTCGCCGTAGCGGGCCGAAAGGGTGAACGGCCCGGTCGAGTCGGCCACCTCGATCCGGCGGTGGGTGGTGGCCAGATCGAGCCCCCCGTGCAGATCCGCGGCCCGGATCTCCCCGAAGGCGTTCTGCACCTCCACCCGTACGGTGCGGGGGACCCGCACCTCCAGGTTGGTGTGGAAGCGCGCCCCGGGGTCGGCCAGGCGCCCGCGGTTGGTCCGGATCACGAACCGGTCCCCTTCCGGCGCCCCCTCGAGCCGGATCTCGGCGGCGAGAGCGGCGGCCTCCTCCTCCGGTGCGTAGATCACCTTGCCGAGCCGGACGGAGACTTCGCCGTCGGGGCCCGGGAGGACCGAGACCGACCCGTAGGCGTTTTCGATCCGGACGGGGCGCACCCGCTCCTGCGGGTAGGAGGCCTCCTCGGTATAGGTGTGGGAGGTGCCGAACCATTCCCCCGGCTGCACCGGGATGGAGCCGACCTGGAAGCGGGCGTTGTGCACGATCTCGCGGACCGGGCTCCGTTCAAGCCGGGTGACGGCCGACCCCAGGAGCACCAGGGCCAGGATGCCGATGATTTCCCCGGCGCCGACGGCCACCCCGCGGCGGCGCCGGCGGTAGTCCACGATTTTTCCGATCCCCAGCAGGATGAGCAGCAGCGGCCACCAGCGGGCGGCCAGGCGCCACACGTCGGGCCCCCCCCCGAGATTGTGCCACAGGAAAAGCAGGCCCAGGCCCGTCCAGAGCAGGGCGCCGAGCAGGGAAGGGGGATGGGCGGCCCGCACCCGCGTTGCGGGAGCCGGCGCCGCCGGACCCTCGGCCGGGGGAGCGTCCGGTTCCGCCCGCCAGGTGAAGTGGAGCCACAGGCGCCGGATTCCGATGCCGACCGGGATCAGCGGCCAGGCGCGGGCCAGGAGGCGCCAGGCTGAAAACGGGGCGTATAGGTTTTCGATCAGGAAGAGGATCCCGATGCCGACCAGGACCAGCCCGGCGGCAAGCCCCCCCCGCACGATGCGGTTGGACATGTCAGTACTCCCCTCTCTCCGCCGGCGGCAGGGCGCGAGCGCGCTTCTTCTCCCTGAGCGCGCGGTAGACGAGGTATCCACCCAGGCCGATGAAGAGCAGCGGCCACAGGCGGTGCAGGAAATGGAAGGGGATCAGGTTCTGCAGCAGCAGGAGCGCCCCCAGCAGCACGAGCACGACGCCCCAGGCGAGAATGGCCCGCTCCTCCCCGGGATCCTCCTCGGGGGGCCCGGCCGGCCGCAGCGCGCGCTCTTCGGCCGAGCGGTAGGAATCGAACATGGTGAAGACCAGGAACACCATGGCCCCGAAACCGAACACCCCGTGCGCCCCGCTCCCCAGCATGAGGAGGGCGGCGAACACGGCGAAATGGGTGGCGGCCTTCAGGTACTCGCCGTTGTAGACCGCTCCCATCCCCGGGATGAGCGCCAGCCAGGCCGCGCGCCGGGGCGCGTCCCCGGCCGGGCGGCCGCGGGCGGCCATCCAGTCGACCGCCCCCGCGAGGCAATCCTGGCAATACGGTTTGAGCCTGATCGTGTAGGTGCATTCGGCGCACAGCCCCTTGCCGCAGGCGGTGCAGAATTCCCGTTGTTCCCTGTCATCGTGATAGGAGCATTTCATGAACCATTCCTCCCGTTCCGTTGCAAAAGCCAAGCTATGCCGACGGCCTCCATCGCCGCCCCTCCCCGTTCTTCCCGGGCGGTTCCCCCGCCGGTTCCCGGCTGCTCTGCGCGGGGGTGTCCAGCCGTTCCCTGAGAAACCGGATCCGGTGGAAGGTGTTGTCCCTGAAGAAGCGGAACTCGGCCACCCACGCGCCGGCCCGGTCGTTCATCCTGAGGCACCGGTTGTAGACGCCCTGCACCCCGCGGTCGAGGATGCCGCGCGCCCCCAGCGCCGACAGCGAGGACCAGGAACCGGCCGGGCGCGGCATCCAGAGGTTGAGGACCAGGGCCAGGCAGAGGGCGGCCAGGCCCGAACCCACCGCCAGGCGGGGGACGGGCAGGGGGCGGCAAAGCGCCCGGACCCACTCCCCCGGCGCGCGCCTGCGCGCGCGGCCCGAGGTGGCGGCCAGGATGCGGTCACGCAGGGCCGGGTCCGGCTCGGGGACCGGGCTGCGGCGGCAAACGGCGACGACGGAGCGCATCTCCCCGAGGAGCGCGGCGCAGGCGGCGCACCGGTGGAGGTGCTCCTCGAGCCGCTCCGCCTCCCCCATCGGGAGCGAGGCCTCGAGGTAGGCACTCAACCTTTCTTCCACCTGGGTGCAATCCATGACATCCCTCCGGTCGGGCGCGGCGGGCCCGGCGCCGCTAAACCCGTTCTTTTGCCTGGGCGCGCCGCTTCTGGAGCAGGCGCGCCAATTCGATCCGGCCGCGGTTGATGCGGCTCTTGACCGTCCCTTCGGGAACGCCGAGCAGGCCGGCGATTTCCCGGTAATCCATCCCTTCCAGGTCCCTGAGGATGACGGCCTCCCTCATTTCGGGGGGGAGCGCCTCGAGCCCGGCGCGCACGAAACGCAGCTCCTCGGCCCGTTCGGCCGCCCGCTGGGGGGAGGGGGAGCGGGTGTCGCTGAGGTTCATCGCTTCCAGCTCCTCCGTCCCGCCCGCGCGCGCCAACCGGCGGTTGCGCCGGTAATGATCGATGATCAGGTTGCGGCCGACGCGCAGGAGCCAGTTCTCGAAGCTCCCCGCTTCGGGCCGGTAACTTGCCAGGTTCCGGTAAACGCGCACCATGATCTCCTGCGCCAGGTCCTCGGCCTCCTCCCGGCGGTTCACGTAACGGTAACTCAGGCGGTACAGCCGTCGGCCGTAGGTGTTGACGAGCGCCTCCCAGGCGTCGTCGTCCCCCTCGAGACAGCGCTCCACGATTCCGCGATCACCTGAGAGCAAGGGGAACTCCTTGTCGGCCATCCACTTTCAATCCATGCAAACGAAGCCGGGCCCCGCCCGGTTCAATAAAAATGAGCCCGGAACCGATCCGCCGGTTCCGGTTTATGCTTGACGTTTGTCCGGATTTTTTATTAATTCTCTTGAGATCAATGTTTTGGAGAGATTGTGCCATCCCGGCGGCACGAATGCGAGATTATTGTATCGTCGTCGACCGACGGACCATGAGGCGGGTACCATGAAATGCCCATATTGCGGTTTTTTGAAAGACCGGGTCGTGGACTCGCGCGAGAGCCGCGACGGTGACTCGATCCGGCGCCGGCGCCAATGTCTAAACTGCGGCCGGCGCTTCACCAGCTACGAACGCAGCGATGAAATCCCCTACATGGTGGTGAAAAAAGACGGCGGCCGGGAACGGTTCGACCGGAACAAGATCCTGAACGGGCTGCTGAAGGCGTGCGAGAAACGGCCCGTCACCCTCACCCAGCTGGAAAAGATTGTCGACAAGGTGGAACACACGGTCCAGGAGAGCCCCGAGCGGGAGATGGAATCGGTCCAGATCGGCCGGCTCCTGCTGTCGGAGCTGCGCCGCATCGACAAGGTGGCCTACCTCCGCTTCGCCTCCGTCTACCTGGAGTTCGAGGATGTCAGCGAGTTCATGACCGAAATCAACGAACTGTTCGAGAAGAAATGAAAAGCCCGGGTCGCGCGGCCCGGGAACCGCAGGTTATGACGCGATCGATGGACGAAGACCGGATCACCGGGTGGCTCGGCGCCCGCACCCCGGGAGGTTCACGGGTGCTCGTGGGGATCGGGGATGACGCCGCCGTGCTGCGCCCATCGCGCGAACACACTGTCGTTACCACCGACATGCTCGTGGAAGGGGTCGATTTCCGCCGCGACTGGACCACGCCGCGCGCCCTCGGACGCAAGGCCGTCGCCGTCAACATGAGCGACCTGGCCGCCATGGGCGCCCGCCCCCTATTCTTCACCGTCGCGCTCGCCCTCCCGCCGGACATCCCCTTCCGCTGGGTGCGGGAGCTGCACCGCGGCCTCATCGATCCCGCAAGCGCCCGGGGCGCGCACCTGGTCGGCGGGGACCTTTCCCGCTCCGAGGCGGGGGGCGTCATTTCCATCACCGCCATCGGGGAATCGATCGGGCGCAGGGTCATCCGCCGCTCCGGGGGGCGGGCGGGGGACCTCCTCTACGTCACCGGGACGCTGGGGCGCTCCGCGGCGGGGCTTGCGCTCCTCCGGGCGGGGCGGCTCCGGGGGCGCACCGCGGCCGAGCGGGAGGCGCTTTGGGCCCACCACCTGCCCGAGGCGCGGTGCGCGGAAGGGGTGTATCTCGCCATCCACGGGTTCGCGCGCGCCATGATGGACCTGAGCGACGGCCTCTCGACCGACCTGCCGCGTCTTTGTGCCGCAAGCGGCGTCGACGCCGAAATCGAATCCGGTCTTGTCCCGCTCTTCCCGGCCGCGCGCCGCTGGGGGTGCGACCCCCTCGCGCTGGCCCTCGACGGCGGGGAGGACTATGAACTCCTCTTTGCCGTGCCGAAAGCCCGGGCCCCCCGGCTCGAAAAAATCTGGCCCCCCCGCCTCGCCCCGATCACCCGGATCGGCCGCCTCGTCGCCGGCTCCGGCAAGGTATGGCTGGCCAAAGACGGGAGCCGCCGCCCCCTCCCCAAGGGGGGGTATGATCACTTCCTTTCGTCGGTGCGGCCCCCTACTGTACCGTCCGCGCCTTAGCCATCGCGATCATCCGCAGGCGCTGCTCGCTGCGCCGGGGCGGGCGGGACAGGTCGATGATGGTCACCAGCTCCGGCCTCTTCTTCTTCACGTAGCAGCCGTCCCAGAGGGTATCCTCGAACAGCGTCCGGTAGAGCTGCCGCCCCGACAGGTGTTCGAAGCCCGTGAGCATGACCTGCAGGCCCAAAAGCGCCTGCATGATCTCGAACACCTTCTTCCGGCTCTGCCTCTCGTTGAGCCGCTCCGGGCGCGGGAGTTCGAGCCCGTGCATCTCGAGCCCCTCGAAGAGGCTGAGGCCCACCCCCACGTTCTCGAACGCCAGCACATCCTCCAGGTGCGCCTCCCACAGGTCGTCGGGGCAATCGTGCGCCGTCCAGCAATCGGCGCTCCCCCCGCACAGCCGCCGGATCTCCTCCTCGAGCGCCCGGATCCGTTCCGGGGCCGGCGTGCCCCCTTCCTCCCGCACTTCCTCCGTCGATGGTTTCGTCATGCCTCCCCCTTTTCCATACCCTCTCTAATGAACCCGCCCCGGAATGAGCCACTTTTTTTCTCTCCCGGGCGGCGGAAACGGGGGAAACGGTGCATAATCCACAAGACATGAAGAAAAAACTGCGCAACCTCCTCCTTCTCCTCCTGGTCCTGGGCGCCGCCTGGCTCGGCTGGGAATGGCTCGCCTTCCCCGACACGGCCGCCCTGGCGCGCACCAATCCCGCATCGACCGCCTGGATGGAGCTGCGCGCGCGGGAAGCCGGGAAAGAAAAGCGCCCGGTGCGGCGCCGGCAGGAGTGGCGCCCCCTCTCCTCCATCTCCCCCCACCTCAAAAACGCGGTCCTGGTGAGCGAGGACGCGGCCTTCTTCCAGCACCAGGGGATCGACTACGCCGAGGTCCGGGAAGCGATGAAGCTCAACCTCGAAAAAGGGGAAATCGTGCGCGGGGCGAGCACCATCACCCAGCAGCTGGCCAAAAACCTCTACCTCTCCCCCGCGCGCACCCCGCGGCGCAAGGTGCGGGAACTGCTCATCACCCGCGCGCTCGAGAAAAACCTGACCAAGCACCGCATCTTCGAGCTCTACCTCAACGTGATCGAGTGGGGGGACGGGATCTACGGCGCGGAGGCGGCCGCGCGCGCGTACTACGGCAAGTCGGCGGCCCGGCTCGACCGGGACGAGGCCGCGGCGCTCGCGGCGGTGATCATCAACCCGCGCCGCTACAGCCCCGTGAACCCCAACCGGCGCATCCGGAACCGCATCCGCACCATCCGCGCCCGCATGGAGCGCGCGCGCTACTACCCCGCGGCCCCGGAACCGGAAGACACTACCGAGCCCGCCCCGGAACCGGCGCCCGAACCGGTCCCCAATCCGCACCCCTTCCGGAAACGCCGCCCGAACCGGTTCCGGAAGCGGAGCCTGAAAGGAATCCCGATGCCGATTAAAGTATCGATCCAACGACTGGAAAGCTACGACCCGGGCGCGGTCGACGCGGCGCTGACGGCGCTGCTGGAACCGCTCGGGGGGATGGGGGTCTTCCTCGACGCCGGGGAACCGGTCCTCCTCAAGCCGAATTTTCTCGCCCCGCGGGCGGTCGACCGGGCGGTGGCCACCCACCCGGAGGTCATCCGGGCGTCGGCGCGGCAGGCGCGCGCCGCCGGAGCCGGGCGCGTGCTCGTGAGCGACAGCCCCGGGGTGGGGACGGCGACCCAGTGCGCCGCCCGGCTCGGGCTTGCAAGCGGCGACCTCCTCCAGGTCGTCGACGCGGGGGAGGGGGAGTGGATCCCCTCCTCCGAGAGCGGCGCCTGGCGGCTCCACCTCGCCATTCTCATGCGCCGCCACCCGCTCCTGAACCTGGCCAAGGTGAAGACCCACGGCCAGATGATCCTCAGCGCGGCGGTGAAAAACACCTTCGGCGCCGTGCCGGGGCTCGAGAAAGCGCAGTGGCACTACCGGATGGGGCGCGACCCGCACCGTTTCGCCCGGCTCCTGGTCCACATCCACGAAACGGTCCGTCCGCGCCTCAATATCATCGACGGCGTCATCGGGATGGAAGGGAACGGCCCGAATTCGGGCACGCCCAGGAAACTGGGGATCCTCATGGCGGGCGAAAACGCCCACGCCCTGGATTGGGTTCTGGCCCGCATCCTCAACCTGAACCCGGAGCGGATCTATACCCTCAAAGCGGCCGGGGAAATGGGAGTGCTGCCGGAAGAGAAAGCGATCGAGATCGTCGGCCCGCGGGTTGCGGAGCTTCACCCGCACCCGGATTGGAAGCTGGCGGCGGACGCTTCGGTGGCCCGGATCGCGGGCCCGGGGTGGCTCGCCCCGGTGATGGAAAAACTGCTGGCCGCCGCGCCGCAGGTCGATCCGAAGATCTGCACCCTCTGCCTCGAGTGCGTGCGCCATTGCGCGGCGGGGGCGATGAGCCCCGCGTCCGGCGCCATCGTGATCGACAAGAAAAAGTGCATCTCCTGCTTCTGCTGCCAGGAGATGTGCCCCGCCGGGGCCATCACCGTGCGCTCGGGGCCCCTGGCCCGCCTCCTGCGCCTCGGGCGCTAGGCCCGCAGGTTCAGGCTTTCCTCCGCGTAGCGGACCGCGAGCGGCTCGATGATCACCTCTTTCGGCCCCTCTTCGACCCGGCCCGCCTCGAGCGCCGGGATTCCCAGCCGCTCGGAAGTCGCGATCACCGCGGCCACCGCGCCTTCGGGGACGAACAGGGCGAAGCCGGCGCCCATGTTGAGACTGCCGTAAGCCTCGGCCGCGTCCATGCGCGCCTCAGCCTGCATGAAGGCGAGCACCGGGGGGACCGGGGGGAGCGCCGTCATCCGGTAGGTGAAAGGCGCCGGGTGCCGCATCAGCTTGCGCCAGCCGTGCCCGGTGATGTTCGAGATATAGTGCACCGGCACCTCCGCCTCGAGCAGCTCCTGGACCAGGGTGGAATAGAGAATCGTGGGGTCGAGCAGCGCCTCGCCGTAGAGGCGGCCGTCGGCAAGGCGCGTCGCGTACCCTTCCGGCAGGGTTTCGGCCAGCCGGCGGGCGAGCGAAATGCCGTTGGCGTGGATGCCGCTGCTGGCGACGATGACGATCCGGTCCCCCGCCGCGAGCTTCCTGCCGACGATGAGCCGCTCCTTGGGCCGGATGACGCCGACGCACGAGGCGGCCAGGTCGATGGCGCCGGGGGCCACTACGCCCGCGAGGCCGGGCGTTTCTCCGCCCCCCCAGGAGGCGCCGACGGCGTCGCACGCGCGCGCCCACCCTTCGACCAGGTCGCGCATCCGCTCCCGGTCGGAAAACCAGTCGGAGCCCCCGGTGGCCCAGTAGGCGTGGATATTGACGGGGCGCGCCCCGACGGTGACGATGTCGTTGACGGCCATGGCGATCGTGTCCTGGGCGATCAGGTCGTACCCGGTCCTGCCGGTGAGCGGCCGCACCGCGTCCGCCACCAGCGACTTCGTCCCCAGGCACTCGAGAATCGACGCCACGTAGAAATCGCCCATGTCGACGACGTAGGCCGACTCCCCCCGGCTCTCCGCCACCTCGGCAAACCCCGCCGCGGCCAGGTTCCCCGCCGTTTGCGCCGCCGCCCGCTGCGCCAGGATCTTGAGCGGATCGATCCGGTCGTAATCCACCCCCGCGTCCTTGTACGTGATCTTCCCGTCGCCCGTCATCCCACCCCCCTCCGAAGCCTCGATTATGGCCTCCGCGAAGGTGAAGTGCAAGCCCCACCCCATGCCGCTTGCGGCGGCGGATCAAAAAGCTTATAAAGGTGCGTACCGGGCCGATACAGTATTTGATGACAAGTTTGCGGCTGCCGGAAACCCGCATCGGTTTCCGCCGCAGGAAATCCCGCGCCGGAACAGAAAATATTTTTGCGCGTTGACCCCGGATGTCACTCCCGGGAGGCAGAATGGCACCAGGTACGTGCGGAGGTCCTGTCCTGGGACTGAAGCGGCCGAAGGCTGGATGCTTGCTGAAACATGATTTGAGATGAGGCAATATCCATGTTTCTCTTCGGGAAATCAATAAACCCCAAGAGTTAACAGAAATCGAAATAGGTACGGAAATGGTTATGACAAAAGAGGACAAACCACATAAGAAGTCACCATGCTACGCGCATAGCATACCGGGTCGCCAGCCTTGCGAATGGCAAACGCTGGAGGATCATCTCAAGAATGTTGCCGAGACTGCTGCCCGTTTTGCCGAATCCTTTCAGTCCTCTAACTGGGCCTGGAACGCCGGCTGGATACACGACATCGGTAAGGCGGATGAACGCTTTCAGGCATATTTGTTGCGCGAAAATGGTTTGGACGATTCCGAATATGATGAGTCTGGTTGGAGACGGGTTAACCATTCCAGTGCTGGTGCCGCTCTGGCTGAGGAGAGTTTCAAGGAGCCGAATTGTCCAATTGGCCGTACCCTTGCGTATTTGGGGGCAGGTCATCATGCAGGGTTGGCTGATTGGTACGAAGCCGATACAGGGGGAGCAGCGCTCCGTATTCGGCTCCAAGAGGGTCACTTGAACCTGAACCGCATTCGCGCATGCAGTGAGCAACTGGCTCATTCTCTCCGCCCCATTACCAGGCCCGCATTTGTAACGAGAGAGAGCTATCATTTGTGGGTGAGGATGCTCTATTCGTGTTTGGTGGATTCCGATTATCTTGACACTGAGGCTTTTCTGCAACCGGGGCTACATGCCTGCCGGTCGAAATTTTCAACCCTTGGTGAATTAAAAAGTGCATTTGATGCTTACATGGCTCAAATGACGTCAGACAGTCCCAAAACACCTGTAAACGCCATACGCCAAGAGATACTTGCCGCCTGCCGGGCCAAGGCATCTCAAACGCCCGGGCTCTTTTCGTTGAATGTTCCTACGGGGGGTGGAAAGACACTCTCCGCAACAGCTTTTGCCCTCGAGCATGCTGTAAGACACCGAAAAAAACGTATCATCTATGTCATTCCTTATACGAGTATCATTGAGCAGACCGCGGCTACGCTGGCATCGATTTTTGGTGCCCACAATGTAGTTGAACACCATAGCAACCTGGAACCCAATCAAGAGACTCAACGTTCCCGACTTGCCGCAGAGAACTGGGATGCTCCGGTTATAGTAACAACAAATGTTCAGTTCTTTGAATCCCTGTTTTCCCACAAATCGAGCCGCTGCAGGAAGTTACACAACATCGTCAACAGCGTGGTTATTTTAGACGAAGCGCAGCTGTTACCCCCGGAGCTGATCAGCCCCTGTGTTCATGTCATGAACAGGCTGGTTGAGGATTACGGTGTGACAATGGTTATTTCTACTGCTACGCAACCCGCTTTACCCGGCCTCAACCAACCGAGCAAGATCATATCCGATCCTGGATCGCTACATGAGCGTTTGAAGCGAACCAAAATCAGTTTTCCCGCATCCCTGCATCAACCAATGCAATGGATGGAATTGGCCGAAGAACTGCGGCAGCATGACCAGGTGCTCTGTATCGTAAATACAAGAAAACATTGCCATGACTTATTCAAACTGATGCCTAAAGGGACCATACATCTATCGGCTCTGATGTGTGGTCAGCATCGATCCAAAGTTATCCAGACGATCAAGGAGCAACTCGCTGCGGGTCAGACAACACGGGTTGTCAGTACACAGCTTGTGGAAGCCGGTGTTGATATGGATTTTTCCGTAGTATATCGCGCTTTGGCTGGCCTTGATTCCATTGCCCAGTCAGCAGGGAGATGCAACCGAGAAGGACATCTGAACCAGCAAGGCCTGCTTGGAGAGGTTCACGTATTTGTCCCCCCCCAGCAGTCACCGCAGGGAGTATTGCTAAAAGGAGAAAACATAACCCGAGAGATGCATCAGATGCCTGGATTCAATCCACATGATCTACGAATCTATGAACGATACTTCGAACTCTTTTACTCCGCACTCAACGATACCGGGGAAACGGTGCTTAAGAATTTGACGCCCTCCGCAAGCGTCTTGGACGTAGCGTTTCGCACAGTAGGAGAAAACTTTAGGCTAATTGAGGACAACCAACGGACGCTTTTCGTTCATTATGATGAAACATCCGAAAGCCTCATCAGGCAACTACATTTTGGCGGGCCCACCGGAGATCTCCTGCGCAGATTGCAGCGCTATACGGTTAATTTGCCGGAGTGGCTATTTCAACGTCTACAGCGTGACATCGTTGAAGAATGGACCGGGTATTGGGTGTGGAATGGTCGCTATGATGAAGACTACGGGGTTGATGTCTTCGGCGACGGACTCAGTCCGGAAGCCACGATTATCTGATCAGCAATAAAGGAGACATTTCCATGCGAGGATTCTGTCTAGAGGTAACCGGACCATACGCGTGTTTCACGCGGCCGGAAATGAAGGTCGAGCGAGTCAGCTACGACGTTATAACTCCGTCCGCTGCACGTGCGATATTCGACGCCATTCTTTGGAAACCGGCAATATTTTGGCAAGTCAAAAAGGTGGAGGTGCTTGCCCCTATCAAGTGGATCTCTGTTCGTCGTAACGAGGTAGGCAAGGTAGCATCATCCCGGACTGCATGCATCATTAGTGATGATCAGGATACGCGCCACCAGCGGGCGGGGTTGTTCTTGCGAGATGTGAAATACCGCCTGCATGCCGAATTTGTCTTCATACCGCCTGATCGACGTGGTTTGACAATCAACCCTGTTCCGGAGTGGCTCAACGACCCTGGCGAGGCCATGCAATTGTATCAGCCAGATCGGGCGGATGAGACGGAAGCCAAATATGCTGCCATGTTTGAAAGGAGGGCACGTAAGGGCCAATGCTTTCACCAGCCATATTTGGGTTGCCGCGAGTTCTCGGCAGCATTTCGGCTCATAGAGAACAATATAGAATGCGCCCCCCCGATCAGCGAAACCCGTGATCTTGGATGGATGCTCTACGATATGGACTTTGCAAATCCGGCCGACCCGACGCCGCTGTTTTTTAAAGCCAAACTGGAGAACGGCGTGATTAACGTGCCTGATCGAGATAATCGAGAGGAGGTGCGGGGATGATCCTGCAAGCCCTGAAAGAATACTATGACCGGAAGAAACGGGATTTGCCGCGTTATGGATTTGAAAACGTTGCAATAGACTATGTTTTGGTATTGAAGGAAGACGGCACTCCAAGTCAACTCGTTTCAACCTACGAGGGAGAGCATCGTAACCGGCAGGCGCATACCTACCTTGTACCTGCTTCAGTAAAGAGGTCCAGTAATATCAAGGCCAACCTTCTTTGGGACAACCCGGAGTATGCGTTGGGCTATGGATTAACAGTAAACCAAACAGCGCGGCAGATTGATCGGCTTGCGAAAAAGCATGCGGCATTTATTGAGCGGATAGATGAAATAGCGGATTGTAACGATGCTGGTCTAGAAGCCGTCAGATTATTTCTAAACAAAAGCAATGAAGAAAAGCGGACTCTTCTTGAAGGGTTGGATGCCAATTTGGGCGACTTGTTGGAAGATGGGACCAAGCTAAGCTTCAAACTACTTGGTGATTCGGGCTTGGTTTTGGAGAGACCGAGTGTAAAAACAGCTATCCAATCGTTGATTGATTCTCAATCGGAAACAGATGGATCGTGTCTTATTACGGGGCAAAGGGCCGCCATTGCAACGCTACACCCATCAATCAAAGGTGTGCGAGGTGCCCAACCCACAGGCGCCAATATCGTTTCATTCAATCAAGACTCATTCAGATCTTATGGAAAGCAGCAGGGCAAAAACGCCCCCATAGGAAAAAGTGCCGCTTTTTCATACACCACCGCACTCAACCACCTGCTTTCCAAAGATTCCCGGCAAAAAATGCAGGTAGGAGATGCCTCAACAGTTTTTTGGTCTGCCGCAACAACAGACACCGGCTTTGAGGACTTTTTCGGAGATTTATGGAGTGATGATCCTGACCGGAATACTGAGGCGGTAAGGAGCCTGTTCTACTCCCCGCGGGCCGGAGTGTTCGAGACTGACAATGATGATACGAGATTCTATGTTCTGGGACTCTCGCCAAATGCCGCTCGAATAGCCGTCCGTTTCTGGATAGTCAGCACGGTTAATGAAATGGCTAAAAACATTCGACAGCATTTTGATGACACCCAGATTGTTCATGGTCCGAAAACCCCTAATACACTTTCCCTTTCCCGCCTGCTGCGATCAACTGCCGCCCAAGGAGAGTTGAAAAACATACCTGCCAATATTGCGGGCGATGCCATGCGTGCCGTTCTGCAGGGACTTCCTTACCCGCAGACGCTTCTTCGAGCCGCCATTCGAAGAGCTAGGGCGGAGCAGTCTCGGAAGGACAGGAACGGCAAGTCCATGCAGAATGTGACTTATGAGCGAGCCGCATTGATTAAGGCATGCCTCAATAGGGAAGCGCGGTATTACAAACGCAAAAATGAGGAGGAACTGCAGATGTGTCTCGACGAAAACAACAAAAACATCGGCTACAGGCTCGGCCGCCTTTTCGCCGCCCTTGAGCGAACCCAGATCCGGGCTTTTACCAGTGGCGGAGGGAAGGAGCCCAATACAACTATCCGGGACCGCTACTATGGTGCTGCTTCCGGCACGCCCATTACGGTATTTGCCACGCTGATTCGCTTGAGCAAGCACCATCTCGCAAAAATCGAAAACGTCGGTGAAAGGATTAATATGGAGAAACTGTTTTCAGAAATAATGGAGGGAATTACGGATTTCCCTAGCAATCTATCCCTAGCCGATCAAGGACGTTTCGCCATAGGTTACTATCACCAAATGCAGAGCTTTTTTGTGTCCAAAAACAAGTAATCAACAAAAGAAAGGCGTGTAGAATATGAGTACTCCACTCAAAAACCGATATGACTTCGTTTTGATTTTTGATGTAAAGGATGGCAACCCCAATGGGGATCCAGACGCAGGCAACCTTCCTCGTGTCGATCCGGAAACCGGATGTGGACTGGTAACCGATGTTTGCCTGAAACGAAAAATCAGGAACTATGTTCAATTGACCCAAAACGAGGGCGATGCACAAAAGAGCTTTGATATTTATGTAAAGGAAAAGGCTGTGCTTGGACGCTCGCACGTGGAGGCCTTTCGAGCGCTGGGCATTGAGCTTGGAGAGGCTGGTACAGAAGCCGTGCCTACAGCGGAGGAAACGGAAAGAGGACGGGAATGGATGTGCAAAAAATTTTACGATATCCGCACCTTCGGGGCAGTCATGTCTTTAAGATCGGCACCCAACTGCGGTCAGGTAAGGGGCCCGGTGCAAATGACATTCAGTCGATCTGTTGATCCTATCGTTACGCTGGAGCATTCCATTACACGGATGGCGGTTGCAACGGAAGCTGAGGCTGAAAAGCAGGGTGGTGATAACCGGACGATGGGACGGAAGAGCACTGTCCCATACGGTTTGTACGTGGGATATGGATTTGTATCGGCTCACCTTGCCGCACAGACTGGGTTCGATGAAAAGGATCTCAGCATTCTGTGGGAAGCGTTGAAAAGTATGTTTGAGCATGACCGGTCAGCGGCGCGCGGCATGATGGCTACGCGAAAGCTTGTTGTCTTCAAACATGCCAGTGCTTTAGGAAACGCTCCAGCTCATGAGCTTTTTGATCTGGTCAAGATATCGCGGAATGAGATGGAAAAACCTGCACGGGCGTTTTCGGATTATTCGGTTGTAATTGATGACGCCAACCTGCCACAAGGGGTGGAGCTGATTGAACTCGTGTGAGAACGCTCGATGTTTGATGAAAATGATTTGTTGCCCATTTCCGCGCTACAACATCTTGTGTTCTGCGAACGTCAGTGTGCTCTGATCCATCTTGAAATGCAGTGGGCTGATAATGCTCTGACCATACAGGGCAAGCAAATGCATGAAAGAGTCCATGAGTCCGGGGACCGGACGGAATCTCGCGGAGACATTAGGATAGCCCGCGGGCTTGCTGTCCGGTCGCTGAGGCTAGGCCTGTCCGGAATTGCCGATGTTGTGGAGTTTTGCAGGGTGTCTGATGAGGGAATTCGTCTTTCGGATATTTCTGGTTTCTGGAAACCGATTCCTGTGGAATACAAGCGGGGAAAGCCCAAAAGGGATCGGTGTGATGAGGTTCAGGTATGTGCTCAGGCTATGTGCTTGGAAGAAATGCTGGGAGTGGATATCAGTGAAGGATATTTATTCTATGGAGCAAACCGGCGTCGATGTAATGTAATTTTTGATCGTACATTGCGAAGCGAGACGGTGGATGCGGCAACACGTTTGCATGCACTGATTCGAGATCAGGTCACGCCGCCAGCTGTTTACGAACCAAAATGTGAACGATGCTCCCTGCTGGAAATCTGCATGCCGGCGATATCGCAAAAGGGCAGGACGGCAAAATCATATCTGGATTGCGCTATACGAAATGCGCTTGCTGATAACCAAAAAGGCCACGGGGGCGCATGAGGAAACATCTAAATACGCTGTTTATAACAACGCAGGGGGCTTATGTTCATTGTGAGGGTGAGGCGGCACTGGTCCGGGTTGAGAAAGAGACACGGTTGCGGATCCCAATGCACATGATCGGGGGTGTGGTTTGTTTTGGGCAGGTCTCATGCAGCCCGGTGTTTATGGGTAGATGTGGTGAGCGTGGAGTAACTATCACCCACCTCACGGAATATGGGCGATTTCTGGCCCGGATTGAGGGACCGCTATCCGGTAATGTGTTGCTGAGAAAGAAGCAATATAGGTCTTCAGATGAACCGAAAACGGCTGCCGAATTGGCGCAGACAATTGTTCGCGCAAAGATTGCAAACTGTCGTACAGTATTGTTGCGATCCTTACGCGATCATCCTGAAATCCCTGAAGCCTATTCTGTTGTGGCAGCAATTGATCGGCTTTCAAATGCGCTGGAACGACTCGATAGACCACAAACTTTGGATTCTATTCGAGGCATAGAAGGAGAGGCAGCGCGACAGTATTTTGAAGTGTTCAACCATTTGATCCTGGCTCAAAAAGAGGATTTCTTTTTCCGAACTCGAAACCGTCGTCCACCTCTTGACAATATCAATTCACTTCTTTCTTTTGTATATACGCTGATAACGCATGATGCGAGGTCCGCACTCGAATCTGTGGGCTTGGATCCTGCCGTGGGGTTCCTGCATCGGGATCGGCCGGGCCGGCCTGGGCTCGCACTTGATCTAATTGAAGAATTCAGACCGGTACTCGCCGATCGGTTTGTCCTAACCCTGGTCAATAGGCGGCAAATCCGTCCCAACGGATTCAGAACAAGTGAATCGGGGGCCGTACTAATGAGTGATGATACACGAAAAAGTATTTTGACCGCGTATCAGGAAAGAAAGCAAGAAACAATAACGCATCCGTTTTTGGGAGAACAGGCTACGATAGGTTTGTTGCTACATATTCAGGCCAGACTATTGGCATCCTTCCTAAGAGGGGATCTCGATGGATATCCTCCCTTCATATGGCGATAGGGTTCGATGTGTGCTGCTGAAATAGCAGGAGAAAGCAGGCGTCATGCTTGTTCTGGTCAGCTATGATGTGACAACGGTCACCCCAGAGGGTCGCAGGCGGCTCAGGAGAGTCGCAAAAACATGTCTGGGATTTGGACAGAGAGTCCAGAATTCTGTCTTTGAATGTATTGTTGATCCAGAGCAATGGGAGCGGTTGAAGAATCGGTTGCTTGATGAATATGATGCTACTGAAGATAGTCTCCGTTTTTATTATCTTGGAAGCAATTGGAAACATCGAGTCGAACATCATGGCGCAAAGCCATCACGAGATCTTGAAGGTCCATTGATTATATGAGCGTGATTAGGAGGGCATCGCGAACTCCTAGCGAACGGAACGTTCCTAGGAGTTTCGCGATGGAAATAAATATAATAGGGACCATGTTTTACGGCAACGACGCTATGCAAAAGAATCACTTCAGATCCAAGTTTTTCATGGTTCGCGAAAACATGCCGGCAAGCTATAGAATGCAATATGTTTAGGTGTTACACGGTCGCCCCCCGCGCGGGGGCGTGGATTGAAACTTGAGCACCGGCTCCCCATCAGATCCGGTGCCGAGTCGCCCCCCGCGCGGGGGCGTGGATTGAAACTGCTTGCACGCCGCACAGGACGCTTCGAAGCCGCGTCGCCCCCCGCGCGGGGGCGTGGATTGAAACCTTGATGGGATCGACAATAGGAGCAACGTAGGCGTGTCGCCCCCCGCGCGGGGGCGTGGATTGAAACTCGTAATTCGCGTTGCTGAAGTCCGTCAGCGCAAGTCGCCCCCCGCGCGGGGGCGTGGATTGAAACCCGGCTATCACCGCGTTAGCCGCGATCTTGCCGGAGTCGCCCCCCGCGCGGGGGCGTGGATTGAAACCAATGGACGAGAGCCATTCCGTACCCCCTCCGGCCGTCGCCCCCCGCGCGGGGGCGTGGATTGAAACGGCGAGTGGGGACGCCTCCAATCCCCACTATCCGGGTCGCCCCCCGCGCGGGGGCGTGGATTGAAACCACTCATGGCTTGCACCTGGTGCTTGCCACGCGCGTCGCCCCCCGCGCGGGGGCGTGGATTGAAACGGCCGCCAGCGCCTTCGGATCCTGCTCGCCGTCGTCGCCCCCCGCGCGGGGGCGTGGATTGAAACCACTGAGAGCCATCCTGGAGCACGATCGCATCAGGTCGCCCCCCGCGCGGGGGCGTGGATTGAAACGGGGTTGAAGCTGATCCAGATCTCTGACCCCTCTTGTCGCCCCCCGCGCGGGGGCGTGGATTGAAACGCTGTGCTCCGAGCAGCAGCAGTGCCCGTGCAATGTCGCCCCCCGCGCGGGGGCGTGGATTGAAACTTCGGGGGACTTGCGGAATAGGCCGAAGATTCCGGTCGCCCCCCGCGCGGGGGCGTGGATTGAAACATGATTGTCACCATCCAGACGAAACAATCGAGAGTGTCGCCCCCCGCGCGGGGGCGTGGATTGAAACTTGCTCATGGGATGGGCTCCTTTCATACATTAGGTCGCCCCCCGCGCGGGGGCGTGGATTGAAACTGGCGGCGTCCATGGTATCGCTCAGGGACCGTGAGTCGCCCCCCGCGCGGGGGCGTGGATTGAAACATGAGAACCCCGCACTGGTGGGCAATTCTACGGCGTCGCCCCCCGCGCGGGGGCGTGGATTGAAACACCATGGTGCGGGAGCAATCCCGCCAGCAGGAGCGTCGCCCCCCGCGCGGGGGCGTGGATTGAAACACAAGTTGCAGGACGTTAGCAAGAAGGACAAGGAGTCGCCCCCCGCGCGGGGGCGTGGATTGAAACCGGCAAATGGGCGTGGGCCTACTTGATGACCGGCGTCGCCCCCCGCGCGGGGGCGTGGATTGAAACCGCAGCGTCGCGGAGTCTGAAACCTTAGGGTGGGTCGCCCCCCGCGCGGGGGCGTGGATTGAAACGTCATCTGCGCATACAGGCTGATAAGCTCCACGACGTCGCCCCCCGCGCGGGGGCGTGGATTGAAACAGCATTGGGCCACAATCCGAGAACAAAGGCTGGCGTCGCCCCCCGCGCGGGGGCGTGGATTGAAACGTGTCCAAGATCCACAATGAGTTGTTAACGGTTAACGTCGCCCCCCGCGCGGGGGCGTGGATTGAAACATCCTACCGCGCGGGTCACCTGTCCTTCCGCACGGTCGCCCCCCGCGCGGGGGCGTGGATTGAAACCCCAGTGGTAGCTGGTACCGGGTGCCACTTATCCGTCGCCCCCCGCGCGGGGGCGTGGATTGAAACGAGCCTTTTGCATCCAGGCATTCCCGGTCGCCGGGTCGCCCCCCGCGCGGGGGCGTGGATTGAAACACCAAAATCAAAAACGGCCTCGTAAAGGTCTACGGTCGCCCCCCGCGCGGGGGCGTGGATTGAAACCTCGAACGCGGTGCAGAGCGAGAGCGGGAGCACGGTCGCCCCCCGCGCGGGGGCGTGGATTGAAACCCTTACGCTATAAAAAAGAGGCTTGACATATGGAGTCGCCCCCCGCGCGGGGGCGTGGATTGAAACCGATGCCCGAGAACCCTCCGCTGAATATGGAACCGTCGCCCCCCGCGCGGGGGCGTGGATTGAAACATCCTGGGGAGGGAATCATATGGACAAGCAATTTGTCGCCCCCCGCGCGGGGGCGTGGATTGAAACGTGTTGGCCGCGTCCCTATTGACTCCGGCACCGCGTCGCCCCCCGCGCGGGGGCGTGGATTGAAACGACGAGACCAGCCTTGAGTACACCAAACTGAAGGCGTCGCCCCCCGCGCGGGGGCGTGGATTGAAACATCACCGGGGGCCTCATGGCCCTGGACAAGGCGCGTCGCCCCCCGCGCGGGGGCGTGGATTGAAACAGAGCGCCGAATGCGCGAGTGACGCCAGCATAGAGTCGCCCCCCGCGCGGGGGCGTGGATTGAAACATCATCATCATGACTACATTATGCAACGCCCGTTCACGCCGTCGCCCCCCGCGCGGGGGCGTGGATTGAAACCCGGCGAGTGCGGCATCGAGCTTGTCGAGCGGACAGTCGCCCCCCGCGCGGGGGCGTGGATTGAAACATGAAGTCCACGATGGACGAAGCGCCGGGGCGCAGTCGCCCCCCGCGCGGGGGCGTGGATTGAAACAGCTTGTTCTTGCGTTTAGCCTCTCTGCCGCGATGTCGCCCCCCGCGCGGGGGCGTGGATTGAAACTTAAACCATGAGACGCGACAAAGATGCAACGGAGTCGCCCCCCGCGCGGGGGCGTGGATTGAAACATCCGAAGACCGGATCGCGTCAGCCGATACCCCAGTCGCCCCCCGCGCGGGGGCGTGGATTGAAACACCCCCAAGGTTAATATGCTGCTTGGCCGCGTAAAGTCGCCCCCCGCGCGGGGGCGTGGATTGAAACGATCCGGCCGCCGGCCGATACCGGACCCTGGAGGTCGCCCCCCGCGCGGGGGCGTGGATTGAAACTTGATGATGTTGCCCTGCCCCACCATCCGGGAACGTCGCCCCCCGCGCGGGGGCGTGGATTGAAACCCGACGTCCTCAAGGCCGAGATGGAGGCCTGTAGGTCGCCCCCCGCGCGGGGGCG
>LSQX01060056.1_pt1 | contig 63117 bp, 55 predicted proteins | sample 654561 | NCBI WGS metagenome assembly LSQX01 (sample SAMN04489861, study PRJNA283612) | anaerobic digester metagenome | isolation source: 4 biogas reactors fed with cattle manure at either 37C or 55C with and... | place: Denmark: Kongens Lyngby | collected 2014
GCATGTTGCCGCTATGCGGCTTGCCTCTTGAGCTGTGCGGCGGCACGTCGCCGGTCGGCGCGCCGCGGCGGTCACAGCCGCTCATTTCTCCCTGTCCAGCGGGAACATTTCCCGCAGGCAGTCGATTATCTCGGCAAGGCATCTTTTATAGTCCTCCAGCGTGCCGCCGTACGGGTCGGCGATGTCCCGCTTCATGACGGTTATCTTGGCCGCATACTGCGGATAGCTACGCATCAGCACCAGCATGTGCGGCTCGGTGAGCGCGATGACACGGTCGGCGGCGGCGACCGGCTCCTCGGTCACCTGACGCGCCTTGTGCGCCTTGTAGTTGTTTTGCGGGGTCGACTCGATGCCCGCCTCGCCGAGCGCCTGTTCGGCATAGCGCGAGATGGGCATGCCCGCCTGCGCGAAAATGCCGGCGGATTCCGCCGCATAGCGCCCGCACCCCAGCGCGTTGAGCGCCGCCGCCGCCATGGGGCTGCGACAGGTGTTACCCGTACAGACGAACAGCACGCGCATGGGCTTGTCAAGTCTGGGCGCGGGCATGGCGGCCAAATCGGTCAGTTCCGATATGGTCTCGCACTCGGGTATCTGCAGTGTCTCGATGGTTCCCATACGGTTTGTCCTCCCGCCGGTTTAGTCTGTGGCCGTCGTGCGCGGCAGATAGCCGGAAAGCAGCTCGCCCGCGTCGTAGTACAGTTTAGATGACCGGTCGTAAAAATATGCGTTTTTTCCGTTATCGAGATAAATAATGTCGTAATACAGACCCTCGAACACCGACGACGTAAACTTCAGGTGATAGACTTTATAGCTGTCGCGCTCGGTGACCAGTTCGAACGGCTCGGACTCGAGCGGGTTCTGCGTGGCGGCGGCGACAATCGCGCCGACCTCTGCCGGGTCTGTTATCTCGGCTTTCTGGACGGTTATAACGTCCGATTCGCAGACGAGGACGGCGCCGGCCTGCCAGCCGTCAAGGCCGGGCAGCTCTATCTCGTCCGAATGGTAGATAGCGCCGACGCCCTCGTATTTTTCGGTCAGCCACTGTTTGGGGTCAAGCCCGGGAATCTCGTGCAGCGTGATGCTGCCGGCCTCGGCATAGGGCTGTCCCACCGCAAACGGTTCGTAGTTGACGTCGGCGGGCACGTATGCGATGCCGTTTTTTTTGTCGATATATTTGCCGCCCTCGGGCTTGAGCTTGACAAGACCGAGATTGGGGGCGACCGCGAGCATATAAATCAGCACTGCCGCCGCGACGGCTCCGGCGGCTGTCAGCGCCGCAGCGAGTTTTCGACGGCTGCTTTTGGGCTGCGGTTTCTTTGCCCGAGCTTTATTTGACGCGGCGGATTTGGGTTTCGCTTTCAATATCCGAATTCTCCTTTGATGCTTTCGTCGTCTCTGACCCAGTCGGCGACACTATAGACCGAGTATTCGGTTTTAGTTTCGCGCACGACGACTGTTTCGATACCTGCGTTGATGATAAGGCGCTTGCACATGGAGCAAGAATTTACGCCGCCGACGATTTCGCCGGTTTCGGGGACAACGCAGGCGATGTAAAGTGTGGAGCCGAGCATTTGCTCGCGCGAGGCGGCGATGATTGCATTTGCCTCGGCGTGTACCGACCGGCAAAGCTCGTAGCGCTGGCCGCGCGGGATGGCAAGCTGCTCGCGGATGCAGCGTCCGAGGTCGGAGCAGTTCATCCGGCCGCGCGGCGCGCCGTTGTAGCCGGTGGCAATGATTATGTCGTTTTTGACGATTATCGCGCCATATCGTCTGCGGAGGCAGGTCGAGCGCTCCGCGACGGTCTGCGCGATGTCAAGATAGTAGTTTGTTTTCGATACCCGTTCCATAAACTGTCCTGTATGTTAGTAGTGGAGGTGTGCGCCCTGCCGCATGCGGCGGGGGAAAGCAGTTTCCCGCACACCCTGAAAAACGCTTGATTTTGTAATTTATAATGGGGGGCAACTCTTTGATTTTTGCCCTCCCGGCGCCGCCGCGGACGCGCTCTCGGCACAGCTCAATACGCCGACGCAGCCGCGCCGCGTCACTTGCAGCTCGGCTGCGTACAAAAAGGCATGGAAAGCTATGCCTTATGTAAAGGCGGCTGTGCCGGGTGCCCGGTTGCCGGCTCAAATCAACCCGCCGGCTGCGTCTCTTTGCAGTAGCGGATGTTGATGTCGTCGATAAGCGTCTCGGTCGATGCGTCGCGGACGCAGGGGATGGAGACGACGTTGCCGTCTTTCAGCTCGATGTTCAGATAGACGTCCTTTTTGGTCACGGTACCGCTGCCGACTGTGACCGCCACGTCATTTTCGTCCAGCCACGCCTTTGCAAGCCCGGAATAAGGCAGGTGCGAGACCTCCATCTCGTCGTCGTCCTCGATGAGCGACATCGTGAAGCGATAGAGGCTCATTATCTTGTTCTGCTCGTCTATGTAGTAGATGGAAAACGCATAGCGCGAGGTGAAAAGCTCGCCGTGTTTGGACATGCGGGCCTTCAGCTCGCCGCCCTCCGACTTGGGCGTGTAAAGGAAACGCTGGAACTCGTAGACTTTCGGGTTAGAAATCTTTTTCGCCTTCGCAAACTGGCTCTCATAGTCGGCGCGAGCCTCGTTGCGAAGCTGTTCGACCCGCATTTCTATCCCGTCGGTGATGTCGGCGTCTTTGGTAAGCGACGCGAAATACACGCCGAGATAGATAAGCGCCGCGACAATCAGAACAATGCCATAGGCCAGCGCGTTTTGGACAAACAAAAGCACGACACCTATCAGCAGCGCGACAAGACCACCAACCCAAAACAGCGGAGAGGAACCTTTGAAGTACTTGTTGTTGAGTTCAAAGTTCATGCGGTAACCTCCTCAATATGTAAAATATAGGATATTCAAGCCCATGGTCAGTCAATGCGGTTTGCCGCGCGCCCGGATGCAACGGCCATGGCACTTTCATTTGCGCGCGGCGCGGCGTGCCGCCGATTGCGCGGCGAGCAGAGTAAAACGGGTCGGGCACCCGTCACCGTCGTCCGTAGGCGGCCCGCTCAATTCCTCGGCGGGCCGCTTTTGCCGGGCAGAACCTGCCGCGTGGGCAGGTATATTAAAGCTGCAGGCTCGCCAGATATGCGCGGAACTCGTCGCCCAGCTCGGGGTGCAGCAGTGCGCGCTCGACGTTGGCTTCAAGGAAGCCCATCTTGGAGCCGAGGTCATAGCGGCGTCCGTCGAAATCGAGCGCCATCATGCCTTTGGTTTCCGCCAGAGTTTTCATGGCGTCGGTGAGCTGCAGCTCGCCGCCCGCGCCGAGCGGTGTGCGCTCCAGTATATCATAGATTTCGGGCACGAGCAGCACGCGGCCGAGCACCGAGAAAAGCGAGTACTCCTGACCGGGTGCGGGCTTTTCAATCATCGTGTCGACCGAGTAGATTTTGTCCTCGACCGGCGTGGTGCGCAGCGAGCTGTATTTGCGGATTTGCTCAAGCGTGACCTCTTTGACGCCGGCGACCGCCTTGCCGTATTTATTATATACGTCAATGAGCTGTGCGCAGACCGGCTTTGTCTCGGAAAATATGATGTCGTCGCCGTAAAGCACGAGGAAAGGCTCGTCGCCGGTGAAGCTGCGTGCGCGGAGCACCGCGTCGCCGAGCCCGCGCGTGACTTTCTGGCGAACAAACGTCACGTTCACGCGTTCGACCAGCTCGTACAGCGGCGGTATCAACGACTCTTTGCCTGACGAGCGCAGTTTCTCGTCATATTCGGGCGAAAAGTCGAAATAGTCCTCTATCGCGCCTTTGCCTCTGTTTGTGATAATCAGCACGTCGGTGATGCCGCTGTTTGCCGCTTCCTCGACAAGATAGTGGATAGCAGGCTTGTCAACGATGGGCAGCATCTCTTTCGGCACCGTGCGCGCGATGGGCAGCATCCTTGTGCCCAGACCCGCGGCAGGTATAACGGCTTTGCGTACCGGTTTGGCGGGGCATGCTCCGCATTTCTCCGTCATAATGTCCGCTCCTTTAATAAAGTAATGTAATATAATAATCGGGATAAGATATAATGCCTTATTTATAAGGCATCTTTGATTACATTTGGTTTTCTATTTCCTTTGGTTTAAGTTTATATTTTAATTTATATGGTAACGAACGTGCACGAACGTACACGAACGTGCAGGCGCACATCCGCCCGCGCATTTTTCCCGCCGCCGCTTTCTGCGNNNCGCGGGGAGGGGCGGCGCGGCACCAAAGCGCTCGGTTCACAGGTCAAAAGCTTTAGACGTGTCCTGCTGCTTTTCAAGCTGCTGCTGTGCTTTTGCCGCGCGCTGGCGTGCGACGCGCTCGGCGGCAATCCTTGCGTTGGTGTTGCAGCGCGCGATGTAACGCGCCTTGTCTGCGTCCAGCTGCGGGCGCAAAAAGTGAAATGCGGTGTTGACCGCCTCGTCGTCGGACGGCGTGGGCAGCCGCTCGGATATGGCATAAGCGAGCATCATCCTGACAAGCGCGCCGACCTGCGCGTCGCTGAAATGGTTTACCTGCTGGTAAAAGTCATAGTGGATAAGGATTGCGTTTGGCTCGGGTGCGCGGCGTTCGGTTTTTGCCATTATTGTTACCTCCGCAGTGTGACGTATGGTACCATAATACCACACGAAAATCGCAAAGTCGTCCCGCATTTGTCCCGTTGCCGCCGAGCGCCGAAAAAGCGGCTCGAGCTGTGCCAAATGCTCCTTTACGCGAAAGGAAGGCGCTGTCCCGCCTTTGCCGCGGTCGGCGCCGCCGGCAGGCGACGAGTGCCGCCTACCGCAGTGCAAGCCCTATCCGTGGCGCTACCTTCCGCAGTGCCAGCATCAGCGGCACGCCGACTACATAGCATACCACAAGCTCGCCGAACCCCACGCTCGCCATGTTAAACAGATAAGCCGGCCAAAATCCCGCGCCCGCGCCGGCCGTCGAATAGGCAATCACCGCGCCGACAATCAGCGCGTTGCACAAGACAGGCGGCAGCGGCGCAAGCCAAACCGACTTTACCCGCGAAGTGAGGATTGCCGCTATCAGTGTCGCAAGGCTGCCGAACACAACGTCCAGCACCACAATGTTCGGCGAAAGCAGATTCGCGACAATACAGCCAACAAACAGCCCGGGCACAGCCTCGGGCAAAATCATCGGCAGCAGGGTCAGCGCCTCCGAAAACCGGAACTGCACCGACCCAAACGACATCGGATACAGCACCAGCGTCAGCACGGCATATATAGCGCCGACCAGCGCCGCACGCGATATAAATTTAATTGCTTTTCTAAGTTTCATTGCTATATTATTCTTCTCTTTGCGAAATTTTATTGTCACCGCAGCCGGCGGCGCGCCCCGCACGGCTGTTTTTTCATTTTCCGCGGCCCCGCTCGCGCGGATTCGGTGTTTTTTAAAAGGTATCGTTTAGTATAATATGATAACACATTTTGCGCCGTTTGTACAGTCATATTTTGTGAAAAAATAGGATAAAAAGAACGGGTTTGCGCCCGCTTTGCCCGCTTTGATTGACAGCCGCAGGCCGGCGGGGGTATAATGAGGTCAAAAGAAACGCGTAAAATGGTCTTTTGAGTGAAAGTGCGGCCGGCCGGTGCGCCGGCTGTGCATGGAGGTATATATGGCGGCAACACTACAGTTTATACTCGGCGCGGCGGGCAGCGGAAAGAGTGCCGAGCTGACCGGTCGGCTGGTGGAGGCGCTGTCCCGCGGGGGCAGAGAAATGCTGCTTGTGCCGGAGCAGAGCGTGGTCGCGGCCGAAACCCGGCTCGCGGAGCTGACCGAGGGCATCGACTCGACCAAACTCGAGGTTGTGAGCTTCACGCGGCTGTGCAACCTCGTGTTTAGGCGGCTCGGCGGACTTTGCTACAACTATGCGGACGCCGGCGCGCGCACAGTCGCGATGTGGCGCACGCTGGACGAGCTTTCCGGCCTGCTGGTCGAATACAAAATCACGCCGGAGGGCAGCCGCCGCTGGGCGCAGCTTTTGCTTGACGAATACACCTACCTGCGGACGCGCGGGATAACGCCGGCCATGCTGGAGGGCGCGGCAAAGCGGCTGCCGCCCGAGCACGCGCGGCTTGCGGGCAAGCTGACCGACCTTGCGCTGGTCGGCGCAACCTATTCGCGGCTGCTTTGCGAGCTGTACGACGACCCGTCGGAGGACATTTCGCGCGCGACCGAGCTTTTGCGCGGCACCGACTTTTTCGCCGGACGCGGGATATGGCTGGACTCCTTCGACGGCTTCACGCACGAGCAGTACGAGCTGCTGCGGGAGATACTGCGCTCGGCCGAGCGCGTGACGGTGGCGCTGCAGCTGCCGGATGGCAGCCGCTCGCCGGCGTTCGACACCGTCCGGCAGACGAAAAACACGCTGCTGCGGCTTGCCGCGGAGGTCGGGGCAGAGGTCGCGCAGCCGGTCGTGATGCGCGGGCTGCCGCGGTATAAATCGCCGGAGCTTGCCCGCGTCGCCGCCATGCTGTGGGAGGAGGGGGCAGCCGGCAATCCGGAGGAGAGCGTCGTCACCGCAGCCGAAACCGCGCTCTCCGGCGAACTCTCCGGCGGGGCGGGTAACGTCACGTCATGCAGTAGCGCAACCTGTGACGGTGATGGCAACGCCGCAACCTGCGGTAGCACACCCTCCGACGGGGCGGGTAACGCCGCACCCTCCGGTGACACATCCCCCGACGGGGCGGGCAAAACGGGGGACGCACCGCGGTGTATCCGCATAGTCGAGTGCGCCGACCGCTACGAGGAGGCGGAGCTTGCCGCGGCGGAGATAGCGCGGCATGTGCAGTCCGGCGGACGCTGGCGGGACTGCGCGGTCATCGCCAGAAACATTGCCGATTACGACGGCATAATAGACGCCGCGCTCGAGCGCGTGGGCGCGCCGTATTTTATGAGCGCGCGGACGGACGTGTCCTCCCGCCCGGTCGTCAAGCTCGCGCTGGCGGCGCTGGCGGTCGTCGCTGGCGGCTGGCGCAGGACGGACATAATGGAGATGCTGCGCACCGGCATGGCGGGCATAACGCCCGAGGAGTGCGACGTGCTTGAGGAATACCTTGTCACCTGGAACATATCGGGCGAGCGTCGCTGGCGCGCCGAGCACGAGTGGCGCATGAATCCCGACGGCTACACCGACGAGCTTTCGCCGCGCGGCGAGCGCATACTCGCGACGGTAAACGCCGTACGCGCAAAGATAGTGCCGCCGCTGGCTGCGCTGGCCGACAGTTTCAGGCAAAGCGACGCGGACGGCCTTGGCGACGGCGGCGAGCGCTTTCCGGGCGAAAGCGGGGGCGAGAGTGCCTCCGCGCGGCACGAAGCGGCCGAGGGCGGGGGCGAGAGCACCTCCGCGCGTCGCGAAGCGGCCGAGGACGGGTGGGAGGACCACTCGTCGGGCGAATATGACAGCCCGGCGCGTCCCGCCGGCAATGTGCGCCGTGCGGCGGCGGGGCTTTACAGCTTCCTTTGCGAGCTGGGCGTGCCCGACCGGCTCCAGGAAAAAGAAGGGGAGCTCGCGCACCAGCTTTGGCAGGCTATCGTTGGCGCGCTGGACACCATAGTGACGGTAGCGGGCGGGGCGACGGTCAATGCCGACCGGTTTTCGCAGATTTTCGACACCGTACTGCGCCGGGCGACGGTGGCGCGCATCCCGGTCTCGGTCGACTGCGTCATGGTCGGCCAGTCTGACCGGCTGCGAGTGGGCGACATCAAGCTGGCGGTGCTGCTCGGCGCCTCCGAGGGCGTTTTCCCCGCCAAAGTGGAGGCAAGCGACGAGATTTTCAGCTCGTCCGAGCTGCGTGTGCTGCGCGAGGTGGGCATCGACCCGCGCGACGACGCCGAATACATCGCCTCGCAGGAGCTGCTCGGCTTTTACCGCGCGGCGGCATCCCCCTCCGAGCGGCTGGTCATCACTTTTGCGCCCTCCGAGCGCGGGTCCGAGCCGCGGCCGGCGAAGCCCTCGCCGGGCATCGAGCGGCTTTGTGCCATGTTCCCGGGCCTGCGGGTGGAGAAATTTTCCGATTTGCCGCCCTCCGAGCGCGTTTGGAGCCGGGAGACGGCGCTCGAGCTTGCCGCATCGCAGCCGGATACGCCCGAGGGGCGTGCGCTTCGCGAGCTGCTTTCTGCCGACCCGCAGGCGACGGTGCTGCTTGAGGCGGCGTCCCGCCCGCTTGCCGAGCCGGAGGCGGCGCTGTCGCCCGAGCTTGCGGCAGAGATTTTCCGCGGCGACCTTGCGCTGACGCAGTCGCGGCTGGAAAGCTATATTTTGTGCTCGTTTGCATTTTACTGCCGCTATATGCTGGGGCTGCGCGAGCAGCCGCGCGCCGAGTTCGGCGGCGTGGACAGGGGCAATTTCACGCACCGCGTGCTGGAGCGGTTCATGCGCGCGGTGACGCTGCCGGACGGCAGGATTGACCCGTCGCTTTCGCGCGAGGAGCGGGCGCGGCTGGCGGACGAGATAATCGAGGAGTACATAGAGCAGACTTTCGGGCCGGGGGAGGAGCGCTCGGCGCGGGCGCAGCACCTTTTCCGGCGACTGCGGCGCACGACCTTGCTGGTTATCGAAAACATCGCAGAGGAGCTTTCGCAAAGCGAGTTTGTGCCCTGCCGGCTGGAGCTGCCCATCACGCACGGCGAAGCCGCACCGGACGGCGGACCTGCCGTCGCGCCGCTGCGCATACCTTTGCCGGGCGGCGGCTCCGCGTTTGTGTACGGTAAAATCGACCGTGTCGACGTCTACCGGCGCGGGCGGGACGTGTATCTGCGCGTGGTCGACTACAAGACCGGCACGCAGAAATTCTCGCTGTCCGACCTTGCGCTCGGGCTGAACATGCAGCTTCTGCTTTACCTGCTTTCGCTGTGGAACGGAGGCAAGTCGGCGGTCGGCGCGCCGGACGACGCGCGGATACTGCCGGCGGGCATGATATATATGTCGGCGGGCGCGCCGCGCGTGGAGGCACAGCCAGGCGAGGACGCGGCTGAGGTCGAAGACCGCGCCGCAGACCAGCTCAAGCGTACGGGGATACTGCTTGAGGACGAAGGGATTTTGCGCGCGATGGAGAAAAACCTCGAGGAGAAATTCATCCCGGTCAGCCTGAAAAAGACGGGCGGGTTCAAAAAACGCGGCGTCACGCTTGCCAGCCTCGCGGGGTTCGGTAAGCTGATGCGCGACGCCGAAAATATTGTTGCCGGGATAGCGGCTGAGATGAAAAGCGGCGAGGCGTCGGCGCATCCGCTGCGCGAGAAAAGGCAGGGCGGCCGCGACGCCTGCAGGTGGTGTCCCTACGGGCCGGTGTGCCGGACGCGGAAACGCGAGAGGGCATAGCGGGGCGGGGCCGCAGCTTTCCGGGGAAGCGCTGCGAGGGCGCTGCTGCAGGTATGCCATATCCGCAGGGGCGGTGAATTTGCTTCCTTTAGAGCAGCGGCGAAAGGCACTGTATAATGCAACAACCCAAAAGTTTTTGAGGGGGCGTGGGGGAACTTTTTTTCAAAAAGTCCCCCCGCAAACTCTCCGCAAAAACAGCGGATACCGCAACTGTACGGTACCCGCTTTTTTATGTATTTTCCGCGATATACCCGGCAAGCTCGCCTATCGGGTCGTGGCTGTCCAGCCAATAGTCGGGGCAAAGTTTGCGTAATGTTTTCTAAACTCTTCTCTTGTTATACCGGTTCACCTTTTTAGGTTTTTGCGAAAAGCCGTTACAATAGCATTATTCCGGGATATGCAAGCCGGTGAGTATAGGCCAAAAAACGCTGAAAAACAATGTATTGTTGGTTGTTTTGCTTTTGCCCGGTTTATTATACGGTTGAAAAACGGCTCAACCGCCGGTTGAGTTTTGCGGTTTTGCAGAGAATTTGCCCCGAGGCCTATTTTATCGCCGCAATTACGGCGAACTTGTGGTAAAGATAAACGCAGCCAACCTCGGAAAACCCGCAGCGGTAAAGCATGGCTATCTGCGCCTCCACAGAACATTCCTTGTCCAGCATTCTGCGCCGCTGCCAAAGCTCGACGTCACGCTCGGAGAGACTGCCGGCAAGCTGATTTTCCCAAAAAGCGCTGTACCACCTGTCTATTTCTTTTGTTCCTGCGCAAAACTGGTCGTAGTTTGCAAACACCCCGCCCGCCGGCAGCTTATCATAGATGCGCGAAAACAGCCGCTCTTTCTCTTTGTCCTCAAGATGGTGGATTGACAGCGCGGATATAACAGCGTCAAAGCTCCCCGCGGGCAGCTCTTTTGTGTAGTCAGTTATAATGTGTTTTATATTGCCGATGCCGGCAAAGCGCTTTTTTGACACCTCGAGCATCTCGCCCGCAATGTCGGCAAGCACATATTCAGCCGAAGGACATTGTTTGTACCAAAAGAAGGTGAGCAGCCCTGTGCCGGCCCCTAAATCCAGCACGCGGGCAGGCGTTTTGATGTTTGAGACAATCAGCCTTGTGGCGGTACCGTAAAAATCGTCAAAGCAGGGGATAAACTTCCTGCGGCCGGCATCGTATTCTTTTGCGACCAGGTTAAACTCATCTGCTATAGCCATGGCTTGATTTTCCTTTTATGTGAAATTACAACCTATATGCCGCCAAAATGCGATAAACTGCCGACAAACAGTTACGGAACCGCCCACGCTGCTGCGCTCAACGGTGCCGGATTTTACCTTCTCGCCACGCTTTCGACGTTCGCAATGTTTTTCAGGCGTGCGAGAATAGATTTGAGATGATCCACATTCTTGCACGAGACTGTCATATTGATAACCGTCCGCGTGCCTTCGGTATGCGATTCGATGCCGGTCAGCGACACCTTCATATCGGCCAGCGCCATGGTGATGTCCGCCAGCAGACGGATATGTGGATGCGCCACCACCGAGATACCCGCCTCGAACAGGCTCGCATCCGCCGCGCTGTGATCCCAGTGCGCCGGCACCCAGCGCGTCGCGTACTCGGGCTTGTCGATGTTTTCGGTCACGTTCGGGCAGTCGCGCTTGTGCACCGACACGCCGAACCCCTTTGTGATAAACCCTATCAGAAGGTCGCCGGGCAGGGGATTGCAGCACTTGGCGAACTTGAAGGCAACCCCCTCCACATTGTCGATAATCACGCCGCCGCCGCTCTTTTTCGGCTTGTGCGAGGCTATCTGTCGCACCAAATCCGCCTCGGTCACCGGCTGCGGAGCGCTCTCCTCCGGCTTGACCACGCGGTCGAACTCCTCGCGCAGCTTGGGCACGAGCTTTGCCATGGGCAGCCCGCCGTAGCCGACGGTGTTGTAAAGGTCGACTACTTCCTTTATCCCGAGCCGGTGCGCGACATTGGTGAGCACCTCATGCTTCTGCGCCTCGGTATATGGCCGCCCGAACCGCTTTAGCTCGCGGTCTATTTCGATTTTGCCCATCGCGATGTTCTCGGAGCGCTTTTCTTTCTTGAACCACTGGCGTATCTTGGTGCGCGCCTCGCTGGTGCGCACCATCTTCAGCCAGTCGCGGCTCGGCCCTTTCGCGGTCGGCGAGGTGACTATCTCCACAATCTCGCCGTTTTGCGGGATGCGGTCAATCGGCACTATCATGCCGTTGATTTTCGCGCCGACCATCTTGTTGCCGACCTCCGAATGGATGGCGTATGCAAAGTCGATGACCGTCGCGCCCTGCGGCAGGGTGACGATGTCCCCCTTCGGCGTGAACACAAACGTTTCGTCGTGCAAAATGTCGATTTTCAGCGCGCGCAAAAACTCGTCGGGGTCGCGCGTCTCGTCGTTTTCGAGCAGCTTGGCTATCCAGCTCAATTTCAGGTCGACGTCCTCGCGGCTTTCGGCCTCGCCCACCTTGTATTTCCAGTGCGCCGCGACACCGTATTCGGCGATGCGGTGCATCTCCCAGGTGCGGATTTGCACCTCGAACGGTATCGAGTTGCGGCCGATGACCGTCGTGTGCAGCGACCGGTACATGTTGGGCTTGGGCGTCGAGATGTAGTCTTTGAACCGGCCGGGAATCATCTTGAACATGTCGTGGATAATGCCCAAAACGACATAGCACTCCGGCTCGGTGTCCACTATGACGCGCAGAGCGTAAAAGTCGTATATCTCGTCAAAGCTCTTGTTGTGCTCGTACATCTTGCGATAGATGCTGTAAACGCTTTTGACGCGGCCCTCGAGCGCGAACTTGATGCCCGTCTCGGTCAGCTTGTCGGCAATCTGCATGCGCGCGCGCTCGATGAAATCGCGGCTGCGGCCGAATTTCAGCTCGACGTCCGCCCTTATCTCCTCGTAGCCGATGGGGTCAAGGTACTGGAGCGCAAGGTTTTCAAGCTCCTGCTTCATGCGCTGCATACCGAGCCGGTGCGCCAGCGGCGCGTAGACGTGCATGGTCTCCAGCGCGGTGAGCCGGCGTTTTTCGTCTTTTTTCACCCCGAGCGTGCGCATGTTGTGCAGCCGGTCGCACAGCTTTATGAGTATGACGCGCACATCTTTGGACATGGCAAGGAACATCTTGCGCAGGTTCTCGATGTGTTCGTCCTCTTTGTCGTCGAAGGGTATCTGCACCAGTTTGGTCAGCCCGTCGACCAGCGCCGCCACGTCCTGCCCGAACTTGGACTTTATAGTCGCAATCTCGACGCCGCAGTCCTCGACCGTGTCGTGCAGCAGTGCGGCGCACAGCGAGTCGGTATCAAGCTCGAGGCTCGCCACTATCTCGGCGACCGCGACCGGATGGGAAATAAAGGCCTCGCCGCTGTAGCGGTACTGGCCCTCGTGCATCTCCTTCGCGAACAGATACGCGCGCTTGATTTTTTCGATGTCGTATTTCTTACCGGTCTTCTCAAGCGTCAGAAGGAGCTTGTCGATTCCGGCATACGGATTGTTTTCGGAGTTCGCCGATGACGGCGGGACGGTTATCATGGCTTTTACCTTTTCTTTCATGGGTGATTTGTTGATTTATGTGTAATCTCGGAAAGCTTATTGAAAAAAGCTTCCCGAACCCTTCAAAAATTTTATGCAGGTTATGGCTTGGGCGGTGCCATACATTTTACCGAGCCGGCAATGTTTGCAAAGCTCACAGCCGCGCTTATTTTGCCTGCCGCGACTTGAGCCGCCGGTAAATGGTAGATTTATCGAGGTTTACTTTGCCTTTCGGCGTGTTAATCTGAAACCTGTAAAGCTCGGCCCCGCGGGAGGCAACTAACTTTTGCGACCTGCCGGCGCGCCGCTCGTCGAGCGCGATGCGCTCGATGCCCAGTATATTAGTTTCGCTCAATATGTCGACGATAAACCGCAGTTTGACGGGGTCTATCGGCCGCACATTCTCGAAATGGCGGCGGATTTTGTGCAGGCTGAGTATATCGTTGCCCGCCCGCACCTCGTGCTTGATATAAAGGTAAACCGAGGCGAAATCGTCGCGCGTCGGCACGATGTCGGGCGAAAGGCACGCGACCTGCCCCGACTTTATATCCTCGTAAAGCCGGCGCTCGCGCTGCCGCTCCGCCTTGTACTCCTCGCTGCCGTCGATGTCGCGCACGATGAGCTGGGCGGTTTGGTTGCCAAGAAAGTCGTTTACGCTGAGATTGAATATAAGGTCGCAGGTGTCGCCCGGATAAAAGTCGAGCGCGGCGGGCGTGATGCCGAAATATATCGCGGTTATCGGCGGCTCGCCCGGCATGCCTTTCAGCAGCAGCTTGGTGTGCCTGCCGGAGCCGACGGTGCAGACCTCCAGTATCCTCGCGCCGCGCAAAAGGAACACCGGCACAGGGTTTGCGATGCCATACGGCTCGAGCAGATACAGCTCCTGCGCCTGGCGCAAGGTTATCTCCTCCGGCCGCAGCTCGCAGTCGACGTCGACGGTGGTAGCAAGGTCCTCGTCGGACAGGTGCTCGCGCGCATACTCGTTGATGCGGCGGCGAAACTCGGGCAGCTTGGCGCGCTCGATGGAAAGGCCCGCCGCCAGCTCGTGCCCGCCGAACTTGACCAGCAAATCCGAGCAGTAGTTGAGCGCCTCGACCAGGTTCAGCCCCTTGATACTGCGGCCCGAGCCTTTGCCGATGTCGGCGGCGGGGTCGCCTTCGCCGTCGGCCCCGTCGAACGAGATGAGGACGGAGGGCAGGTTATAGTGCTCGGTGATGCGGGAGGACACAATCCCGATGACGCCGTGGTGCCAGCCGTCCTCCGCCAGCACAATGACGCGGTCGCGCTCGAAATCGTGCTCTTGTTCGATTTTCTTGTATGTCTCCTCGATTATGCTGTTTTCCTCGTTTTGGCGCTCGCGGTTGGTGTCGCACAGCTCGGCGGCTATCTGCCTTGCCTCATCCGGCGAGTCGGTCAAAAACAGGTCGACGGCCTTTGAGGCGCAGGAGAGGCGGCCGGCGGCGTTGATGCGCGGCGCGATGACATAGCCGATAAGCGAGGAGGTGATGCGCTTGCGTTTGTGGTGCGTGCCGCGCATGCCGGCAGGCGGCACCACGCCCGAAAGCTCCAGCAGCGCGGCAAGTCCGGGGCGCTTGGTGTTTTCGATGGCGCGCAGGCCGAGCGTGACAATGAGCCTGTTTTCGTCGACCAGCGGCATCACGTCGGCGACGGTGCCCAGCGCCGCCAGGTCTATGTATTTTTCGCATAGATTTCGCAGCCAGTCGGTCTCATTGGTGCCGGCCGGATTTGCCGAGCGGTCGCCGTCAGAGGCGGTTTCGCCCGCCGGCCGAACATTTGACGCGGCACTGCAGTCCGCCGGGCATGGCTCGCCCGCCGCCCCGTCGCAGCCGGCCTCGGCTATGCCCTTGTGGCGGCGGTACTCGAGCGCGGTGATGAGCTTGAACACCACGCCAACGCCGGCAAGGTCGGAAAACGGATAGCGGCTGCCGGCACGCTTGGGGTTGACGACCGCAACCGCGTCGGGCAGCTTTGCGGGGCACTCGTGATGGTCGGTGACGATAACATCCATGCCCAGACTGCGCGCAAGCTCGATTTCGTCGACGGCGGTGATGCCGGTGTCGACGGTGACAAGCAATGTGCAGCCTTCGCCGGCAAGCTGTTCGAGCGCGGCTGAATTGATGCCGTAGCCTTCGCCGGTGCGGTTGGGGATATAGTAGCCGGCGTCCGCTCCGCGCGAGCGCAGATAAAGCAGCAGCGTGCTGACAGCGGTGACGCCGTCCACGTCATAGTCGCCATATATAACAATGCGCTCACCGCCGGCGAGCGCGCGCTCGATACGGATACATGCCTTTTGCATGTCGTCCAGCAAAAACGGGTCGTGAAACCGTATCTCGTCGCGTCGCAGGAATTTGCCGGCCAGTTCCGGTGTGGTGTGGCCGCGGTTGTAGAGCAGCACGGCGGTCGGTTCAAGCAGGCCCAGAGCATGGGCGAGTGCGGCGGTCTCGGCGCCGTGCATATCACGGTTTGACAGTAATCTCCATCTCTTCTTTGTACTCAATTTCCATACCTTACTCTATATCTATTTTTTTATTATCCAATATTTTTGTGATGCGCGCCGCGGTGCGACCGCGCAGATACAGCCGGTCAACCGCGACCGACCCGCAAACCGACAACACAAGCAGCAGCGCCATGGCGACATAGCCCGCCGGCTCGCCGAAAACAGGGGCAACCGCCGCGAAACCGGCGAGCGGGAGCGCGACGGGCACGAAAAAGGTAAGCATAGCCAGCGCGGTTATATGCTTTGTCGGGGTATAAAGTTCGACTTTGTCGCCGGGGCGCGCGCCGATTTCGTTGGTCGCGTATGCGACCGCTTTGCGGGTTTGGCCGCAGCTGGCGCAACCCGCGCGCGAAGGGCAGGACGCGCAGGCGGAGGAGCGCTCGACAGCAACGGTCGCGCGCTCGCCCGTAACGGAAATAACGGTTGCTGTTGTTTTCATAGCCGTTTCATAGAGAATATTTATATTATATCATAAAAGTGCGGCTTTGTGCCGCACGAAATTTGCTTTTTTTGGTCGAATTCTTCAATTATGCCACAGGAGATGGCGGTTTTGGGGGGAGTTTTTTTTCAAAATTCCCCCGCGCAGCTCAAAAACTTTTGTGCCGGCTGCCCTGACGGGGGAGTAAAATCCGTGCGTTGTTTCGCGGACGGGCGCAAAACGCGCGGCGGTGTCACGTATATTACAGTGTAAGCGATTAGCGTGCGTTTCAGGAGGGTACAAAACCTGTGCATTTCGCGGCGCAGCGGCACACCGCGCACATCCAGCCGCTATGGCTTGCGTATCGGGGCTGCTGTCGCACAGCGCACAGCCGAGCAACCATGGCTTTGGATGCAGGGCCGGAGCGTGACGCTAATCAGGCTGCATGCCGCTAATCCGGCACGTGCCGCTAATCCGGCACTGCAAATCGCCGCGTCACGGCGTCCGCCACCCGCAACCCGTCCACCGCGGCGGACGTTATGCCGCCCGCATAGCCCGCGCCCTCGCCGCAAGGGTAAACGTTGCCGCGGCCCGGAGCGGTGAAATCCTCGCCGCGCAGTATGCGCAAAGGCGCAGACGTGCGCGTCTCCACGCCGGTCAGCAGCGCGTCCCGCACGCCGAAAAACCGCGAGCGGCGGCCGAACTCCGCTATCCCCGCCAGCATGCGCTCGCACACCTCGCGGGGCAGAATCTGCCACAGGTCGGCTGCCGTCACCCGCCCGCCGCGATAGGTCGGCTTCACCCGTCCCGGACGGGTGCCTGCGCGGCCGTCCATAAAGTCGCCCACCGTCTGGCAGGGCGCGTAATAGTCGCCTGCGGCGGCTCCGGCGGCAAACGCCGCGCGCTCCAGACTGCGCTGGAACTCCACCGCCTCAAGCGGACGGCCGGGCGCAGGGTCAACCGAGGCGACCAGCGCCGCGTTCGAGTTTACGCCGTCCCGCGTCGAGCGGCTCATGCCGTTGACGACCACCCCGCCCGGCTCGGACGCCGCGGCAATGACCTCGCCGCCCGGGCACATGCAGAAGGTGTAGACCGCCGAGCCGTCCGCCCAGCGTTTCGAGTAGGCATATTCGGCCGCGCCCAGCCGCGGGTCGCCCGCATGGCGGCCGTAAAGGGCACCGTCGACGTCGGCGCGCAAATGCTCGATGCGCGCGCCCACCGAAAACGGCTTGGTTTCAAGCGAAAAGCCCTCGCGCACAAGGTAATCGTAAACGTCGCGCGCGCTGTGCCCGGTCGCAAGCACGACCGCGCCGCACTCAACCGTCACCGTCTCGCCGGAGGCGCGAGTGAATGCAACCGCTCGGACGCCGCCGTCCGGACCGAATAAAAAGCTGTCGGCGCGGCAGCCGAAGTGGATTTCGCCGCCGAGCCGGACAATCTCGTCCCGCACCGCCGCCACGATAGCGCACAGCCGGTCGGTGCCGATATGCGGCTTTGCGGCGGTGAGTATCTGTTCGGGCGCGCCGAACCGGCAGAATGTGCGCAGCACATACCGGACGAGCGGGTCGTTTATGCGCGTCACCAGCTTGCCGTCCGAAAACGTGCCGGCGCCGCCCGCGCCGAACTGCACGTTGGACTCCTCGTCAAGCCCTCCGCCCGCGATAAAGCGCTGGACGGTGGCGGCGCGCTCGTCGATGTCCGCGCCGCGCTCCAGCACGAGCGGACGATAGCCGCGCCCGGCAAGCGCAAGCGCGCAGAACATGCCTGCCGGGCCGAATCCCACGACTACCGGCCGCGCCGAAAGCCGCTCTGTGCCCGGCGGAACCTCCTCCGGCTCCCGCTCCTCGAGCGGGAGGATGCCGGCGTCAGCAAGCCGCCGCAGCTCCGCGTCCGTAAACTCGCCCACCGCCGACGCGGTGTAGACAAATTTTATCGCGTCCCGCCGGCGCGCGTCCACCGACCTCCTGTAGATGTTGCCGGGCGCCGGGCGGCGGCCGCAAACCGCCGCGACCGCGTCGGCCGCTCGCTCCGCCGCATACACCGGCGGCTCGTCGAAGGGAAGAATGATGTTTTTAACCAGTAATTCCATGTAAAATCAGCCGAGTTTCACCATCATAGAGTAAATTCCTATCTCGTATACGCTGTCGGCCAGACCCGGCGGCACAGAAATGGTGACCGGCGCCATGACGCTGCCGCTCGGGTTTTTAAAGCCGCTGAGGTCTATGGTAGCCGTGACGTTTTTGTCGCTGATATACGAGAGGTTTGTCGGTGTGCCCCGCAGTGTGACGTTCAGCTCGTCGGTTACCAGCGAGTAGCTGAAGTTTTCGGGGTTTATAACCGCAAAGTTGGTGAGTGTAATCTGTTTTGTGGTTGTGCCTATATGCTTTATAGTGAGCGTGGCCTCGGTTATGCCCGAAACGTTGGTCAGACCCTCGGTCAGCGTGATGGGGATGGTAAACTGCCCGTCGCCGGGGATGCCTTTTTCGTCGATGGTATAATGCCACCGCGCGTTTTCGATGGCGGACGTTTCGCCCATCACGAGTATGGTTTCGGGCGACCACGAGATATGAACGTTGCCCGGATTATAGTAGCCGTGCTTGAAGCCGAGCGTCAGCGGCAGGTTGACCTGCCGGTAGACGGGGATGTCGACGGTCGCCTCGGTCATCTGCATCTTGATGAAGCTTGACGTGACCGCCTTGCCGTCGCCGTCCACGAGCGTCAGCGGCGCCTTCGCCGTTACCGAGCCGGACACCTGGCCGAGCGTGATGGTGGCGCGCGCGCTCTTTATCTGCGCAAGCAGGTCCTCCGGCCCGGTGACAGTGATTTCGGCGGGTTTTGCGGCCGGTATGCCAAGCACATAGTCCTCCGGAAGCGTGTACTCGGCGATGTCCACATCCACAGGCACCGTGACCGTCGTGTTGTTGCCGAAATACAGCAAAAGCGACGACGGGGAGACCGCGTGCAGGGTGGTGCCGGACGGCACCGATACGTCTACGTTCACTTTCTGCCAGCCGGGCGATTTCACGGAGCTGATGTCGATAAACGCCTGTATCGCGCTTTCGTCAAGCTGGTTTATAAAACCCCGCCTGCCTTTGATTGTGACGCTGACGTCGGTGATGCCGGATATCAGCGAAAACTCGCTTTGGCCGGTAAGCTGGACGGAAATCGACTCGAACGTGCGCTCGGCAGCCGGGCTGTCGTTTGCCATGACATATACCCAAATCACCAGCGCGACCAGCACACAGCCTATCCGCGCCGCGATATCCAGCTTTTTGTTGCGTTTTATGGTGAGGCTGCCGTCGGGCGGACCGCCGTCGGAGGCGCGGCTGTCGTCGGCAGTGCCTTCCGGCTGCCCGCTGACGCCCTGCTTTTTGCCCGGGGCGCGAAATGCGTCGCGGACCCGCTCGGCAAACTGCCTGCCGTTTTTACCGCCGCCCTGCGGGTATGCGGCGCCCCCGGCCTCGTCCTCCGGCAGGCCGGTGTCCCGCCACAGCTCGCTTTGCGACTTTTGCCTGCCTTTCGATGAATGTACGGATTTCATTGTCAGCCACCGTATATGTGTTTATACTTGAGGCCCTCAAGCTCCGACTTGAGCCTGTTGTAGTCATAGCCTCTGTGAAGCTCGCCGTCGTGCGCGACGGAAACGGTTCCGGTTTCCTCGGACACCACGATAACGTAAGCGTCGCTGTTTTCGCTCATGCCGATGGCGGCCCTGTGGCGCGTGCCGAGGCTCTCGGCTATCTCTTTATTGGTCGAGATGGGCAAAAAGCAGCTTGCCGCCCATATTCTGCCGCCGCGGATAATAACGGCGCCGTCGTGCAGGGGAGCTTTGTTGAAAAATATGTTTTTCAGCAGGTAGGAGCTCATGTCGGCATTTACGATAATGCCGCCGGCCGCGATGTCGCCGAGCGGCGTGGTCAGCTCGATGACGATGATGGCGCCGGTGCGCTCGGCCGCCATGTCGGTGACCGCGTCGCACAGCGGTTTTATCCATGCGGCAGATTTAGAGGCGTCGCGTATCTCGCCGATGCTTTTCAGGCCGCGCAGCGGCTCGCTGCCCACCTTCTCGAGCGCGGAGCGCAGCTCGGGCTGGAAGACGACGACCAGCGCCAGCAGTCCCACCTGAAAGACATTTTGCATTATAAAACGCATGGCGTTAAGCTCGAGCAGCTCCGCGAGCAACTGCAGCAATATCAAAATGACGACGCCCGCGGCAAGCTTGCCCGCACGGCGGTCGCGGATGAAAACATATATAAAATAAAGCAGCACCGCGACCATCGCGATGTCGAGCAGGTCAAATATACCCGCGGACGATACAAGCGAAACGAAAAAATCCCACGTTTTGCTCGCGAAGTCTAAAATCGATTCCATAACATACCACGCAGCACAAGGTTATTCTCATTAAAATTGTACCACAAATGCCGGCGGATTTCAAACGATTTTCGCGATTGTGCAAAAGTTTTATCTTTATTAAAAAATAGTTAGCTTTACCGCTTTAAATTAGCACCAGTATATGTTATAATAGTTTGGATGGACAGAAAAAATCACAGCAAAGTTGCCCGCGGCGGCGAGCCGGCACAGTTTCTGCTGCCGCGCCTTGTGGCGGTCGTGGGCCATTACGGCAGCGGCAAAACCACGGTTGCCGTCAACATGGCGATGCGCTATGCCCGGGCGGGCGAGCGCGTCGCGGTCGTGGATTTCGATATAGTCAACCCATATTTCCGCACAGCCGACTCGCGCGATATGCTGGAGAGTGCGGGCGTGCACTGCGTTGTGCCGCCGCTGGCGAACACCAACGTGGACGTGCCCGCGCTGCCGGCCGAGATATACTCGCTTTTTGCGGGGAGTGGCGGCGCCGCTCGCTTTGACCGCGTGATATTCGACGTGGGCGGCGACGACGGCGCCGTTGCGCTGTCCGCTTATCGCGCGCATTTTTACCGCGAGCCGCACGCGCTGCTGTATGTGGTGAGCATGTACCGGCCGCTGACCGCGACGCCCGAAGCGGCGGCAGAGCTGCTCGGCGAGATAGAGGCGCGCTCCGGCCTGCGCGCCACGCATGTCGTCAACAACAGCAGCCTCGGTGCGGAGACGACTGCCGGGCATGTCATCTCGTCACTCGATTACGCCCACCGGGTGTGCGAGCTTTGCGGGTTGCCGCTGCTTTCCACCGCGGTGATGGAGGATGTTGCCTCCTCACTTGATACCCGGGCGTATTTTGTGATGAAAAACTACACCAAACGCTATTTTTGATTGCACGCGCCGCATGCGTGTCGCGCAATCCGTGATTTGGTAATGCAAAAAAGCGGCCATGCGCCGCCGGCGACGGTTGTTGCGCCTGCCGGCGAGGATTTTGACGGCGGCACCTTTAATTCGGCAACGCCCTGCACAGGGCGAAGCCTGCCTGCGCCTGCGGGGGCGGGCTGCCGTCGGATATCCCAATCCACCCCATGCTGAAAAGTTTTGACGGATGCGGGGAGCTTTTTTCAAAAAACTCCCCATGAACATCCCATCACTTATAGTAATTTTATTACTGGAGCGACAAAAAATGAGCGAAAAAACAAAAGAAAAGCCAAAAAACCGCGTTACATTCGACATCGAGCGCTGCAAAGCCTGCGGGCTGTGCGTCGAGGCCTGCCCGCGCAAGCTGCTTGAGCTTGACACCGGCTCGATGAACTCAAAGGGGCTGCACCCGGCGCGCATAGTCGACCAGTCGCGCTGCATCGCCTGCGCACTGTGCGCCATAATGTGCCCCGACACAGTCATAACAGTGGAAAAGAATGTATAATCCAAAGGAGATATAACCCGTAATGTCAAAGGTACTCATGAAAGGCAACGAGGCAATCGCCGAAGCGGCTATCGCCTGCGGTTGCCGCCTCTATTTCGGCTACCCAATCACGCCGCAGACCGAGGTCGCCGAGTACATGGCAAAGCGCATGCCAAAGGTCGGCGGGCTGTGCCTGCAGGCCGAAAGCGAGATAGCCGCCATTAACATGGTGCTCGGCGCCTCCGCTGCCGGCGCGCGCGTCATGACCAGCTCGTCGTCGCCCGGCATCGCGCTCAAAAGCGAGGGCATAAGCTATCTCGTCGGCTCCGACTTGCCATGCCTTATACTCAACGTCCAGCGCGGCGGCCCCGGTCTCGGCGGCATCCAGCCCGCGCAGTCCGACTACAACCTTGCCGTCAAATCGGCGGGTCACGGCGACTCGCACATGGTGGTTTACGCGCCCTCGTCCATACAGGAGATAGTCGATCTGACCGCCGTCGCGTTCGACGTCGGCGACCGCTATCGCGTGCCGGTCATGATGCTCGCCGACGGCGCGCTCGGCCAGATGATGGAGCCGGTCGACATCGAGAGCATCGGCACGCGCACCCCGCCCGAAAAGCCATGGGCCGCCCGCGGCCATGAAGGCAGGCGCAAAAAGAACATAATCAACTCGCTTTACATCGAACCGGAGGAGCTCGAGCGCCTCGTCATGGAGCGCTACGAGCGCTATGCCAAAATCGCCGCCGAGGAGACCCGCTGGGAAGAGTATAGGATGGACGACGCCGAAATCTGCGTCGTCGCATACGGCATCACGGCGCGGGTCTGCAAGACCGCCGTCGACGCCGCGCGCAAAAAGGGCATCCGCGCCGGCATGTTCCGACCGATAACGCTGTGGCCCTACCCGTCGGCGCAGCTTGACGCCGCCTGCGCGCGTGCGGGCACCCGCCGCGTGCTCGTCGCCGAGCTTAACATGGGCCAGATGATCGACGACGTGCGGCTTGCGATAAATTGCCGGCTGCCTGTCGAGTTTCACGGACGCACCGGCGGCATGCTGCCGTCGCCCGACGAGATACTCGCAAAAATCGAATCGCTGGACGCAGCCGAAAAGGAGGGCAAAAACTGATGGCAGAGCTTGTATTCGGCCGCCCGAAAGCACTTTCGGACGTGCCGCTGACATATTGCCCGGGCTGCACGCACGGGATTGTGCACCGCCTCGTCGCAGAGGCGATAGACCAGCTTGGGATAGAGGGCAAGACCGTCGGCATCGCGCCGGTCGGCTGCTCGGTGTTCGCATATAACTTCTTTGAGTGCGACATGGTTCAGGCGCCGCACGGACGCGCGCCGGCCGTCGCGACCGGCGTCAAGCGCGCGCTGCCCGACCGCGTGGTGTTCACCTACCAGGGCGACGGCGACCTTGCCGCAATCGGCACCGCCGAGACCGTCCACGCCGGCGCGCGCGGCGAAAACATCACCGTCATATTCATAAACAACGCCATATACGGCATGACCGGCGGCCAGATGGCGCCCACCTCGCTGCCCGGCCAGGTCACCACGACCTCGCCATACGGCCGCGACAAAAACATCCAGGGCAGCCCCATCCGCGTGTGCGAGATGATGGCCACGCTGGACGGCGTCGCCTATGCAGAGCGCGTGTCTGTGGACAGCCCCAAAAACGTGCTCCGCGCAAAGAAGGCGATACTCAAGGCGTTTCAGACCCAGCTTGCGGGCAAAGGGTTTTCCATCGTCGAGGTGCTCTCCTCCTGCCCGACCCAGTGGGGCAAGTCGCCGTCGGAGGCGCTCGAATGGATACGCACCGAGATGATTCCGTATTACCCGCTCGGCGTATATGTCGACCGGACGGGAGGTGGCGAGGCATGACGACCGAAATCCTGATGGCCGGATTCGGCGGGCAGGGAATACTGTTTGCGACCAGACAGCTTGCCAAAGCGGCGCTCGCCGCAGACCGGCAGGTGACATGGATACCGTCCTACGGGCCGGAGGCGCGCGGCGGCACCAGCAACTGCAGCGTGATAATCTCCGACGAGCCCATCGGTTCCCCCATAGTGACACGTCCGGACGTGCTGCTTGCGCTGAACTTGCAGTCGTTTGACAAGTTTGTGCCGCGCATCAAGCCCGGCGGCACGCTGATTTACGACAGCTCTCTGGTACACAAGACCACCGAGCGCACCGACATCGCGGTGCACGAGATTCCCGCGACGGCGCTTGCGTCCGACAACGGACTGCAAGGCTCCGCGAACATCGTAATGCTCGGCCGGCTGCTCGCGGTGACCGGTTTGTTTGACCCGGACGAGTTTAAGTCGCTGCTTGTCGATGGCATCCCCGAGTCACGCGCGGCGATGCGCGAGATAAACGCAAAGGCGTTTGATATGGGGTACAGTTACACTGCGTAATGCGTAAAATTGCGGCGGCGCGGATTTCTCCGCGCCGCCGGTTTTTTTGTGCGTTATATAGCATAAAGTTTTTGAAGGGGGCTTGGGGGAAACTTTTTCCAAAAAAATTCCCCCAACATATCCCCCAAATCAAATATCAATGCTTGAAATGCCGCTTGCCGGTGAACACCATCGGGATGCCGTGCCGGTTGCAGGCGGCAATCGAGTCGGCGTCGCGAATCGAGCCGCCGGGCTGCACAATCGCCGCGATGCCCGCTTTCGCCGCCAGCTCCACGCAGTCGTCGAACGGGAAAAACGCGTCCGACGCCAGCACCGAGCCGCGCGCCCGCTCGCCTGCATACTTTATCGCAAGCTCCAGCGCGGTCACGCGGTTGGTCTGCCCCGGCCCTATTCCCACCGTCATGCCGTCTTTTACCAAGACTATACCGTTTGATTTCACATGCTTTACGCACTTCATGCCGAACCGCATGTCCGCAAGCTGCCCGGGCGTCGGCTGCGCTTCGGTCACAACGGTTGCGTCCGCATCGTCGTAAAGCTCGGTGTCAAGCTCCTGCACAAGCAGCCCGCCCGCCACCTTTTTCATGTCCAGCATCCCCGCGCGGCTCGGATTTGCTATGGCTGGAAGCCTCAAAAGCCGCAGGTTGGCCTTTTCCCGCAGCACCTGCAGCGCCTCGTCCGTAAAGTCGGGCGCGATGATAATCTCAAGGAAAATTTTGCGCATTTCCTCCGCCGTCTCCCGGTCAACCGGACGGTTTACCGCCACAATGCCGCCGTAAATGGAGACCGGGTCGGCGTCGTGCGCCTTTTTGTATGCCTCATACAGCGTCGGCGCCACCGCCACCCCGCAGGGGTTGGCATGCTTGACCGCCACCGCGCAGGCAAGCTCGTCGCCAAACTCCGCCAGCGTGTCCAGAGCGCCGCCCGCGTCGTTTATATTGTTAAATGAAAGCTCCTTGCCCCAAAGCTGCTCGGCACATGCCAGCGTGCCCTCAAGTCCGCGTCCGATTTCGCGGTAAAACGCCGCCCTCTGGTGCGGGTTTTCGCCGTATCGCATGTCCTGCGCCTTCTCAAATGTCAAGGTCAGCGTCTCGGGCAGAATGTCGCCGCCCGCCTCCTTGCGCAGATAGGACGCAATCAGCGCATCATACTGCGCCGTGTGCTCGAACACCTTGCAGGCGAGCCGCAGCTTGGTCTCCGCGCTCACCTCGCCCGCCTCCCGCAGCTCGGCAAGCACCGTCCCATAGTCGGCCGGGTCCACAATAACCGCCACGTCCTGCCAGTTCTTTGCCGCCGCGCGTATCATCGTCGGCCCGCCGATATCGATGTTTTCCACAGCCTCCTCCCGCGTGACCCCTTCGCGCAGTATCGTCGCCTTAAAAGGGTAAAGGTTGACCGCCACAATGTCGATTGTGCCCACCCCAAGCTCGTCAAGCTGGCGCATGTGCTCGGGGTTGGAGCGCATGGCAAGGATTCCGCCGTGGATTTTCGGATGCAGCGTCTTTACCCGCCCGTCAAGACACTCGGGAAAGCCGGTTATATCGGAAATCGAGGTGACCGGCACGCCGCCGTCGGCAAGATGCTTTGCGGTGCCGCCGGTCGAGATAATCTCAAAGCCCAGCTCAAGCAGCCCCTGCGCAAACTCGAGCGCCCCCGTCTTGTCCGACAGGCTTATAATCGCGCGTTTTTTCATGCTAAACTCAACCCTCTCGCATAAAATAAATTTTTTTGTAAAAATTTATGTATCAAAGGGTATTCCGACGGCCGGCGACGAAAAATAAAGACCAAAAAAGCCGACAGCCCGGAAAAACCCAAAGCGGCGCGCCGGCAGCGGTCTCCCGCAGCCCGCCCGCTCCGCTTATTTTGCCCAGACGGTCGACATTTCGCTGACACCGCGCTCCATGTGGTAAGCTCCACCCGGGACACCTCCCGTTTCCGTCAGTCGCGCGGCAACTATATTATAAACTGATACAATAATATAATACCCGCGCCAAAATCAACTGTCAAGCCTCGCGCAAACGTGTTTACACAGTCGACATATTACGTTCACATCGGGCGTTTTATATTGACAAAACAGCGGCCGTGTGATATACTTTACTTACATTTTGGGGTTTTTCACAAGACCATACCAGCCGGGGAGTTAGCGGTGCCCTGTCACCTGCAATCCGCTACAGCAGGGGTGGAGCCCTTCTCCGAGGGCACAAGTCGTGCGGCCGCGCCGCGCGGCAAAGCGATGACGGACGGGTCCCGCGCAATCGGCGGCTGTGAACCATGTCAGGCGGGGAACCGAGCAGCATTAAGCAGTTTCGTCCGATGTGTTGCGGGGATGCCTGTCCCGAGCCGAGCCTGCGGCTTCCGCGCAGGGCTTTTTGTTCGAGGGAAGGTGTATGGTCTTGTGACAAGCCCCAAAAGGGATTTTATACGCACGAATAGGCATACGAAAGGAGCTGTGCGATGCATCTGGCGCTTTACCGTAAATGGAGGCCGCAGGTATTTGCCGACGTTTACGGGCAGGATCACGTTACATCCGTGCTGCGCCGCGAGGTCGCAACCGGCAGAATTTCGCATGCCTATCTTTTTTGCGGTTCGCGCGGCACGGGCAAGACCAGCTGCGCGAAAATTTTGGCAAAAGCCGTAAACTGCGAGGCGCCGCATGACGGCGAGCCGTGCGGCGAGTGCCGCTCCTGCCTCCTTGTTGAAGACGGCTCGGCAACGGACGTGCTCGAGCTGGACGCCGCCTCAAACAACAGCGTTGAAAACGTGCGCGACATCCGGGACGAGGTGGTATACACCCCCGCGGCGCTGCGCCGCCGTGTGTATATAATCGACGAGGTGCACATGCTTTCCACAGCGGCCTTCAACGCGCTGCTTAAAACGCTTGAGGAGCCGCCGGAGCATGTCGTGTTCATCTTGGCGACCACCGAGCCGCACAAGCTGCCGGCAACCATTATCTCGCGCTGCCAGCGGTTCGATTTCAGGCGGGTGGACAACGCCTCCATCGTCCGCCGGCTGACCGAGATAGCCGGGGCGGAGGGCATCACGCTCGAAGAAGGCGCGGCGACACTAATCGCAAGACTGTCGCAGGGCGGCATGCGCGACGCCATCTCGACGCTCGAGCTTTGCGCGGGCGACGGGGAGCCGGTCACCGAAGAAAAGGTGCGCGCCGTCACCGGCGCCTCCGACAGAGGGCTCGTTATGCGGGCGGCACTGGCTGTGCTGGAGCGGGACACCGAGGCGATGTTTGAGGTAATCGACAGGGTATATACCGCCTCGGTCGACATAACTGTGTTCTGGTCCGACCTTGTCGGGCTGTATCGCGACATGCTGGTCATAAAATCGACCAAAAACCCCGGCGCATACCTCGACCTGACCGAATCCGAGCTGGAGGCGACGGCGGCGCTGGCCAAAAGGTTCAGCGACGAGGCGCTGGCCCTGCACAGCGAGCTTGCCGACGAGGCGCTCGTGCGCATGACGCGCGCAGGCTCGCAAAAGCGGCTGATTGCCGAGCTGACGCTGGTTCGCATGGCAAACCCACGGCTCGGCGGCGACACATCCGCACTCGCCGAGCGGGTAGCGGCGCTGGAAGCCGCGGTACAGCGGCTTGCCGAGGGCGCCCGCCACAGCGGCCAAGCCCTGCCCCGCCAAACTCAAACCGCGGAAGGGGAGCCGGGCGAAAGCGGCGTCCAAACCGGTACCGGGGACAGCGGCGCTGTGCCAGACAGCGAGGCGGCGCCGGCCCCAGCCGAAGCCGACAAGCCGCACGAATCGCTGCACGATGCCGCCTCACCCGCAGGCGCGGGGCAGGATATGCCCGCGGACGCGCAGTCTGTCGCGGCGCAGGATATGCCGGCCGACAGCGGCGGCAGCGCGGCAGGCGAAACCCCGAAAAGCGGTTCCGGGCAAGCTGCGGGCAGCCCCGAAGCGGATGAAAGCGCCCCATACACGCGCTGGGCGGATGTGGTCGAGCGTTACGGTTCGACGCCCGGCTGCGAGGGGGAGGCAGGTTTTCTCGGACTTGCGCGCGCCTATCGGGGCAAAAGCGGCTTTGTCGTAGTATTTGAGGCGGCGATGCTGCATTTTGTGGACAGCCCGGACGTGAAGGCTCGGCTTGCGGAGATACTGTCTGAATTTGAGGGCAGGGCAGTGCGGCCGCACGAGATAAAATTTACGGCAGCGGACGGCAAACCGGCGCCTGCCGACGGTTTTGACGACTTTAATATATAATGGGAGATTATAATAATGAAAGCGAGACTTCCTCGTGGTATGGGCGGCGGCCCGACCAATATGCAGGGTATGCTGCGCCAGGCGCAGAAATTGCAAGAGCAGATGACACAGCTTCAGGAGCAGCTCGACGCGCGCGAATATGAGGTTACGGCGGGCGGCGGCATGGTCAAAGTGAAGATAAACGGTCAAAAAGAGATTTTGTCCATTGACATAAACCCCGAAATCGTCGACCCCGACGACATCGAAACCCTTTCCGACATCATCGTCGCGGGCGTAAACGAGGCCATACGCAAGGTTGAAGAAACAAACGCAAACGAAATCAAGAAAATAACGGGCGATTTGAACATTCCGGGACTGTTTTGACATGGCATCCCGGGCGGCATAGCTTGTGCCCGCACACTATTTGGAGAGAAACAAAATAATGGCTGAACTTATCCTTCCTCTGCAGCGGCTGGTGGAGCAGTTTCGCGCCTTGCCGGGCATAGGCGCAAAAACCGCTCAGCGGCTGGCGTTCGCGGTGCTGGACATGAGCGAGGAGCAGGTGCAGGAATTTTCCTCCGCCCTGCTGGACGCCAAGGCGAAAGTCCGCGAGTGCACGCGCTGTCACAATATCTGCGAGGGCGAGCTGTGCGCCGTCTGCGAGGACGAGAGCCGGGACACGGGCCTGATATGCGTGGTCGAGGACGTGCGCTCGGTTTTGTCGTTCGAGCGCATACGCGAGTACCGCGGGCTGTACCATGTGCTCGGCAGCACAATCTCGCCGCTGGACGGGCGCGGGCCAGACCAGCTTAACATAGACAGCCTTGTCCGGCGCGTGGAGGCCGGCGGCGTGCGCGAGGTGATAATCGCGACCGGCTCCGACGTCGAGGGCGAGACGACCGCCATGTATCTGACGCGCAGGCTGAGGCACACCGGCGTCCGCGTCAGCCGGCTGGCTTACGGCATTCCGGTCGGCAGCAACCTCGAATACGCCGACGCGCAGACGCTCACGCGCGCGTTCGAGGGCCGCCGCGAGGTGGATGCCTAAAAGCATCGCTTGCGCCGTTGCGGCGAGCGGGCGACCGCCGGTAACGCAGGCGGCAAGGCGTAATATATGTGCCGGTGCGGCGAGCGGGCGACCGCCGGTAACGCAGGCGGCAAGGCGTAATATATGCGCCGGTGCGGCGACGCCAGTCGGTGCGTGGAACATCCGGCGGCAGGCTCACAGGTAAAGCCGCTGCGGGAGTGGTAGCCTGACCGGACGGGGCAGGACGGCATAAACCCGCATGCCGCAAAACGCACAGTCCGGGGAGGGGCACCGGGACAATCCCCCACCGGGGAGTCCGGTATGGCGACCGGCGCGCCAAACTCGAGCGTGCCGGCTGCGGTAAGAAAGGCCGCACACCGGACAGACCCGCACCCCTCCGGTGCCAAAAGAGCGCACAAGCGCAGATTTGCCCGCGCATGCTCCGTTGCAGGACGCCGCGCGATTGAAACGTCATGGCGCGCGGCAGATACCGGAGTATATCCTGCACGGCTCTACAACCGAATAAAATATACCTTTCGCTTCCGCGGCGAAAAGAATAAAGGAACAAAGCTCCGCAGCCGCGGGGCTTTAAATATTTATATACGGGGTGTAAAATCATGAGTGCAACAATCCCTTCCGCAAAGCAGATTGAGTTTCTCGGCTGGGAGTTCGGAGTGTTCTTCCACTTCGGAATCCGCACGTTTTATGAAGGGCACCGCGACTGGGATGGCAAGCCCATGCCGCTGGAGGGCTTCAATCCCCCGGAAATAGACTGCGACGGCTGGATACGCACCGTGCGCGACGCCGGCGCAAAATATGCCATTCTCGTATGTAAACACCACGACGGTTTCGCCAACTGGCCGTCCAAGTACACGGACTACTCCATCGCAAACACGCCCTATATGGACGGCAAGGGGGACGTTGTGCGCGACTTTACCGAAGCCTGCCGCAAATACGGTATCAAGGTCGGGCTGTACTACTCGCCCGCGCAGTTTGGCTCGCGCGAAATGTCGCCCCGCGAATACGACGACTATTTTATCGGGCAGATAGGGGAGCTGCTCACCGGTTACGGCAAGATAGACTACCTGTGGTTTGACGGCTGCGGCTCGGAGGGCCACCGGTTCGACAGCGTGCGCATAATAAAGGCTATCCGCTCCATGCAGCCCGAGATTATAATCTTCAACATGTGGGACCCCGACACGCGCTGGGTGGAAAACGAGGAGGGCGTCGCCGGCATCGCAAACAGCAGCGTGCTGCGCGGCTCGGACGGCAGCGCCGTGTGCCTGCCCGCCGAGTGCGACTTTAGGATGCGGGAGGCAAACTGGTTTTACAGCGACGCCGACGCGCACACAGTAAAGAGCCTTGACGAGCTGATGGGGCTGTACTATCTTTCGGTCGGCTGCGGCGCAAACATGCTGATAAACATCGGGCCGGGACGGGACGGAAAGCTCCCCGAGCCGGACGCGTCGCGGCTGCTCGAGTTTGGCGCGGAGATTCGCCGCCGCTTCTCGAATCCCGTATCCACCGAGTTTGAGCGCCGCGGGGACAAATACGTTATAAAGCTTGGCGGGCGCAGGCTGGTAAACCACCTTGTATTGGGCGAGGACATCGCGTCCGGCGAGCGCATAGAGGGCTTTCGGGTCACCGCGAACATACCGGTGACCGGCGGGCAGGCGCAGCTTTACGAGGGCCGCACCGTCGGGCACAAGCGGATTGTACTGTTCCCGACCATACGCGCCTCCGAGCTGACCGTCGAGGTCACCGCCTGCGACGGCAGCCACAGCCTCGCCTCCGCCGCGGCATATTATGTGGAGCAACCTGCATACACGCCCGTTTTCGGCTAAAAATAAAGCAGAGGAGCAAAAAAATTAAACGGAGGACGGCAAAATGGCAAAGATAATCGGCAGACCCCTTCCCAATATCCCGTGGGAGGAAAAACCGGCGGGCTGCACCGAGCCGGTCTGGAGATACTCGGGCAATCCTGTTATCCAAAGGCATGCTATACCGACCTCGAACAGCGTGTTCAACTCGGCGGTGGTGCCGTTCGGCGACAAATACGCGGGCGTGTTCCGCTGTGACAGCCGCGCGCTCGAGATGAACATTTACGCGGGGTTCAGCGACGACGGGATAAACTGGTCTATCGAGCACGAGCCGCTCAAATTTGAGGGCGACCCGTATGTGACGCGCTGCGAGTACCGCTATGACCCGCGCGTGTGCGAGATAGACGGGCGATATTATATCACATGGTGCAACGGCTACCACGGCCCGACTATCGGCGTGGGCTACACCGACGATTTTAAGACTTTTTATCAGCTTGAGAACGCGTTTTTGCCCTATAACCGCAACGGCGTGCTGTTCCCGCGCAAGATAGGCGGCAAGTACGCGATGCTGTCGCGTCCGTCGGACACCGGTCACACCGCATTCGGCGATATTTTCTACAGCGAAAGCCCGGATTTGACCTACTGGGGCCGCCATCGGTTCGTGATGGGGCGCGCAGGCGGCTGGCAGAGCCTGAAGATAGGCGCGGGGCCGGTGCCTATCGAGACGGACGAGGGCTGGCTGCTCATTTACCACGGCGTGATTTTGACCTGCAACGGCTACGTCTATCGCGTGGGCTGCGCGCTGCTCGACCTCGAGGAGCCGTGGAAGGTGAAGATGCGCTCGAAACACTATATCCTCGGGCCGGAGGAGATTTACGAGCTGGCCGGCGACGTGCCGAACGTGACCTTCCCGTGCGCCGCGCTCGCGGACGCGGAGACAGGGCGAATTGCCATATACTATGGCTGCGCCGACTCGGTCACCGGCATTGCGTTTACGACCGTGGACGAGCTTATAGAGCACATGAAAAAGTATCCGATGTGATGTTTTCGGGGGAGCTTTTAGGGAAAGCTCCCCCAAACTCCTTGAATCTGGCGCATTGTTGTCCCGCTCGGGGGCTGTAGCCGGCTTTGGACACCCGCGTGCAGAGTGGGCGTAGTACATTCGCTCAACTTCGCCACCCCGCCCAGCCCGGCGCCNNNCGGCACCTGCGAGCAAGAGTGGGAGCGGTACATACCCCCAAGCTCGCCGCCCCGCCCAGACCGGCACCTGCGGCAGAGTGGGCGCGGTACTTACGCCCAAGTTCGCCGACCCGCACCGCCCGGCACCTGCGGCGGGGGAACGNNAGCTCGCCACCCCGCCCAGCCCGGCACCTGCGGCGGGGGAACGCCTCCCCCGTCGGGGCGGCGGCAGAGGCGGTCTGCGCTCTTCCATATATGCCCGCACAAATATTTACCGGCAAGATATAGATATTTGCGCCGCAGTGTGCTATAATATATCGGTAGGTTTTCCGTAAAAGAGGTGCAAAAGCCCGCTGCGGGAGACGCGCGGCGGCTGCACAATCGCGCACGCAGAGCCGCCGCGGCATGCCGCAGGCGATGCGGCGCTCAAAATTACCCTCGGAAGAGGGGCTGCCTGCCGGCTCTGTGAAGAGGGCTGCGCCGCAGGCGCGGCGAAGGCGGCGTCGCGGCAGGCGGGATAGAGGTAATTTTACTGCAGCGGAATTTAATTTGTGAAAACAGGAGATAGATTATGGAAGAAAAAAGCAAATCTCAAGAGCTGAAAGAGAAACTTACATACAAAAAGCCGGACATGTTCGAAAAACTCGGCGCGGACGGCATGGCAAAGTGCTCGGAGTACGCGGCCGGCTACATGAAATTTATCGACGCGGCAAAGACCGAGCGCGAGGCTGTGCAGTACGGTATCAAACTGGCCGAGGAGAAGGGATTTGTCGAGCACAAGCTGGGCGACGTTGTCGTGCCGGGCGGAAAGTACTATTACAACAACCGCGGCAAGCAGCTTTTCGTGTTCACCGTGGGCAGCGAGCCGGCAAACGGCGTGGTCATATCCGCCGCGCACGTGGACTCGCCGCGCATTGACCTCAAGCCCATGCCGCTTTACGAGGACAGCGGGTTTGCGTTTTTCAAGACCCATTATTACGGCGGCGTCAAGAAATATCAGTGGACGACGGTGCCGCTGGCTATACATGGCGTGGTGACGCTGGCGAGCGGCGAAACGGTGGATGTGGCCATCGGCGAGGACGACTGTGACCCGATATTCTATATCACCGACCTTTTGCCTCACCTTGCGAAAGACCAGATGGCAAGGTCGCTTGCCGACGGTATCACCGGCGAGGGACTGAACATACTTGTCGGCTCGCAGCCTTATCCGGGCTATGACGGCGACGAGAAAATCAAGCTGAACATACTATCGATACTTAACGAGAAATACGGGATGACGGAGGCCGATTTCCGCTCTGCCGAGCTGACCATGGTGCCGGCGCTCAAAGCGCGCGACGTGGGGCTTGACCGCAGCTTTATCGGCGCGTACGGGCATGACGACCGCGTCTGCGCGTATACGGCGCTGACGGCGGTGCTGGATACCGAGTCGCCGCACCGCACCGTTATGGCGGTGCTGGCCGACAAAGAGGAGATTGGAAGCGTCGGCATTTCGGGTATGCAGAGCCAGGTGTTCGACGACCTGATGCAGGATTTGGCGGAGTCGGCGGGCGTGACCTCGCGCGAGCTGCGTGCGGTGTCCGTGTGCCTGTCCGCCGACGTCAACGCTGCGTTTGACCCGAACTTCGGGGAGGTGTACGAGCGTCGCAACACCGCGTTTGCCAACGGAGGTGTGGTGCTGACCAAGTACACAGGTTCGCGCGGCAAGTCGGGCAGCTCGGACGCGAGCGCGGAGCTTATGGGCCGGGTAGGACGCATACTGGACAAGGCCGGCGTGGTGTGGCAGACCGGCGAGCTGGGCAAGGTCGACCAGGGCGGCGGCGGCACGGTGGCCGGATTTGTGGCAAACCGCAATATCGAGACGGTGGATTTGGGCGTGCCGGTGCTCTCCATGCACGCGCCGTACGAGCTTATTGCCAAGACCGACCTTTATATGACCTACCTCGCCTTCCGCGCATTCAACGCCGAGGGCTGATCGTTACGACTTGGGGGAGCTTATTAATAAGCTCCCCCGCGCCCCTGTAAAAACTTTGAGGTGCTCAGCCCCCGCAAGCCGGCTCCGGTTCATGTCGCGTGTCCGCCGTAACGTATTTTTAATATTATGTGGCGCAACCGCGCCGCGACGAGGTGGCAGATGAAAAACATCATAACGATTCAGCATACGCAGTCGGTGCACCACCTAACGAAAATGGTAGGCTCGTGGACAGATTGGGAGCTTACCGAGTTCGGATGCCGTCAGGCCGAGAATATTGGGCGCAAGCTCGCGCCCGAGCTTGAAGGCAAAAACGTCAGAATTTACTCGTCTGACCTCTTGCGCGCAATGCAGACCGCCGAGCCGCTCGCTCGCAGGATCGGTGTCGAGATAATCAAAATGCCCGAGTTGCGCGAGCATGGCCTCGGCGAAGCCGTCGGCAAATCCTCGGAATGGGCGCGCGAGAACGAGCGGCCCGTGAACACATTTGACGACCGCAAGTTCGAGGGGGCGGAGTCATGGCGCGAGTTTTGGCGGCGCGTCGGCTGCGCGATGGACAAAATCCTATGCGACGACGCCGATTACATAGTCGTGGTTTCGCACGGCGTAACGCTCAGCGTTTGGCAGCAGATTTGGAGCGGGCTTGACATTTGCCCGTACAAATACCTCGGTCATCCCGGCGGCGTTTCGTTCTTCCGAGTCAACGACGACGGCACGCGCGAAACGCTGCTTGTAAACGATTCGACATATATGGCGGATTAAAAAATGGAAAATGTTTTCGATACGCTTTACGAGTATGGCATTATCCCCGTCGTGACGCTTGAGAGCGCCGACAGCGCCGTACCCGTCGCGCGCGCCCTCGCGGACGCCGGCCTGCCGGTCGCGGAGATAACATTTCGCTCGCAGTCCGCCGCCCCCGCTATCCGCGCGATAGCGGAGGAGCTGCCGGACTTTCTCGTGGGCGCAGGTACGGTGCTAACGCCCGAGCAGGCCCATACCGCAATAACTGCCGGCGCGAAATTTATTGTGTCGCCCGGCACCGGCCCCGCGGTCGTCGAATACTGCCTGGGCCGCGATGTGCCGGTTATACCCGGCGTGGCGACGCCGACCGAGATCGAGACCGCGCTGCATTATAAGCTCGACGCCGTCAAGTTTTTCCCGGCAGAGCAGCTCGGCGGGCTGGAGATGCTACGCGCGCTGGCCGCCCCCTACCGCAACCTGAAATTCGTGCCGACGGGCGGGATAAACCTTTCAAATCTCGCCGATTACACCGCATACGAGCGCGTGCTCGCCGTCGGCGGCAGCTTCATGACGCCCGCGGAGCTGGTGAGGGCGGGCAAATTCGACGAGATAACCCGCATCGCGCGGGACGCGCTCTTTGCCATGTACGGCTTTTCGCTCGGCCACGTCGGCATAAACTGCGACAGCGCCCCGGAGGCACACTCGCTGGCGGCAACGCTTGCCGGCATCTTCGGGCAGGCCACGCGACCGGGCAGCGGCTCGGTGTTTGTCGGCAGCCTCTTTGAGCTGATGGAGCACAAATACTACGGCGAGCGCGGGCACATAGGCATCGCGACCAACACCGTCGAGCGCGCGATGAAGTATTTTGAGCGGCTCGGCTTTGAATTTGAGCCGGACGGGCTTTTGCGCGGCCCGGACGGGAAAATCAACGCTGCTTACATTAAAGGCGAGATTGCCGGGTTTGCGCTGCATCTTATGCGCAAATCCGCCGCAAAATAATATAAATCACAGTACGGTGCGGGCGCCGGCGAAAACAGCTTTTGCACCCGCATTTTGGTGTTAAGGATATAGATGGATAACAGTAAAACCAGACTGCTTGAAAGGCTTGGCGAGGCCGAGCGCAAATACATCGAAATCGAGCAGGCGCTTGCCTCGCCCGACGTTATATCGGATGTTGAAAATTACGCAAAACTCAGCCGTGAACATAAGCTTTTGACGCCGGTTATCGAAAAATACCGCGAATATGTCGCGACCCGGCGCGAGCTTGAGGGCGCGGAGGAGCTTATCCGCTCCGAGTCGGACTCCGAGCTGCGCGCGCTGGCTGAGGAGGAGCGGCAGCAGTGTCTCGAAAAGCTCGACCGGCTCGAGCTGGAGCTGAAGACGCTGCTGTTGCCGCGCGACGAAAACGACGAGCGCAGCGTTATAATGGAGATACGCGCCGGCGCGGGCGGTGAGGAGGCGGCGCTGTTTGCCGCCGAGCTTTACCGCATGTATTCGATGTATGCGGCGGCGAGCGGGTTTAAAACCGAGCTGCTGTATGCAAACGAGACCGGGCTGGGCGGATACAAGGAAATCAGCTTCGGTGTGGAGGGCGAGGGCGCGTACTCGCGGCTCAAGTTCGAGTCGGGCGTGCATCGCGTGCAGCGCGTGCCCGAAACGGAGGCGTCCGGCAGGATACACACCTCGACGGTTACGGTCGCGGTGCTGCCCGAGGTGGAGGATGTGCAGGTGGAGATAAATCCTGCCGACCTTGAGATCGAAACCATCAAAAGCAGCGGCGCGGGCGGCCAGCACGTCAACAAGACAGAGTCGGCCATCCGGATGCTGCACAAGCCGTCCGGGATTGTGGTCGAGTGTCAGGACGAGCGCAGCCAGCACAAAAACCGCGAAAAGGCGATGAAAATACTAAAATCGCGGCTGTATGACATGAAACAGCGCGAACAGCAAGAGAAAATCGCCTCCCAGCGGCGGAGCCAGGTGGGTACGGGCGACCGCAGCGAGCGGATTCGCACCTACAACTTCCCGCAGGGGCGGGTGACCGACCATCGGATAGGCTATACAATCTATTCGCTCGACTCCTTCCTCGACGGCGACATCGGCGAGCTGATAGACGCGCTTATCGCTGCCGATACCGCCGAACGGCTCAAGTCCGAGGAGATATAAGAGCGTTTTTTGCGGGGGACTTTTCGGGAAAAAGTTCCCCGCAGCCCTCAATATCGGTTGGGAGCGTTTTGCCATGGGTAGCTCCCGCACGGCAAAAACCCGCATAAAAAGCGAAAACACCGTACTCCTGTCACCGCCGCCGGCTCCCCGGCGCGCCCGGGACAGGGTACTTTACATAAATTTGATATATACCTTCAACCGCTTTGCTGAAAAGCACACTATACTTGATATGAAACTTGAGATACAAACCATACTTTTCACCGAACCGGACGGCGACGCAATAGAGAGGGCGGGCGAAATCCTGCGCGCCGGCGGGCTGGTCGTGTTTCCAACCGAAACCGTCTACGGACTGGGCGCGGACGCGACCGACGGTTCTGCCGCCGCGAAAATCTTTGCCGCAAAGGGCAGGCCGGCGGACAACCCGCTTATAGTGCATCTTGCCGAGCCGGCCGATGCCGAGCGCTATGCGGTCACAACCGAGCTTTACTTTCGGCTGGCCGAGCGCTTTATGCCCGGGCCGCTGACCGTCGTTTTGCCAAAGCGCGAAACCATACCCGCCACCGTCACCGCCGGGCTGGACACGGTCGCCGTCCGCGTGCCCTCGCACCCGACAGCGCACGCGCTGATAAAGGCGGCGGGCGTGCCGGTCGCGGCCCCCTCGGCGAACATATCCGGCAGACCCAGCCCCACGACCGCGCGCCACGCAATCGAAAACATGTACGGCCGCGCCGACTGCATAATCGCCGCCGGCGACTGCGATTTCGGTGTCGAGTCGACCGTCGTAAAGCTTGAGGGCGAGGGCGTGGTGGTGCTGCGTCCCGGCGCGGTGACGCCGGAGATGCTCGGCGAGCTTTGCCCGGTCAGACTGCCGGACACGCTCAACAAATCGGCTTCGGCGGACGTCGTGCCGGAGTCGCCGGGCATGAAATACCGCCACTATGCGCCCGATGTGCCGATGTATATACTCGACGGCTCCGACAGCTCCGTCAAAAACTTTCTGCGCGATAAAACCGACTGTGCGATAATCTGCTTTGACGGCGACGAGGAGCTTTTGGCGCGCGAGTATGCATTTTCGCTTGGCGACCGCGCCGACAGCGCGTCCCACGCGCACCGGCTTTTCGCGGTGCTCAACGATATTGGCGGCATCGCGCATAAAGCCGACGGCAAAATCAAGGCGATTTACGCCCGCATGACGCCGAAGGAAGGTGTGGGGCTTGCCGTTTTCAACCGGCTTATCAAAGCGGCGGGCTACAATGTCATAAAACTTGACTGACCCGCACCGGCAAAAAGCACAAAGTACACGTTACGGAGAGATAGGAATGCCAAAGAAAAAGTCTACGCCCCCGGCGCAGACCGCGGAGATAATCGAACAGCCCATAACCGAAACAATCATACAAAACTACATGCCATACACGATGAGCGTCATAGTGTCGCGCGCTATCCCGGCGATAGACGGGTTCAAGCCGTCGCACCGCAAGCTGCTCTATACGATGTATAAGATGGGGCTGCTGACCAAGCCGCGCGTCAAGAGCGCGACCGTCGTCGGCGAAACGCTGCGGCTCAACCCACACAGCAACGACTCGGTCTACCAGACGCTGTCCAGGCTGACGCGCGCCTATGAGGCGCTGCTGCACCCGTTCATCGACTCGAAAGGCAGCTTCGGCAAGCACTACAGCAGCGATATGGACTGCGCCGCGATGCGCTATACCGAGGTCAAGCTGGACAAAATCTGCGAGGAAGTGTTCCGCGGCATCGACCGCAATGCGGTTGATTTTGTGGACAACTATGACAACACCACGGTGGAGCCGACGCTTTTGCCCACCGCGTTCCCAAACGTGCTGGTTTCGCCGAACATCGGCGTTGCGGTCGGCATGGCAAGCTCAATCTGCTCGTTCAACCTTGCCGAGGTGTGCGACGGGACAATCGCACTGCTGAAAAACCCAAATCTCACCACCGAGGCGATGCTGGACATAATAAAAGCGCCCGACTTTTCGACAGGCGCGGCCATAATTTACGACAAGGAAAAGCTGCTTGAGATTTACGAGACCGGCTCGGGCAGCGTGCGCATGCGCTCGAAGTGGAAATACGACAAGAAAAACAACTGCATCGAAGTCGTGGAGATACCGTATTCCACCACAATCGAGCTTATAATAAAGCGGATAGCGGCGCTTGTCAAGGAAGGCAAGCTGAAGGAAATCACCGACTTCCGCGACGAGATTGACATCAGCGGCTTTCGGCTGACTATTGATTTGCGGCGGGACACCGACCCGGAAAAGCTGATGGCAAAGCTGCACAAGCTCACGCCGCTGGAGGCGACCTTTGACTGCAACTTCAACATCCTCGTCGACGGCGTGCCGCGGCAGATGGGCATTGTCGAGGTCCTGCGGGAGTGGATACGCTTCCGCATCGAGTGCCTGCGCCGCGAGTTTACGTTCGAGCTTGACGAAAAGCGGGAAAAGCTGCATCTGCTGCTCGGGCTTAGCAAAATCCTGCTGGACATTGACCTGGCGATAAGGATAATTCGAGACACCAAAACCGACCGCGAGGTCGTGCCCAATTTGATGAAAGGTTTTGGCATCGACAAACAGCAGGCAGAGTTTGTCGCCGAAATCAGGCTGCGCAACCTCAACCGCGAGTATATCTTAAACCGCACGCGCGAGATAGAGACCCTGCAAAAGGAAATCGGCGAACTTGAATCGATTTTGGCAAGCGAGCAGAAAATAAAGCAGGTCATAATAGCGCAGCTTCGTGAAGTAAAGGAAAAATACGGCAAGCCACGCCGCACGCAGCTTATCTCGCCCGACGATATAGTCGAATACGACGAGGAAGACGATGTCGAGGACTATGGCGCGCGGGTGGTGCTGACGCGCGAGGGATATTTCAAAAAAGTGACGTTTGCTTCGCTGCGCGGCAACGACGAGCACAAGCTCAAGGAAGGCGACGAGATTTTTATCGAAATCGACACGACAAACACCGCCGAGCTTATATTCTTCTCGGACAAGGCGCAGGTATACAAGGCAAAAGTCAGCGATTTCGAGCCTGTGAAAGCCTCGGCGCTGGGCGAGTATCTGCCCGCAAGGCTGGAAATGGACGAAGGCGAACGCGCTATTGCGATGCAGGCTTATTATAAAGAAAAGCCGCTTGATAAAAATTGGGTGTTTATTTTTGAAAACGGGAAAGGCGTGCGCGTGCCTGCCTCGGCTTATGAAACCAAGTCCAACCGCCGCAAGCTGACCGGCGCGTATTCGGACGCGTCCCCCATCGTCGCGGTGTTCTATGAGGACGAGCCGTTTGACCTTTTATTAATATCGTCGCAAAACAAGGGGATACTGATTAATACCTCGCTTATACCCGAGAAAGTGACCAGAACGGCGGCGGGCGTGCAGCTTTTTACGCTGCGTGGCGGGCACACCATCACTGCCGCGCTGCGTGATTACTCTGAGTTTCCGTCGGCTGTGCGGTGCCGCAAGCATAAAGTGCCCGCGACCGGCATCGCGATAACCGAATTTGATGCCGAAAAACAGCAACTCAAGCTGACATAACGAAAACTTGAAAATTTGAAGTAAACGCTCGTAAATTTACCACTCATAAAATGCGATATGCCGCCAATAATAATGACGAACCTAATGGTCGGCAGCTCGGAGCAGGACGCAGACCGGAGATAAAACAAACCGGATTTCCAGCTTCACACAAAGCTGCCGGATACCCAAAAGGTTCAATCTCGCGGAAATATAAAAAATAACGTTAAAATAACGTTGCCGCAAAAAGGAGTAGTAAAAGACCATGGCAAGAAACGGCAATCGCACTCTTGTTCCTGAGGCAAAAGCCGCTCTTGAAAAGTTTAAGATGGAGGCCGCAAACGAGGTCGGCGTTCCTCTTAACAACGGTTACAACGGTGACCTGACTTCCCGTCAGGCCGGTTCTATCGGCGGCCAGATGGTAAAGAAGATGGTCGAGAAATTCGAAAACGAGATCAAGAACAGCACGACTTAAAACCGGCTTATAAATAGCGAGTTTTAGGAAGGCAAAAGGCCTGATCTCGTAATCGAGATACGGCGCTCCCGTCGGGCAGATGCCCGGCGGGATACGCCGTTTTTTTGCGCGTTTCGGTGCACCGCTCGGGGAGGGGAACTGCGGGATATTTAAAAAAAACGCTTCCGCGCCATCAAAAACTTATAAATTAAAGCATTTTCTCCCCAAATATTAGTCGTTATGGTATAATATCTCCGGTATGCGGGGCGTTTTCAAAAAAGACAGCCCCATGCGCGATGACATATAACCCCGAAATATAATAATGCAAGGAGAAAACACCATGACCTACAGTTTGCCGGAAATCCAGCCGAAAACATTGCCCAACCCGGCATGGTTCCCGACAAAAGCGCAGTGCTTTATCTATCGAAACTGGGAGCTGGTTTCACCCGAGCGCATGGCGGAGGTGCTCGACACAGATGCCGGGACAGTCCGCCGGATGGCAGAGGCCATGGGTCTTGACCCCGACCCCGACGTCAATCCGGCATGGATAAGCAGAGGCTACATAACCCTGATACGCAACAACTGGCACCTTCTCGACTACAGCCAGCTTTGCACGCTTTTGGGCTGGACAGAGGATTATCTTGCGTTTATCCTGAAAGAGGACGATTTTCTATCGGTCAAGCTCGGCGGATTCAAGCCCGGCTGCGATCGCCTGAAAATCCGGCCGCTCGACCAGGCGCAGCTCAAACGAACGGCAGAGATAAATGCGCTCACGCAGGCGGTGCGCGCCCGGCTCCCCGAAAGAACCGCACAGCCGTTTGATTTCTTTGAAAATCTGCCGTCCGGCGGCACAATCGAGGCAAGTCCGACACAGCAGCGCTTTATCCACAGATTCATATACTCCTATTGCGCGCTGTACGGCGACACATTTTTGGATAAACAGCTCATCGATGAATCTTTCCCGGAGCCGATGCTCGAGGCGTATCAAAGGCTCGGCATCAACGGGATATGGACACAGGCGCTGCTTGCGAAAATCGCGCCGTTCCCGTTTGACGGCAGCGTCAGTGAAGGTTATGAGAGGCGGATTGAGGGGATGCGCTATCTGACCGAAAAGCTCGGTCGCTACGGAATCAAGCTGTTTTTGTACCTCAACGAGCCGCGCTCCATGCCAAACGAGTTTTTCGCAGACAAACCGGACATCAAAGGCGAGCCGGACGGCAAGTTCAACAGCTGTCTTTGTGTCGGCGCGCCGGCTGTCCAAAAGTATTTATACGACAGCGCGGCTTTTGTCGCCAAATCGGTGCCCGGGCTGGGCGGCGTTTTTACCATAACGGCGTCGGAAAACGCCACAAACTGCTACAGCCACAGAAACGAGAGCAGCATTACCTGCCCCCGCTGCAAGGAAAAGAGCCGGGCGGAAATCTACGCGCTGGTCAACCGCCTGCTTTACGAGGGATTTGTGTCCGAAAACCCGGATATTCAGGTTGCCGCCTACACTTGGGCATGGGACGGCATAGACGAGTCGCGGCGGGTCATGGAGCTGATGCCGAAAGAGGTCGCGGTCATGAGCGTCAGCGAACACCATGTCCGGAAAAACGTCGGCGGGGTGGATACCCATGTAGTCGACTATTCAATTTCGATTGAGGGGCCGGGGGAATATTCAAAAACGCTTTGGAAAGAGGCGGCGGAAAGCGGGCGCAGGGCATTTGCAAAGGTGCAGTTTAACAATACATGGGAGATAGCCGCGGTGCCGTTTATACCGGTGTTCGACAAGATATACAGGCATATCAGAGGGATAACCGAAACGGGCAATGTCAGCGGGCTGATGCTGGGCTGGACGCTGGGCGGCTACCCGTCGCCGCCGCTGGATATGGTCAAGGAGTTTTATGCAAAGTTGCCCGACATCCCAAGTCTGGACGAGATATATGAAAAGGTGTTCCCGGGCGCGGACACGGGTATTTTGTCCGCGGCGTTTACGAAATTTTCGGAGGCGTTTGACGAGTATCCGTTCTCGATAGGCGTCGCCTACAGTGCGCCGCAGCATTACGCGCCGGCAAATCTGCTGTATGAAAAGGAGACCGGTTGGCGCGCGACGATGGTGGGCTATCCGTATGACGACCTTGCGGGTTGGCGTCATATCTTCCCCGAAGATGTCTTTATCGCGCAGCTTGAGAAGATGTACCGTAAATGGGGCGAGGGGCTCGAGCTGCTCAAAAAAGCGGACGTCAAGGCAAGCAAATCGCTGTCCGAGGTCTATGACGCTGCCGAGGTGTGCCATATCCACTTCAAGTCAATGTACAATCAGGCGATGTATGTCACATGCCGAAGGTCGGGCAAGGATATTTTGCCGCTGCTTGACGACGAGGCGGCGCTGGCGGAGCGTGCGGCGGCTGTGGTCGCGCGAAACGCCACTATAGGCTATGAATCGTCCAACCACTATTTTTATACCATGGGCAACTTGCTTGAAAAGATTATAAATTGCGATTATCTGAAAAAGGTGTTTATGGGGGAAATAAAATAATCGCGCCGGCACTGCTTGTGCAGCCGCCGCGGCTGGTATGCTCCCGCAAAACAAAACCGCCGCGTTTGACGGTATGACAGCCTGTCCAAAAATAAAAAAGCCGCCGGAGCAGGGGAAAAGCCCTGTTTCGGCGGTGTTTTTATTTAGTTTTCCTGTAGTTTAAGGTTATGCTGTCAAACACGCCGCGGTCGACGACGTTGATAAATGTCTTGCCGCAGTTGAGATATACCGGGCTGCCGTCATTGTAGGTAAACTCGATTGGGCTGTCGGCAGACTTTTTCGACCACCGTATTTTGGCGTAGGTGCCGCGCGTGAAATAGTAGCCGTCACCTTCGCCCGCCGTCTCGATGTTGATATGCCCGTACGAGTCGCCGGTATAGCTGTGTATGCAGGCTATAACGATTACGTTCGTAAACGTGAGGATTTCACCGGTTTCGCTGTCGATGTGCTCTTTGCCGTTGAACTGATAGCGCGCATACACGCCCTCCGACGGCCTGTAAATATACTGCGGGAAAGTGTAGTTGTTATAGGGGATTATAACGTGCCTTGCCGCGCCATCGGCCAGCGTGATAGGCTCGGCGTCATAGTCGATGAAGTAAAGCGGCGAACGGAAACCGTCTTTCAGCGTCGTGCGGTACTTTTTGTAGTTTATCCCGGACACTATGCCCTTGCCGGAAGTCATCAGGCTGTGCTCCAGCCCCATCTGCGAAGCGCGTGCAGGGTCGCGATAAAAGGTGTCGGGCGTATACATGTTGACGCCGTCGATGTTGTTTATGCCGCGCGACTGTATAGCCGCGTAGGCGGAGGTCGCCCCGCCCGCATGGATATAGATAGCGTCGTGGTTTTGCGCCATATCCACGTAATACTCGCGCGACGAACGCACCGAGCCGACGACGTCCAGATTTTCGTATTCGGTCACCAGCATCATCAGGCGGGTGATGCCGCCCTCGGCCATCATCTCGTATATGACGTCGGCGCGCGATATGCCGACCTGCGGGCAGGCCTGCTTGATGTTGTTTATCATGATGGCGACCGGCCGTCTGACCATGGTCTCCTCGGTCGCCGCCAGCCCTGTGAGCGGGTTGATAGGCTTTCCGCCGACAATTTTCGACGGGTCAAGCTCAGGCGGCTCGCCGGACGTCGTCTCCCCGGCAGGGGGTGCCGACGTGACAAGCTCGGTCGCCGGCTCGGATGCCGCCTCGTCGTCGGCGGCCGGCTCGGTTTCCTGTTCGGTTTCCGCCGTTTCGGTCACTGCGGTGGTTTCGGCTGTCTCCGTGCCGCTTGATGATGCCGCCTCCGCTTTGCCTGTGCAGCCGGCGGCAAATAGCGCAATCATGGCTGCCAGCACGACGGCGGCAGCGCGAATCGGTGGTTTCATAATTTGCCTCGCGGTTTATTCGGCGTTGAGTTTGTCCATCCAGATTATGCCTATATCAAGTGCCTCGAAAAGGCCGTTTTTCTCAAACTGTTTTACGACGCGTTCATGCGCGGGTTTGCTTGCGTCGGTGTCCCAAATCTGCACCAGCACCATATCGGGCAGCTCCTGCGAGTATTGGGGGTCCGCGTGCTCGATTTTTTTGGTGGTAAGTATCATTATAAAGACGATATACTTGTCGCGCATATCGCCGTAACACAGCACATTGTTGGCTCTGACCAGCGGCTTGCCGCGGTAAAGCGTGAATTTATTTTTAAGCGAAGGGTCGGACAATACCACATCCGCATATCCGGGTCCCGCCACTGCGTTCACACTCCTTTGCTCCTAAAAATAATATGTGGCCGGGTGGCCGCAGGGTCGTGCGGTCTTCCGAGCGTACTCATTATATCATACCTTAACTTATATTATTTGTCAATATGTGTTTTGTAAACATTAACGAACTGTTATTTTTGTTGCGGTTTGCACAAAAACTGTGCCAAAAGATATAAATATGTTTGGCTGGATAGCATTTCCATGGGCGGCGCGCCGGTGCGTCCTATGCCGGACAGGAGCCGGTTTGAAACGTTTTAGGGGCGCGCGGGGGGAGCTTTCGGAAAGAAAGCTCCCCCACAAAAATCTATTTTTCCCGCACATAGGCGATGCCGCCGTCAAAAAATATCCGGTCGTTGCAGAGATGGTCTATCACCTCGGGCAAAATCACCCACTCGGCCTCCTCCATCACGCGCCGCTGGAGAGTCTCCGGCGTGTCGCCGTATCGCACCGGCACTGCCTTTTGCGCGATGATCGGGCCGGCGTCCGGCTCGGCGGTTACAAAATGCACGGTCGCGCCGGTCAGCTTCACGCCTGACGCCAAGACTGCGCGGTGGGTGTTCAGCCCGTAAAACCCCTTGCCGCAGAAGCTGGGTATCAGCGACGGATGCACGTTGATGATGCGGTTTTCATAGCGGCGCACAAAGTCCGCCGCCAAAACAAAGTTGAATCCGGCGAGCACCACGATGCCAATTTGCGCCTGCTCGAAATGCCGTGCGATTTCGGCGGAAAATGCCTCGCGGTCAAAGTCGCCGCCCTCGCGCTTGTAGAGCGCGCTGTCGACCACCGCAACAGGCACGCCGCGATTTTTCGCGCGGGTCAGCGCAAAAGCCTGGGGACTGCTGGACAAGACGAGCGCAATGCGCCCTCCGGTGATTTTTCCCGCATCGAGCGCGTCGAAGATTGCCTGCAGATTTGTGCCGCCGCCCGACACGAGTATGCCGATGTTTTTCATGGTTATGCCTGCTCTTTCGATGGATTTAGTATTGTGGCAAAAGGTCACGGCTGTGCCTGTGGCTGCCCCGCCGCTGGACTACGTTGGCAGGGGATGCGTCCCCCGCGCCTCCTTTCGCTCCATGCCGCTCGTGGCGAGCCCTATGCACCTCGCAATGCCGGCTGCTGTCGCGGCACAGGCGATTTGCGGAGCAGGGCACAGCGCCAAAGATGTGGCGACTGGTGTGCCGGCGAGCAAAAACGCTTTGCACAACCCAAGCCGCCCACGCCAAAAAGTTTTTGAGGGGGGATCTTATTTCAAAAAGTTCCCCCAAAATATCATAAACTCAATTTTTGAGGCTGTGGATAGGCGCGGGGATTGTGCCTCCGCGGCGGATAAAGCGCTCGCAGCCGTACTCGCTTACCTTCATCACCGGTGCATAGCCCAAAAGACCGCCAAACTCCACCGTGTCGCCGGTTTTTTTGCCCACAGCGGGGATAATCCGCACCGCTGTCGTCTTGTTGTTTGCCACGCCGATGGCAATTTCGTCGGCTATTATACCGCAGATAACCGGTTCCGGCGTGTCGCCGGGTATGGCTATCATATCAAGCCCGACCGAGCACACCGCCGTCATCGCCTCCAGCTTTTCCAGCGACAGAGCGCCGCACGCCGCCGCCGCTATCATGCCCTCGTCCTCCGACACCGGGATAAAAGCGCCCGACAGCCCGCCGACCGACGACGAGGCCATCACGCCGCCCTTTTTCACCGCGTCGTTGAGCATGGCAAGCGCCGCCGTCGTGCCCGGCGCGCCGCAAACGTCCACGCCCATCTCCTCAAGTATCCGCGCTACCGAGTCGCCAATCGCCGGCGTCGGCGCAAGCGACAGGTCGACGATGCCCCGCGTCACGCCCAGCCGCCGCGACGCCTCCACAGCCACAAGCTGTCCCATACGGGTCACCTTAAACGCCGTCTTTTTGATTATATCGGCCAGCGTCATAAGGTCGCAGTCGCCCGCGCGCTTGATAGCGCTTGCCACCACGCCCGGGCCGGACACGCCCACGTTTATCACCGTCTCCGGCTCGCCCATACCGTGGAATGCGCCCGCCATGAAGGGGTTGTCCTCCGGCACGTTGGCGAACACCACCAGCTTCGCGCAGCCAATCGAGTCGCGGTCGGCGGTCAGCTCCGCAAGCCGCTTGATTTGGCTGCCCATTTTCGCTATCGCGTCCATGTTGATGCCCGCCTTGGTGGTTGCCACGTTCACCGACGAGCAGACCCGCTCGGTCTCTGCCAGCGCCTCCGGTATCGCCTCGATAAGATGCGCCGCCGAGCTGCCCGTCCCCTTCTGCACCAGCGCGCCGAATCCTCCGATGAAGTTGATTCCCAGCGTCTCTGCCGCGCGGTCAAGCGTCTTTGCGATTTTGATGTAACCGTCCGCGTCGCAGCCCCCGCCAATCATGGATATCGGGGTCACCGCGATGCGCTTGTTGATGATAGGTATCCCATACTGCTTTTCGATTTCGCACGCCACAGGCACGAGCCGCTCTGCGCAGCGCGTAATTTTGTCGTAAATCTTGGCACACAGCCGCTCCAAGTCGTCCGAGACGCAATCGAAAAGCGAAATACCCATCGTAACCGTACGTATATCAAGATTCTCCTCGCGAATCATGTTGATTGTCTCGAGGATGTCGCTTTTGTTTATCATCTGTGTTGCTGCTCCCTCAAATTCTGTGCATCGAGTTGAAGATGTCCTCGTGCATCGTGTGGATTTCAAGTCCCGACTCTCGTCCGAGCTCGGTCATGCGGTCGACAAACTCGGTGAAGGGGATGGTCAGCCGGTCAATATCGACCAGCATAATCATCGCGAAATATTCTTTAAGCACGCTCTGCGAAATATCGATGATATTCGCACCGTAATTTGCGCAGGCAGTGCTGACTTTCGCAATAATTCCCAGGCTGTCCCGCCCGGTAACGGTAATAACTGCTTTCATTTCCTAACTCCGTAAACTATAGTAATTGAAACAAATTACGCCGCGTACCATTATATAATATCAATTGTACATATTCAATACAAAAAATTTTAAATATTGTTGAAAGCACGTTTAATATATGATATAATGACCGAAAAAGTATTGTTTACTAATATAGTATTATAGTTTTTAATAATATAGTTTGGAGGTCAGATGACAATGTTTGACGACGCAAACCACGCCGAATACACGACGATAAAAAAGTATGAAGGCAAATATGCCCTCGCGCGCGTACTTATGATTTTGGGGTATGTATTGTTCCCGATAGTCGGGATTGTCGCCATTGCCGCAAGCCCGCTTTCGGCGTTTGTTATATGGTTTATTGCGCTGTTCCCGCTGATGCTATCCATTATTGTCCCGCTTACTTACCGCTATGTCCAAATCGAGTATGAGTATTCCATCGATTCGGGCATAATCACCTTTTCGGAAATCTACGGCCGGCGCTCACGCAAACAGAAGTACGAGGTGAAAATCAGCGACGCCATCGCCATCGCGCCCTATCGCGACGAATATCGCGCCGCCGCGGACGAGGCGGACGTCAAATACGTCGCCTGCTCCACCATGTCCAATCCCGACCTTTACTATATTTTGTTCGAGGACGAAGACGGCCGAAAAGTCACCATATTCTTCGACCCAATAAACAAGGCGCTTAAACTTATGGAATTTTACAACCGCAAAACGGTTGTCGTGCCGGTCAGCATCGGATAACCGAGCGGGGGCTTCGGCCGGCCTGCCTGTTTTTGCTTGTCGGTGTAACGAAACGTTTGGCCAGCAAAGGTAAAAATATAGCTTGAGAGGGTTTTTATCATGCGAGTTATAATATTCGACATCGACACATTGCGGCCCGACCACCTGGGCTGCTACGGCTACATGCGCGACACCTCGCCCAACATTGACGAGATTGCGCGGCGCGGCGTGCGGTTCAGCCGCTGCTATTGCCCGAACGCGCCCTGCCTGCCCTCCCGCGCCTCGCTTATCACCGGCCAGTACGGCATCCGCACCGGTATCGTCGGTCATGGCGGCACCGCCGCCGATATGCGCCTGCAGGGCGCCTCGCGCGGGTTCCGCGACCTTGTCTCCGAGCACAGCCTGTTCATGCAGTTCAGGCGCGCCGGCATGCACACCGTGTCGTTTTCCACGTTTGCCGAGCGCCACTCGGCAGGGTGGTTTGCCGCGGGGCTCAACGAATGGTACAATGTCGGCGGCGGAGGCATGGAGTCGGCCGAGGAGATAACCCCGCTGGTGCTCGACTGGCTGGACCGAAACGGCAGCCGCGAAAACTGGATGCTGCACGTCCACTTTTGGGACCCGCACACGCCGTATCGCGCGCCCGAGTGGTTTGGCAACCCGTTTGCCGGCGAGCCGCTGCCCGACCCGTGGATAACCGAGGAGATATTCGAGCGGCACCTCTGCCATGTCGGCCCGCACGGCGCGCGCGAGATAAACATGTGGGACGACAGGACCGACCCCCGCTACCCGCGCCACCCCGGCAAGCTCGAAAACCTCGAGCAGGTCAAAGACTTCATCGACCAATACGACTGCGGCGTAAGGTATGCCGACTATAACGTGGGTCTTATATTAGATAAGCTGCGCGAGCTGGGCATATACTACGACACCGCGATGGTCGTCACCTCCGACCACGGCGAAAACCTTGGCGAGGGCGGGATATATGCCGAGCACGCCACAACCGACGAGGCGACCTGCCGCATACCGCTTATCGTCAGCTATCCGGGCTGCCGCGAAAACGCAGAGGTCGACGATTTCTGCGACAACACCGACTTCATCCCGACGGTGCGCGAGTTGCTGGGGCTGAAAAACCCCGTCCCGCGCGGCTGGTACGACGGGATAAGCCTGCTGCCCGCGCTGCGCGGCGACCTTTTCCGGCACAGCCGCGACCATGTCATATTGACCCAGTGCGCGCATGTCTGCCAGCGCGCCGCGCGGTTTGGCGACTATCTTTACATACGCACGCTGCACGGCGGCTATCACCTGCTGGACCGCGAGCAGCTTTACAATATATCCGAAGACCCGCACCAGCTCCGCAACCTTGCATCCGAGCGGCCGGAGCTTTGCGCCGTCGGCGCGCGGTATATACTGGACTGGGTGGACGATAACCTTGCAAAGTCGCCATATCCGGTCGACCCGCTGCAGACGGTGCTGCACGAGGGCGGGCCGCTTCACTGCCGAGGCGCGCTGCCCGGCTATATAAAGCGGCTGCGCGACGCCGGACGCCACGCCGACGCCGAGGCGCTGCTTGCGCGCTATCCGAACGGATGAGCTGCACGAAAGTCAAATAATTTACATATTAAAAAAACGGCAAATGAAATTACCGGAACTTAAATTTATAGAGGCCGATATCCAGCCGGGCAGGCGCGTGCTTGTCACAAGCGACATACACGGCAACCTCGACCACCTGAAAGCGGTGCTGCATCTGGCAAGCTTTTCGGCGGACGATATACTTGTCGTTGTAGCGCGACTGGAAGGGCACCAGCTTTTTTGACGAGATGACGCTCGAGCTTGGGCACCTCTGCGGCTCGCCCGAAGAGGTCGTGAAAATCAAGCGCGACGTCATCGTGCATTTTGACGAGGAGCTGAGCTTTCTCGCATCGCTGCCGACCGTGCTGGAAACGCCGAGTTTCGTCTTTATGTACGGCGGGCTGCGCGACCGGTGCATCGCGGACAACCGCAAAAGGTCGGTTATGGAGCTGACCAAATACGACCGGTTCATGGAGACCGAGCAGGCCGGGTCCGCCGACTCGATTAACATAAACTGGGCAAGCTGCGATGTCGAAGTGCTGCACACCGAGGGTAGCTTTACATATATCCGCCACGTCGCGTCCGGCAAAAAGACCTGGGTGCCGTCGCACTATATCTACGACGGCTGCCGCTGTGACGACTACACCGACTATGTGCTGCCGGTCGGCCCCGGCGACGCGCTCGCGCTGCCGCTGTGACGCCCGCCGGCTGCATCGTCAAAAAGGATGGCGTTGTGGGCCGGTATTTCGGCACGTTTGCCGAGACGGGCGGCGACAGCGCTCAGACAAAGGCCGCCAAGTCGGGCGCAATGTAACCAAGTCACCGTTTTATGCCGCAGGATTTTGCTAAAATACAGTTTGAGTATACATAACGGGAGAGACATATTGCATGAAAAAAGCAGTTTTGGCGGCGATCTTTGCGCTTGCTATGATTTTTACCTTGTCCTGCGGCAATGGCGAAGGCGCGGCGGAGGGCGGCTCCGGCGGGACTGAAACCTCTGAGCTGACCGGCGAAAATCACGCAGCCGGCGGCCCCGACGCGAAAACCGAAACGCTTGCCCAAAGCAATGGCGCCGGCTCGGGCGGCTCGGACGAGGCAACTGGCCCCTATGCCGCATTTGAATCGCTTGACCTTGACGGAGAGCCTGCTTCCGGCGATATTTTTGCCGGTCGCAAGCTGACGATGGTCAATGTTTGGGGCACGCGCTGCCCGTATTGTATAATGGAGATGCCCGACCTTGCAAAGCTGCACAGCGACTATGCCGAGCAGGGTTTCGGCGTGCTGGGGATAGTATCCAATGTGGTCTCGCTGGACGGCGAGAGCATCGAGCCGGACAATTTGGACGCCGCGCGCGAGATCGTAGAGGCGACAGGGGCGATTTACCCCAACATAGTGCTGACCGAAAGCGTCTTTCGCCTGTTTGTCGCGGACGTCGGCGCGCTGCCGACCACCTTTTTCATCGACGGCGACGGCAACCGCGTGGGCAAAACCTATCTCGGCGCCCGCTCATACGACGAGTGGGCAAAAATAATAGAGGCTCTGCTTGAGGAATTGGGATGAAACGCACGGCAATTGCACTCGCAGTGCTGGCTGTGGGATTTATAATGCTCGCGGTCGGCACGCTGCGGGGCGAAATGCAGATAGTATTTGAAAAAGCGGCGACGGTTTGCCTTGAGTGCATCGGCATAGGCTAAGCGCAAAAACCCCGGCTTATGCCGCGGGCATGCCGGGCATGGGCGGCAGAGGATGCCGCGCAAAATATGGCGGGCGCAATTGCCGCGGCGCGGATAATATGCTTTTGCGCACAAAAAGCAGGGTTGCCCCGCCGGCAAGCCAAGACGCTTTGCATAACTCATGCATGTCATCAATGGACAGGCAAAAAATTACCGAAAGCAAATGCGAATCTGCCAACATGTCAAGTAAAAATACTAAACAGGCTCACATGTCAAAGAAAACTACCGGCAAAGTGCGCCGCAGCAAGCTTTTTTCGCATCTGAAAGACGCGGCGGCGCGCCTGAATGCGGCTACCAAAGGGCCGCGGCGCGCGCTGTATGCCATACGGCGGCTGCGGTGGCTTGCACAGGCGGCGTCTGCCGCCGTTTCAAACGGCTATCTTGCCGGATTTGCCAGAATGAAGATATATTCGGGCGCGACCAAGCGCTTTTGCGTACCCGGGCTGAACTGCTACAGCTGCCCGGGTGCGCTGTTTGCATGCCCGCTCGGCTCGCTGCAGGCGGAGCTTGCGAGCGGCGAGGTGCGGCTGCCGCTTTATACGCTGGGATTTCTGTTTGCGTTTGGCGCTGTGCTGGGGCGGTTTGTCTGCGGATGGCTGTGCCCGTTCGGACTGGTGCAGGATTTGATATACAAAATCCCGGCGCCGAAAAAACTGCGGCGGCTGCCCGGCGACCGCGGGCTGGTCATGCTGCGATACCTGCTGCTCGCCTTGCTTTGCATACTGCTGCCGCTGACGGTGGTAAACATCGTGGGGCAGGGAAGTCCGTGGTTTTGCAAGGTGGTTTGCCCGGCAGGCACGCTCGGGGCGGGGCTGCCGCTTGTGTTGTTTGGGGAGGGTTATGCCGACGCGGCGGGGATTTGGTTTGCCATCAAAGTCTCGACGCTTGTCGTGATTTTGGTGCTGGCGGCTCTTACATACCGCCCGTTTTGCCGTTACCTTTGCCCGCTCGGCGCAATTTACGGGCTGTTTAACCCCATCTCGCTGGTGCGCCTGAAGTTTGACCGCGGCAAATGTATTTCCTGCGGTGCCTGTGAGCGCGTCTGCAAGCTCAATATATCGCCGCATTTGACGCCCGGCTCGACAGAATGTATACGCTGCGGCGACTGCGTCGCGGTCTGCCCGACACGCGCGCTGTACGGTCTGCCGCGTGCCGGAGGGCAAAAGGGACGGGTGCAGGAGGCTGGAAAGTGAGAAACAAAGTTCGTGCCATGCTCATAGCGGCTTTTTTCATTTTTGCCGCGGTGACGACGATATTTATAGCTAAAAAGATTTTGCTGCCGGAGCTTGGCGACCTGCCGCTTGCGACGCAATCGACGGAGGCGGAGCCTGCGCCCGTCGACGCCTGGGTGCAGACGGCCAAAATCGAGCCGGGCGTCGACTATGTTATAGTAAGCTGCGGACATGCGCTGACCTCGAACATAGTCGCATACGGCGACGGGGGCGGGCACAGCTTTGTCGGCGTGCCCGTTTCCACGGAGGGCGGCGTGCTGCGCGGCGAGGTCACGCCCGAGATGCTTTGGCGATTTGAGATTCGCGAGGACACCCGGCCGGGCGACGCGTATTATGCCGCAGACGACATGCTGATAACGCAAAACGGGCGCCCGATTGTCCGCGACTTCTGGCGCGGGGACACTTACATGCGCTTTTGCGTGTGGCAAGACGGCGACGAAGAATACTTGCCCGAGCAAAGCTCGTGGCAAATTTTGCGGCGCGGCGATGTATTCTATCTTTCGGCGGTCAGCGGCTCGGAGGACACAAACAACCTTTTCTACTATTCTAAATATTACGGCGCGTTCCTTTACACCGGCAGTTATCCCGACATGACCCAGCCGCTGTTTGCGATAAAGCTGTTTCGCTATGTGGACAGCGGCGACCAGCAAAAGGAAATCGAGGCGGTCGGCCTCATGCTGGAGGAGCCGGCCGCCGGGCGGCCTGCGCTCGGCGCCTATGCGCCAAAGGAGGTCACCGGATACCGCGTCCAGGCGACCCGCTGGTCGGACGAGCCGTCCGTGTTTGCCTCCGAGACCGAGTATGCCGCGACCGTCACAGTCAAGGCCTGCGGCGGGTATAAGTTCGCGGAGGGCGCCGAGGTTACGGTCAACGGCACGCCGGTCACCGCGACCGGCGACGACTATCGGCTCACCGTCACCGTCGCATTCCCCAAGACGGGCAGGGCGCCACAGCCTGAAACAGATGAAACTGCGGACCCGCGGACACTGCTTGTCACCTCCGACATGCACAAATACACCGACAAGCTGTATAGCTTTCTTAAAAGGCTGCGCGCGACAGGCGCATATCCGCGCACCGTCAGTTTTGCAGGCGACATGTATACGGCGGGCGGCGGGTTTTTCAAGCGGAATTGGCGCGGGTATACCGAGAGCGTCCGAGCGGTGATTGCCTCGGTTTTCCCGGCAAGCCAGCCGGTTTATACCATGGGCAACCACGACTGGGAGTCGCTTTATGACGAAAGCTACTATGACGGTGCGGGAAGCGACTGCTTTGCCACATTATACGGCTATGCGCGCGTGGGCGCCGTTTATCCCGGCGGCGACACCGCCTCCCCCTATGTGATATTCAACATCGGCGCGACCGACGTCACGCATGGGGAGTATTACAGCATGTTCCGCGACACAGACCTGCAGCTGCTGCGCTCCTTCCTGGAGCGGACGGACGGCTCCGGCAAGCTGATAGTGGTAAACTCGCACTGGCCGCTGCATTTTGCCTACAATGCCGGCGAGCGCACCGTGCTGTATGCCGAGAAAGCCATCGACCTTTTAAACGAGTTTGCGGACAAAAACGACATAATCTTCGTCTGGGGGCACAACCACTACGACGACCCGGCGATGCTGACCGTGCGCGGCCCGGGCGACACGATTGTTTGCGACAAGGAAGGCACAATAAGCCGCAAAATTAAGTTTATCTATGCCAATGCGGGCGCGATGCTGTACGGTACCGGCGGGCTTGTGACATTTGACGAGAAAAACATCAGGCTTGTCTACTATTCGCTGCCGGACGACGGCTCGGACACTCTGGTCGGGCGCGGCTCCCATCTGTTTAAGAGAGTCGGGCGGTAGAGATTGTGCGCGCTGCCGGCAGCTTGTGCGGATAAAGTAAAATTTTTCTGACATTTTTCAATTTGCCTTGATATTTGACCCGATTGAGATATAATAAAAGCGGGCGGCATAAAACTGCAAAGCCGCAAAATAAGCCGGCGCAAGCCGGCGGGAAAGGACAAGGTACAGACACCAGGAAAATGACCGATAAAGAAAATAGAGAAGGCAAAACCACCGAAAACACAGAACAGAGATGCACACACGACTGCTCGAGCTGCTCGGCGTCGTGTGCTTCGCGTACAAAACAAAACCTTGCCGCGCCGATGAACAGGGCGAGCAATGTCAAAAAGGTAATCGCCGTCGCGTCCGGCAAGGGAGGCGTCGGCAAGTCGCTGGTCACCTCGCTGCTTGCCGTTGAGATGAGCCGGCGCGGCCACAAGGTCGCGGTGCTGGACGCCGACATCACCGGCCCCTCCATTCCCCGCATTTTTGGGGTAAAGGGCGATGTGACCGGCTGCGACGACGGTATCTTCCCGCTGAAAAGCGGCGGCGGGGTGCTTGTGATGAGCGTCAACCTGCTGCTTGACAAGGAAACCACGCCGGTCGCGTGGCGCGGCCCTATCATCGCAAACACCGTCCGCCAGTTTTGGTCCGACGTTGTCTGGGGCGAGGTGGACTATATGTTCGTCGACATGCCGCCGGGCACCGGCGACGTGCCGCTGACGGTGTTCCAGTCGCTGCCGGTAGACGGCGCAATAATCGTCACGTCGCCGCAGGAGCTGGTGGGCATGATAGTCGCCAAGGCTAAAAACATGGCGCAGATGATGGGCGTGCCGGTACTCGGCGTCGTCGAAAACTACAGCTGGCTTGCCTGCCCCGACTGCGGCAAAAAAATAGCTGTTTTCGGCGAATATGTATCGGACGAGGCGCTGCAAAGCACGCTCGGCGACCTGCCCCTGCTTGCGCGTATCCCGCTTGACCCGCAGCTTGCGGCGCTCTGCGACAAGGGACAGCTTGAGACCACCGACGCCGAGTATGTCAAAGACCTCGCCGACATGCTCGAGGCATAAAAGCAAACGGGGCAAATGAAACGCAAAATTCGCAAAGCGGCAGAGAGGGCGACCGTTAAGTTTACCCGGCTGGCGGTCGCCGCCGTCGTTTTTCTGCTGCTGTATTTTGTCGCGCGGTGGCAATACGAGGCGAGTCTGCCGGATATAACCGCCGGTCCGGCGCACACTGCCGGGTCGGCAGCCGTACAAGCGGCGGTTGCGGACGGCGGGCTGTCGGTGCATTTCATCGACGTGGGGCAGGGGGACGCGGCGCTCATAGTCGCGCCGGACAGCACGGCAATGCTGGTCGACGCCGGGCCGAACAGCGCCGAAGACCGGCTTGGCGCCTATCTCGACGCGCTCGGCATTACAGAGTTTGCCTATGTGGTGTTCACCCACCCGCACGAGGACCACATCGGCGGCGGCGACATGATAATGCGGGAGTATGAGGTAGAATGCGTTATAATGCCCGCGGCGGTGTCCACCACCGCCACGTTTGAGCGGCTGCTGGACGCCATCGAGGCGAGCGGAGCCGAGGTTATATGCGCAGACGATGTGCTCGGCGAGACGTTCGCGCTCGGCGGCGGCAAAAGCGGCGCGGACGCGAGCGGCGCAGGCGCAGGCTCAGGTGTCGGGGGCGCAGGCGGCGCTGATTCCGATGACGGGGGCGCTAGCCAAAGCGAGGCAGGCGCGGTGTTTACCGTTCTCGGCCCCTGCAAAACCGGCTACAGCGAGCTAAACAATGCGAGCGTCCTGCTGCGGCTTGAATATGGCGGCGCGGCATATCTTTTTACCGGCGACGCCGAAGCGGAGGCAGAGCGTGACCTGCTTGAGCGGTTCGGGCAGTCTGCTTTGCGCTGTGACGTGCTGAAAGTCGGGCACCACGGCTCGGTAACCTCGACCACAGATGAGTTTCTTTCGGCGGCTGCCCCGCAGATAGCCGTCATTTCCTGCGCGAAAATCAACGACTATGGCCACCCGCACCGGGAAACGCTCGAAAAGCTGGCCCGCGCGGGTGCAAAAATATACACTACAGCCGATTTGGGCACGATTGTGATTCGTACCGACGGCAAAAGTATAGAGGCGGTGACAAAATGACAACACAGACCCCGCTGTTTGCTACCCGAACGGGTATTTGCACCACCGACTTTCCGATGTATAAGGCGGAGGAGCTTTTCTCCCGCGCCAAAAGCTATGGTTTTGACGTCGTTCAGTTCGGTTTTCAGACCGTGCTGGAGACACAATTCGAGGCAGACGGCAAAATCGAGTTCCCCGACTTTGACACCCTGCCCGCAGGCGCGATGGATGCAATTTTGCGCGCGTCCGAGCGCTCGGGCGTGGCGGTGACGGCAATCAACGGCACTTTCAACGCCGCGCATCCCGACCCCGAAGTGCGCGCCGAGGCCGTCCGCCGCTTTGCCGGGCTGGCAAAGGCGTCCGGTTTGCTGGGCTGTAAAATCATCACGCTGTGCAGCGGCACACGATGTGAAGATGACCTTTGGGCAAACCATCCCGACAACGGCACGCCGGAGGCGTGGCATGATGCAAAGGACACGATGCTGCGGCTGTGCGAGATTGCCGAGCGAGAGGGCATCACGCTCGCGATTGAAACCGAGGTCTCAAACGTTGTCAGCTCGCCCGAGGCGGCGCGCCGGATGATGGACGAGGTGGCATCCGACCGCCTGAAGATGATAGTTGACCCCGCGAACCTGTTTCCCCCGGGCAGCGCGCGCCCCGAAAACGTGCGCCGGATACTGGAGCACGCGTTCCGGCTGTTTGGGCGGGACATAGTGCTGGCGCACGGCAAGGACATCCGCGAATCGGACGGCATAGACTTCTGCGGCACAGGCGATGGGATAGTCGACTTTGCATATCTTGCCGAGCTGCTGTATGAATACGGATTTACCGGCGACATGATGCTCCATGGAATCTATGACGAGCAGAGGTTCGAGTCGGCCCGGCTGTTCTGGGAGCGGCAGTCGCGAAAGCAAAATAGATAAGGAGAGGGCACTGTTATGGCATTTTGGGCTGAAATCAAAAACATCGCCGCCGACGAGATTGTCCAGCGGAGAGAAGAAGGCTGCGATACCACCGGTTTTCGTGAAAAATTCGACGCCTGCAAAACATACGAGGACTACATAAATCTGCTGCAGGAGCTTGCCGCACTGCAGCCCCGTGCCGATTTCCCCTATAACGAGCCAAACGAATATGACAAAATAATGGAGCTGGCGACGAGGGAGCTGCCCGAGCTGCCTGCGCCGGGCGACGAGGAGATTTTTGACCGCATTTATGGTGCGTGGCTCGGCCGCTGCTGCGGCTGCGCACTCGGCAAGCCGTTTGAGGCATTCCCGTATGTCTGCGGCAAGGACGGCGAGCCGGGCTGGCTGTTTGTAAAGCGCTGGTTCGAGGAAGCCGGCAAATGGCCAATCAGCTTTTACGCGCCCAAAAACACCGGCGCGCGCGAAAAGTACGGCATCGAGGTCGGATGTCACAACTGCCTTGCCGAAAACATCAGCACCATGTGCTCGGACGACGACATCCGTTATATGGTCATCGCGCTGCTGATGACCGAGCGCTATGGCGCCGACTTCGGGCCGCTGGACGTGGGTGAAATGTGGCACAGCAAACTTTCGCTCCACCAGGTCTGCACAGCCGAGTATGTGGCATACAAAAACTACGCCAACGTCAAGGGCTGCGACGACAAAGCCTATGTGCTCGAGTACACACGCACGCACCACAACCCCTATCGCGAGTGGATAGGCGCCGAAATCCGCATCGACGGCTACGGCTATGCGGCGGCGGGCAATCCGATGCTCGCGGCGAAGATGGCGCATGCGGACGCGTCTTTTTCGCATGTGAAAAACGGTATCTACGGCGCGATGTTCACCGCGGCGGCAATATCGGCGGCGCTGGTCGGCGCCTCGCCGCGCGCCTGCGTGGACGCGGGGCTGGCGGTTGTACCCAAAACCTCGCGGCTGTATGAGGATATTACAAAAGCGGTCGAGTTTGCCGAAACATCGGCGACGGTCGAGGAGCTGTGCGACCGGCTGTGGAAGGAATTTAGTCACTACAACTGGGTACATACCAACAACAATGTCGCGGCGGTCGCCGCATCGGTGATTTGGGGGGACGGCGACTTTGAAAAATCCATAGCCACGTCGGTGCTTTGTGGCTGGGACACCGACTGCAACGGCGCGACGGTCGGCTCTATCGCCGGCGCGCTCTGCGGCGCGAAAAGCCTTCCGAAAAAGTGGACGGTCCCGCTGCGCGACACGCTTTACTCGGAGGTCGTGGATTTCCACCCGATTAAAATTTCCGAGTGCGCGCGCAGGTCGTTTAACGTATTTAAAAAGATAAGAGAGAAACAGTTGGAGGAAAAATAGACCATGACCCTTAAAGTTGCCGTTGTAATGGGCAGCGACAGCGATTTTGAAACAATGCGCCCTGCCTTTTCGACGCTGCGCGAGTTCGGCGTCCGGTTTGAGGCGCGCGTTATCTCGGCTCACCGCACGCCGGAGCGCGCCGCCCGCTTTGCAAGCGAGGCAAAGGCGAGCGGTTTCGGCGCTATAATCGCGGCGGCGGGCAAGGCTGCGCATCTTGCGGGCGTGCTGGCGGCGCATACCACGCTGCCGGTGATTGGCGTGCCGATAAAGTCGAGCACGCTGGACGGGCTGGACGCGCTGCTTTCGACCGTGCAGATGCCTTCCGGCGTGCCGGTTGCGACGGTGGCGATAGACGGCGCGGCAAACGCGGCTCTGCTCGCGGTGCAGATTCTCGCGCTTTCGGATAGCGCGCTTGCCGAAAAGCTGGACGAGTACAAAAAAAGGCTCGCCGAGGAAACTGCGCGCAAGGACGAGGCTCTGCAGGACAGAATATAGACTGCCGGCCGCTTGTATTAACGGCAAATTATAAATATATTAACAATAATTCAACAACAATAGCGGCATTTGCCTATTGACCTTGCCCCTGGGGCATACTTTATATTATAAAATACAGGAACCGGAATATTTTTTGCCAGGAGTTGCAATGCGTATCAGCGATGTTGAAGCCATAACCGGTCTAAGCGGTAAAAGCATAAGGTTGTACGAGGCCAAAGGTCTTATTTCGACCAAGCGCAGCGACAACTCGTACCGCTATTTTGACGATGAGACTGTTGAGAAGCTGAAATGCATCCCTGTTTTGCGTCGGGTCGGTATCTCAATCTCGGACATTCAGCTTTGGCAAAGTAAAGTCATTGGTACCGAGGAGATGCTCCAAAAGCGAATTAGCCAGCTTAAAAGCGAATCCTGTGCGATGGCCGACCAAATCAACCTTTGCCATAAGCTGATGGAAATTCCCGACGCCGGTCTGTGGTGGGAAATCACCGGCAACGCCAAAAACAGCACGGCTAAGCCGCTTGACGAGGAAGCGGAGGAGCCGCTTGCCCAAAAAACCGGCGAGCCGGTGTGCGTCGGCGTCGACATTGGAACCACGACAATCAGCTCTGTGGTGATTTGCCCCAAAACCGGCGCCACATACGGCGTTTACACGATGCGAAACGGCTCGGATATCCCCTCAAAGCGGCCGGAGGAGAAAATGCAGGACGCGAAGCGGCTGATAGAACGTGCGACCAGGCTGCTCGACTTTCTTGTTGACAAATTCTCGCCGGACGCGGCCATCGGGCTCACCGGTCAGATGCACGGCATCGTTTACTCAAGCGACGCGGAGGTACTCTCGCCGCTTTATACATGGCAGGACGGGCGCGTATCCGCCGAATTTTGCGATGAGCTGCGTCGGCTGACAGGCTGCGGCGTGGCGCCCGGTTTTGGGCTTGCGACGCAGATCTACCTGCAGCGGGCCGGCGGGCTGCCCGAAAGCGCCAGGTACATATCGACCATAATGGACCTTTTCACCGCAAAGATCTGCGGGCTAAGCCGGCCGGTCTCTCATGCGACAAACGCGGCGAGCCTCGGGTTTTTCGATTTGAAAAAGGGCAGCTTTGACGCCGCCGCGCTGGAAAAATGCGGCGCCGCCGCCGATATTTTACCGGCCGTGACCGCGAAAACCGAGATAATCGGCGAGTACCGCGGGATTCCGGTCGCGGTGGCGATAGGGGACAATCAGGCGAGCTTTCTCGGCGCAATAAGGGAGCAGAAATGCTCGGCGCTCGCCAATTTCGGCACCGGCAGCCAGATTTCGCTTGTCACAGATGAAATCGAAGGCAAGGCGATCGGCGGCGAGATAGAGGTAAGGCCGTATGTCGACGGCAGGTATCTGCTCTGCGGCTCGGCGCTCTGCGGGGGGCGAGCTTTACGACATTTACCGCAAAATCGGAGGCCCGCATATCGGCAAGCTCGTGGCCTCCGGCAATGCCATAAGGAAAAACCGCACGCTGCGCCGCGTGCTGTCGGAGATGTTCGATATGCCGGTTTTCACATCTCGTTACGGCGAAGAAGCGGCGCGGGGCGCGGCGATATTTGCGGCGGCGGCGAGGTACGGCGAGCCGGCGGGAGACATTGCCGCACGCTGCGTCAAATACGAAACGGACGGGAAGGGTTAATATGAGCAGGCAGTTTGAAATTACGTTTGCGGCTGTCGGCGAGGGCGTCGTGTACCGGTATGAAAAGCACGGTAAAACCACCTGGTCTGCCGAGCTGCGTGACGGCATCCTTCGGCTCGAGTGCCGCTACGACTGGACAGACGAGCCGCTGGTGCTGACCGCGGAGGCCGGGCAGGGCGACCCGGTGCTGCTGCGCTGCTATCCCTATCGGCTCGAGCTTTACGTTGGGGGCAAGCTCTGCGACGAGGAGTGGCCATACGGCGAGGAGACGCTGTCCAGCTCGGTGCTTGCGGATGGCAGCGCACCGAATATCGCCGACTTTGTCGCGCCCGAGCGGCCGGAGCCTCCCGCCGTGCTGGGCAGCTTCGTGGGAGCCGAGGGCTGGAATCCGGGCGGCGGCGTCTTTGTCGGCGACTGCATGCCATACAGCCACGAGGGCAGATACCATGTGCTGTACCTTTACGACAGGCACCACCATGCCAGCAAATGGCACAGGGGCGCGCACCAGTGGGCGCATATATCCTCCGCCGACATGGTACACTGGGACATCCATCCCATGGCGGTCGAGATTGACGACCCGAAAGAAGGCTCGATTTGCACCGGCTCCTGGATTTACACGGGTAAAGAACATCAGCTTTACTACACAGTCCGCATGGTAGACGGCTCGCCGGCGCCGGTTATGCGCTCGGTCTCAAGCGACGGCTACCGCTATCGCAAAGACAAGTCATTCGGCTTTACGCTCAGCGACCGCTACAACAAAGCCTCGGCACGCGACCCGAAAGTGGTGCGCGACGCCGAGGGGCTGCTCCACATGTTCGTGACGACTACCGACCTTAAAGCGGGCCGGGGCTGCCTTGCGCATCTGGTCTCAAGCGACGGCGACGACTGGCGCGAGGTTGGCAACATCTACGAGTCGCCCGACGAGCGCGAGCCCGAGTGCTCCGACTATTTTGAGTTTGGCGGAAAGTACTATTTGATTTACAGCCTCGGTGGGAGGGGGCATTATCAGTTTTCGGACAGCCCATTTTCGGGCTGGATAGTCCCGGACGACCCGATTATCCCGTGCAGCAGCGTGCCGAAAGCCGCCGTTTGGAACGGGAGAATAATATTCACCGGCTTTTCCGGCAATGGCAAGTATGCCGGCACCATGACTTTTCGCGAGGCGCATCAGATGCCCGACGGCACGCTGAGGTTTTCGG
>LSQX01225151.1_pt1 | contig 63068 bp, 54 predicted proteins | sample 654561 | NCBI WGS metagenome assembly LSQX01 (sample SAMN04489861, study PRJNA283612) | anaerobic digester metagenome | isolation source: 4 biogas reactors fed with cattle manure at either 37C or 55C with and... | place: Denmark: Kongens Lyngby | collected 2014
AGCGTCACCTCGACGCCGGCAGCCGTCAACGCCTCCCGGACCTCGTCGATGACCACACCTGCCCGTTCGATCAGCGCCTGGTCCCACACCAGAAAGTGGGGTGTGCACGCAACGGTCCGCACCCCAGCCTCAGCCGCCGCGCGGGCCATCCGCACGCTCGTCTCGATGTCGGGACATCCGTGATCCAGCCCGGGAAGCAGATGTGAGTGCGTATCGATCATTCTGGGGACGATCCCTCCTTCAAAAGAGCCTAAGGTACTCAGCCGATAACGTCGACAATGAGTAAGACACACTATACCCATACCCCGGCCTCGGTTGGGAATATGTAGGAATAGGCCGTCTTAAGTCGTATTCACGCTTAGTTGTACTTGAACCTCCTGGAGGCCGTCATGGGGGAAATAGATCTCGGACTACCTGAACTGCTGGGCAGCCAGTGGACCACGATAGCGCTCATCCTGGTCGTGGTGATCCTGCTGCTCCTGTTCCTGCTCTTGCGAATGCGCGACAATCGCAAACGGGCCGCTCTCGAAAAAGCCGTACAGGCCGGAGTGGGCGGCAAGGGCAAGAAGGACAAGGCACCCAAAGAGCCCAAGCTGCCCAAAGCCAAGAAGGGCAGGAAGAGAGCCGTTACGACGGGAGGGTTCCCCGATGCTGGAGCCGCCATGGCGACCGGAGCCGGCGTCGGCTTTCTGAGCCAAGGCACAGACGGCGCCCCCGAGGCAGCCTGGGCTGAGGGCCCAGGCATTGCACCGGACGAGACGCCCGGCCAAGCGCCGGGCCAAGCGCCGGGTCCGGCCTCCAATGAAGCGCCGAGTCCGACATCTGGCGAAGCGCCGGGGCCGGCCTCCGATGAAGCGCCGGGTTTTGGGCCCGGCGAGGCGCCGAGTGAGGTCCTGGGGGAGACTGCCGCCGAAGTATCGGACGAGACCACGGCCTCAATCTCAAAAGACAAGGGCAAGAGGAGGGGAAAGACGGCCAAGGCGGCCGCCCCATCGCCGTATGCTGTTCTCACGCCCGGAGACCTGCCGGCCGTCGACCCGCTCAAATCGGTATTGGACAGCGTCCTCCAAGGCTGGGGCGACCTCACCACCGATGACACCAACCGCCTGAGACTGTTCCGCACCGACAAGGTCATGGCTGCGATCGCCGCCACCGAACTGCCGAAGGAGCTGAAGAACAGCGAGCACGCCCGAGCCCGCTTGAACCAACTGCGACGCTACGCGAACAGTCTCCAGCAAGGGAGGCGCACTCCCGGCGGAGCGCTGGCCGAGTTCGTAGGTATAGGTCTGGGACAGACCGCCCAGGCGCAGGCGTCCGGCGCAGAGCCCACGATGGGCGGCGGCGCTGCTGAAGTCAAGGAATTCCCGGAAGAGATGGATACCACCGAGGCTGCATCCGGTGAAGACTACCTGGCGGAGGAATCCGCCGGAGAGGAACGAGCTGCGGACTCCTCCTGGGGAATCACATCCACAGGCAAGGAACTCTGGGGAACTCCGGCGGCGGCGGCGCTCTGGGGAGCGCCGGAGACACCCGAGGAAACCCCGTCTGAGAGCTCGACCGCATCTGAAGTCGAGCCCCCGCCTGCCCAAACGGCTTGGGAATCAGGAAGCGGGACCGAATCGGAGGAGACGCCTTCGACCCTTCCCTCAGATGGTGACCACGAAGCGACCATAGCCGCAGCGGCTGCGGCCTTCTGGGCGACGACCGATACCTCGACGGAGGACCCAGAGACGACTGAAAGTCGGGAGACTGTTGCACACATCGAGGGCGATTCCCCGGCTGTAGCCGAAACCCCCGTTGAGACTCCACAGGCGGTCGAGGTCCACGAAGAGGTCGAACTTCCCGTGAGCGAGGATGTGACCATGGCGGAAGAGCTCCCCATCGTGGAAGAGATGACCGGCTTCGAGGAGCTCGGCGCCCTGGAGCCGGAGGAGTTGACGAAAGTCTTCAGGGCAACAAACGACACCACATTGAAGAAGTCGATCATCGACACGCTGGAGCATAAAGGCTTCCTGAACAATATCCACGAGTTCTTCGACGACCCCGACCCGGAAGTGCAGGCACACGCCCTGGATGCGGCGGACCGTCTGCTAGGGACGAAATAAGAGGGTCCGCTCCAACTCACGAGACCGAGCGACGATCTCTCTCCCATCGAGGCCTGCCCGCCAAGCCACGAAGGCAGAGCGCTTCTCGAGATCGAGCGGCTGAGCCCAAAGGTCCTCGCCGTGAAGACCGGCGGCTCCGCCCCCTGCTTCGGCGAGGATCAGAAGGCCGGCGGCCAAGTCTACCGACCGCGACCTGACCGCCGCGACCAAGATGTCGGCCACGCCCACGGCCACATAGCACAGCGACAGAGCCAGCGACCCGATCTGCCGGATGCGCATGTCGCGGCTACGTCCCGGCGCCCCCATAACACTGAGTTCGGAGAAGCGGAACTGGTGCCTGTCGGGCCTGCCTGCCTCAAGGAGCACCATCTCCACCAGGCTGCTCTCGAACCGGGCCGGATCCAGTACGGCGCCGGGCAAAGGCGCCGCGGGCGAGACCGCCTGTGGCGCGCAGGACGAAGCGGGCGCCGCAGACGCGGGCGGGTCGGTCTCTGACTCTACCAAAGGCGGTGCGCCGGCCGCCACCAGCCCCGCGCCCTTCACCGCAGCAAAACACCGTGGCCGCGTGTAATCCTCTATGTAGCCGATGGCGACCTCGCCCAACACACCACCGTGGGCCACGGCGATGGAGGCACAGAAGGACTCCAGGCCGTGCTTGGCGTTGAGGCTCCCGTCGACGGGGTCAACAACCACGCGCCACGGAGCGTCGGGCAGTCCGGTCACGCCTGTCTCCTCCGAGACCAGCAAGTAGGGCGATGGGGCTTCTTTCTCCAGCACCTCTAACATAGCCGCTTCGCAGGCCCTGTCGATCTCGAGCATGCGGTCGCCTCCGGCCCCCCAACCCAGGGCTATGCGCCCCGGGGCGGTGCCATAAAGAGGCGCAGCCGATCGCCTGCCTGCCGCCGCCATTCGAGCGGAACAGGCGAGCCACCGGTCTTCATCGACGGTGAGAGGCCGGCTAAGGCCGGCGAAAGCATGCAAAGGGGGTCTCGGGGTCGCCATGACGCAGACCAACATACCACTTGGGGCCTCCAGTCGCGCTACCATTAGTCCATGAGAGGTGGTGACTACAGCCGTCTGCAGGGCGTTTCAGGCGCCACGCGCGCCGCCGGAATCGCCGCGGTCGCCCGGACCGGTGAGGGGCGCCGCCGCCCGGCGGCGGCGCGCGTGGCGGGCGGCCTAGTCGCGGCCGGTGGGCTGGCCGCCGCCTATATGGTGTTCGAGGCGCAGTGGGTGAAGCGCCGGCAGGTCGACCTACCCGTGCCCGGTCTGCCGGAGATGTGGTCGGGCCTCACCGTCCTTCACCTCGCCGATGTGCACGCCGGAGCCTTCCTCACCAATGAGCGCAGCCTCAGGAAGGTGGTGCGTTGGGCCGAGCCGCTTGCGCCCGATCTGGTGTTCCTCACCGGCGACATCCTGGGCGATCCCGCCAAGAGCGGAGCCTGCCTGGACCTGCTGGCCCAGATCCGTCCTTCGCTCGGTATGTTCGCGGTGACCGGCAACCACGAACACGGGCTGAGCAAGGCACCCCTGGCTCGCCCTGTGGGTACGAGCGGGCTGTGGTCTGCCGCAGGCATCACGCTGCTCTCCGACTCCTGCGTAGCTCTTCCGCCCCGCCATGGGACGCAGGTGATCGTCTGCGGCGCCGACTACCTCACCGGCGGCTACGGACTCCTTGCCGACGGTTCTCCTGCAGGCGCGGTCGCCAAGACGGCGGGTGACTCTCCGCCGTCCGCGGGGCGTGCGGGCGTCGCCTTTCCCATCCTGCTCATCCACGATCCTCCTCCCGCCGACGCAGAGTTGGCCTCTATCTTCCCCCTGGCTTTCGCCGGGCATACCCACGGCGGGCAGCTGCGCGTGCCCGCTCCGTCCGGTCTTACCCCCCTCAATCGACAGCACAACAAGTTCCTAGACGGAGTGCATAGATGGGGCGCCGGTCTCCTCGTCGTAACGAGAGGCGTCGGCACAAGCTTCCTGCCCTTCCGTCTGTTCACCAGGCCGGAGGCCACCTTGTGGAGATTGGTATACACTTCCCCTGAGCACTCGGACCAGCGGATGAACGCACCCGAAGAGGAGAACGCCCATGGCCGAATCCCAGGATAAATGGATGACCGGAGACCTGCCGGTTGCCCCATCCGCGTATACCCAGGCCCAGTTCACGGACGAAGAAGGGCCTTCCGTCTCGCATGTGGTGATCGCAAGCTACGTGGCCGACGCGGCCCGCGCTGTGCCGGGCATCGTGGACCTGCGAACGCCGGGATGGAAGGGACTGTCGGAGCGCATGCGTGAGACTCCGACAAGTGGAGTGGTGATCCACGATTCCGGACCTGGAGTTGTGGATATCGAGATCCATGCACGCGTAGCCTGGGGGACCGTCATCCCGGAGCTGGCGGAGCAGGTTGAGAAGGCCGTCCGAGACAGGGTCAGCGTGCTCCTCAACATCAACCCAGGCGGAATCACCCTGTTCATCGATGAGATCGCCGGACCGATGGAGGTCGGTACAGCGGAGGAGACCTAGGCTATGGCCGACTACCTCCCCCTCTGCGCTTTCAGGCAGGGTCTTCTGCCCGCCGACTGCCGTTCGTGTGCGTGGTGGCAAACCACGGGAGACGGACCTCTCGCTCCTGAAGAGGCGGCCGAGAAGCGGCGGCAATGGACGTCCGCTCTAGAGAAGTCCTGGGGTTCCACCGGGCTTCTCCTGCAGGGGAGCGCCCTCCCCAACGACCCGTCGGCGAGCGTCGCACATCGGGAGGGAACTCGCTCACCGACCATCGCGGCAGCAGTCAGTTACGCACCTCCCGAGGCTGTACCACGCCTACGCGAACTGGCTTTTGGCGCCCTCTCCGCCGACTCCGCCCTCCTCTTCTGTCTCAAAGTCGAAGATGGCTACACGCGCTTTCTGCCCCGCCGGGTGCTCCACAAAGCACTCGCCCAACTGACAGGTCGGGGAGTCAAAGAGGTCTTCGCCATCGCGGTGTCCGGCAATGTCCGCTCAAGCTCCGTGGACGCCGGATCACGAGCCCAGGGCACCGGCCCGAACGGCGACGACGAGGAGTGCCGTTTCTTCCCCATCGAGTTCCTTGCCGCCAACGGTTTTGAACAGGTGACCATGAACGGCGATCTGGTGCTCATGCGCGCCGATGTGCGCGGATTGTTGTTCCTGGTCGAACAGTTGGGCACGGCCGTGCGCCGGGCTCTCCACGACGCCCTCACCCCAAGTCCGGCCTTGTGGTCTCGACGAGGCGGCTCAGGGTGAACAAGAACCGGACGCGGAGGATCACGGAGCTCGGGACCCTTGCCTTGTCGGCCGCACTGCTCGTGGTCGTGGCCCTGACCGTCCTCCTGCTGTTGCCGGTCATGCCGGCGGCCGCTGCGGACGACTCGGGATCCTCAGGCGCGGTATGGGTCACCGAGGTCAAAGGCATCGTCGACCCGCCCATGGCAAACTACCTCAAGGAGACCATGAAGGACGCGGCCGCAGCCGGGGCGGCGGCCCTCGTCATCCAGATCGACACCCCGGGCGGCCTCGACACCTCCATGCGTGACATCATCCAGGCCGAGATCGACTCACCCATCCCCATCGTCTTCTACGTCCATCCCCAGGGGGCTCGGGCCGCCTCTGCCGGGGTCTACATACTGATGGGCGCCGACGTCGCGGCGATGGCTCCTCAGACCAACCTGGGGGCGGCCACCCCAGTGTCGCTTTCCGGCGACATGGACGAGACTATGCAGGCCAAAGTCACAAACGACGCGGCCGCCTACATCCGTGGTCTGGCCTCCTCTCACAACCGCAACGCCGATTGGGCCGAACAGGCCGTGCGAGAGGCCGTGTCACTTCCGGCCGAAGACGCCTTGGAACAGAACGTCATCGATTTCGTGGCCCCCGATCTTCCCGCTCTTCTGAAAGCCATCGACGGCTATGTGACCGCTCCCAAAGGGCTCACCCTGCACACTGCCGGAGCCCCCGTCAAAGAAGTGAGCATGGGGCTGATACAGCGCTTCCTTCACGCTATCGCCAACCCCGACATCGCCTACGTGCTCATGACCATCGGGGTGCTGGGCATAATCATGGAGCTCTCCACGCCCGGCCTGGGGGTGGCGGGCATCGCGGGGGTCATATCCCTTCTATTGGCTTTCTACTCCTTCCAGGTGCTCCCCGTCAGCTTGGTGGGCGTGGCTCTGGTCGTGCTGGCCATGATCCTCTACTTAGCGGAGATCAAGTTCCAGAGTCACGGAGTCCTCGGCATCGGAGGCACCGCGGCTCTTGTCGCGGGCGGACTCCTGCTCTTCGACAGCCCGATGTCCTATCTTCAGGTCAGTTGGCCTGTGCTGATCGTGGTGGGCGCGATCGTGTTCTTGTTCTTCATGATCGTCATCCGCGCCGTAGCCAAGGCCATGCGACGACCCCACGCCACGGGTCTCGAGAGTATGGTGGGAGCCACCGGCGTAACCCTCTCGCCACTGACCCCAGGAGGGCAAGTGCGTCTGCAGGGAGAGACTTGGAGAGCAAGGTCTGAGAGAGGTGACCTGCGTAAAGATACGCCCGTGGAGGTATTAGGTACAGAGGGGCTCACTCTCATCGTGCGGCCCCGAGACGGCCCAGACGGCACGGGAGAGGAGGAGAGAGCCGATCCCGAGAAACTACAAGGTCCACAGGAGAATTGAGAGACACAAGGAGGAAGTATGGATCCGGGTACCATAGCGATCATCGTCATCGTGGTGGTGTTGGTGGTCATCATCGCGTCGTCGGCCATCAAGGTCTTTCCCGAGTATCAACGGGGCGTGATCTTTCGGCTGGGGCGCATCAACCCGCCTAAGGGCCCGGGGATATTCCTCATCATCCCCGTCGTCGATCGGGTCGTGCGGGTCGACCTGCGGACCATAACCATGGACGTCCCATCCCAGGAGGTCATCACCAAGGACAACGTCCCGGTGAAGGTCAATGCCGTCGTCTACTTCCGGGTCATCGACCCCTCGAAGTCGGTCATCGAAGTACAGAACTACGTCATGGCCACGTCGCAGATCGCGCAAACCACACTGCGGAGCGTCCTCGGTCAGTCCGATCTGGACCATCTGCTCACCGAGCGTGACAAGCTCAACACCAGACTCCAGGAGATCATCGACGAGCAAACCGACCCGTGGGGTGTCAAGGTCAGTATCGTCGAGATCAAGGACGTGGAGATCCCGGGCGGCATGCAGCGGGCCATGGCTCGGCAGGCCGAGGCCGAGCGCGAACGGCGGGCCAAAGTCATCGCGGCCGAGGGCGAGTTCCAAGCTTCCGAGAGGCTCCAGCAGGCGGCTGCGGTCCTATCGAGAACGCCGGCCGCCATCCAGCTCCGCTATCTCCAGACCCTGGCGGAGATCGCGACCGAGAAGAGCTCCACAACAGTGTTCCCGATCCCGATAGACCTGATAGAGCCGTTCCTCAAGAGACACCAGACTCCGGAGAAGACGGACTAGGCATCACGGCTCGGATTCGCCGTACCTGCCATCCCTATCGTCAAGGAGAGGATGATGGGGATGGCAGGTGTGTGCTATAAATACGCGGCCCGCCGAACAACAAGGGGGCGATTCGTCGACTGGGGGTATAGCTCAGTTGGGAGAGCGTCGCGTTCGCATCGCGAAGGCCAGGGGTTCGAATCCCCTTACCTCCACTAGCAGCACCGTCGGCTACCTGTTGTCCGACGGCTTTGGATAAGTCCCCCCAAGGAGCGGGTATCGGTGTCTTCGGCTGAGATCATCGTGGCAACCACCGGGCGCGAGGTCCTGGTGGACATCACCGCCCACATCCAGAGCGCGCTTGCCGAGTCGGCCCCCGGATTGACCGGGCTCGTGAGCATCTTCGTACCTCACACCACTGCCGGCGTCACCATCAACGAAGGCGCGGACCCTTCGGTGGCGCGTGACATCGTGGAGGGTCTGGCGAGACTCGTCCCCGCCGGGGCAGACTACCACCACGCCGAGGGCAATTCCGACGCCCATATCAAGACCGCACTGATCGGCAGCCAGGTCATGGTTTCGGTGGAGAAGGGACGCCTGCGTCTCGGCGTCTGGCAGAGCATCTACCTGGCCGAGTTCGACGGCCCGCGGACACGCAAGGTCTGGATCACCCCCATGCCGGTCACCCCCGGCAAGCCCGGACGCTGACCGTGCAACCCGCCTTTTAGTCCCGCGGGGGCTCTCCATCATCGGGGGGTGTACCGCCGGTGGTCGGGTCCGTCACAAGCCCTTCGTCACCCAAGTCTTCGAGCGGCGGAGCCGATCCTTCCACAGCTCCCGCCAGGCATCTACGCCTTCGCCACAGGACGATGCGCCAAATCGTCAGCCCGAGGAGCAGAGCCCACGCCAGCACCTCGAGCACCTGCCCCACAGTGTTGGCCGCCGTGCGCCCGTAGTAGAGAGTCACGTGGCTCTGGGTGGGGATGACCATCATCATGGAGGGTGAAGCCAAAAACGGCCCCTCTGCGCCCTCCACGTGCCAGTTGGGGAAGTAGGAGATCTTGACCCAGTGTGGCTCGCCGACGGCGGTGGTATCGAAGGTGAGCTTCTCGTTCTCGAGCCTCTCGTTGGTGACATGGCCCTCGGTGTTGATGGGCGCTATGGGCGGGCTGGTGGCCTGGTCGGGCGTGATGTTGACAAAGCCACTCAGAGCATCCTCTCCTCTGTCCCACACCATCGGGACATCGAGAGCCGACTCCTCCAGATACCAGGCGTTGGCGATGTCTCGCCATTCGCCGGCCTCCACCTTCAGCGCTACCGGCTCGTTCTTCATCACCTCTACGTAGCCGCTGGAGCCCGAGATACGGAAGATATTGTAGACGCCGAACTCGGCCAGCAGCTCCGTCCGCGGGTCGGCCATGACCTGTTCGGTAACCACCTCGGAATGAGTGAGCAGATAGGGGATGTTCATCAGTTGCAGATGGGTGATGCCCCGCGGCACATCAAGATTCGGGTAGTCGACACCGATGATGGCTCTGCTTGGTTTGTCCGACAACTCGGCCTGATTGATGAAGTGGAAGGCGGCGGTATACGACGCCTCCATCAGCGTGCCTTCCATGGTGTCCAAACGCGTCCAGTAGGGGATGATCTCGAAGGCCCTGGGTGTACCGAACGCGTCGATGTTGCCGGCGTCGCCCGAGCCTCCGGAGTGCTCGATCATCACCCGCCCCGGGGTGAGGGTATCGAAGAAATCGTTGATCTCCTTGTACTGGCTCCAGGCCGGTTTGCCCTCGTAACCGGAGTAGTTCCACTTGATCCATCCGGCCGCCGTGGTGCTGGTGATCACGAGGATGGCTCCGACCACGACCGCCACCACCGGTACGTAGATGCGTCGTGCTGTTACGCCTCGCAGGCGGAACAGATCGCGGATCATCACCATGAACGGGCGAATCAGCCAGGCAGCTCCGTAGGCCGCCCACAGATGCAGCGAGATGTAGAAGAAGGGCAGTATGCGGGCGTTCCACAGCCGCCCGTCGGGCATGACCCAGAAGAGCACCAGGGTAACGAAGGTTATCCAGGCCAAGGGGAGGAGTCTTCGCTCTTTGCGCGCCACCGCGTAGGCTATGCCGATGAGACCCAGCGCCGCCACGGGGAGGATGGCCGTGGGCAGTAGGTCCTTTATGGAGTCCAGCTGGTTCCAGGCCATGTGGGCCGTCCACTTCAGGTTGGCTGCGAACGGCAACGACCAGAACGCGGTCAAACAGAAGCCCACCGCTCCGACAGACGCAAGGTAGCCCAGCGACCGCCAACGACGATTGACCAGCAGGAGCCCGGGCACCAAGCACACGAGGACGATGGTGGTCACGATATGCGAAAGAGTCAACGCCATGAGGATGAGGCAGTTGAGGACGAACAGCATGTTGAAGCCCGGTTTCTCCATCCCTCGGTACATGGTCCCGAGAAAGAGGAACACGAGCGCGAAACTGAGCATGTACCCGAACTCACCGGCCAACGTGCTGAGGATGTTGGCCCCATAGATGGAGTAGCTCTCCATGAGCAAGAAGGCCAAAGCGAAGACGGCCGCCAGAACGGGGAAGGGACGCCGCACCCTCCACAGCCTACCCATCGCATAGACGGTCGCCGGCAGCGCGAAAACCCCCAGCACCGTCACGATCTTGAAGGCGATCTGGTAGGGGATGAACCAGTCGAGGATGGCTATGAGCAGGAAGGGGAACGGGAAGTAGAAGGTCAGCATGGGCATGCCGGCATACCAGCCCGGCGCCCACCCGGTCAGACGGAAGTTGGGCAGTAACTCCTGGATGAGGTACTGAGCCGGGTAGTGATGAGCTCCGGTGTCACCACCGGCAGTGGTGGTGAGGCTGAAGAGGAGATCGGGTCTGTAGAAGATGAGGAGAGTGGCGTAGATGGCCAAGAAGGCCAGCAACGTGGGAAGCCAATCCCAGATGCTACCCTTCGACACCAAGTCCTGCTGCTCTTCGGGCTCAGGCTCCAGGTCTCCCCTCCTTCCAAAGCGTCAGTCGCAACCTTATCAGGTTCCTTATTGTACGTGGTATGCGACGCGCGATGGAAGAACGAGGTTTCCGCTTCTCTTCGACGGTGACCGGCAGCGCATGAACCGCGACGCCCCCACGGCGGGCCCGGATGATGAGCTCGGTGTCGAAGAGGTCGGTGGTCATGATCGTCTTCGGAGCGTAGCGGGCCACGACCTCCCGGCGCAGCACCTTCATGCCGTGGGTGTCGTCCATGTGGCGGTCGAACAGCACCCGCAGGATAGTGGTGAACCCCAGGGAGATGAAGTGCCGCACCGGCGAGCGGCGATCCTCAGAGCCCTCCACCAGCTTGCTGCCCACCACGATGCCCGGCGCGGCCGCCGAGACGCCCGTCGAGACACCCGCTGCGCCGCCCTCCACGCGGGCTCCCCCCGTTCCGGCGGTCCTCAGTTCTCCTGCGCCCCCCGCGAGTACATCCCCGGCCTTCACGATGAAGTCCACGTCGTGATAGTCGATGTCGAAGTTCACGATGAGATCGCCCCGCCCCGCCAACATACCGGCCTTCATGGCGGCGCCGTAGTCGGGAACAGGGAGTCTGAGGACCTTGATCCGTGGGTTGACTTCGGCCAATGCCTCCGCGATGGCCCCAGTGGCATCGGAGCTGCCGTTCTCGGCCAAGAGCAGCTCGTAATCGACTCCACGGGCTTCCATCTCCTCCGTTAGGCCCTCGACCTCCTCAGCGAGACACTCGGCCTCGTTGTGGACGGGGATGACGATGGAGTATGCGGGGGCAGGGCCGACGGAGGCCGCGCCGGCGAGGTCGGGCGTCTCCGGGAGCCGGTCCTCCTCGGGATCAACCATGGTTGTTCCCCTTCAGGGCGGTATGCTTGAAGGCGAAGTAGCGGCTGCCCAGGAAGTTCCAGGTGACCGACACCACGGCGGCCGCAAAGGCCTTGGCGATACGCATCCAGAAGCCTCCGGAATCGATCCAGATGCCCAAGAGGGTGAATACGATGACGTTCACAAGGAGCGGGGGAAGGTTCACCGCGAAAAAGATGGCGAACTCACGCTTGGCGCGGTCCGACCGACCGGCGCTGAACGTCCAGTACTTGTTCCAGACGAAACTGTTGCAGATGCCGAGTACATATGAGACGGCCTTGGCGGCCACATGAGGTATGCCCGGAATCAGCCCGAGCAGCGCGAAGGCCCCAAGGTCGACAACCGTATTGAGCAGGCCGACGATGACAAACCGGACGGCTTGGCCGGACATCCGGTCGCGCCGGAGTAGAGAGCGTATCAGGTCCACCATCCCCCACTGTCCAAGAGATGCACCCTGCCGGAAGCAGGCGGTCTTGCCGGAAGCAAGCGGTCTATATGCTAACATCCCCCAGGTCTTCTGGTGGTTCTGCAGACAAGGATACGGAAGCGATCACCCGCCCAAGATGCCCCTTCGCGATACTCAGGCCGACATGCCGAAGAGCGTAGCTTTTCGCACCATAGGCTGCAGACTCAACCAGTGCGAGACCGCCCAGATGCAGGAGGCCCTCCTGGCCGCCGGCTATCGTCTGGTCGGCTGGGATCGGCCGGCCACCGTGCGCGTGGTCAACACGTGTACGGTGACCGCCAAGAGCGACCGCACCTGCCGTCACGAGATCCGGGCCGCCAAGCGTTTCGATCCTGACTGCCTGATGGTCGTGACGGGGTGCTTCGCCCAGGTGTCCCCCGAGGCAGCCGCGGTCGTATCCGGCGTCGATCTGGTGCTGGGCAATCTCGACAAACTCCGGTTGGCCGAGCACCTGGCCGAGCGGCTAGGGGCCGGCGGGAGCCGCGGGTCGGGGACACGAGGACGGTCGGCGCCACCGGGAGAGCCGGGGGCGCCTGACGGGTCGGGGGCGCCGACGGCCACGACGACCCCGGCCGTCGCCGCCACACCCCCGGTGGTGGTGACGCCGTATCCTGATCGTCCCTCCTTCGAGGGCGGGCTCTTCACCCGGTTTCACGGCTACACCAGAGCTTTTCTCAAGATCCAGAACGGCTGTGACTCTTCCTGCGCGTACTGCATCGTCCCCCGAGCCCGGGGACCGGCCCGCAGCATGCGTCGGGCCGAGGTACTCGAACAGGTACGCCTGCTGGCGGCCCGAGGCTACCGGGAGGTGGTGCTTACCGGCATCGATCTGGGCAGCTGGGGGCACGACACGGGCGAGGGGACGCTGGCCGGTCTGCTGGAGGCCCTTCTCGCGGAGGGAGGGGCCGGACGCTACCGTCTCAGCTCCATCGAGCCTTTGGAGGTGGATACCGCCCTGCTGGACGTCATCGGACAGGCCGGCGACCGGGTAGCGCACCACTTCCACCTGCCGTTGCAGAGCGGGTCGGACGCGGTGCTCCGCCGTATGGGCCGGCCGTATTCCTCCGCGGAGTATGTGGAAGTGGTCGACGAGCTGGCGCGGCGCTTCCCCCAGGCGACGCTGGGCGCCGACGTCATCGCCGGTTTTCCCGGCGAGACCGATGAGGAATTCGAGCAGACCTTTACGCTGATCGAACAGTCGATGCTCAACTATCTACACGTGTTCAGCTACAGCGACCGCCCCGGCACGAGAGCCGCCTCCATGGCGCCAAAGATCACGCCTCAGGCGCTGCGTGAGCGGAGTATGCGGCTGATCGCTCTAGGCACGCGTAAGAAGGACGCGTTTCGCGATAGTCTGAGGGGCACCGAACAGAGAGTCCTGGTCCTTAAGGAGCGGACACCCGACGGCCGACTGGTGGGGCTCACCGGCAACTATGTGGAGGTCCTCGTGAGCGACGACAGCTTGGCAAATAGGTTCGCCCGGGTGCGACTCCGCGGCCGGCTGCAGGAGGAGCGCTGGGAGTGTGACCTCTTACAGGCGGAGGAGAACGCCGACATACCCGGTGGTCAGGAGGGCGTCACCCGCGATCTCAGAGCCGCAACCGGATCCTCAGAGGAGCAGGTCTGATGCGCGTGGTGGTTCAAAGAGTGATCCGGGCTTCTGTCGAGGTGGACGGACTCACGGTAGGCGAGATCGGCCCCGGGCTGCTGGTGTTCGTCGGAGTGGGGAGAGAGGACACGCCCGGAGGCGACGGTGGAGCAGCGAGTGGCGCGGCGCCCGACCCTGCAGCCCGCGCCGGCGCACTGACCGGCACGGCCCGCGGAGGCGCACCGGCCGGCGCAGCTCGCGGCGCCCCGGTGCCCGGCGCCGCCGCGATCGCGCTTGCCGACAAGGTCGCCAACCTCCGTATCTTCCCGGATCTGCAGGGCAGGGCGAACCTCTCCCTTCTCGACACGGGTGGCTCGGCATTGGTGATCAGCCAGTTCACCCTCTACGCCGACTGCCGCCGCGGCCGTCGACCCTCCTTCTCAAAGGCCGCCGACCCGGCGCCTGCGGAGGCCCTGGTAGAGGAGTTCCGTCTGGCGCTGGAGCGGCTCGGCGTCAAGACCGCCGCAGGCCGGTTCGGGGCCCACATGACGGTGTCTTTGGTCAACGACGGCCCCTATACCATCCTGCTCGACAGCGAAGTGCTTTCCGGACCGCGGTCCGGCCGCGGTGCGGAGACCGCGGCGGACGGCGTCGCCGGGCCCGGCTCCCCCGCCACCCCCCAAGGAGACTGAAGTGCAACTTCCCGATTACCACACTCACACGGAGCGGTGCGGACACGCGCATGGACAACCTGCCGACTACGTGGCGGCGGCCCAGACGCTCGGTCTGAGCGCGATCGGTATCGCAGATCACCTTCCGCTGCTCCCGGAGCCCGATCCCGAGCTCTCCATGAGCGCCTCCGACCTGGCGGACTATGTGGCAGAGGTGCAGGAGCTGAAGAGCGCGCATCCCGGATACGTCCTTCTCGGCATCGAGGCTGACTACCGTCCCCACACCGTCTCCGACGTGCGCTCGCTTCTGGAGGCGTACCCTTTCGACTACGTCATAGGTTCCGTCCACCACCTAGGCGAGTGGGGATTCGACGACCCTCGCCAGATCGACGAGTACGAGGACCGCGATATCGACGACGTCTGGGTGGAATATCTGGAACTGGTGGGCGATGCCGCCGAGACCGGCCTCTTCACCGTACTGGGCCACCTCGACCTGGTGAAGAAGTTCGGGTTTCGTCCGACACGGACGCTGAATATCGAACTCGACCACCTAGTGTCCCGCATCGCCGAGACCGACGTGATAGTCGAGATGAACACTGCGGGTCTTCACAGACCGGTCAAAGAAACCTATCCCAACGTGGATATACTTGCCCGCCTGAACGAGGCCGGGATCGCCCTCACGTTCGGATCCGACGCGCACCGGCCCGAAGAGGTAGGCCGTGACTTCTCCCACGCCGTCGACTTGGCATGCGCCGCAGGCTACCAGGAGTTCGCCTGCCTTGAGATCGATGCGGCCGGCGGTCGCGCCCGGCCGCGCCTGCGCGCCTTTGCCCCCCGACGCCCACGCAGATCTCCCGGAGACCCCCTGTCTTGAGGGCCGCCGTCATCTACAACCCGTTCGCCGGCCGCGGCCGGGGCGGTGACATCGCTTCGGCCGTAGAGCGGGGTCTGGTCAAGCGCGGTTTCGAGACCGACCTCCATGCCACGGAACGGCAGGGGACCGCCATGACCATCGCTCGGCGGTTCGCGGCCGAGGCCGACGTCATCGTCGCCGTGGGAGGGGACGGCACTATCAATGAGGTGGTCAACGGGATGGCGGCCGGAGCGGATGCGACGGCGGGGGGCGGAGCGGCCATCTCCGACACTGGGCCGGATTGCGGCGTAGCGGAGCGGCCGCGCGCACGCAGAGCTCTGCTGGGCATAGTGCCGGCAGGGACGGTCAATGTCCTCGCACTCGAACTCGGCCTCCCGTTCCAGGTCGAACGGGCCTGCAACGTCATCGCGGGTGGCAGGACCATCTCTCTCGACCTGGGCAAGGTCAACGGCCGTGGGTTCGTGTTGATGGTGGGCGCCGGGGTCGACGCCTTGACGGTGCGAAACGTCGACCGGCGGGCCAAGAGACGCTACAAAGAACTCGCTTTTATCACCACCGGGGCCAGGATCGGTTGGGCTGCACCGCCACCCGTCTTTCTCACCCGAGTGGGCGGCCGAGAGTTCCGAACCACCTTCTTCGTAGCCGGGAACAGCCGGTACTACGCAGCCCGGCTGGGCATGACCCCCCACGCGGATCCCACCGACGGTCTTCTTGATCTGGTGCTTTTCACGGGAACCAGCCGGTCGAGTCTCACCGTCTTCTGGCTGGGCGTCCCGAGCGGTCTACATCTGCGCAACCCCAACGTGGTCTACGTACGGGCGCGGCAGGCGGAGCTGCTGCCCCTGGATGACAAGGAGCCCATTTGGTTCCAAACCGACGGAGAACCGGCTGGTAGACTCCCGGCCACAGTGGAGATCGACGCTCACGCACTGGAAGTGCTGGTACCGTGAGAGGAAGAGGACGATTGCCCGAAGACACGAGACGGAGAGAAGAGAGCATGATCAAGATCCTGAGACGGCGTGGTCTTCTATTGGCGGCTTTGATCGCGTTGGTGGCAGTGGCCGGGTTGTCCGCCGCATGCTCCGACTCTGAAGGCGCCCCTACCGATACGACCACCATAACGATAAGTGTGGAAGATTCGGCCACTACCAAGACCACAGGTGGGGAAGATTCGGCCACCACCACGGAGACCATCAGCGTCACAACAGGGGAGACGCTGGTGGTGGGCGGAGAATCCAAGGAGGAATACGAGACGTCGCTGCCCGATCTGAAAGCCGCGGTGGCCGCCGCCCCGGACGATCTGGACAAGTTGCAGAAGCTAGCCGTCGCCCAGTACCAGACCGGCCGGTTGTCCGACGCAGCTTCCACCTACCGGAAGATGCTCGCCATCGAAGATAACGCCTTCACACGGAACAACCTCGCGAACGTCTTGCGGGACATGGGCGACATGGAAGAAGCCAAGACTCTCTATCGAGAAGCTCTCGCCGCCGACCCCACCCTCGTACACCCATACGTCAACCTGGCCCACATACTTCTTGATGAGGGTGATGACCGGGGTGCTTTGGACCTCTTGCAATCCGGGATGGAAAAGGTCACGGGAGACGACAAGACATCCATACAGAGCTTCATAGACCGGCTGACTCAGTCGACCACGACCACCTAGAGACGCCGCCTCGGAGGCGCGGACCACGCCCGAGTGGCGGTCGGTCGAGACTCACCTGGCCGGCGGTGGGAGTGGCGTTGGTGTTGGTAGTCGCTATCTCCCTGCTGGCCCGAGTGTGGGCGGACGACCCGAGTGAGATCACCCTTGAGCTGGAAGGTCCCCTGGTCTCAGCCGTCACCGGCACCACGGACCGGCTGACGCCCACTGAGGCCTCGACCGACCCCGCGATGACCTTGGCGCCCGGCCGGGTCCAGCCTTCCCGGCAAGAGTGGGAAGCTCTCCTCCCTCGGGTCCAAGCGGTAGTCGACGAGAACCCCGGTGACGTCAACGCCCTTCGCAAGCTGGCCCTCGCCCACTACAACCTGGGGCGCCTCGACGAGGCGGCCGCCCTCTACGAAGAACTGCTCGCCATCGAAGAGGACTCCGTGCTCCGTAACCGGCTGGGTAACACGCTGCGCGACATGGGCGACTCTGCCGGCGCCGAAGCCGCCTATCGCAAGGCCATCGCCGACGACCCCGCCATCGCTCCGCACTATCTCAACCTGGCGGAGTTGCTCTGGCGACAAGGTCGCAACCAGGAGGCGCTGACCGTCCTCAACGAGGGGCTGGAGTCGGTGCCGGAGGAGCAACGCGCCGCTCTGGAGGAAGGTCGCAGGGTATTGGAGAAGACCACGGACTGACGTGGCCTCTCGCCCCGCAGCCCGGGTAGTGTACGCTGTACTCTGAGCGGCCCGGCATTGCTCGGCGGTCGCTCACGGATGCGCGCGTGCTTCGGGAGACCTCGCCCTCGCCCTACGCCTTCGCCACCTCGACCGCCACCGGCAGGCCGTTGACCTTGAGCTCTTCGCGATAAGCGCATTCTGCGGCGGCACTGTGTGCGGCGGCGGTTCGTGCGGGGTCCCCGCCACCCGCAGCGTCTCCACCTGCGAGGCTCACTTCCAGGCTCACCGCCAGCGTCTCCTTCTTCACCCACTCACCGTGTGCGACCAGCATATCCGCGATCTCAGCCGGGCCGCTAACCCAGAGATGGATGCGGTCGTCGATCTCGAACTCCGCCGCTTTGCGGGTGTTCTGGATGTGGTGCACCAACTCGCGCGCCAGCCCCTCACTCATGAGCTCCGGAGTCAGCACCGTGGAGATGGCCACCGCCACCCCACCTTCCCGCTCCACCTGGTAACCCTCGCGCTGATGCGTTTCAACGACGAAGTCGCCGGGGGCGAACTCGTACTCGTGGGCCGCGCCTCCGTCGGGGCCGGCCACCGTCACCATCACGGAACGCCCGGTCGCGATCCGGTCGCCCGTCTCGTCGGCGGGCAGAGCTGCGACGGCCGCCGCGACGGCCGGCATGTTCTTACCGAACTTGGGCCCCAGCGTCCGGTAGTTGGGCTTGATGACGTAGCTCACCAGCTCATTCACCGAGGTCACGTACTCGATCTCCTTGATGTTGAGCTCCTCGGCCACCACCGCCGCCAGGCTATCCACCGCTGCGCGTTCGCGTTCCTTGCAGGCTACGACGGCCTTCGCCACCGGCTGGCGGGTCTTGATCTGCGTCGAGTTGCGTGCGGCGCGGCCCAGATTCACCACCCGGCGCGCCACAGCCATGCGGAACGACAGATCCTCGTCGATGAAGGCTTCGTCGGCAACCGGCCAATCCACAAGATGCACCGACTCCGGCGCCTCCGGCGAACGTTCGGCCACCAGATTTTGATAGATCTCCTCCGCAAGAAACGGCGTGAAGGGCGCCAGCAGCTTGCTGAGAGTCATCAGACATTCGTTCAGCGTCAGGTAGGCGGCGATCTTGTCGGCATCGGCCTCGCTCTTCCAGAAGCGACGGCGCGAGCGGCGTACATACCAGTTCGACAGCTCATCCACGAAGTCGGCGATGGCGCGCCCGGCGGCGAAAGCATCGTAACTTTCGAGCTCCGCGGTCACCTTCTTGATGAGGATATGCAGGTCGCCCAAGATCCAGCGGTCCATCAGGCTACGTTCGGTGATCCGAACGTCCCGGTCCGTCATCGGCGCCCGGTGGTCCGCCGCCTGGGCATCCGGGTCCGTCATCGACGGCCGGTGGTCGTCCGGGTCAAACCCATCGATGTTGGCGTACAGTGTGTAGAACGAGTAGGTGTTCCACAAGGTCAAGATGAACTTGCGGATGACCTCATCCACATTCTCCGGCCCGAAACGGCGCGCGAACCATGGGGAGCTCACCGTGAAGAGGTACCAGCGCAGCGCGTCGGCACCCTGCTTGTTGAGGATGGTCCAGGGGTCGACCACGTTGCCGAGCCGCTTCGACATCTTACGGCCCTCGCTGTCGAGGATATGGCCCAAGCAGAGCACGTTGCGGTAGCAGGAACGACCCTTCAGGAGCGCGCTGATGGCGAGCAGGCTGTAGAACCAGCCCCGGGTCTGATCGATGGCCTCGCAGATGAAGTCGGCCGGGAAGCGCTTTTCGAAGATCTCCTGGTTCTCAAAGGGGTAGTGCCATTGGGCCACCGGCATGGAACCGGAGTCGAACCAAGCGTCGATGACGGCTTCCACACGGCGCGCCTCTGCGCCGCACTCCGGACAGGCGAAGGTCACCTCGTCCACATAGGGACGGTGCAGTTCGAGGCCGGAGAAGTCGCGCCCCGCCAGCTCGCTCAGCCGGGCTTTGGAGCCCACGATGGTGTCGTGGCCGTGCGGACAGCGCCAGGCGGGGAGCGGCGTGCCCCAGTAGCGGTCGCGGGAGAGCGACCAGTCGACGTTGTTCTCCAACCACTTGCCGAATCTGCCGTGTTTGAGGTGATCGGGATACCAGGCGACCTCCTCGTTGGCGGCCAGCACGTCGTTCTTGCGGGCGGTGGTGCGCACATACCAAGACGACTTCGCATAGTAGATGAGCGGAGTGTCGCAACGCCAGCAGAACGGGTAATTGTGCTCGTAGGGCTGCCGCGCGTGAAGAAGGCCCCGTGACTCCAGCTCGTCCATGATGCCTTCGTCGGCGTCTTTGACGAACAGGCCGGCCCAGGGGGTCACCTCCGCCGTGAAGCGGGCCTCCTCGTCCACCGGCATGATGACGGGCAGGTCATTGGCCTGACCCACCGCCATGTCGTCGGCGCCGAAGGCCGGCGCGATATGCACGATACCGGTCCCCTCATCGGTGGCGACGAAATCGGCAGGGATGACGCGCCAGGCAGGTTTGTCGGGCGTGACGAAGTCGTAAGGCGCCCGATAGTGGCGACCGACCAGGTCGGAGCCGGGGAAAGTCTCCTCGACGACGGCCTCAGGGCCGAGTACGGCGTTCACCAGGTCGGCGGCCAGGACGAGGTGTTCTTCGCCCAGCCGGGCGCGGGCGTATTGGATGTGCGGACCCACCGCCGCCGCCACGTTGGAGATAAGCGTCCACGGCGTGGTGGTCCACACCAGAAGGCTCACCGGGCGACCGTCAGGCGCTGCCGGATCCCCGTCCGAGACCCCCTCCTGCGCGGGCGCCCCGCCCGCCGTCTCACCGGCGCAGAGTGGGAAGCGGACGTAGATGGACGGATCGGTCACGAGAGCGTATCCCGACGCCACCTCGTGCGACGACAGCGCCGTGCCGCACCGCGGGCAGTACGGCACCACCTTGTAGCCCTCATAGAGCAGACCCTGTTTGGCGAACTCGGAGAGGATCCACCACACCGACTCNNATATAGTCGTCGGTCATGGTCATGTAAGGATCGTCGAGGTCCAGCCACATGCCGATGCGCTCGGTCATGCGGTTCCAATCGTCCACGTAGGCCGTCACCGACTCACGGCACTGCCTATTGAACTCGGCTACGCCGTAGGTCTCGATCTGCTCCTTGTGCTCGATGCCCAGGCGCTTCTCGATCTCCAGCTCCACGGGCAAGCCGTGACAGTCCCAGCCGGCCTTCCGCCCTACGTAGTAGCCGCGCATGGTCTTGTAACGCGGGTAGAGATCCTTGAATACCCGGGCCAGTACGTGGTGGATGCCGGGCCTTCCGTTGGCCGTGGGGGGACCTTCGTAGAACACCCATTCGGGCCGGCCGGCACGCAGTTCGAGGCTCTTCTCAAAAATGCCGTGTTCTTTCCACCAATCGAGGATCCGTTCCTCCAGGGCGGGGAAGCTCTGCCCTGTGTCCACCGCTCGATACCGGCCTGCCATGTGCCCTCCTGTCCGTGCCGGCCGGCGGCCGCGCCGGCGCCTTCTGCGCCGCGGCCGCCGGCCGCCTGGGCCTTACAAACAAATACGTCCCGCCCCGCGCCGTGCCTGCCGGCGCACGAACGCCGGAAGACCTGCCCGCTCCGCGATCACATCTCGCAGAGCCGGAGCGCGTAGGGACGGGACGTCACCCGCGGTACCACCCTACTTGGTAGTACAGACGTGTCGCCGGACACCGCCTGCCCCACCCTCTCAGTGAGTGCGTCCGCCTTCCGGCGCGGCCCGCGTTCCGCGGCGCCGCGCGGCGCCTGTCACACTCCCCTTCTATAACGGGAAGGACCCGGCCGGGTCTACTGAGAACGGGGCCGGCGCCACACGTGATGACGCTCACCCGCCGCCGCGGGCCCCGCAGGGGCGCCGCGGCCGGGCGGCCCGACCGTTCGGCCGGCGGCTCAGGGAGGATATTCGAGCGCTGATTCCCGCCGGGCTCCCACCCTCCCCGGCTCTCTTGTGGCGAAGAGCAGCGCCTACTCGTTCCCGTCATCGCCTTTGTGGTGGCGTAGTCTAGTCGCCGAGAGCCCAAACTGCAAGCAGCAGGCCGGAACCCGTCCCAGACCTAGCCATCCTCGTTCTCGTGCGCCCACTCGGCAAGCAATGCCACCGCTTCCTGGTCCGGCCGGAAGCGCATCTCGTAGCACGGCGTGCTCTCGACTATCTGTGCGCACGTGTCCAGCACACCGGGCAGGCGCTCCGCGTCGTACCACGGGCAGGTCACCACCGGCATAAGCCGGCGCGTCGCCTCGCTTGGGGTGAGCGGCACCAACTCGTTCTGTTCCGATTTGACCAGGAACAGCAGCCCAGACAGGGGAGCGCACGCATTCCTCGCCACCCTCGCATCGCTGGGCCAGGGCGTTCCCCACGCCACCACGTCGGCTTCATTATCAACATCCCCTTCGCGGGCGGCTCTCAGGATCATGCGATCGTCGCTCAGAAGCGAGTCCGCCCACCCCGCGTCCAGCATGAGCCGGGCCAGCGTGGACTTCCCGGCACCGGAGACCCCGGGAAACGCCAGCGCTCCTCCCCCCATGACCACGCCCGCCGCGTGGACGATCACACCGCCGCGCGAGGCGAGATGGTTCATGAGCAGCAGCTGATCCAGGGGGTACCTGACCGGATTGGTCAGACGGCCGGGACGAGCCGACAACGGCTCCACGTCCTGCTCCGCGTAGACCTTCACGTGTGTCGTGGGATCGTCGGAACAGGCCACCGTGTGCACCGAACGCGCCTCACCCGGGGTGAGGCGCTCACCCCGGCGGAAGCACAGACGGTAGCCGGTGTCCTCGGGTTGCATGGTCCAAGCGATCCCGCCGTCGAAAAGCAGTGGCGCATCGCACGGGGGGAAGGGAGAGGTTGCCACCTCGACATCGATGGCCGAGGTACAGCCGGCCGGGAAGCCATCCTCGACGATGAAGGGAAGATACCAGGGATCGGATCGGCCGACAAAGGCGGTTGCAGACCCGATCCGCAGGCCGACACCCGCCACAGCAAGCGCCTCGGTTACCACGGGGAGTCCAGGCGTCACTTCAGAGCAGCCTCTCCGGCACGCCTCGCAGCGGCCGCGTGTCGTCAGGAGCTCGGCATAGCGCAGCCCGTCCCCACACAACTGAAGGGATTACCGGAGGCGCCCGGGCCGTGATTCAGGGTCTTGCAGCCTATGGCCAAGACCTCATCAGCCTTTAGGCTCACGTGGATCAGCCTGGGGGCCTGATACGGCCGGCGGGCCGGCGGCTCCACATCAAGACTAGGCTCAACATGCTGCGACACTCGCTACCTCCACTCTGTCTTGCTCGATCATTCTACGCCGGTTCCTGCCCAGACTGCACACGTACCGCGGGGGCTCAGAGGGTGTGGCCTGCTCGAGCGCGAAAAGCCCGGGGCAGTAACCACACAGAAGGACGTCGCCACAGTCCCGGCAACCGCCCGTTCCCTCCCAAACAGCGGCGTCCACCGCCGCTTTCACCGCCGCCCAAGCGCCGTCAAAACCCGAGACAGCCGTACTGAAGCCGTATGCAGTGCCCATGAGACAAGGCCGCATGACACCCTGCGGATCCACATGGAAGCTGGATAGCCCGGCACCACAACGGAACAGCCGGCTCTTCGATCCTTCCGACTCTCCATCGACGACTGGGCCGTACTCCTCAAGGAATTCGGCAAGCTTGCCCCGTCGTCTGTCCGAAGCGAGCTCGATCCCCACCGCCACTTCGGCGTCCACCCTGTGTGCCAACGGCCCGAGGTCCCCGTTCAGCCGGGGCGCCACCAAGGGGTCAACGCGAAAGCGCACGTCCAGGCTGTCGGCGAACTCCCCCATGGCGGCGACTTCATCCACGTTGTCCCGCAGGATCATGGTCTTGAGCCCCACCCGGACACCTCGTTCCAGCAACCGCTCGATGCCCAGGTGCGTGCGCCGGAACGACCCGGCGACCCCGGTAATCCGTTCATAGGTGGCCTCGCTCGCGCCGTAGATGCTCACCTCCACCAAGTGGGGCGGATATTCCTCGAAGACGTCGAGGTGGTCATCGGCTACCAGGCCGGCGTTGGTGAAGACCGTGACCACGAGCCCCAGCCGTCGCGCAGCCACGTAGATATCGACGAAGTCCTCCCGCAGCAAGGGTTCGCCGCCCGATAACAGGAGCAACAAACAGCCCGCGTCTGCCGCGGCGTGGAGAAGACCCACCACCTGTTCCGTAGCCAGCTCGGCAGCCCCAGACCGGGGCTGAGCCGTCAGGTGCCCTGCGTAGCAGTGGAGGCAGCGGTAGTTGCACCGGTAGGTGAGATCGAAGGCCCCGCCTACCGGCAGCCTTTCCCGGGCCGCTCTACGGACGACCTTCTCGAGGATCCCGGTCTCGCCGAGATCCATCTGCAGATCACAGTCCACGGTCACGACTCCATAGGGGGATGCTCTTCCATCAACCCGGCCTCGGCGAGGTCATCAAGGAAGACCTGGATGTCCCGGCGGGCCTGCTCGGCATCGATGTCGAACTCGACAGTCAATCCGCCGACCAGATCCTCCAGCCCGCACTCTTCGTCGAGCCTTTCCCAGAGCCAACGCCCCACCTCGTTCAGCGCGAACAACTCCTGCAACTGGGCAAGGTTGCCACGGATAGGGACCAAGAGAGTCTCCCCGGCGACGTCGCGCTGCACGACGTCGCCGACGCGTCGAAAAGGCTTCTTAGTGATCATGGCGGTCTGCCTTTGCCACGGCCTTCTCTCACCACCGGACGCGCAGGGCTGGATCGCCCAGCAGATTGTACGTCCGCAGGAGCGGAGCGGTCAAACCCTGCTGCTTACCTGCCGACTGCGCGCGTCGGACGACATCGCCGAGAACGACGCTGTGAGACGGATCGAACAACCCCTCCGCGAACAGGGTGCCGAGCAATACCGAGTCGTCGTTGTCTTCCATAGTGGTCGGAGCGAACACTGCGACCGCGCCTCCTGCCGCGGCCATCGTCAGAGCCTCGCCCAGACTATCGATCCCGGGCAGCGCATACTGGCCGACCACACAGGTGAGCAACGACAGGATGGGGAGATTCGGGCCGGTCCCGACGAGCGCCGGTACGTCGGTGTCGACCAGGAGACCTTCCGTAGCCAGTTGGTGGACACCCGCGTGTCCCGTGTAGTTGACGAGCAATGCCCCGTTGGAGAAACCGCCGAACAGCAAGTTGCGGGCGTCGTCCACGCTGATTCCGTCGAGGTAGGCCTTGCTAATCGTGAGAGAAGGAGGCAGCACGGCCGCCAGGCGGTCGCTGTCCACGCTGAACGCGCCTCCGTTGTCGGAGTTGTCGGCGGCCAGCACGACCGTCTGGCGCCAGGAGCCGTCGGCGGCTTCATAGGCCTGGATCTTGGCCAGCACAGCATCGAGCTCAGCCTCCGTTTGCGCCGGTATCCGGCCGATGGCGCTCTCGGGTACGCCGTCCCCGCCGCTGATGTCGGCGAGCGCCACGTCAGAAGGCGCCAGCCCCAAGTTGGTGTCGACCATGAGTGGCGGGACGAGCGAGTCGCCAAACCCCCAGTAGTCCTTGTAGTCGTAGCTGCCCTCCCCGGCTAGGACGACGTACTGCGGGACAGGCTTCCACTTGGTCAGCGCGTACTTGAGGAAGTCCTGGATGGCCTTGGGGCTGCTCAGCCCATTGTTGAACTGGTCGTAGATCTCCGACGTGTCGACCACCGCGGTCTTCAGCCCCTGGCCGGCGCGATAGGCCGCCAGGCGTTGGGCCGCCGCCGAGAGCTCGGCGGTCGTGATGATGAGGTAATCGGCGCCCCGGCCGGCCCCCTTCAACGTGGGAGCAGTGGTGGCCACGAGCCCGTCGGGACGCAGCGCCCCTTCCTCGGTGGCCACGAGGTATCTGCGACCGGCACCGGCGTTGAAGGTCACGGAGGAAGACGCGGCGCCGAAGAGGGACGTCAAGACTATGGCCGGCTTCTGCGGATCCTTGAGGTCGAAGACCCACGCGTTCGAGCGGCTGAGACCGCCCACCTGGACGGATCCCGCCTTCGAAGCGCTGAATATCAACTGGTCGTCGACGGCGTTCGCCGGGCGTTCGTAGGTAAGATCGATAGAGTCCAGGCCCCACACGCTGTACAGCACGCCGGGATCGCACAGAGCCACCACCTGGACTTGGTTATCACCCGCTACCAGAACTCCCGCCGGGATCGGGAAACTCGCTTCCTTGCCGGTCGTGCCGGCCCACTGAGCCTCTCCCAGCAGGGTGCCGTTCAGCAGCACCTGGACGTGATGCCGGTCGGTCTCCTCGGCGGTGTAGATGCCTTGGAGCGTGACGGCCAGTGTCTTGCCCGAGATGGCGTCCGGAGCGGTCACGGTCACCGTTGCCGACCCGTTCTCAGCACTGCCGCCCGAGAGGTACTTCCAGAGCCAGAAATCGGCCGAAGGATCGTGGAAGACCGTGGCCGCCGGGAAATCGTTCTCCTCGAAGTGGGCGGTGTGCAGGTGCGTCGTCGCGAGATTGCGGCCGGGACCGGCCAAGCTGATCGCGGGTCTCATCATCGTGCCCAAGCCGAGCGTCAACCAGTAGACGTTCTCGGCCGTGTAGATGCTGTCCACGGCCCGCCCGTAGAAGTACAGCCGCGACCCATCGAGGGTGGGCATGTACGCCACCGAGCCGCCCTGGTTGGTCAGTTTCATCGCCCCCAGGCCCATCTGGAGTCGGGCCCGCGCCTCCGAAATGCCCAAGGCCGAGGCGATGTCGGCCACATCCAGATAGTACAGGCCGTCCTTGCTGATCTTGATCCGCATACGGTCCGTGCCGGTGGCTTCTCTTCTGAAGAGCCCGAGGAAGTCTTCCACCCGGGACTCGACCTGCTCCGCGGAGAAGAGGGGCACACGGGCCACAGTCGATCCTCTCGAGATCTGATTGTTGGCTTCGGCTTGGAGCAGAGGCCGCTGAGGCACTACATGGTATGGTCCGTATGTCCGGGTCTTCCCGGTGATCTCTATCTCGACCAGGCGGTACGTGGCGGCGGCGTAGGGCGCCGCCCCAGGATCCACCACGCTGTAGGAGCCACCGATGGGAGATTCCAGCAGCGCCGGGATCAGCCCATCATTCACGGTGACCCAGCTGCCGTCTCCGTCGAGCCGCCTCTCCACGTTGAAGCCAATGGTGCCGGCCTCTACCAGGGTGTTCCAGGAGACCACGACGCCGCCGCCCGCGAGGTATGCGTCAAAACCGCCGACGACGGCCAGGGTCGGGTCGGTGATATAGAACCCCGCATCGATGGTATTGTCGATCTGGCCGCCCACAAGAGTGATGACCCCACTCATGCCTGTAACCGGGTCGGCATCGCTGTCGAGAGTGGTGTCGCCGCCCTGTCCCTGCGGGCTGATGGTGACGTTCTCTGGGGCCTTGAAATGCACCCTGTACGACCCGGGCAGCAGACCCATGAAGTCGTAGAGGCCATTCTCGGTGGTCACCGTCTGGATAGCCACCCCCTGGTCGGTGTAGACCTGCTCTCCGGCCATATCCAGAAGTGTCACGGTGATTCCCGCGATGCCTCCCTCTCCTGGGTCCTGCGTCCCCTTGGTCGTGCTGGTGTCGTGCCAGGCGCGGCCGCCGATCCGGGCGCGCAGGAAGGCCTTGTCGTTGACCGGGTTCGTGCAACCCAGCGCGTACGCGGAGCCACTGTTTACGATCGCGGCGGGGGGATCCTCCAGCACCCCCGGCTGTCCCGGGATCTCGTCCCGCAGATCGTTGAAGTCGTCGATGATGACCCTGAAGGTGATGGTGTACGAGCCCCCGACCGGCAGAGTACCGATGTTCTTGCCGCCCTCGTCAAGCGGGAAGGGCGTAGCGGGATACGGGTCGTCGGATATGGAAGCCGAGCCCGGCACGTAGGTAGCATCGTCGGGTATTTCGTCCTTGACGATAACGTCCGGCACAGGTATGCGGCTCACGTTGAACACGTTGATGGTGTACTCGATCACGTCCCCCGGGCCGATATAGCCGTCTCCATCGTTGTCCTGGTACAGAGAACTGTCTTTGCTGGCCTCGAACTCGGGCATGGGCGGCACGGCGGTGCCGACATCCAAGCCGGGCTCCGACGCCGAAGCTGTCAGGGGATCCTGCCCCCATGCCGCCACTATCTTGACGTCCTTGTTGAGCGTGTAGACCAGGATGCCGGTCTGAGCGTATTCGGACGTAGCCACCGGTTTGATGGCCACCCCGCTGCTGGCCCAGGCCGACCTGTTGTTCCGGCCCCAGCTTTCAGACATCGTATAGGACGACCCGGTGGCGGTGGCGGTGCTGCTGGCGGCATTGCCACTGGCTGTGGTTGTATCCCAGCTCCATGGCCATGAGCCTGGGGTGACGGTGTTGAACGCCTGCGCCCACCGCCGACTCTGGCCCGTGCCCGAATTGAAAGTGCCTGGAGAGCTGGCGCCGCTCCGTTCGGCTCCGGCCACATCGTATACCCAGTCTCCCGCGGTCGTGCTCACCAGCACGCTCGCGGTGGTCCCATTTGTTCCGGAGGAGGACGCATACGGCCCCAGGGCCGAAATCAGTCCGTTCGAGACATCCACTCCGCTGAACGTCGTCGCCCCGGCAGAGAAGGTGCGGGCGCCGGTCAGGTTGATGACCACCTGCGCCCTCCCCGTTTCAGGGTTCGCCAGCGCCCAAATCTCCGTGTGGGCACGAGCCCCTCCGCTGCCGGCCCCAGATGTCACGGAGCCCAACTTCGTCAGCAACACCCCCCCGTAGGTGACGCTGCCGACGGAGGCCGCCGGACTCGGGTCATTGTTGATCGCCACCCCTACCAGCATCAGCCGGTTCTGCTCCGACCCTGTGGTGTGGTTGAAGCTCAGTGAACTCCTGGCCATCCCCGTCACCGCAGCCGAAGTAGTAGCGTCGTGAGCCAGGCTTAGGCTGGGAACGTAGATCTTCTGCTGCTCGAGTTCGCGGAGGCTGTAGGAAGCGTTGTAGCCGTTCGCCGGATCGGCGTCGTAGTCCACGTAGACGGTCTCCGCGTTGTCCCCGTTGCCCACGGTGGTTATCCAGACCGGGTTGCCGTTCTCGGTCGGATTGATAGATGAGTCGGGATCGCGTCCGATGCCCAAACCTACGAGAGCCTGGGTCGAGAGCCTATCGCTGGGGATGAGGGAGAAACCCCAATCCCACGCATCGTTGTCGCTCGGGTTCCGCCCGCTGCTGTTGGAGTCGGTGGTGGAGAAGGCGTAGAAGGGCTTGTTGACGTCGTCTGTGTAGAAGCGCGAGCCCGTGCCGGCGGGCAGCACCTGTTTCGCATAGGATCCCGCCTCGACCCTGATCGGATTGGTCGTCAGTCCGCCTCCCACCCGCCTCACGTAGTTGACATAGATGGCGCTGTCTCCTGGATTGAACAGCCATACGGTCGTGTCGCTCCCCGTCCACCCACCCATGCCACCGGTGCTGACGGTCGAGACCGGTGTGTAGTAGTCGTTCGACCAAGTGCCGGTGGGGATGAGCGCCGAGTCACGGCTCTCGTAGCCGGATCCGACGTCGCCTATGAAGATGTGCACCTGCACGGGATTGTCGGAGACCACGTGACCTCCCACATGGACTCCGGTCACATACTCAGTCTCACCCTCGGTCAGGGATACGGTGGATTCGAAGGTTCCGTCCCCGTTGGCATCGATCTGGACCTGGGCTCCACCCTCCCCGGCCATGATGGTGAGAGCGGTGTACTCGAACATCGCCGCGACCTGCGGGTTAGTGTCCTTGATGTCCACACCCACCGGCGCCCGGTAGTCCGTGCCCCATCCGTTGGTGTCGTAGACCTCCACCGACCCCGCGTGCAGCGTCCCCGACCCGGCGGCCCAGCCGGAACGAGTGACAGCTATGGGCTTGGTAGCGGCTATCTTGTCTCTACCGTCAAAGTCGATCACAGACTGCAGGGTGGAGGGACTCGTGACCGCGACCGTGTTTCGTAGGATGATCACCTGCCCCGCGTGGATGAGGTCGTCCGACGTCCCAGGTGTGGTGCCGTTGGCCGTGTTGCCGTCGCCCCAGATCTGGGTACCCGCAGGCCGGGTGGCGGCATCGTAGACTTTGTACGTATTGGTGATGTCGACGTCGTATCCGTCTTCCCACTGGTCGTAGTAGATGTGCGTGCCGTCGGCGATCGCCGTGATAGTGATGTAACTGGTTATAGGGCTGACTGCGTCCCCGTTGATAGCCTTGAGCGCAGTCAGCAGCTCGTCTTCCGGGAAAGGCACGTAGAAGTACTGCACCGGCGCGGCCTGCGCGCTGGGCGTCAATCCGAGAGACACCAGGGCTGCAAAGATAAGCGCACATACAAGGGCGATGGCTCTCCTTCCGCTAGACGCCTTCGACGCCCTTGACGCGCTTTCCATCTTCCCTCCCTCGGACGGGGCTCCACCCCGCGCAGATAACCGCAACCCCAAGCCATACTAACCGACGAATCCACCAAATACCAATAGTGCAGATATCGGCGGTTTCCTCCCGTTTCTTGAGCGTTCCGGCCCCGTATCTCGCGCGACCGGACCGGCCGGCGTGCCGGTACGAAGCAGCAGCCGGACTATGGCATCGCCTCTCGCGCTAAGGTAACCTTAGGAACGGACCGCTCGACCGCTCGGTCTTTGCAGTCCTGTGGCCTCCAGGACCGACCTCGAGGAGTCACCGTGTCGCTGAAAAAACCAGGAAATCAGGCCTTTTTCTCGCGAAGCGTGCCAATGAGATGGCTGCTCGCCACCGTGCTCTGCCTGCTGGTGATCATGGCGATCGTCATCGTGGTCCTCGTTCTCGACAACCGCGGGGACGACAAGGCCCGCCGCGCCGAGGCGGCGGCCACCGCCACCACCACGGGCGCAACCTCGCCCTACGACCTCACCGAGCTCCCCGTTGGAGCAGACCGCGACGTCGTGGACGATGCCGCCTTCGTAAGCATCTTCACGCCGGACGATTCCGGCAGACTGACCAGCTACGGCATCAGCTCTGGGCTGCCCACCGCGAAGCGGCTCATCGAAGCGGTCAAGAAAGCCGACAAGGTCGACCCTGACGACGCCGCGACCGCTCTGGGGGGCAGGGCCGCTGAGTCGACCATCACCTTCGTCCTACCCAACCGCGAGACCATCACTTTCGCTCTCTACCTCGATCAGGGCATGATCGCCCGCGGCGTCGAGGTCTGGAAGCCCGGCAGTGACTTCGTGGCCTTGGTCGGCACGGCCATATCCGGACCGGAGTAGCACCGGATCATCTCTGGGAGCCTCGAGACGGGTTTCGCACGTCTTAATGTCGACTACACCGCACCGGAGGGAGACCATGCCCGATAGGATCAGCGGCCCTTTGGAGCCGACCACCGTTCTGCAAGACGACGAGATGCAGGAGGTGGCGCGCCGCGCCGGGAGTATCGCGTCCGGCATCGCGTCGGTGATCCTGGGCAAGGAGGAGGTCATCCGCGCCTGCGTGGTCGCACTCCTGGCCGGAGGGCACGTGATAGTGGAGGATTTCCCTGGGGTCGGTAAGACGCTCCTCGCCAAATCGCTCGCCAGATCCATCGACTGCCGTTTCGCCCGCATCCAGTTCACACCCGACCTGCTGCCCAGCGACGTCACCGGGGTCAGCGTCTTCAATCAGAAGAGAGGCGAGTTCGAGTTCCGCCCCGGGCCGATCTTCGCCAACATCGTCCTTGCCGACGAGATCAACCGAGCATCTCCGAAGACCCAGTCGAGCCTGCTGGAGTGCATGGAAGAGCGCCAGGCCACTGTCGACAACGTCACTCACCTCATTGCTCCACCCTTCATGGTCATCGCCACCCAGAACCCCATCGAGTACGAGGGCACCTATCCACTCCCTGAGGCCCAGCTCGACCGTTTCATGATGCGTCTCAGCCTGGGGTATCCCTCTCCGGAGGCGGAGGAAGACATAATCCACGAGCAGACCTCTCGCGACCCACTGGCCGAGCTGCGTCCCGTCCTCGACGGCGAAGACGTCCTCGTCATGACCCAAGCAGTGACTCGGGTCCGGGTGGCTCCGGCCTTGCGCCGCTACGTGGTCGACATCCTGACCGCCACCCGCGATCAACGTGACATCTATCTAGGCGCAAGCCCCCGGGCGGGCATCGCTCTGACCAGAGCCGCCAAGGCCCTCGCCCTGCTTCGAGGCCGCGATTTCGTGGTGCCCAAGGACGTCAAAGACCTTGTGGTGCGCTGCCTTGCCCACCGCATCATGCTCTCTCCCGACGCCAAGGTGCACGGCGTGAGCGCGGAAGCAGTGATGGCGAAGGTGCTCGAAAACGTGCCGGTACCCCAAGGCGGCGGATAGGCCATGCCCCGCCCCACAGGCCGCGGCTATGCGCTCATCGCCCTCGCCGTTGCCACCTATGTCGCCGGGCGGGTGGTCGGTACTTGGGAGCTCTATCTCATTGCTTTCGCGCTCCTGGTCGCGGTTGTACTCTCCTGGCTCCTCGTGATACTGACCGGCCGCCGAATCCGGGTGAGTCGGAGCTTAAGCGTCGAAAGACCCGTGGCCGGAGACGAACCCGGATTCGTTCTTCTGGTCGAGAACGCCTCCTTATTGCCTGGGCCACGGCTGGCGCTGCGGAGCTCCCTGGAGGATATGAGCGCCGGCCGGATCGAGGCGGAGCTGGAGAGTCTCGCTCCCCGAGGCTCGAAGACACTGACACGGCAGACCGGCAGGGTGAACAGAGGCGTCCATGCGCTTCCCGCCGTGGAAGCCCAGGTCGAAGACCCTCTGGGGGTTGCCACCGCCGTCCACAAGGTGGGAGCGCCGTTGGTGGTGACGGTGCTGCCGCGCATCGAGTTCTTAGGATCCTGTGTGCTCTATCCCGACATCGGTCTGAAGCACGACTGGAGCGGACGGCGCGGCCTCCAATCCATAGGCGCCACCGAGTTCCGGGGCATACGGCCACATCAGCCTGGAGAGCCCCTCAGCCACATCGATTGGAAGAGCACCGCGAAGACGAGCGTCTTGATGCTGCGGGAGACGGAAGAACCGGCCGGCGCCGATGTCACCATACTGCTCGACGGCACTGCTTCGCGACTGGTGGGCGAAGCGCCCAACAGCAACTTCGAGCTGGCGGTACGGATAGCAGGCAGCATCGCGGATTTTGTGCTGAGATCCGGCCGTGGGATCCGCCTGGTGAGTCACGAGCGCAACCGCCGTGAGACACGTCTTACGGCTGACGGCGGGGGGCGTCGCGCGCTGCTCCAGACCCTGGCTGAAGCACGGCCCGACGCGCCGGACCCGCTGGTCGGCAGCCTTCGCCGCCTGCGCAGCGACGGCCCCCGCCTACTGACCACCCACAGTGTCACCATAGTGAGCCTTTCACTGGACCAAGCGCTGACGAACACCATCATGCAGCTCCACGACGACGGCGCGCACCCGGCCCTGATCTATGTGGACGGGGCTTCGTTCGCCGACGCGACGGCGGAGGTCGGGTCCACGCTGCTCCTTTCTCTCTCTTCGGCCAGGATACCCTGCCTGACTCTCGGCTCCGGCGACGATATTGTGCACACCCTCTCCCTGTGGCGCGCCGGGCATCGCGAAGAGACGGGGGCGAGGTGACGATGTCGTGAGGGGGATGTCTCGGACTCTCTACTTCTTCTGCTTCATAGGATTGGCCATCGTGGCCGTGCTGGCCCTCAACGGGGCGCTCCAGCCCTCGGCGGCTACCGTGCTGGTGAGGACGGTGTTCGTGGCCGCCATCTGCGGCGCGCCGGGTCTCCTATCTCGCAGGCTGTGGCCTCTCGCCGTAGTCCTCCTCCCCATAGGCTGCTACCTTCTCATCCGAACCACGGCGCCTCTGCCCGTCTCGGTCGAGGGTACGGTTGCGCAGTACAACTTCTACGCCGCCCAACTCCAGGCGGGGGCCTCCGCCTACAAGACCGCCGTGTTCCCGCTCCCGCTGAACGAGCTCCCCGAGCTGCGCCTGTTGGTGGCATTCGTGACATATTGGCTGCTCGGCGTCTCGGCATTCGTGGCGCTGACCATGCGAAGACCGCTGCCGGCCTTCGTGCTGCTCCTCGTACTCCTCGGCTTCGGGATGACCGTCGACGCCTCCGCCCGGGTCCTGTGGGCCGCGCTTGTGTTCGTCATCCTGGCCGGCTGCCTGTTCGTCCTTTCCCGGACCCTCGACCGTGAGGGGTGGCGACTCCGAGAAACAGTCACCGGCGCCGGAGTGGCGGCGGTCGCTTCACTCTTGGCTCTGGGACTCCTGGTGGCCGTGCCCTCTGTCGTCGCCAACCCTCAGCAGGATTGGCGGACCTGGGATCCCTTTAGCCGCAACCGGTCCGTCTACACCTTCAACTGGCTCCAGAACTACCCGCAGTTGCTCGACCCGGGCCAGAACAGGCCCGTTATGACGGTCGAGTCGCCCTATCCTTCCTACTGGAGGGCGAGCAGCTTGGATACCTTCACCGGCACCGCCTGGGTGACCTCCCGGGCCTTCCTGGTGCTGATCGAGCCGCTTGGCTCCGACGACGACCCGGGACCCCTCTTGAGCGACTCGACCGTCCAACCTGGACCCGAAGAGTTCCTCTATATCATCCCTCTTCGCGAGCCGACCCCACCGGGCGCCATGGTCACCCAGTCATTCGAGATCCAGGGAGCCAGGACCAACTACTTCTTCGTGGGCGGCGACCCACACACGCTCACGTACTCGAGCGAGGTACCGCTGCGTATGAACGACATGCGGGCGCTTCGTGTGAGCACAGAACTCCTGCCGCCCATCCGCTACACGGTGACGGCCGTGGTCCCGCAGGTGAGTCCGGCCGATCTGGTGGGTCTGGGAGCGGACTATCCCGAGGATATCGACGGTTACCTGACCCTGCCTTTCAGCCGTTCGGCCGATATCCCAGGCCCCGACAAGGCGGCCGCGTGGCAGGCTACCGTTGGAGAAGAGAGTCTGGACGGCCGGGAATGGCTCGGGCTCTATGACCTGAACCGGCGCATCATCGGCGATGCGACCGACCCCTACCAGATCACTCTCCGCATCGAGCGCCATCTGCGCCGCTTCTACAAGTACGAACTGTCCCCGTCCGGAAGTGACTTCACCTCTCCCTACACGGCCTTCCTCTTCGACAACCGCGAGGGCTACTGTCAACACTTCGCCGGCGCCATGGCCGTACTCCTCCGTTTCAACGGCATCCCCGCGCGGGTGGCCGTGGGTTTCACCGACGGGGAAGAACAGGGTGAAGGCTCGGGTCTCTACCGAGTCACAAGCAACAACGCCCATGCCTGGGTGGAGGCCTTCTTCCCCACGGTCGGCTGGGTCGCATTCGACCCTACCCCTGGGCGCAATCTCCCCCCCGGCAACCCTTCGTCGTCCACCGAGGGTTTCGAGTACCCGTTCGTCGACGGCGCAACGCCGGACGGCGGCGGAGGCACGGTCCCCACTCTGCCCGGCGACCTTCCTGATCGTACCGAGCCCGGCGGCGGAGGCTTCGACGTCACGGAGAAAGGATGGTTCAGCAGGGCCTCCTGGCTGCCGTGGGTGGTGGGAGTGGTGGCCGTTGTGGCCGGCTGGCCCTTCGTCCGCGCACTGTGGCGCCGCCGCCACCTCCATCGAGGGACTCCGCTGCAGCGGTTCCAGGCGTCGGTCGGGCTCCTCCGGTCCGACGTGTCCGCTCGAGGTGTCACTATCAGCCCCTCCGCGACTCTTGAGGACATGCTCGTGAGCCTGCAGACCCATACTGGGATGGAACCTGATCTCGCTTTCGCGGAGCGGGCCGACGCTCTTCTCTTCGGGGGGCGGGACGTCCGGACGAGCGATCTGCATAGAGCGAAGACCCTTCGCCGGGAGATCAATACGCGACTGCGTAGGCGTCGCGGGTGGCTGAGAATGGGCCTCGCGTGGTACGGAGTGCCGCGGCTGAGATAAAATGGGCTAATGACCAAGGACCTAGCCACCAACAAGCTGCCGGTCTTCGACCTGGTGCGCTGTAAGCAATGCAGGATCTGCGCCCACTTCTGCCCGAAGGACTGCATCGCTTTCAACGACGAGGGCGACCCTTACCTGGCCCGACCCGAGGCCTGCACTTCCTGCAGGATGTGCGAGTACATGTGCCCTGATTGGGCGGTGAGCCTGGAGGCCCCCTCCGAAGGGCAGCCGGACATAGAAGCAGCGTAGACTGCAGGAAGAGGGCTCCATGGACAGAGTCGTCTACATGGACCATGCCTCCACCACCCCGACCGATCCTGAGGTCGTGGCGGTTATGTTGCCCTGGATGTCGGAGCAATTCGGGAACCCCTCGACCATGTACAGCTTGGGTCTCAGGGGAGCGAAGGTCGTCCAGAACGCGCGGGAGTCGATTGCGCATACCATCAATGCCGACCCCGAAGAAATCTACTTCACGAGCGGCGGCACCGAGGCCGACAACTGGGCGATCCTGGGCGTCGCCGATGCCCATAGCAAGAAGGGCCGCCACCTGATCACCTCCACCATTGAGCATCACGCGGTACTCGAGAGCATGGAGTACCTGGAGAAGAGGGGTTGCGAAATAACGCGGGTGCCGGTCGACGGCGGCGGGTTGATCGACCCCGAGGAAGTGCGCCGAGCCCTCCGGCCCGACACAGTCCTGGTGTCCATCATGTACGCGAACAACGAGATAGGCACGATCGAACCGATCGCCGACATCGGCAGGATCACGCGGGAGGCCGGCGTGCTGTTCCACGTCGATGCTGTGCAGGCCGCGGGCAAGCTCCCCCTCGACGTCGAAGAACTGGGCGTGGATATGCTCTCCATGAGCGCCCACAAGTTCTACGGCCCCAAAGGGGTCGGACTCATGTACCTGCGCAAACGGACCCGCGTCACTCCCCTGCTCCACGGCGGGGGCCAGGAACGGGGCCGCAGAGCGGGTACGACCAATGTTCCGGGCATCGTGGGTATGGCCAAAGCCCTCGAGCTGGCAGACAACCGCATGGCCGAGGACGCCGTCCGTGAGGCGGCTCTTCGCGACCGCCTCTGGGAAGGCCTGAGCGCCGGGATAGAGGCCATCCACCTGAACGGCGACCCCGTCCGACGGTTGCCGGGTAATCTCAACGTCAGGCTCGACGGCATCGAAGGCGAGTCGATGGTCCTCATGCTCGACATGGAGGGCATATGCGTCTCGTCGGGCTCGGCCTGCACTACGGGCTCTCTTGAGCCCAGCCACGTACTCCTCGCTATCGGTATCCCGGCGGAGCATGCGCACGGATCCCTGCGCGCCACCCTGGGGCGCAGCACCACCACAGAGGACGTGGACCATTTCATCAAGGTCTTCCCTCCCATTGTGGACAGGCTCCGACAGATGTCACCGATCTGGTGTGAGAACTGCGTCTGCAAGCAAAGGAACTGATATGTACTCAGAACTCGTCATGGAGCACTTCCGCAACCCACGGAACATCGGCGTCATCGAGAACGCCGACGGGGTGGGTGAAGTCGGCAACCCTCAATGCGGCGACATGATGCGTATCACCATCAAAGTCAAGGATGACATCCTCGAAGACATCAAGTTCCAGACCCTGGGATGCGGCGCCGCCGTCGCCACCTCGAGCATGGTGACCGAGATGGCCAAAGGTAAGAAACTCGATGAGGCTATGGATATCACCAACCAGGCGGTCGCCGAAGCTCTGGGCGGTCTTCCGCCGGCCAAGATGCACTGCTCCAACCTGGCAGCAGATGGGCTGCAGGCGGCTATCAAAGACTATCGCGCCCGGCACAAGGCATAGCACCGACACGGCCCGGGCGGGCGCCGTCCGGGCCGCCGCCGTCCGGGCGCCCGCAGTTCTTGTTCGCGCGGTCCCGGCGGCAATCCGAAGCGTAGCGGCCCTCGCCGTCGTGATACTCCTCTCCTCCCCCCTCTTTCTCACGGGCTGCTCGGGCCCCGAAGGCGTGGCAGCCACCCCAGGCGCCAAGCTCGAGCACGGGATCGTCTATCTGGCGGACCTCGATGGTGACGGCGCCTGCGAGCAGGTGGTCGTAGACGGTACGCCTGGCACCCTCATCATCACCGACGGCGGCACCGTCTACCGCAGCAGAGACAAGTGGCGGGTGGTCGAGGCCCACCTGGGCGACACCGACCACAACGGGGTTCTCGAGGTGGTCGCGTTGCTCGACTCCGATGAAGGGCGACACCTGGGCCTCTTCGCCCACTTCGGAGGGCGCTACCGGGAGCGTCTGGTGACCTCTGAACTTGACCCCCGACCACTCTCCCTGGAGATCGTGCCCCCCGACAGGGCTCCCGCGGGCCCCGACGGAGCCCCGGCATCGAACGGCGACCTGGTCTTGCTCATACTGGAGCCCGCGCCGGGCCGGACCGACCAGCAATCCATACTTTGCCGCTGGAACGGATTCGGCTTCACCGGCCTCGGACCGTTGCCCCCTGAATAGCGATCGCGGGATCGTGAGATCATTCGTGACCGAATCGTTACAAAGCCGTGGTTGACGTGTGACAATCCTGGGCAAACATGATAATCAGGGTCGAACACCTAAGCCGCCGTTGGACGGGCGCGATGCGGACTCATCACAAGATGCGCCGTATTACGAGCCCACTACGCCGACCGTGAACCGGAGGGGAGCCATGAAGCGGAGCCTGATCGTAATCTGTGTGTTCGTTTTGGCCGCCGGTCTTCTCGTGGCCGGTTGCGGAGACAAACCCGGCGGGACCTCCACCACCGGACCACTCGGCCCCAGCGATTCGGTGAGCGCCGGCGCTTCGACCACCTCACAGGGCCCACCGGCCACCGGAGGCAACGGGGATACCCAGCCCCCGCTTCAGGTCGGCAGCCCCTTCATCGAACCCTCGTATCTAGGATCCCAACCGGTCGATCTGGCGTCAATAACGAACCTTGAGACCGCCCAGCTCACCGAGGCACAGAAGCAGGTGCTGGCCCGCCAGAGCTTCGTGGCCGTTGTCCAGGACCCCCTCAATGGGCCTTGGAAGTTCTGGCAGACTTATGAAACAGCCCGCTACCAGGGTCTTCCGTTGTTCGTCACCACCGACTCTGTGCTGAACGCGTATCACGGACTGTTCGATACGCTGCTCCAGCGCATGGAGGAGACGGCCCTTTACGACCAGGCTGTAACGATGACTGAGGCTCTTTACAACGCCGCCTCCGATCAATGGAACACGGCAACCGACCCCGTCATCAAAGAAGATGCCCGTTTGAATATGGCCTTCTTCGCCGTAGCGGGCTCCCTACTCCAAGACGCGTTGGCGGCCCCGGATCTGACCAGGGACGAGGTGCAGGCCGAATTGCTCTTGATCGAGAACGCCGACGGTCCAGATGAATCGCCGATTCTCGGCTATACGGAGGATTACAGTCAGTACAAGCCTCGCGGCCATTACACCCGCAGCGAGCAACTGGAGCGCTACTTCAAGACCTTGATGTGGTACGGACATACGGGCTTCTTCATCAACCCGCGGAACCCCGATATCACTGAAGAGGAGGCGGCCGACCTCACGCGTCGGGCGATCCTGGTCTCGTCATCGCTCGTCGGTGAGGCCAAGCAGGCTTGGCTGGCCATCTACGAGCCCACCAGCTTCCTAGTGGGTAGAGCCGACGATCTCACCGTCGACGACATGGAGTCGGTACTCAGCAAGGTGTTCGGTACTGCGCAACCCGAACCCGATGCTCTTGCCGATAGCGGCAAGATCGCCGCCGTCCGCGAGAGACTCAACCAACTGCGCCCCCCTAGGATCCTCTCCGGAGTGGTCCGTTTGCCGGGCGACACCGAGGATCGAGAGGAGAACGAGCGAAGTTTTCGGGTCATGGGCCAGCGCTATATCCCCGACTCCTACGCTTTCCAGCAGCTGGTGTGGGCGTACGTGGGTGAGGAGTCTCCTCCCGAAGCGAAGCGCGACCTACCCATGGGCTTGGACGCCATGGCGGTGCTAGGCTCTCATGAGGCCTACAAGATCGCCAAGGAGGACTTTGGCCAGGATCGGTATCTACATTGGGAGGACCAGATCCAGAAGGTCTACGAAGAGTTCGCGGACCGCGGAGCCGACCTGTGGCCGACCAACCTCTACACCGGCTGGCTCGAAGCTCTGCAGCACGTGATGACGATCCCCGCTGAGGGTGCGCCCGACTTCATGAAGTCCCGGGCCTGGGCCCGCAAGAGCCTGAACACCGCCCTGGGAAGCTGGACGGAGCTCCGTCACGACACCATACTGTACGCGAAGCAGTCGGTGACGGCTGAGGGGGATGGCGGCGAAGAACCTACGCCACAGGGTTATGTGGAGCCGTACCCGGCCTTCTACACCAAGGTCGGAGAACTGGCGACCACCCTTCGGGAGAGTCTTCTGAAATACGACCTGATCGACTCCGAAGCCGCCAACAAGCTGGAGATGATGATCTACGTGGTCGACACGCTCGCGTCGATCGCCGAAAAAGAGCTGGCGGGGCAAGAGCTCACGGCCGAGGAACGTTCCGTCATCACCGAGTACGGGCACTACCTGGAGATGCTCGAACAGTTCGATGTAGCGTCAGATCATGGCCTTACCCTTTCGCCCAGCGCAGAGAAGAGTCCTCTGGTGGCCGATGTGCACACGAGCTACAACTCCAAGCTGGCACTGGAGGAAGGAACGGGCTACCCACTGACGTTCTACGCGGCTTTCGAGCTAAACGGGCAACTGCAGATCTTCGCGGGAGCTTCCTACGCATACTACGAGTTCACCGTCCCACTGGACCGGCGCATGACCGACGAGGAATGGACGGCGCTTCTCGACTCCGGTCAGGCGCCTCCGCGGCCGGTCTGGACCAACGAGTGGATCGTGACTGAGTGACCGTCGCCCATTACGCGCACTTGGAATAGCCGCACGACCGACAGACCACGCAGCCTCCTTCGTGCTCGATGGCGCCGCCACAGTCCGGACAAGCTCCCTGCGCCACCGCGATAGGCATGGCCAGTTGCCCCACCGCCGGGCCGCCGTTGTCGCCGCCGATATAGTACTTGTCGGCCAGTGCCCGCCCGATGGCGTCCGGGCACGATAAGATCTGATTGGGTCCGAATCCCAGCGGCACGTGGCAGCGGATCCCTTTGAGCTGCTTGACGATCTTGTCCGGCGGCACGCCGTAGCGGAAGGCCAGGGAGATCAGCCGTCCGATGGCCTCCGTGGAAGCCGACGCGCAGCCGCCCGCCTTGCCCATATTGGCGAACACCTCGCGGGGGCCGTAGTCGTCCTCGTTGACCGTGACGTAAAGGCTTCCGCAACCCGTCACTTTCTCCCTGGTCTCTCCGCGTAACACCGGGGAGCGGCTGGGCCGCACCGGCATGATGGGCGTGCCTTGGGGCCCTAACTCCATCTGCAGAGACGCCCCACTCGGGTCGCCGTCGGCCCCTTTGCGTTTGACCTCCCCGATGTTGAGCACCTGGTCCTGCCTGGAGCCGTCGCGATAGATGGTGACCCCTTTGACCCCCAACTCGTAAGCAAGAAGGTAGACGCGCTCCACATCCTCAGGCTTGGCCTGATTGGGAAAGTTGACGGTCTTAGACACAGCATTGTCAACGTGGTCTTGGAACGCCGCCTGCATACGGACATGCCATTCGGGGGCAACATCGTGCGCGGTCACGAAGATCTTCTTGAGATCCTCGGGCACATCCATATCGTGCAGACCGCCCACCGCCGCGATGCCCTTCATCAGGCCTTCTGAATAGAGGCCGCGTTCCTTCAGCACCCGCTCCAACACCGGGTGGGCCTCGGGAAGCTCCGTGTTATCCATGACGTTGCGGATGAACGCCAGCGCGAAGATAGGCTCCACTCCGCTGGAGCATCCGGCTATGATGGAGATGGTCCCGGTGGGAGCGATGGTGGTAAGAGTGGCGTTGCGGACCCGTCGGCCCTTGGCCTTCCAGGTGCTCTCCTCCCAATTGGGGAACGTGCCCCTATCGGCGGCGAGTTCTTCGGAGGCCTGGATGGCCTCTTCATGGATGAAGCCCATCACTTCATGGGCGAGCCGGATCGCTTCCTCGGAGTCATAGGGCACGTCAAGCTCGACCAGCATGTCCGCCCAGCCCATGACGCCCAAGCCTATCTTGCGGCTGCTGCGGGTCTTCTCGCCGATCTCGGCAAGAGGATAACGGTTCATGTCTATGACGTTGTCCAAAAAATGGACCGCCGTACGCGTCACGCGGCGCAGACGCTCCCAGTCCACCGTCCCGTCCTTAAGCATGACGGCGAGATTGATGGAGCCAAGATTACAGCTCTCATAAGGCAACAACGGCTGCTCTCCACAAGGATTGGTCGACTCGATCTCACCCAATCCCGGCGTGGGATTGTCCCGGTTGAGCCGATCCAGGAACACGATGCCGGGTTCGCCGTTCTTCCAGGCCAGGTTGACGATGAGATCGAACACCTCGCGGGCGTTCAGGCTGCCCACTTGCTCGTGACTGCGCGGGTTGCGCAGCGCATACTCGCCGCCGGTCAGCACCGCACCCATGAACTCCTCGGTCACTCCCACCGAGATGTTGAAGTTGTTGAGGATATGCTCGTCCTCTTTGGCCCGTATGAACTCGATGATGTCCGGATGGTCCACCCGCAGGATGCCCATGTTGGCGCCGCGCCTGGTGCCGCCCTGCTTGATCGTCTCGGTAGCCATATCGAAGACCCGCATGAATGAGACCGGCCCGCTGGCCACACCCATGGTGGACTTCACCAGGTCGTTCTTGGGACGCAGGCGACTGAAGCTGAAGCCTGTACCTCCCCCCGACTGATGCACGAGCGCCGCATCGCGGATGGCACCGAAGATGGATTCCATGCTGTCCTCGACCGGGAGCACAAAACAGGCCGAAAGCTGCTGCAGTTCCCGCCCTGCATTCATGAGGGTCGGGGTGTTGGGCAAGAACTCGAGCCTGGCCATCACCGCAAAAAATCCGGCAACGGTCTCGGCGAGCGATTCCTCGGGGTGATAGAGGTGATCGGCCTCGGCGATGTTCTCCGCCACCCGGACGAACATGTCGACCGGCGTCTCCAACGGCTCGCCTTCTGGAGTCCGCTTGAGATAACGCCTCTCCAGGACCTTCTTGGCGCTGGGGGACAGGTTACTATCCAGCTCTGCCGACAGGGCCCGTAATTCGGCGACGGTCATCGTATCCCCTCTCTCGCAAGCGACTCTAGTTCGTGTTTGAACTCCTCCACACTCTCGAACTGACGGTAGACGGAGGCGAAACGGACGTACGCGACCAAATCGACCCGCTGTAGACGTTCAAGAACCATCTCGCCCACCCGCTCGGACGAAACCTGGTAGGCCGCTTCCTCCCGGAGTTCTCGCTCGATATCGGCCACGATCCCCTGCAGCCGTTCCACGGGGACACGGCGCTTGGCGCAGGCCCGTACCAGCCCTCGAAGCAGCTTGTCGGGATGGAATAGCTGGGTGCTGCCGTCCCGTTTCACGACGGTAATGGGAATCTCCTCGATCTTCTCGTAGGTAGTGAAACGCTGCGTGCATGCCATACACTCCCGGCGACGCCGGATCGCTTCCTTGCCCTCCGTCTCCCGAGAATCGATCACCCGGCTGTCGGGAGAACCGCAGTATGGGCAGTTCACAAGACCCCCACCTTTCCTGGAACAGGACCGCACTTCCATTACCAGCAGCGTACAAACACGACGACATGTGTGAATCGGCATCATAGTCGTCTGATACCATATCTTGTGTAGTGCGGATGCTAGCACCCTATATATTGGATGTCAAAACCAATATTTGCGCTCTTTGCGCCGAATTCCCTCCTTCTCACACAATGGCGATGTACGCCGTGAGCGGTATCGGTCTGAGCGGCATCGGCCTGAGCGGTATAATCCAGGCGTGAAAGAGCGAGTGCTTGTCGTGGAAGACGATCCCTCTCTACGCGAGGTGATCCGCCTCGGTCTGGAGGGGGAGGATTACCGCGTCGTGACGGCTGAGGATGGGCCCTCCGCATTGATCGCGTTCGCCTCCGATCCGCCCGATCTGGTGCTGCTCGACGTGATGCTCCCCGGCCTGGACGGCTTCGCGGTGTGCCGAGAGCTACGTAAGATCTCTCTGGCACCGATCGTGATGCTGACGGCCCGCACGTCCACTCCCGATGTCGTCGAAGGACTCGAGGCCGGTGCCGACGACTACGTGACCAAGCCCTTCGAGTTCCCCGAACTGATAGCCCGGTTGCGCTCCGTGCTCCGCCGTGCTTCCATCAGGGTCCCGATTGCCGGATCTGAGGTTCCTGGAGGGAGAGCCGGGGCAGCTGTAGGCGCGGATAGAGCGGCGGAGACGGTCTTCGCGACCTCCCCGACTGTGACCCTGGGCCCTCTCACGATCGACCCCGGCGCCTACGCGGTCCGCCGCGGCTCCGAGGATATCCCTCTGACGGTCACTGAGTTCCGCCTGCTCTACGAGCTGACCCGCCATGTGGGGCAGGTGCTGACCCGTGACCAGTTGCTCGAACTGGTGTGGGGCTACTCCTATCTGGGCGACAGCCGGCTGGTCGACGTGCACGTGCAGCGGTTACGGGCTAAGATTGAAGAAGACCCGGCCCATCCCGCCCTCATTCTCACCGTCCGTGGGGTCGGCTATAAGGCCGACGATCGCGACGCGGGCTGATGTGCCCGCAGGTTCGACACCTGCCTCGCGCCCGTCGCTCGCTGTTGCGGCGAATCGCCTTCATCTTCGTCGTCGCCGTGGTGGTGACTGCTCTTGCGCTGGCCTTTTCGGCCTACTTCATCACGAAGAGCGCCCAGGACGAGCGCGCCTTGTCGGACGCGTTACGCCAGTCGAAGCAGAACCTCACAGTGGCCGACTCGATGCTGCCGGAGCAGCCGGGACCTTCTGACTACACCGACCTGATGGCCGCTTTTCAAATCCGCGGAGATTTCGCTACTTATATGGAGGTGTACTCCGAGCCCAGGCCCTACGTCTCGGGAATCGACGTCACCAAGGCCCCGGTCACACCGGAGTTGGCTGCCAAGGTGGCGGAGGGCCGCATCGGATACCAGACCGTCACGGTGAAGGACGAGCGCACGATCATCGTGGGTTCAGAGCTGCGATCCGGCGGACTTACAGTCTACTTCTTCTATCCCCAAGGTACGCGTCTGGCGGACCTGGCCCGGCTGCGGAACGTCCTTGCCATCGGCGGGTCAATCCTGGCCGTTCTAGGCGCCATCGCCGGCTATCTACTCGCCCGCGCCGTGGTGAGACCCGTCCGGGAGGCCAGTAGGGCCGCAGCTCAGATGTCCCAGGGTAACCTGGATATCCGTCTGCCCGTAGGCTCGGATGAGTTCGGCGTTCTGGCGGCTTCGTTCAACCAGATGGCGGAGAACCTGCAGGTGAAGATGGAGGACCTGGAGGCCGGCCGGGCGCGAGAGCGGCGCTTCGTAGGCGACGTGACCCATGAGCTGCGCACGCCGGTCTCGGCGTTGGTTGGTGAGGCGTCTTTGCTCAGGAGCAGACTGGAAGCCGACCCTTCTGCCTGTCCCGACGATGTAAGACGGCTCGCGACGATGATCAACACCGATATCACACGCCTGCGCCAGCTGGTGGACGACCTTCTCGAGATCAGCCGTCTCGACGCGCGAGCCGTCGAGACACTCATCGAGCCCGTGGATATCGGTCTGTTCCTGACCCGATTGGTCCAAGCCCACGGTTGGGCTGAGACGGTCGAGGTCAGGATGACGCGCCTTCAAGGGCCGAGCAACGCCGCCCCGGGTGTACGGTCGGCCTCAGAGGGCGGATTCGTCGTCCCGGTGGACAGGCGCCGGTTGGAGCGCATCTTGGTCAACCTGGTGGAGAACGCGCTCCGGCACGGGGCAGCGCCGGTGAGGGTGGAAGCGCGCCGCGGCCCCGCCGCGGCGCCCGATGCCATCGAGACCGTCCAGATAGCGGTCACTGATCGCGGTCCGGGCATCCCCATCGAACACCTGCCCCATATCTTCGACCGCTTCTACAAGGCTGATCCAAGCCGCTCGTCCAGCCGGGGAAGCGGCCTGGGGCTTGCCATCGCCCGCGAGAACGCCCGTCTGCTGGGCGGGGACATCACCGGCGGCAACGTCCCGGGGGGAGGAGCCGGATTCGTCGTCACGCTTCCGGCGGGTAACCTGTAACACGATCGTTACCCAAACGCATCAGGCCTGTTAAGTCCATGGTCGAACATAAGTATGGATGGGGTTCACCCTTGAAGGAGGAAGCGTTGATGAGAAGCCGTTTGACCGATTCACCTAGGCGGGCCCTGCCGACCGGCCTGATGACCCTCATGGTGATCGCCCTGCTGATGTTCACCGCCGGCTGTGGCAGCGGCAGCGATGTCGGCGACGGGGGCACGGTCAGCACCAGCACTACCGAGGTGCTCGAAGCCATCACTACCACGACCGAAGCTCCCGAAGAGACCACCACAACGACCTTGGCGTCCGACACGCCTGCGACCACCCTGCCTTCAGCAGACACGGTGGCGCTCAAAGTGTACTTCTCCAAAGACGAGATGGTCTGTGCCGCGAGCCGGGTCGTCCCCGAGACCCAGCAGGTGGGAGCCGCCGCGATGAGAGCCCTGCTCGATGGACCCACCGAGGTTGAGAAGACCGGGGGGATGGTCGGCAATATCCCGAAAGGCACCACCTTTCTCGGTCTCACGATCGCCGACGGCATCGCTACGGTGGACCTCTCCAAGGAATACTCCTCGGGCGGAGGCAGTCTGTCCATGTTCATGCGCCTGGCCGAGGTGGTATTCACTCTGACCCAGTTCCCCACGGTGCAGGGCGTCGACTTCAAGCTCGACGGTGAGCCGATAGACGTCCTCGGCGGAGAAGGCATCATCATCGACCATCCGATGACCCGGGCGGACTTCGAGGACCTGTCACCCGCGATCCTGGTCGAATCGCCCACCCTGGGTAATACGGTGGGTAGTCCCCTCCGCGTGACCGGCACCGCCAACGTCTTCGAGGCTGCGTTCAAGATCGAGATCGTCAACTGGGACGGCCTCATCATCGCCGAGAAGGTGGCGCACGCCACCTCGGGCACCGGCACTCGTGGCGAGTTCGACGAGACCGTCTCCTTCACCGTTGACAAACGAGGGCTCGGAGCCCTGATAGTCTCGTCAGAATCAGGGAAGGACGGCTCCCCTATCAACGTGATCGAGATACCTCTGCAACTGGCGCAGTAGTCGGCACTGGAGCGGGCCCCTATCTTGCCCGAGCCGCCCACGGGGAGACCCCGGCCCGCCCCGGCCGGCCCCGGGGCGGCTCATCTCATTTGCGGGAACCCCGCTTCATCGTCTCGGCAGCGACAAGACGCTGGTGGCTCTGGAAGACGAGCGTCGCCTGGAGGCGGCTGGCCACTCCCAGTTTGCGGAAGATGTGATTGGTGTGAGTCTTCACGGTCTTCTCCGTGATGAACAACTTGGCCCCTATCACCTTGTTGGGCATGCCCAGAGCGACCATCTTGAGGATATCGCGTTCGCGATCGGTCAGAGCTTCGATGCCCGCCACCACCGTCGGAGCCGGTTGCTCCGCACCCGCTCGGTCCGCAACCGCCGGTCTGTGCAGATCTCTGCGTCTTGGCGGTCCCAAAGGCACGTCGGTAGGATAGGTCCCACCCTCAGCCAATGCTTGAAAATGGACTCTAAGACGATCGGGGATGAGCGGCACGATCTGCTGCCTGACGAACGAACCGGCTCCGAACCTGTCACACAAAGCGAGAATCGGGATTGCAACCCTGGCTTCTTGACAGAAGTAGTGGATATGCCCATGCTCATCAGCAATGCGCATCGACCCGGCGAGACAGCGAGCCGCCTCGTGCTCCCGTCCTGCGAGGGCGTACAACCAGCCCAGATAGAAGAGTGCGGGGACCAACGAGCCCTTCAGACCCCATTTACGACTGTGCCGGACCGCCTCTTCGAGAGTGGACTGTGCCTCCGTCCCCCTCCCGAGCAAGACGAGATCAGCCCCCGTGGCGCCGACGGCCAGCATGCGTTGAAACACGGCCAGCCGGTTCTCTTCGACGACCGCCAGTGCCGCCTGATGACGCCCCAAGGCGCGCTCCGCGTTGCCGGTGCGCCGGCACAGGTCGCCGAGCATCATCTCGACCCGGAACGTCTCTTCAGGGTCGCCCGCCTGGGCGACGAGGGTCTGAACCTCCACCATTCTCGCCACCGCGCCCCGATAGTCCCATCTACTCTCGGCCTGCATAGCTCGGCTGAGAAGACATGGTATCTCGACCAAGGCGTGACCGCGGGCGCGTGGCAGACGCAGACACTTCTGAATCAGCTTGGCGGCTCTGTCGTAATCACCGGTGAGACACGAGAATACTGAGAGCCCGCTGAGCGCCATCGCGTGCGATAGAGTGCCCCTGCCGTTCTCGCCGGCCGGGATCCTTTCCGCCCAGAGCTTGGCCAAACGGTAGTGGCCTAGGCAGTAGAAGAGGCGGGCACGATGACCGTGGACACGCCATGACAAGGCCGGCCGGGATTCCGCGGGCGCGAAGGCCAAGGCTTTCTCCCATTTTTCGACCGCTTCGTCCCACCGGCCCAGTCCTACCAACAGGCCGCCTTCCGGTATCAGGATCTCCGCCTTCTCAAGCGCAGTCCCGGCCAGAGACCTGCACCGAGTCAACACGGCCAGCGCTTCCTCCCACAGCCCCCGGGTGTAGAGACAGAAGGCCAGGCTCAGCAAGACCGGCAACAGACCTTCCTTGTCACCCTGTGCGTTGATGATCTGCGCCGCACGTTCGTACAACGTGACGGCCCGCGCGTGCTCCGACCGCTCTTGCAGGATCCGCGCCTTGGCGGTCAACAACCAAGCGTGCGCTTGGTCATCGTCGGATACTTCATCCGGTATGAAACCCGCCCATTCCTCCCGCGTGCAGCGCGCAGTGCTATTCAATGAGGCCACAATGAGAGAACGTACGAGACGGGCCGCCTGCGCCAACCGACCGGCTCGAAGATAGAGCGATACCGCCTCCTCGGTGTCGCCGACACTCTCTAAGTGGGTCGCAGCGCGCTCAAGTAGACTTGCCTCGGAGTCGCCCTGGGTGACCCGCCGCTTGGCCAACCCTCGGATGAGCGGGTGGATGGTGTAGCTACGACGTCCCGATCGGCTGACCAAGAACCCTCTCGAGGCGCAGTCCTCCAAGGCCGCCTCCGTGCTCCCGACCGACTCGTGAAAGAAACCGTCGTCACGGGGGAACATGACCCGAGGGAGCAGCCCCGCGGTGAAAAGCGCTTGAGTGGTCTCCTGGTCAAGGCCGGAGAGGACGCCGTCCTCGACGTAGGCCCTCAGGTCGCGCCGTCGAAAGATCGCCTCCGAGATGTTCCTGCAGACGGCACCGGGCGCCCCGGACCGCAGAAGCCCGCCCAGGAGCACGAGCGCCGCCGGCCAACCCTGAGTGACGCGCCAAAGCGCGCGCTTCTCTTCGGCTTGAAGCTCCACCTCACAGTTGTGTCGCGTCCAGGCGGCCACCTCACCTGGGGTCAGGCGCAAATGGCGAGCTCGAAGCTCCACAAGGCGTCCCCCCAGGCTGACCCTGTCCTGACGCAACGGAAGCGGACGGCGAGACGACACGACCATGGTCCATCCCGGCGGCAGTCCCCGGATGATGAACTCCAGCACCCTCACAACCTGGGGGGACGAGTCGACCAAGTGAAAGTCGTCGACGGCCACGAACACCTGCTCGCCCGAAAGATCGGATATGAAGTCGACAAGCCCGGCCGTGAGTTCAAGCACCGGTCCTTCGATGTCTCCAAGAACCTGCCGCTCCAAGGATGAGGCACCGCCGCCGTCAGGCGACTCCATCCCCAGACCGGCCATGAAGTAGCCGAGAAACCGTACGGGATCGCGATCACCCTCATCCAAGGAGACGTACATAGTGCGGCCGGCAGCGGACGAGAGCAGGTCGACGATGAAGGCCGTCTTCCCGTACCCGGGCCCCGCGACCAGCTGGACCACACCTCCGTTGCGGACCGGCTCCAGCCGAGTACGCAGCCGCTCGCGGCTGTGGACAAAGCCCATGTGGGGCAGGCTGAGCTTCGCCGCCACAGCCCTTGTCCGCTGTTCGGAGACATCAAAGGGTTCTGTCACCGGTATCTCCCGCAGATTCCGGTTGAGAAGACGATCAGTGGACACAGTTTCCATGGCGGAAGCCTTTGTGTCAACGCGAAGCAGGCCCTCAGGAGATTTCATCGGTTGATATCTGTCTGTCGAGGCATCCGGCGAAGCCGCCTGTGCAGCGAAGGTGACCGAGCCCGGCGCCCCTGCCGGACGCCGGGCTCGGTCACGGCGCGACTACAGGTACTCCAGCCGTTTCGCGACCACCGATACCGCCCTGCGCTCCTCGCCGTCCTTCTCGTAGACGTCCTGCCGCAGCGAACCCTCGACGGCGATGCGGCGCCCCTTGCCGAGGTGATCTCCGGCGGCCTCAGCCTGGGAGTTCCAGGCTTTTATCCTGAAGAAGTCTGCCTCCTCGGCGTTCCTATCCACCGCCAAGATGAAGCTGGAGACCTTGGAGCCGCCGCTCACCTCCTTCACATCCACGTCGGTGGCCAGCCGTCCGATTAGGTGTACGCTGTTCATTCCTTCCTCCTTTATGCTTCGTGATCACTCTGTGATGGCCCGGTGCCCGATGGCGACTACGACCGGGGTGCAGGGTAGCAGCGCGTGATATGGGGAGGAATACAACTAAGGGTGGAGGTACGTGTGGACCCCGAGGTGACCAGCATCCTGAAGGACGCGGAAGAGGGCAGGCCCATCACTAGGTGGGAAGCGAAGCTTCTCCTGTCGCTGCCCGAGCGCTCACTGGGAGCGGCGCTGCTCCGCTCCGCAGCCAACTCGATATCGCGCAGGCGATTCGGCAACGCCGGGCTTCTCCTCGGCCAGATCGGGGTGGACATGGCGCCCTGTGACGGGGATTGCGCCTTCTGCTTCTTCGCGCGTTCTCACACCCGCGTAGAACCCTCGATCTTGTCCGCTGAGGAGGTCCTCGATCGCTGCCGGCGGTACCTGGCGGGAGGCGCCCAAGGCGTGTTTCTCATGACCATGCACCGGTTCGGCTTCGACTGGTTCTGCGATCTGTGCGAGCGACTGCGCGCCGCCATGCCGGCCGGTTTTGAGATTCTCGCCAACGTGGGAGATATCTCACTCATCCAACTCGCGGAGCTCCGAGAGGCCGGGGTGACGGGCGCCTATCACGTCTGCCGGCTACGAGAGGGGATCGACTCTCACATGAAGCCGGAGTCGAGACGTCGGACCATAGAGCGTATCCTCGAAGCCGGCCTTGGCTGGTATACGATGTGCGAACCTGTAGGCCCTGAGCACACGCCGGAGGAGCTGGTCGAGCAGATATGGCTGGGCGTCGATCTCCCCTGCACACAACATGGGGCCATGCAGCGCTTCCCCGTACCCGGTTCGCCTCTTCACCGCCACGGTCGAGTCACGCTTGAGCGCCTCGCACAGATCGTGGCCGTCGTGGTCCTTGCGACGCTCGAAAACGCGGAGTTGAAGAGCGTGGCGGTCAACGTGTCCAACTCGGTCGGCCTGTTCAGCGGGGCGAACGCCTTCTTTCCAGAAGCAGGTGAACCCGAGGCCGGGGAGGCGACCGCCGTCATGCAGACGGGCGAGGGCGGCTTCACCACTGCGCTGTGGCGACAAAGCAGCGAGATCACGACGGCGGATTGTCGGGGTATGTTGATGGAGGCGGGGTTCTCGCATCTCATGGACGCCCGAGGCGCCCCGGTGAGGGCACTGTAGGGGACGTCACTGAGCCGCCCGGCGCCCAGTAGTACGGTCGCAACGACCGTAGGTACCCTCGTCGATCTTTTCCAGAGCCCTGTCCACCTGTGCCGGCAGTCGCTCGATATTCCCCTGGAGGGTGAGATCCAGTTCGCGGCAGATACCCGCTAAACCCTGGGGCCCCCGTCGCCGATATCACAACCATGGGAAATAGCATGGATAACAACATATCCCACACCGCTGCGCCTGCCATCTTCTGCCGCTCATGCGCCTCTCCGCTCGTCCAGGCTCTCGACTGGGAAGAGGAGGAGCCGCTGTGGAGCCTGAGGCTGTGGTGCCCGGAATGTGGGTTCGAACAGGCGGCGATGCTGGATCGTTCGCAGCTCTTCTACCTGGCATTGGCGGTTGAGGAGGGCTTCGGCCGGATACTCGACGCACTGGATGAACTCGACCGGTTGTCGTCGTTGCCCGAGGAGCCTGATCTCGTAGACAGGGCGATGACCGATAGGATCGACTGCTCCGGCCGCTGACCCTGCTCGACCTTCTGCGCTGCCTTCCAGGTGCTTGGTGCAACCTCCGGGTGCCGGAAGATCCTCTGGGTTATGCTAGGTCGCATCACACGTGGCGAAAGGGGCACGACGTTGGACATGGAAGTCTTTTTTCCCGGCAACAAGAAGGTCCACGCTCGGTACAAAGGTTTCGTCATCGAGACCGATCAAGCGGTGGCCGAGGGCGGCGACGAGACTGCTCCCGCGCCTTTTGACCTCTTCATCGCCTCCATAGGGACATGCGCGGGCATATACGTGCTCAGTTTCCTCCAAGAGCGTGGACTCTCCACCGAAGGAGCAGGCATCATCCTCCGCGAGGAACGCGACGAGGAGACCCGATCACTCAAGAAGGTCTCCATGGAGATCAAGTTGCCCGCCGACTTCCCGCAGAAGTACTCGAGAGCTGTGGTGCGCGCGGCCGACATGTGCACCGTCAAGCGGCACCTCGAGAACCCCCCTGTGTTGGAGACCTTCGTTACCATCGGCTAGAGAGCCGCCTGCGGCAACAGACCCTGGACTCAGCTCGGACGCAGCCCCAAGGTGTCGGATTCCGCGTCGCGCCGGCGTTCGAGTTGTACCAGAGCGTCCTTGTACTTGGCGTGCCGCAACCCCATGACCTCGCCCATCAGCTGGATGAAGCGCCAGAACCCCGCACCCACGTCCTCCGGTGGGGTGTCCACGTAGACGTGGCCGGCCGCTATGCCGGCCCCCTCACACTCTTTGACCGCGTGGAACACGGTCTTGCTGATGATCATGTCGATCTCGAGATCCATCCCCTGTTCGCTCAGACACTTGATCAGGCCGCCTCCGTCGCTGATGCGTATCATCGGATCGGCCGATGGTTCCCCAAGGGACGGCTCCGGGGGCGCAGGCTGCCGGTCGAAGCCGGCCGGTGAATCGAGGGTGGCCCGCAGTACAGGCGCATCTGAGCGCCCCGGATCCTCACTCCCTGCCGGGGCCAGACCGACATACGCGACCACCGGCCCCAAGCGGCCGGGGTATGTGAGCGGCGTCTTAGCCTGGAACCGGTCACCGGCCAAGAGTCCGGCCTGGAGACCGGCGTCTCCGGCAAGCAACGCGAGCAACCCCTGATAGCTAAGAACGAGTCTCTCGTCGGCCATCGGTGATGCTCCTACACACCCTCAGTCGGCCGATGTTCCCCGCCGGGCTGAACTTCCCCCACAGCGTCGGGGGAGGGGACGGCGTCTTCCGAGGCAGGAGCCCCTGCCCAAGAGGGCGCCCCTCCGGGGGGAGTAGCGGGCGACGAGGTCTGCGGCTCGCCTGCGCCCTGCGCGGCCTGGGCGGTATGAGCGTCACGCTCCGCCTTCCAGGCGGCCTCGGCCTGAGCTTTGGCCGCGGCCTCGGCTTTGCTCTTCAGCAACTGGTCTTCCAGCCGGCTCATCTCTTCGAGGATCTTCTGGCGCAGGTTCTGGTCGATCTGGCGCCCTCGATAGAAATCGAACACCAGGTACCCGAGCTTCTTGGCCTGACCGTCCATCTGCATCTCGATCTGAAGTTCGCCGACCTTGACCTTGCCCTTGTCGATCGCCTTGTCGGCTCCTTCGGCCAGACGCTCCACAACCGCCGCGAATTTGTCCGTGAGGCCCATGAGCGCACCTTCCTTCGTGGATCACTTCGTCAAATGTACCGACTTGTCGGATGAGACGCAACGTCGCGTCGCCCTCGGGAGACCGTCGCCGTCCGCACCTGCCGGGGGTCGCTCGACCGGCGATGCTATCATCGAGGCCATCGAGGCCATAACCTCGGTAACCGCTTCACGAGAGCCCGGGGTCGCACCGCCAAGGAGACGTAGCGCATGACTACCTATGGACACGTATTCTCTCCGTTTCACTTCGGCCGAGTCGAGATCAAGAATCGCATCGCTACTGCCCCGATGCTGTCCTGCATGGCCTCGCCCGACGGCTTCGTCACCAGGGAGATGATCGACTTCTATCAAGCGTTCGCGCGAGGCGGCGCCGGGATGGTCAACATAGGCGACACCGCCGTGGACAACGAGTACGCCAAGGGACACCACCTGCAGCTGAGTCTGGGAGACGAACGCGTCGTGGGCGGTCTGAGCACGCTGGTCGAGGCGATACAGAAGTATGGCGCCGTGGCGTCCGTGGAGCTCAACCACCCGGGGATGCTCGCATCCCCGGGTGCTCTGGGCGGCAAGAACCCCATCGGGCCCTCAGCGGCAACGGTGGGCCACGTCATCGGCCCGGGTGAGCCCTCGACCGCCGCGGGAGTGACGATCACCGAGATGGATCGCGCTCTGATCGGCCAGGTGGTGGAGAGCTTCGCCGCAGCGTCAGACCGCTGCCTCAGAGCCGGATTCAAGACGGTGATGATCCACGGTGCCCACGGAAACCTAATCGGCCAGTTCGCCTCCTCCCGCACCAACCGGAGGCGCGACGAATACGGCGGGAGCTTGGAGAACCGCGCCAGGTTCGCCTTGGAGGTGTTGGACGCCGTACGCGCCAGGGTGGGCGACCGGCTGGCCCTGGAATACCGGGTCAGCGGTGACGAGATCGCCGCCGAGGGCATGCACGAGGACGAGACCATCGAGTTCTTGAAGCTCATCCAAACGAGAGTCGACCTCGTCCACGTGTCGGTGGGCATGGTCGCCGATCCGCACTCCATCACCCACATGGCACAGCCGACCTACTTCCCCCACGACTTCAACGTGCATAGGGCGGAGCGGATCAAGAAGACGCTCGGGATACCGGTGACCGCGGTGGGCTCCATCAGCGATCTGGCCTCGGCCGAGAGGATCATCGCGGAGGGCAGAGCCGATATCGTGGCCATGGGGCGCGCGCACATCGCCGACCCGGATATCGTGAACAAGACCCGCCGGGGAGAGTTGGACGACATCAGGCCGTGCGTACGCTGCAACTGCTGCGGCGAGCGCCCTGCGCGCTTCATGCCGGTGCGCTGCGCGGTCAACCCTATCGCCGGCAGGGAGACCGAACACAGGACCATCCGTCCGCCGGCGAAGGAGAAGCGGGTCGTTGTAGTGGGGGGCGGTCCTGCCGGCATGCAGGCCGCGCTGACCGCCTCCTCTCGGGGCCATCAGGTGACACTGTTCGAGAAAGAGCGGTCACTGGGCGGGTCGCTCAGGTACGCGGCGGCGCCCGGCTTCAAGGCCGACATGCGCAGGTATCTTGACTGGCTCGTCAACAAGACGCTTCAAGCCGGCATCGACATCAAACTGGACACGAGCGCTTCCGCAGCCGACATCAGCCGCCTGAGACCCGATGTGCTCGTCGTAGCGGCCGGAGCCGAGCCTCTCGTCCCGGACGTCCCTGGAGTCAACGGCCCCAATGTGGTCTGGGCGGGAGAGGTGGACATGGGCGCTGTTCGCACCGGCGACGACGTGGTCGTAGCCGGAGCGGGACTGACAGGCTGCGAGACGGCCCTCCATCTCGCCCAGCAGGGCAGGACCGTCACCGTGATCGATATGCTGAGGGAAGACGAGATCGCAGGGGACGCCAGCGGCGCATCTAGGATAGCCTTGCTCGATCTACTACGGCAACACGGCGTCGTGTTCAGACTGGAGGTGACGCTCACAGCCGTCACGGAGACATCGGTCGTGGTCGCCGACGCGTCGGGACGATCGGCCGAGATCCCCGCAGATACCGTGGTGTTGGCCCTCGGCATGAGGCCTTTGTCGGACGTCGTGGCCTCACTGCAGGGACCGGCTACCGAGACATTCACCGTAGGAGACTGTACGACTCCGCGCGATCTCATGGCCGCGGTGCACGAGGGCTTCAACGTGACGGTGGAGATCTGAGCGGATTCGCCTCCCCCGCCTCCGAGTGACGCTCCAGAAGCCGATGCTATCATTCGAAGACGGTCACTCTTCTGATCAAGGACCAAGGAGACACAGTTGGAGACGGCGGTCCCGTTTCGAGCGTGGCGCTACGCCCCCCAGGCCGGCGACCTCACTTCTCTCGTCGCCCCCCCGTACGACGTCATCGGACCGGATCTCCAGTCCCGTCTGTATGCCGCCGGTCCCCATAATGTGGTGCGGGTGGACCTCGGCATCACCACTCCCAGCGATACACCTTGCGACGACCGGTACACGCGTGCCGCGGCTCAATTGGCCGAATGGAAGGAGCGCGGTGTGTTGGTGCGCGACCCGGAGCCGTCGATCACCTTCGTGGAGGAGAGTTTCACCGGCCCCGACGGGCGGCCCTGTGAGCGTCACGGCTTTCTTGCCGCCATGCGTCTGTATGACTTCGATGAAGGCGTCGTGTATCCGCACGAGCAGACGTTGTCCGGCCCCAAGGAGGACCGTTATCGCCTGATGGCGACGACGGCCATGAGCCTGAGCCCGGTCTTCTTGCTCTACGACCTGCCGGGTGACGAGATCACCGCCGCTTGGAGAGCGGGAGTAGGCTCGAAGGACCCGGCGGCGGACATCGTAGACGAGATGGGCACGGCCACGAAGCTGTGGCCCACCTCCGACCCCGATCTGCTGGATACCATACGGAAGTCTCTTGAGAATGCACGTTTCATCATCGCCGACGGCCATCACCGGTATGAGACCGCCCTGCGTTATAGGGATCAACGGCGCGCCGAGGAGGCGGCCGAGGGAGGCGCCGGCGGCAGGGCCGGCCGCGGCGGACCGAGAGCCGGCGTGAAAGAGGGGCCGGAGGGCCCTCCACCCCAGGGCCCAGCTCCTCCAAGCACCCCGGCCTACGACTACGCCCTGGCTTACTTCAGCAATATGGCCGACTCGGGGATGGCGATATACAGCACTCACCGCCTGGTGACGGGACTCGCTCCGGAACTTGTCGCCGCGCTCCCGCGCACGCTCTCCGGAACGTTCGAGGTGGAGCGCCTGACCGGCGGCGAGGAGCCGGCCCGAGAGGCGGCCGGCGGAAACACTGGGGCGACTCCGTCGATCGCGGCGGCGGCCGGCCCGGCCGCGGCCCCGCCCGGCGCCGCGGCCGCCGAGGCTGCTGTGACCGCCTATCTCGCCAAGCACCCACGCCGGGCGTTCGGCTTATGGGGCCCCGGGTTCGAGGCCGCCTACGGACTCAAGCTGACGGACGCGGCGGCCGCGCGCACGACGGAGTCGGGCCGCAGCGCCGCCTATCGGGAGCTCGACGTCACCATCCTCCAGAGCCAGGTATTGGGGAAGGCGCTCGGCATCGGCGCCGCCGACATGGCGGCGGAAAGATACGTGACATTTTTCAAGGACCAGAAGGAAGCCTTCGCCCGGCTCGAAGCGGGCGACTTCCAGGTGGGTTTTTTCATGAATCCCACCGGCCTCGACCAGATCCGCGAGGCGGCGTTCTCGGGGGAGCGCATGCCGCAGAAAGCCACCTTCTTCTATCCGAAACTCCCGACAGGACTGGTCTTTCACGAACTCGAAGGGAGCCTATGGCCGATACGGCACAGACGCCGCCGTTAGGAGCCTGATGTTAGGAGCCTGCTAATGGTCGGCGCTTACCTCCAGGGATTCAATCCGCCGCGCCCGGCCGTCAGGGCCGATCTCCACGACCACTCCTTCCAGCCACACATCGCCGTCCGCCACCTCGAAACGAACCGGCAGCTGGGTCAGCAGGCGCTCAAGGACGAGTTCCTTCTTGACTCCGATCACCGAGTCTCGCGGGCCGCACATGCCGGCGTCGGTCACGTAGGCGGTGCCGCCGGGGAGTACGCGTGCATCGCCGGTGCGCACGTGCGTATGCGTGCCCACGACCGCACTCACCCTCCCATCTAGATGCCAACCCATGGCCACCTTCTCGCTCGTGGCCTCTGCGTGGATGTCGACAAGGATGTTGCGCACTCCTTCAAGTTGCTCCAGCGCTTCGTCTATCGCCGCAAACGGGGAACGGGCCGGGTGAAGGTAGAGGTCGCCGCAGACATTGACGACCCCCAGGCGTCCCGCGGGAGATTCCACGACCGTCACGCCCCTTCCGGGACTGGAATCTAGGAAGTTGAAGGGCCGCACGATGCGGGGCTGCTCGTCCAGATAACCGTAGATGTCGCGCTGGCGCCAGACGTGGTTGCCTGTGGTGATGACATCCACACCGGCCGCCAGAAGAGCCTCGGCGTGCTTGGGCCGGATGCCGGTCCCGTCTGTGACGTTCTCCCCGTTGGCGACCACCACGTCGGCGCCGAAGCGCTTCCGCAGTCCGGGAAGTTTGGCGATCAGCGACTCCCGACCGGGCCTGCCGATCACGTCGCCGAAGAATAGGATGATCAAAAAGGCCTCCTGCCTGTTTGGCTGCGCGTTGCACCGGTGCTCCGCGCCCGCAACAGTTTAGCGCACGGAGGATGGGCGGCCGGGCGCCCAGGTTGTCGGGCGCCGTCAGTTGCCGAGCCCCGCGCCGCCGGCTGCCGGGCGCCCCGCTGCCTGTTATTGGACGCCACCGGTTGCCAACCTCCGACCTTCGTCCCATGGCTCCCTCTTGGCGCCTTTTCATAGCCTCGGGAGGTCCGCTCAACAGAGGCAAAGGAGGAGAACACGATGCGACAACGATCACCTTCCGGCCCGGAGCCCCGCTCCCGGGCACGCAGACGGGTGGCTCCGGCGTTGAGCCTACTCGTCGGCGCAAGCGTTTGCGCGCTCGCAGCGAGCGCACTCTTAGTCCCCGGGTTCGTCTTCGGTGCCACTGCGACCGAGGTCACAGAGGCGGTGAGGGCGGCCGACGTCACGGAGGAATCGGCGGCCGGAGACTCCACCGAGAGCGTGAATAGGGACGTGTCAGTCTCGACGACGGAGGAGCCCTCCTCACCGTCGACGACCTCTAAGGGCGCTTTGCTTGTGACTCTGCCTTGGGGCGTCGGCGCAGGTGAGGTCGGATTGGCGAAGCCCACCGAGGGCTTGGTACGCGGCCCGGAGGCCCTGGCGATCGCGGCCGACGGGCGCGTCGCCGTGCTTGACTCGGTCAACCGTCGCCTGGTCTACCTCGATGCCGCCGGACTGGTCACCGGCAACACCACGGTACCGCTCTCCGAACCACGCTTCCTGGCGGTCGACGACAAACGTCTCTATGTCCTCGACTGCGACGCCGACAGACTGCTCGTCACCCTCGACTGGAACGGGTCCCTCTTGGATACGACGGCCCTGCCGGAACTGGACGACGTGGTCACCGGCGTGTTCGCGACTCCCCAGGGGCCGAGCATCGAGATAGCTCACGATAGTGTCTTTCTGCTGCAGGCCACCGGTCGCCGCGTTGCAACCACCGCCGGTCTGGCGTCCACCGACGCGGCGCTCCGCCCGTTGGCCGGACGTCCCCTCACCACCGATCTAGGCAGAGCGGCCAAGGTCACCTACACTCCCGGTGGAGGCGTCCGCGCCAGGTCTTATCAGGTCGACGGAGACTCCCTGAGCGCCGTCCAGACGTCCGATATCAGTCCCGCCGTGGCTCCCGGCCGTGTGATCGATCACCTCGTCTCGGTCGATGGCGACGGCAGGGGTGGCCTCGTCATAGGCGCGCGATTGGCCGACGTCGAACCGGGCGTGCGGGGCCGGGCGGTGCTCGCGCTGACTAGAGTGGCGGCCGAGGCGAGGACAGCTCGTGGCGCCGGCGCCCCCCACGCGGTCTCCACCGACTCCTACACCATGCTCTTGGCCGACAGGTCGATCGCCTATGTGGGGCAGCCGTACGTCGTCGCTCCCGACGGCCGGGTGTTCCAGCCCATAGCCGGTGAGGAAGGTTACACCATCATGGTTCACACATTCCCCGCGGCGGAGGAGGTGCAACCGTGAAACGCACTGCCGTTCTCGTGGGTGGTCTGGCCCTGGTCTTGTCCGGACTGGGAGCGACATTGAGCCCGGCCGTACCGGCAGCCCAAGCAGCCATACCTACCATGACCCGGTCCGAGATCGTCGCAAGGGCGGAGTCGGCCCTCGGACTCATGTACAAATGGGGACGGGAGAGCTGGGTGCCCAACCTCGGCACAGGCGTCGGCACCGACTGCTCCGGACTCACCTTGAAGTGCTGGGAAGTTCCCCGCACCATGCTCTACCAAGAAGAGGATGGCGAGAATGCCACCATCCGCCCTCGATATACCAGCTACGAGTTCTACAAGTGCTCGGGGCCCTGGAGCGCGCTGAGCAGCCGATCCTTGCTGAAGGAAGGTGACATCCTCGCTTATAGTAACGGCAGCTCAGGACACGTGGTCATCTACGCGGGCGGAGACGCCTGGAACTCGCCCGTGGTCTACGAAGCCCCAGGCTTCGGACAGGCCATCCGCAGGGCAAGTCGGTATCTGGGCAGCGAGTATCTGCCCAGACGGCGCAGCGCCGTACTCGAGACCAGCCAGATCATCCTCGACAACCCGACTGCCAAGAGCGTCGGGGGTAGCGATATCGCGGGCAATTGGACCCGCTCCACCAGCAACCCGGGATACTACGGCGACAACTACCAGACCCAAGCCGCCACGTCGGCGACTGCTTGGGCCCGCTGGACACCTCGGTTCCCGACCACCGGGTACTACAATATCTACATGCGCTGGACCAGCGGCACCAACCGCGCCTCAAGTGCCAAGGTGACGGTCAACAGCCGGCTGGGTCAATACACCCGTTCGGTGAACCAGCGGATCAATGGAGGCACTTGGTACTTGCTCGGCCGGTATCCGTTCAATGCCGGGTACTCCACCGGGAGCGGGAGCATAAGTATCTGGGCCACAGGGGCAAACGGGTACGTAGTGGCCGACGCGGTGAAGTTCGTCCCCACACAGTAGGAGCGCGTGCCGCAGGAACCGTGTTTCGCAATGCCGCGAACGAAGGCCGTGCCTGACAGCAGAGGCGGAGCCTGATAGCAGAGGCGGAGCCTGGGCCGATAGGCCCGGGCTCTGCCCCGCTCGCCTACCTCCGCATCAAGTTGGCGAGCAGCAGGCAGGCTTCGCCCCGACTCGCCGGGGCCCAGAAGTCGAAGCCGGAGCCCAGTCCGGCGAGACCGTCCAGCAGCCCGGCATAGGCCGCCTTCCTGGCCCACTGATAGTGAACGGGGCTGAAGTAGTCGAATGGGGGTCTCGACCGTGATGCCCGTCTTGGCTGCGCCTCGGCGTATGGCGTACCTGGACACACCGCCGTCGTGGGCGGAGCAGAGGCTTTCGAACCGAGTAGAGCGTGCCTGGATATCCATGTGTCCCTCGGACCATTGAACCACAGGCGCACCCTGCAGGCACAATCCGGGGCCCATCCGGACACTGCATAGGCAAGGAAGGCCAGACAAACCGGCGCCTCGACCCACTCGAGAGGGAACCGTGAACGACGGTTTCTATCTGTTTCTGGCGGTGCTTGTGATCATCGCCACCGCGTATTGGATCTTCCGGAGCATGCGGAGCAGGAAGCGGCAGTGAGCGAGGTCCGAATCAGCGGTCTTCGTGTGAAAACTAGGGGCTGTACCCGCTTGGGCGACTAGAATCTGGTCTCAGCAGCTACAGCTCGACATAGAGCGAAACGGAGGTCCTGGGTTTGTTGTGCCAGGTTTCTGCATGTATTGATTACTCTCGGGCTCGGATGGTAGAGGGGGGCAAGTAGCCGGCCCATCCACGGTGAGACTGTTCCCGCGTCGGCCAGTGAGAGGCTGTGAGGCTCGATCCAGGCAAGTGCCACAAGGGCGCTTCTCCCCAGCGTGACGACCAACCCAGGGTTGACCAGAACGAGGAGTCGCTGCAGGTACAAGCCAACGCACGTCCGGATCTCGTCTGTCGTGGGTTTCCTGTTCCTACCACGGTCGTCCCTTGGGTTGCACAAGACGCAGTTCGTGAGGAAGACACTCTCGCGCCCGAGTCCGCAGGCCGCAAGCAGGAGATCGAAGTTGCGGCCCGTCGCGTCACCGCAGAGAGGCACTCGAGTCCTGTAGGCACCCAGCCTACCCGGCGCTTCTGCTACGAACATGACGGCAGCGGGGACGGGACCGTTTAGCGATGACAGGACGGGGGGGCCAGCAACTGCCCGGCACTGCCGGCATGCGGCGGCCGCAGACTCAAGATCGGTGAAAGATTTGATTTTCATAGATGCAAGCATCATACTAAATATAACTAAGGTCTCGACGCAGCGGTACCGCATGGACACACAGACCTACACGATCCCTCAGGCCGCCAAGCTCACCGGCATCAACTACCCTTGCCTCGACCGCTGGATTAGACATGACAAGCTGCTCGGGGACTCTGCCGCCAAGGGCCATGGCCGAGGCATCCCCCGAACCCTCACTTGGACTGACCTGGTGTTTTTGCGCTGCGTGAAGCGGCTCACAGATCGGGGTGTCTCCTATCGCTCGATTAAGAAGACCGTCCGTGAAGCCAGGACTTCATTCGGGATGCCCGATGGGGCACCCGTAGCCTTGGTGGCCTCTGGAGACACAGTCTGTGTGACGCGGAGCAACGACGAGATCATCGATATCTTGCGCGGCGGCCAACTAGTCATGGCTCTGACCTTTGCCGACGAGGCGGTCGTGGAATTGCAGCAACGGAACGGCACCGAGATCGCCGCCGAGCCAGAAGCGGATGCATATCATGGTTAACGACCTCTGGCAGCTCATTCTCGCCCTGGCCGTTTTGTTCGTCGTGTACTGCCTCGGAGACCTGGTATGGCTCTGTCTTGCCGGGTTGGCTGCAACAAACGCCATGAAACGCTTTGAAGACGATGATCTCGCGAGAGAGCTTCGACGCGACGCCTATGCCGCAGTCGTTCGCATGTGGGGAAAGACCAAGCTAGTCTCCGGGGTCGGGCTTCTCGCGATATCCACTCTGGTTGTTGTCTACTACGTCCTCGTGAGTGTGATCCGATGAGAGGGGAGCCGCAGGTACCGATTGACTGGGCCAACACACCTACGGGGTTCGTCACGGCTCAACGACTCAAATACCTCGTAGGCCTCGGGGCCCTGGTCAAACTGTTTGACGATTCCGAGAAGAGCCCGACTGACCGGGAGAGTCTGCTGAGGGACGCCATTAGCGATCAGGGAGCCTCCATTCAGCTGAGACTTGGGGATGAATACTACGTTACCGACATGGATGTGCCGAAGTACCTGTCGGCGTCAGAGGATTCACTCCAGATACCCGGAGGACAGTTTGCCCTCTTGAAGACACACGAGCGGGTAGAAGTGCCACGAGACTATATGGCGTTGATATCGCTCAGGTCGGGTACAAAACTGAAGGGCCTCGTGAACGTCTCCGGGTTTCACGTAGATCCAAACTACGAGGGTCCTATCCAGTACGGGGTATTCAATGCCGGACCCACGACCATAGTCCTGCGCAGGCGAGACCCGCTGTTCCTGGTGTTCTTCTATCGATTGGCGGAATCAGCCGAGAAAGAATACTGCTACGGCGGGAAACCAAAGGAAAGACTTGATGGCGGCTTGATTTCGGCGCTCAAGGGGCGTCCGGTCAGCCTGGCCTCGTTGGACAAGGATGTCGACAGCTTGAAGCTCCAGGTTCGTATCTTCATAGGTCTCTTCGGGACGCTTTTTGCTGCAGTCGTCGCCCTTATCGTGAAGGTGGTGGCAGACTCATGAGTATCTGCGAAGAACT